>Ga0189287_100108_pt1 | contig 65488 bp, 56 predicted proteins | sample UW86minimetaG_FD_130319 | JGI IMG/M metagenome (GOLD analysis project Ga0189287, IMG submission 130319) | Marine microbial communities from the Costa Rica Dome - UW86 mini metaG | ecosystem: Environmental > Aquatic > Marine > Oceanic > Photic zone | place: Costa Rica: the Eastern Pacific...
ATGTCGCCCGCCAGGTCGCCGGCACCCACGTCAACGCCCTGCATCAGGCCGCGGCCCTTGAGGCGCGCGCCGGGAATGATGTCGGCGATGGCTTGCAGACCTTCGGTCAGGATCTGGCTCTTGCCCTGAACTTCTTTCGCGAAGTCATCGGTCTTCCAGTACTTTTCCAGAGCGACCCGGCCCGTGACGAAGGCGTGCGTGTTGCCCCGGAACGTGCCGTTATGTTCGGCCGGCTTCCAGATGTCGTGCTCGGGCTTGATCAGAAGCGCGGCGAACGGCAGGCCGAAGCCCGAAAGCGATTTCGCCTGCGTGATCATGTCCGGGTCGATCCCGGCTTCCTCGAAGGCGAAGTAGGTGCCCGTGCGGCCACAGCCCGACTGGATGTCGTCGACGATCAGCATGGCGCCGTACTTGCGGGCAAGGCGCTCGACGCCCTGCATCCATTCCTTGGAGGCGGCGGTGAGACCGCCCTCGCCCTGCACCGGCTCGAAGATGAACGCAGCGGGCGCATCAATGCCGGACGAGGAGTTGTCGAGCATCATTTCGGCCTGGGCGAGCGTGTCGACGTCGTCGCCAAGTGCACCTTCGAAGGGGAAATGCGTGACGTCGCCCAACGCACCGCCACCGGCGCCGCCGCGCTTGCCGGCATTACCGGTCAGCGAAAGCGCCCCCATGGTCATGCCGTGGAAGCCGTTGGTGAAGGCCACGATGTTGCGCCGACCGGTGACCTTGCGGGCAAGCTTCATCGCCGCCTCGACGGCGTTGGTGCCGGTCGGGCCGGTCATCATGATCTTGTGGTCCATGCCGCGCGGCTTGAGGATGTTGTCCTCGTATGCCTTCAGGAAACGGGCCTTCTCGGTCGTGTACATGTCGAGCCCGTGGGCAATCCCGTCGCCCGAGATATGCTCGATCAGCGCGGCTTTCATGTCGGGGTCGTTGTGCCCGTAGTTGAGCGACGAGCACCCGGCGAGGAAGTCGATATAGGTTTTGCCGTCGGCATCGGTGAGTTCCGAGCCAAGGGCCTTCGTGAAGACCGTATCGAAGCTGCGGCAGTAGCTGCGCGCCTCAGATTCGCGGCGTTCAAATACAGATTTGTCGGCTGACGTGTCAGTCGGCATGGCGTGTCCTTTGGTTTGATGGATTTGAAGCGGAAGGCGGGCAGCCCCTTCAGGCTGCCTTCTTCAGTTCTTCCGCGAGGTCGATGGTGACCATGTATTCGGTGTTGTGTTTTCCACGGAAGTGCAGGGCCTCACCGAAATAGGCCTGCGAGGAAAGCCGCGCGTCCTGCTGTTTCGCGAACTTGCGGAACAGCTTCCACGAGGCAGCGTTCGAGCGCGTGATGGTGGTCTGGATGCGCTCGACATCCTTGCAAATGTCACGCTGCAGAAGGCTCTTGAGCATCAGCGTGCCAAGGCCCATGCCGCGCGCTTCGGAAGACACGGCGACCTGCCAGACGAACAGCGTCGAGGGATCGTTCGGCATGACGTAGGCCGAAACCCAGCCCGCCGGCTTGCCGCCAAGCTCTGCCAGAACGCACGTATCGCGGAAATGGTCACACTGGATCAGGTTGCAATACATCGAGTTCTCGTCGAGCGGCTTGCAGGCCCTGATCAGCGACCAGATATCCGCGCCGTCTTCGGGCACGGGTTTTCGCAACGAGGGCGTCGCCTTGTCGATCAGTTCGAGCGTGTGTCGCATCGGTCTGCTGTCTCCTCAGTTTTGCTTTGATTACTAAAGTAGTTTCCCCGACTACAAACTTCAAGGTGCAAAGCAAACAGAAGTAGAATGTCGCGCGCGGACGGTAAAACAGCGCATTTTGCACATAAAATCATTGCTCTTGCTTCATTCAGCAAAGCAATTTCGTGGATTGCCGAAAAATAATTATTATGTGACTGTAAAGTAAAAGCCTTGCGGAGTCGTCCATGGAACGCATTGATACCTGCCTTATCGCCCTGCGCAGAATCCTTCGCGCGACCGACACGTATGCACGCGACCTTGCCCAGTCGGCCGGGCTGACAGCCGTGCAGTTCCGGGTGCTGCAGTTGATCGCCGAGCGCGGGCGCTGCACTGCCACGGAAATTTCGCACCGGATGATCGTATCGCAGGCCACGGTGACTGCCCTGGTCGACAAGCTGGTCAAGAAGGGACTGGTGGTTCGCGAGAAGTCGAACACGGACCGGCGGCAGACCAACATCATCCTGACGGACGAGGGCCGCGCGACGGTCGACAACGCGCCCGATGCGCTTCAACAGCAGTTCGTCGCCCGTTTCGAGGCGTTGGAGGACTGGGAGCAATCGATGATCGTGGCCTCGCTGGAACGGGTGGCGAAGATGCTCAATGCCGCCAATCTCGATGCCTCGCCGGTGCTCGACTCCCGCGAGTTGCGCAACGGCGCCTGAGGGTCAGCGGGCCTTCGCGTTGTCGAGCCGGTCGACCACTTCCCGGTACCAGATATCCGCGGCCTTCAGGAAATGCGGCTTGGCGAACGGGTGCAGGACGTCACGGCGCAGGCTCGTGTCGGCATAGGCAGTCGCGCCTCGCGGATCGCCCAGCGCGCGATAGGCCGCCTTGGCCCCGAGATAGGGCGCCATGACGGTACCTGATCCCGAAAAGCCCATCGCGTAGTGCAGCCCCCGGTCTTCGCCCACATGCGGCATGTGATTGAAGCTGAAGCCGGTATTGCCCCACCACGCGTGGCTGATCTTGGCATCCGACAGTTCGGGCCAGACACTGAGCATGGTCGCGCGCAGGCGTTTCGCGGCCTGCTTCATCGGGATCTCGCGCATCGCGGCCCTTCCGCCCCAGATGATGCGCTTGCCGTCGGGGGAAAGGCGGAAATAGCTGTGCCGGGCCCGGGTCTCGACCATCATGCGCCGGCCCGGCGCCAGGAGGCCCAGCAGGTTGGACGGCAGTTCCTCTGTCGCGATCAGGTAGGAGGGAAGCGGGAAGACCCGCGCCACGTGCCAGCGAAAAAGGGGTGTCGTGTAGCCGTTGGTGCAGAGGATCACCTTCTCCGCGCGCACTGTGCCCTTGGGTGTCGTGACCGTGAAGCGGTTGCCGGCGCGTTCGAGCGCGGTGACCTCGGCGTTGCCGGTCAGCGTGATGCCCCGGCGGGTTACAGCGTTGCGCAGGCCCTGGTGGTACTTGGCCGGGTGCAGACCGCAATGTTCGGGAAAGAAAATGCCGCCGAAGTAGCGGGGCGTTTCGATATGCTGGCCGAGCGCGTCCCGTTCGACGGTAGCAATCTCCACCTCGCTCTTTTCCGAGACGTGGCGGGCCAGCGTCTTCTGGTTCTGGAAATGCTCTTTCGTCCACGCCAGCTGGATGCGGCCGGTCTGTTGCAGGTCGCAATCGATGCCTTCCCGGTCGATCAGCCCTTTTGCCCAGTCGAGCGCCGGCTTGGCCTCTGCAAAGAGAGCATCCGCCACCTGTGGCCCGAACTTGTCGGCCAGTGCCTTCCAGCCCAACCGGGGATGCGCCCCCAGCATGCCACCATTGCGGGTCGAGGCGCCCTGCCCCGGCTCGGCCTTGTCCACGACCACGACAGACGCCCCGCAATCATGCGCGGCGATGGCCGCCGAAAGGCCGGCATACCCTGCGCCGATGACCAGCACGTCGCAGTCTTGCGGCAGCGCATCATCTGCCGGGTCGTTGTTCAGAACCTTCCACCAATAGGGGGTGCCGGGTTCGGATTCGTCGTTCCATTGCATGGGAGTTTTCCCTCGTTGACCGGGCCGACTATCGGGTGGGTCAACCGGCTTGTCCATGACACAAGTGCGACAAACCGGGCGGGAAATGCGGGCCGGGCGCGGTGTTGACCCTCGCGCCCGGCCCGTTCCTAGTTCGTGATGATCTCGGGCCCCATGAAGGTGTTGGGCAGCACCGTCGAGATCCACGGGATATAGGTGATCATGATCAGGAAGACGAAGAGCACCGCGAGGAACGGCAGTGCCGCCCGCACCACGCTCATCATCGGCATACCCGCCACGCCCGACGTCACGAAGAGGTTGAGACCGACAGGCGGCGTGATCATCCCGATTTCCATGTTGACCACCATGATGATGCCAAGGTGGATCGGGTCGATCCCGAGTTCCATGGCGATCGGGAAGACCAGCGGCGCGACGATCACCAGAAGGCCCGACGGCTCCATGAACTGGCCGCCGATCAGGAGGATGACGTTCACCACGATCAGGAACATCACCGGCCCGAAGCCCGCGTTCAGCATGGTGCCCGCGATCTGCTGGGGGATCTGCTCGTCGGTCAGCACGTGCTTGAGGATGAGGGCGTTGGCGATGACGAAGAGCAGCGTCACCGTCAGCTTGCCCGCCTCGAAGAGCGTATGCTTGGTGTCGGGGTGGAAGAACGCGGTGACGATGGCGTAGGGCTTGCGGATGAGGCTGAGGTTGCCGCCACGCTCGGTGCCCCGGGCCAGCGGGCCCATGTCGCGATAGACGAAACACGCGATGAAGAACGCGTAGACCGCCGCGACCGCAGCCGCCTCGGTCGGGGTGAATATACCGCCGTAGATACCGCCGAGGATGATGACGATGAGGAAAAGGCCCCATGCGGCCTCGCGCCCCGAGGTGAGGATTTCTCCCCACCCCTGCCATTCGCCCTTGGGCAGGTTGCGGACCTTGGCCATGACGTAGATCGTCGTCATCAGCATGAAGCCTGCAAGCAGCCCGGGGATGACACCGGCAAGGAACATCCGGCCGACCGACACCTCGACCGCGGCCGCGTAGACCACCATCACGATTGAGGGCGGGATCAGGATGCCGAGCGTCCCGGCGTTACAGATCACGCCCGCCGCGAAATCCCGCGAATAGCCGACCTGGCGCATGCCGGAAATGACGATCGTGCCGATGGCCACCACCGTGGCGGGCGACGAGCCCGACAGCGCGGCGAACAGCATGCAGGCGAAGACGCCGGCGATGGCAAGCCCGCCCGGCAGGTGGCCGACACAGGCAATCGAGAAGCGGATGATCCGCTGGGCCACGCCGCCTGTAGTCATGAAGCTCGAGGCGAGGATGAAGAAGGGGATGGCCAGCAGGGTGTAATGCCCCTCGAAGGCGCTGAAGAGCGTCTGCGCCACCGAGGCCAGCGAGCTGTTCGAGAACCACAGCAGGAACATGATCGAGCTGAGCCCGAGCGACACGGCAATCGGCACACCCACGAGAAGCAGGCCGATGACCATGACGAAAAGCAGAACAACTTCCATCAGTCATGCTCCCCCTGTTGGGCGCGAACATGTTCGAGCTCTTCCTCGACCTCGTGACTGGCGACGATCCGGTCCACCTTGCCGCGCCAGATCTGCACGGCCGCCTGCGCAAAACGGAAGGTCAACAATGCCATGGACAGCGGCAGGACGAGGTACGGGATGGCCTTGGGCAATTTCTCGTATTCCTCGTCGAAGTTTATCCACCCTTCGAGGAAGCGCAGGAAACCGGGCATCGGGATGTCCTGCACCTCGTACCAGCCCTGACCGCGGAAATCGGTCTCGAAGCCGGTCGGGAACCAGCGGCCGGTGGTCGGCGGCAGTTCGGCATAGACCGACCAGTAATCCCACGCGCCCTTGAGCAGCAGGAGTGAAAAGACGAGGCAGCAGGCGATCGAAAAGAGCGCCATGGCCTTGCGCACCGGGGCGGAGACGATGTTGATGATTGCATCCACGCCAAGATGGCTTTGCTTCTTCACAGCATAGGAAGCCCCCAGAAGCACCAGCCAGCCGAACATGAACACGGTCAGTTCGAGTGCCCAGAGAATGTTCGAGTTGAATACGTACCTGGCGATTACGTTCGAGAACGTCACCACCGTCATCAGGCCGAGAAGCGCGGCGATCACCGTTTCCTCGATCTTGTCCACGAAGCTGTGTTCGTGCTGCATCTGTCCCCTCCTCCCGCAAGTGTCTTGCGAAAAGGACGGGCCCGATCTGTTCAGGCCCGCCCCATGAGATGCGTCGTGTCACGCATCCTTCAGGCTTACATGCTGGCGTTGATTTCCTGCGCAGCGTCGATGTTTTCCTGGCCCACGTCGTCGGTGAACTGGTCCCAGACCGGCTTCATGGTTTCGACCCACTTGGCCCGCTGGTCGGCGTCGAGCTCACGAACGGTGCCGCCGGCATCGATGACCGCCTGCTTGGCTTCCGCGTTCACCTTGGTGGATTCCTTGTTCCGGGTCTCGGTCACTTCGGACACGATGGTCAGGAACTGGTCGCGCACCTCCGGTTCGAGGCTGTCGAGCCAATCCACGCTGGTCACGACGAGATAGTCGATGATGCCGTGATCGGTGTTGGTCACGCCATCCTGCACCTCGAAGAATTTCTTGCCGTAGATGTTCGACCAGGTGTTTTCCTGCCCGTCGACCACGCCCTGTTGCAGCGCGCCGTAGACCTCGGAGAACGCCATCTTCTGCGGGCTGGCGCCAAGCGCTTCCATCTGTGCCACCAGTACGTCGGAGGATTGCACGCGGAACTTCAGGCCCTCGGCATCCGACGGCTCGATGAGCGGCACGTTGGCCGACATCTGCTTCATGCCGTTATGCCAGTAGGCCAGGCCCTGCAGCCCGCGGCGCTGCATGCTGTCGAGCAGGTCCTGACCGGCGTCGGAGGCCTGGAATTGCTCGACGGCGTTGATGTCCTTGAACATGAACGGCAGGTCGAAGATGCGGAATTGCTTGGTAAATTTCTCGAATTTCGACAGCGAGGGTGCGGCAAGCTGCACGTCGCCCTGAAGCATGGCCTCGAGCACCTTGTTGTCGTCGTAGAGCGTGGAGTTCGGGAAGACCTCCATGCACATGGTGCCGTCCATCTCTTCGTTGACGCGCTGTTCGAGCAGCGACGCGGCGATCCCCTTGGGATGCTTGTCGGTGTTGGTGACGTGGCTGAACTTGACGACGATCTCGCCATCGTCGCAGGCGGCGCTTACGGCGGTGGCCGCAGCGGACAGCGCCAGCGCGGATGCGGCAGCGGTCAGGAACTTCATGATCTGGTCTCCTCCCAATATGAGACATTGCAAGACAGCCCCTAGGCGGGGCGGTACCCAAGTGTTCGTTGCGAGGTGAAGCGCGCTCAAGGGTTAGTTTGAGCCCAAGAAATAGATGAATTAAGTGCAACAATATCAGTTGCTTATGGAACATTCTACACCTAGCCCGTGAACAACTGCCTTACCATTGTGCGGAAATTCGCACATGGTCGCCGCCATGTTGTGCGGAAATCCGCACAGAATGGGCAATCTGGCAAAAAGGGATTCCCTTGCCCCCGACACAGGCGCCGACGGGCCGTTCGGGCCAGCGAACGGGCCTGTGCCGGCGAACCGCCCGGGCGGTCAGTCGCGGCGGTAATCCTCGGGCCTGATGCCGTAGCGGGCCAGCTTGTCGTAGAATGTCTTGCGCGGCAGTTTGAGAGCCTTTGCGGCCTCCGAGGCACGGCCGTTCTGCCGCCCCAGCGCGGCGATCAGGAGCGAGCGTTCGACACGCGCCATCTGTTCGGCGAGCCCTAGTTCGGCAGCCGCCGCGGCTTCCTCGGGCATTCCCAGCACGAAACGCATCGCCGCCGACATCAGCGAGCGCGCATTGCCGGGCCAGTCCTGTGCCATCAGGCGGGCCATGTGATCGGTGGTGATCTCGGGCACCGGGATGCCCGCCTGTTCTGCCGCCTGGGCGACGTAATGCGAGAAGAGAACGGGAATATCCTCGGGGCGTTCGGCCAGCGAAGGGATACGTACCGGGGTGACGTCGAGCCGGTAGTAAAGTTCGGCGTTCATCCGCCCCTCTTCGACCTCGGTGGCAAGGTCGGCCGTGGTCCCGGCGATCAGGCGCACATCTTCGGCACCTTCAAGTTTTTCGGCCAACGCATACTGGGTCGCTGCCGGAAGGGTTGAAACATCGTCGAGGAACAGCGTCCCTCCCGATGCCGCGCTGAACGCCTGGTCGAGAGATGACCCGTCCATTGCCGAAGACGATCGCTTGACGAACGGGCCGCGCGCGACGGGCGACAGGAGGTGGATGACCTCGGCGACCTTCGAGACGCCCGCGCCCGGCGGGCCGGTCACCAGCACCTCGACGCCCATTGGCGCCACCGCTCGCACCCGTGCACGCAGGTCGTCCGCCAAGGCAGACGTTCCGAAAAGCATGCGCGCGGCGGGGTCGCCGGTTTGAAGCTGTGCCTTGAGACGGCGATTTTCCAGCACCAGCCGCCGGGTGGAAAGCGCCCTTTCGAGCACCGGGATCAGGTCATCCGGCGCACATGGCTTTTCAAGGAAGTCGAACGCCCCCTGCCCCATGGCTTCGACGGCCATGGGAATATCGCCCTCGCCAGTGAGAAGGATCACGGGAAGTTCCGGGTCGATGCCAATCGCGTATTTCAACAAGTGGAAGCCGTCACGGCCCGGCATCCGGATATCGGACAGGATCACGCCCGGGAAATTTTCTGCGATATGGTCCTTTGCCTCGATGAAAGAGCCGGCCGGTCTTGCGGACAGCTCGGCCAGTTCCAGCGACTGAACCAACGCCTCGCGCACCGCGGCGTCGTCATCCACCACGAGGACGTCAATGCTCATGCCGCCACCTCTTGACGCCAGGGTTCGAGTTCGACGGTCATGATTGCCCCACCGCCCGACGCATTCGTTCCGCGGATGTTGCCACCGAAACTCTGAACAAGACCGTATGAGATCGAGAGACCGAGCCCCATACCGTCATCGGTGCCCACCGCCTTGGTCGTGTAGAAGGGTTCGAACATCTTGGCCGGATCGCTGATGCCCGGGCCGATGTCCCGTACGGTCACGCTCAACGGCGGACCGGCCTGGATACCGATGCTGACGTGCTTGTCTGCCTGGGCCGACATGGCATCGGCGGCATTGTTGATGAGATTTACGAAGACTTGCACCAGCCGCACTTCGCCCCCCAATGCATGGACAGGATGCGAGGGTGGCTGCCAGTCAAGCGTCACCCCCTCCTTCCGGAGGCGGGCTTCGGTCAACTCTGTCGCCGTGTCGATGACCTGGACGAGGTCGACCTTGCCCATGGGTTCGCTCTCGTTCCGGGCAAAGGCGCGCAGGTTCTTGATGATGCGGGCGGCGCGCGCCGCAAGCTGCGAAATTCGATTGAGGTTCTCGCCGGCCGCGTCCGTCCGGCCCTTGGCAAGGAACGAGCCGCCGTTGTCGGCGAATTGCTGGATCGCCATGAGGGGCTGGTTCAATTCGTGACTGATCCCGGCGCTCATCTGCCCCAGCGCCGAAAGCTTGCCCGCCTGCACCAGCTCGTCCTGGGCGCGCTTGAGGGCGGCTTCAGCCTCTTCCCGTTCCCGCACTTCGCGGCGCAGCGCGATGTTAGCGTCGGAAAGCTCGGCGGTGCGTTCGGCCACGCGGGTTTCAAGCTGTGCATTGGCGCGGGCCAGCGTGCGGCGGCGCTCGCCGAGAAGCAGCAGTACCACCCCGAATGCGAGGCAGATCACGGTGAAAACGGAGGTCTGGAGCCACGCGATGCGGCGGGCGGGAGAGGTGTCGACCAGCGCGTGCCCTGTCATGCCGATCACGGGCTCGTCCCGGGACAGGTGCAGCGCGGCGCGTGGCAGGTATTCGCCCCAGTCCATGCGCCAGATCTCGTAGGTGCCCGTTTGGACGGCGCTGAACTCCGGCGCAGGGTCGATTGGCGGGGCCGGCGCCGCGCCATCCTCGCGCGGTTGCCAGCCGAGGATTTCCGAACGGTTCGACAGGAAGATACGCCCCTCCGGGTCGGTGAAGAACACCGGGGGCTGGCCGCCGATCCAGTCCCACTCGACTTCCATCATGTCGACGAGGGCAATGACGCTGCCCTTGACCCCGTTCGCGCCGAAAGCGGGGGCGGCGAAAGCGTAGACCCGGCGACCGTCCGGCCCGAGCCGCCCGTAGAAGGTGCCAAGCGCGCCGCGCATGGCGCGCCGGAAATAGCGGCTGCCGGCGGGGCGAAGGATGACATCGCCTGCCCGCGCCAGAACCGTACCGGCCGTGTCCGTGTAGAAGAGCGCCAGCGCCCCGCTCTTGTCCGCCGCGTCCTGCAGGACCCGGTCGGCCCGGGCGACCCCGTCTTCGGCGGTGAGATCTTCGAAGACCGGGTGCTCGGTCATTAGAACCGCCAATTCGCGGAAACGGCGCAATTCCCCGGTGAACCGGTCAGAGGCCAGGGCAAGGTCGGCGCGCCCCTGCTTTTCGAGCTGCGCCAGTGCCTGGATGTGCGCATAGTGCCAGATGCCCGCCCCAATGGCGGCAACCGCGCCAAGGAACAGGGCGACCACGAGCAGTCTGGTGCGCAGCATCTTCGTCATTGAGATGTTCTAGCAAGGGTTCCACGGGCTTGACCAGACACCCGGTTGGGCGGCCCAATTTCAGCCTTTGGCGGCGAGCACGGCCTCCGCGAGCAATACCGCTCCAAAACGCACCGGATCAGCCACGGGAAGGCCTGTTTCCCGGGCCGTCGTCTCGATCGCCTCCCGCGCCGCGGCTTCATCAAGGTCGCGGGTATTGAGCGCGATGCCGACAACCTTCGCCGGGGTCAGTGCACCGCCCGCGCGCGCCACCATCTCGTTGAGCGCAATGACATTTCTCAAGGGTGGCACCGGCACCGCGTCCCCCGCGGTGTCGAGCGCATCCATCCCTGCCCGGTGGCAGAGGATCAGCGCATTGGCGCAACTTCCGCGCATCAGCGGCAGGGTCGCCGTGCTGCCGGGATGCAGAAGCGAGCCCTGCCCCTCGATGATCAGAATGTCGTGGTCGGCATTCTCCAGCACCATGCGTTCGACGGCGCCCGCCGCATGATCCACCCGGAAGGCGTCGAGCGGAATGCCCTTGCCGGTGATCGCGACACCGCTTTGGCCTGTGGCGAGAAAGGCCGCGTCGTGCCCCGCATCGCAAAGCGACGACCAGATCTCGAGCCCGGAGGTCTTCTTTCCCACGGCCATGTCGGTGCCAACCATCAGCGCGCGGATGTTGGGCAGCTTCGCCGCGCGGGCCATGGCGATGGGCGGCATGGCGTCGGTGGGCGTGCGGATGTCCCAGATCCACTGGCCGGGCTTCAAGCGGTCGCCCAGCGCGTCGTTCAGCCGGTCATGCAGCCCGTTGACCACCGACAGCCCGGCGCCGATGGCTTGTTCCAGCATCGCCATCCACTCGGGCGGCACCCGCCCACCCGAGGGAGTGGTGCCAAGCACCAGAACCTGGGCACCCAGCCCGATCGCATCGTCCAGCGTGGCGACGATCGGGATGTCGCGATCGATCTTACATAGCTCTTTCAGGCTCTTACCCACCGCCTGGCTGTCGATCACACAGGCGACCGGGTTGCGGCCGTAGCGGATGATCCCCTCGGCCATCTTGGCGTTGATCAGGCCCATGTTGGCCTCGGCATAGATGGCGATCTTCTGGGTCGGCTCAAGCATCGGGCAGGTCTCCTCCGTGACCGGGCCGGTCGGCGGGAAGGGTCACGCCCTCGACCAGCGGGGCGCCATCGGCCGGGTCGGGGTCGAGGTTGAGGTGGCTGTCGAGGTCGATGTAGTCGAACAGCGCTCCGATCGAGGCGCCCGCCGCGATCGACACCGCGCTTTCGCCCATGCAGCCGATCATCGTCTTCAGGCCAAAGGCACGAGCCGTGGCGACGATGCGCAACGCCTCGGTAATACCGCCGCATTTCATCAGCTTCAGGTTCACCCCGTCGACCCTGTCGGCAAAGCCGGGGATATCGCCCGACATCCGGCAGCTTTCATCGACGAAGATCGGCAGGGGGCGGTCCTTGAAAAGGTCGGAGAGCTGATCCTCGGCCCCGCGCACCAGCGGCTGTTCGATATACTCCGCCCGCCGCTCGGCCAGCCAGCCCATCATGTGGCGCGCATCTTCGAGCGACCAGCCGCCGTTGGCATCGACGCGCAAGACCACGTCGGCATCGCCGACGCTCTCGATCACGGCCGCATACATCGCCTTGTCGGCCTCGATCCCCTCGGGGGAGCCGAGCTTGATCTTGAGGGCTTTCGCGCCTTTTTCCAGCAGGAGCGGCACCCGTTCGCGCACCACCTCCGGCGGGTTGATCCCCACGGTCAGCGAGGTCGGCACCCCCCGACGCGCCAGCCCGAGAAGGCGGTACAACGGCATGCCCGCCTGTTTCGCCTTGAGATCCCATAGCGCCATGTCGAGACCGGCCAGGGCACAGGGGGCGACGCCCTCTTCATGGGCCCTGTCCCACGTGTCGTGAATGGCCTGCGCATCGAAACCGCGATCCAGCACGCCGCGCAGCATGGCTTCGGCTTCGTCCGTTGTCTCGGCGCCCTCGGTGATGCCTGGGGCAACCTCGCCCCAGCCGGTATGCCCGTTCTCGGTGATCGAGAGGAACAGGTTCTCGGCCCCTTCGATCACGCCCCGGCTGATGGCCAGCGGGAAGCGCTTCTTGAGATAGACCTTGCGGAACGAGATCTCGGCCATGTCAGTGCCCTTCGATACCATTGAGGAAGGCAGTCAGGTTGCTGCCCAAAGCGTCGGAGACGTACCCTCCCTCCTGCACGATGACCAGCGGCAGGCCGGTGCCGGCGATGGCGGCGGCGATGCGGGTGAAGCCTTCGGTCGTCACCGCGAAGCCCTGGAACGGGTCGTCGACATGCGCGTCGAGCCCCAGGGCCACCACGATCACGTCGGCACCGAAATCGGTGATCCGTTCGAGCGCCCGGTCAAGTGTTTCCAGATAGGTCTCGTCATCCGTGCCGCGCGGCAGCGGCAGGTTGAGATTGGCCCCCAGCCCCGCCCCCTCGCCGCGTTCATGGGCGTGGCCCCAGAAGAACGGGTAGAAACGCGCCGGATCTGCATGGATCGAAACGGTCAGCACGTCGCCGCGGGCGTCGAACATGCCCTGCGTTCCGTTGCCATGATGCACGTCGACATCGAGGATGGCCGGGCGCAGGCCCTTTGAAAGAAGCCGCTGTGCCGCAATGCCCGAATTGTTGAAGAAGCAGAACCCGCCGGCAAGGTCGGGAAAGGCGTGATGCCCCGGCGGACGAGAGAGCGCATAGATGGCCCGCGTTCCGTCGGCCACGGCATCGGCGCCGGCAACCGCGGTCTGGGCCGACCAATAGGCCGCCTTCCAGGTGTACTCCGCAATCGGGCAGGCCGTGTCGGCCTGGTGATACCCCGCCTGCCCCACGGCGGATTTCGGATAGCTGTCGGTGCGGTTCATCGGATGGACGTTGGGGATGACCTCCTCCGAGGCGCCTTCGATCCGTTGCCAGCGGGTGTGAATGTTGCGCAGGAAGGTCAGGTATTCGGCCGTGTGCACCGCCGCGATGGGCCCGAGACCGGCATCGGCCGGCGTCTCGAAGACACAGCCCGCCGCCTCGGCGCCCGCTTTCAGGATATCGACACGTTTCGGCACCTCGGGGTTGGGCTTTTTCGTGCCGTTCGCCATGAAGTTCTGCGGATCATGCGCGCGCTGGCGGTCGTCGAGGATGGCTTTCATTGAGGGTCTCCCAGCAGGTCGTCGAAGGCGTCTGCCGTCAGAAGGCAGGTCAGGTCACGCTCCGCCATATCAAAGCCGAGCCGGTCGTAAAACGCCCGGGCGGACGTATTCTCTTCATAGACCATCAGTTTCATGAACCGGGCCTGCCACCTGTGCACCGCGAAATCCGCCGCGGCGCGCAGGAGGGTCCGGCCCAGCCCCGTCCCACGCGCGGTATCGGCGACCCAGAGGTCGGAGACATAGACGCCTGCCGCGCCGCAGGTCGTGGAGAAGACCGGCGACACCAGCGCCGCGCCCAGCACGGCGCCGCCCTCCCGGGCCAGCAGACCATGACAGGCCGGGGCGTCACCAAGGCACGCGCGCGTCAACACCTCCGCTGTCGCGCGATGCGTATCGCCCATGTCCGAGGAAAGCGCCTCCAGCGCGATTGCGAGATCGAGGATATCCTCCGGGCCCACCCGTGAGATGCCGATGGTTTCAGAAAGCGACATGTGCCGCCCCCTTGAGCCCGAGCATTGCCCGCGCCTCGTCCGGCGTGGCGACTTCGCGGCCCAGGTCCTCGACGATCCGGCGGGCCTTTTCGACCTGTGCGGCGTTGGACACTGCCAGCTGTCCCTTTTCGAGATAGAGACTGTCCTCCAGCCCCACGCGCACATGCCCGCCCATCCCGGCCGCCATCGCCGCCATCGGCATCTGGTCCCGGCCCGCGGCCAGAACAGAGAAGCGGTAATCCTCTCCGAAATAGCTGTCGGCGAGCCGCACCATATGCGTCAGCGTCTCGGGTGCAGCGGCCATGCCGCCCAACACCCCGAAGACGAACTGGATGAAGATCGGCGGCACCACCAACCCGCGCTCGACGAAATGGCGCAGCATCACGAGGTGGCCCATGTCGTAGCATTCGAACTCGAACCGCGCCCCGCGCTTCTTGCCCATCTCGTTCAGCACATGGGCAATGTCGCGAGGCGTGTTCTTGAAGATCAGGTCATCGGTGGCTTCGAGAAACGGCTTTTCCCAGTCGAAGCGCCAGTCACGCTCTTTCCTGGCCATGGGATAAAGCGCGAAGTTCATCGTGCCCATGTTGAGCGAGCACATCTCCGGCTCTGCCGCCATCGCGCCTTCGAGCCTCTCCTCGAGCGACATGACCGCGCTGCCGCCGGTTGTAATGTTGACCACGGCATCGCAGCGATCGCGGATGCTTGGCAGGAACTCCATGAAATGCGCGGCCTTCGAAGTGGGCCGGCCGTTTTCCGGGTCACGTGCATGCAGGTGCAGGATCGCCGCGCCCGCCTCGGCAGCTTCCACGGCCTGATCCTCGATCTCCTTCGCTGTGAAAGGCAGATGCGGCGACAGGCTGGGCGTGTGGATCGAGCCGGTGACAGCGCAGGTGATGATGATCTTCGACATGGGTTTTAACTGGCCAGATTGGGGGCCAGCCCCCAAGCCCCCGGGATATTTTCAGCCAGAAGAAACAAGCGCGCGTGCTCCATGCTTCTTCTGGCCCGAAATATCCCCGCCGGAGGCATCCGACGGCGCCGCGAAACGCATTCGTTTCGTGTAAAGCGCATGGTCAAAGCCCTGCCTCTTCGCAGAACCGATCGAGGGCGCGGGTGAGCTTTTCGATGATTTCGTCAACATGCTCCATGGTGCTGATCATCGGCGGCGCGACGATGAAGTGATCGCCGGAATAGCCCCCGCGGGTGCGGCGGGAATAGATGATGAGCCCCTCGTCATAGGCCGCCTCGACCAGCCGGTCATAGGCGTTCATCTCCTTCGGCAAAGGCGCCATGGTGGCCCGGTCGGCGACCAGTTCGAACGCCTGCAGCATCCCCATGCCGCGCACGTCGCCGATGATCGGGTACCGGTTCATCAAAGCGCGCAGGCGGTGGCCGAGCTGGGTGCCTACGTCCAGCGCATTCGCCATCATGTCCTGCCGTTCGATCTCCTCGATCACGGCAAGGCCGGCCGCGCAGGCGAGCGGGTTGCCGGCATAGGTGAAGCCATGGATGAAGCCGCCATGGCCCAGCACCGCCTCGACGATCTCGTCCTGCGCGATGACCGCGCCGAGCGGCATGTAACCCGCGCCGAACCCTTTCGAGAGCGCCGCGATATCCGGCACGGTGTCCCAGTTGTCTGCGGCGAAAAAGGTGCCGGTGCGGCCGCCGCCCGAGATCACCTCGTCATGGATCAGCAACACGTCGTAGCGGTCACAAATCTCGCGGATGCGCTTCAGGTAACCTTCCGGTGGCATCAGGCAGCCGGTGGAGGCGCCACCGATGGGCTCGACGATAAAGGCCAGCACGGTTTCCGGCCCTTCCTGCAGGATGCGCTCCTCCAGCATGTCGGCGTAGTGGCGACCGGTTTCCGCGTCGGCCGGGTCGAGACCGTCGAGATAAGCGCGCGGCGCGGGTATCTTCGGCATCTGGCGCATCATCGGGTCGAAAGGTGCCGTCATCGGCGCGTAGCCGGTCAGTGCCAGCGCGCCGAGCGTGCAGCCGTGATATGCCGGGTAGCGCGAGATGACTTTCCAGCGCTGCGGCTCGCCCACGGCCAGCTTGTACTGCCGGGCGAGCTTGATGGCGCTTTCCACCGCCTCCGACCCGCCGGAAACGAAGAACACGCGCTCCATCCCCTCGGGGGCCATGCCGGCGACCTTGGCCGCCAGGGCCTCGCCCGGCTCGGTTTCGAAATGCAGGCGATAGCCGAAGGTGGCAATCTCCATCTGCCTGCGCATGGCGTCGAGCACATTGGGGTTCGAGTGGCCGATATTGCAAACCATCGCGCCGGACGAGCCATCGAGGTAACGTTTGCCGTCCACGTCCCAGATATACACACCCTCGGCCTGCCTGTGCCGTGGCCGCCGCTGTCGGGTCTGATAGAAAAGGTGGCTTTTGCCCTGCCCGTCCATGTCGTCTCTCACGCTATCCAGAACGCCTTTTCGAGATCGTCAAATTCGCTGGCCGGACCTTCGAACTTGTTCCGGCCCAGCTCGAGCACGTAGACGTAGTCTGCGATCTTGAGAGCGTGGCGGATTTCCTGGTCCACAAGTAGGATCGTCAGCTTGTCGACCTTCGCGAGATCGGTCAGCATCTCGTAGACCTCCTCGGCCAGCATCTTGGACAGGCCCGCCGTTGGCTCGTCGACCAGCAGCATCTTCGGTTCCGACATCAGTGTGCGTCCGATCTCGACCATGCGCTGCTGACCGCCCGACAACTCGCCCGTGACCTGCTTGCGCTTGTCGCGCAGCGCCGGGAAGCGTTCGTAATTGGCCTCGACTTTCTGGCGCACCTGCTTGCGGTCGCGCCGGAAGGTCCAGCCGCCAAGTTCGAGGTTTTCCTCGACTGTCATGTCCTTGAAGACGCCGGGTTGCTGCGGAATGTAGGCCAGCCCCTTCAGTATCTTTTGATACGGCGGGATGCCGAGGATCGACTCTCCGTCAAGAAGGATATCGCCCTGGTTGGGGTCGAGAAAACCGAACGCCGCCTTGAGCGCGGTCGATTTGCCCACCCCGTTGGCGCCGAGGATCGTGGTGATCTGGCCCTGCCGTGCCTTGATATCGAGGTCGGAGAGAATGTTGAGATCGCGGTAGTAGCCCACCGAGAGGTTCTTCATTTCGAGAACGGTTGCCGGTTCGGTCATGCCGGGGCCTCCTCGCCTTCCTCGGCGCCGAGATAGGCTTCGATCACCGCCGGGTCGTTCTTGACCTCCTGCGGCGGGCCGTCGGCGATGAGATCGCCGAAGTTCAGGACCAGGAGCCGCTGGGAGAGCGAGAAGATCGAATCCATCTGGTGGCTGATGATGATGATCGCCTTGCCCTCGTCGTTCACGCGCTGGATGTAGGCGTAGATCACCTCCATCAGGCGCGGGTGCACGCCGGCGAAGGGTTCGTCGAGAATGATGACATCGGGGTTGAGCATCAGCAGGCGGCCCAGTTCCAGAAGCTTCTGCTGCCCGCCGGACAGGGCCTGTGCATATTCATTGCGCAGATGGTCGATGGTGAGGAATTCGAGCACCCCCATCGCCTTGTCGCGCAGTTCGGCCTGCCCGTGCGTGTTGCCCATGGCGAGCGCCGGCACGTAGAGGTTTTCGAGCACCGTCATCCGCCGGAACGAGCGCGTCACCTGGAAGGTGCGGCCAAGCCCCGCGCGTGCGACCTCGAAAGGCTGCAACTGGTCGATGCGTTTCTCGCCGAGATAGACCGTGCCGCTCGTGGGTTTGATCGCCCCGTCGAGGATGTTGGTCATCGTTGTCTTGCCAGCCCCGTTTGGGCCGATCAGGCCGATCAGCTCGGGGCCGTTGATCTCGAAATTCACGCCTTTCAGGACATGGTTGCCGCCAAAGCGTTTCTGCAGGTTGGTGACCTTGAGATGTATCAATCCGGTGCCTCCGTTCTGTGCGGGCCGCCGGCGGGGCCGGTGACGGTCGAGGCGCGCTTGGCCACGGTTTCCTCTGCCACGCCCTCGCGACGGAAATAGGCGATGATCGGGGCGATCAGGCCGTTGCGGAAGAACCTGAGCGTGATCATCAGCAGGACGCCGAAGAAGACCAGCCGCCAGATCGTCATGTCGACCTCGACCCCGCCGATGACGAAGCTGTTGCGCAGGAGTTCGAGCACCACCTGAAGGATGATCGCGCCGATGGCGGCGGCGACGAAGTTCTCGATGCCGCCGATGACCGCCATGGCGACGACAAGGCTCATTTGCAGCAGGAACAGCATGTTGGGCGTGATGATCTGCACGTAATGCCCCTGCACCGCGCCGGCCGCGGCGGCCATGGCGCAGGTGATGGTGAAGACCAAAACCTTGTAGCGGGTTGTATTCACACCGAGCGCCGCCGCCGCATCCTGATCCTCGCGCAGGGCGCGAACGAAGAGGCCGAACTTGGACCGGGCGAGCCATCCGAGAATGGCGAGGCAGGCCAGCAAGAGCGCCAGCATGGTATAATAGGGCGGCAGTTTGTCGGTTGGCTCGAAATAGGTGCCGAAAAGGTTGACGCCGTTGGGATAGAGCGGCGGCAATTCCAGCCCCGCCTGCCCCCGCGTGATGTCGATTTCGGCCGAGATGGTCGCCTTTAGTATTTCCGAGAAGCCGAGCGTAAAAAGGGCGAGATAGGCCGCGCGCAGGCGCAGCACCAGCATGCCGACGAGAAAGCCCGCCAGGGCCCCCATCAGCGTGCCCAGAACAATGCCTAGGAGCACGGGCATGGGCCGAACATCGACAGTTCCGCCCCACGCGTCGAGCGCCTGTCGCAAGCAGTCTTGCGTGAGCGTCGTCGAGGTCACGCCGATCGGGTTCACCACCACAAGCCATTGCCCGAAGAACGGTGTTTCGGCGCAAAGCTGCGTCGGCTCGGGCGAGAGGTAGATATAGTGACAGAAGAGGCCCGTCGTGTAGGCTCCGATGGCCATGAACCCCATATGCCCGAACGAGAACTGTCCCGCATAGCCCGACAGCATCGACCAGCTTGCCGCGAGGATCGCGTAGAAAAAGCCGGTGATCAGGATGTGCATGATGTAGTCGTAATCCGCAGCCCCGTAGGTCAGCGGGAAGATCAGCAGCAGGATCAGGAAGATGCCGCCGGCGAGGTTGGGTATCTGCTTTCTCATTGCCTCTACCCCCTAGCCCTGTCCGTGCATGCCGCTGGCAAAGCGGCGGCCGAACATTCCCGTGGGCCGCAGCAGCAGCGTCAGCGTCAACACGATCATGCCGTAGGCCGGGATATAGCTGGCCGCCTTCTGGGCGTCCGGCACGCATCCGGTCCCCGCGGCCTCGACAAGGCCGACCATGATGCCGCCAATGAAGGCGCCGGGCAGAGAGCCGAGGCCCCCCAGCACCACGATCACGAAGGAGCGCATCGCGGGGATGGCGCCGACTTGAGGCAGCCACGAGAACGCCTGAACCAGGAGCGCACCCGCCAGTGCCGCGATCATGCCTCCGAGGGCGAAGGCCAGCATGTTCATCGTGTTGGGGTTGATGCCGGTGATGGCCGCGGCTTCGCGGTCCTGGCTGACCGCGCGTAGGGCCTTGCCCGTCCATGTGCGGTGCATCAGGAACAACAGCGCCAGCAGAACGAGGATACAGGTGATGGCCGCCGTGAAGCGCGGGCTGGAGATCGTGACCTGCTCGAACAGCGTCATGCTGCCCCGGCTGGTCTTGATCCAGATCGGGTCAGCCTCGGCCGGGAAGCGCCAGCGAGGGAATTCCAGGAAACGCTGCGCCTTGACCGGGTTCGCGCCCGCCAGCGCCTGCACGAAATACTGCAGCGTGAAGGCCAGGCCGAATGTCACTAGGATACCGTATTCGATCGGCCGGTCGATCTTGCCGTGATACATCGGCGTCAGCATCAGCCGTTCGAACGCCGCCCCCAGCAGGAAGGCCACGAGGCATGCGCCCAGCACCCCCATCAGCGGGTTGATCCCGGGCAGCCAGACCTCGGTGATGAAATAGACCAGCATCCCGCCGATCATGTAGAATTCGCCATGGGCGAAGCTGACGACGCCGAGGATCGAGAAGATCAGCGACAGGCCCAGCGCCATGAAGCCGTAGATGATGCCGATGATCAGGCCGTTGACGAACTGGCTGGCGACGAACCCGCCAGAGACGACGCAGATGTTGTCGGGGTCGGCGAAGCTGAACGTCACCGCGATGATCAGGACAGTCAATAGCGCGAGCGACGTGGTCAGGTAGACGGAGGTGCGGGGGGTCGCCGCCCAGACCGCCGCCAGCCCCACGGGGCCAAGCGAGGCGCCGGCCATCGTGCCTATGAAAGCCGCGTTGGACGTGTCGAGATCGCGGGCGAGATAGCGGCGCTTGATGAGGATACTTCCAGCCACACCCCAGAAGATCATCCAGGCCAGCACGCCCCAGAACAGCAACGGAAATTCCACGATGTCCCCCGTGTCACGCCGGGTTTGCCCCGGCTGTTTTCGGATGTTGGTGTGCCCGGGCGCCTGAAAGGGGGCGCCCGGGCGGATCAGAAGATCATTCGTTCACGAAGACCGGCTCGGCCGTCTTGTAAGCGTCAGGATAGACGATCGCCGCGCTGGTCGAGTCCTGGCCCTCCTCCTGGTACTGGATCATGGTCAGGGCCGGGTCGGGCCACTGGTGCCACCACTCGTCGCCCTTGTCGTCTTCCGAAGGGTCTTTCTGGGTGCCATAGGGGAAGTAGATCTTGCCGAGCGTGCCGTCGTGTTCGATCGACTCCAGCGCCGTCACGATGGCGTCGGGCTCGGTCGAGCCCGCCTCCCCGATGGCCTGGGCGATGATGGCAATCGAGTCGTAGGCTTCCATCGCGTAGCTCTCGACATCAGACTTGCCCATCCGCTCCTTGTAAGTGGCAGCAAAGGCCTTGCCCTTCTCGGTGAACTGCGTCTCGGGCACGCCGATCCGCTGGACGAAGGCGTTCTGCCCGTCCGGCACGTTCTGCCAGTAGGCGCCTGATTCCAGGGCGTCCTGACCGGTCACGAAAGGCAGGTCGAGCGGCCCGATGCCCGCGTCGGCGGCCTGCTGCGTGAAGTTGTAGGCGGCCTCGCCCGTCACCAGCGTGATGATCATGTCCGGGTTCTCGGCCTTGATGCGCTGGACGATGCCGGCATAGTCCTGCGTGCCGATATCGACAGAGAAGGTCGTGCTTTCCACGCCGCCGCTTTCCAGCCCCTTGGCCGTTTCCTGCGAGGCGGGAATGCCGTAATCGGTGTTCTCGGTCAGGATCGCCACCTTCTCGACGCCCGGAACGGTCAAGGCGAACTGCCAGATGGTCGCCGAGGCCCACGAGCTGAGCGGGGCGATCCGGAAGATGTATTTCTGCTTGTCGCCGGTGATCGTGTCATTCCACGTCTCGGCAAAGACCACGGGTATGCCAAGCCGCTGTGCCACGTCCTTCGAGGCCACGCCGACCGAGCTGTGATACCCGCCGCCCACGGCCACGACACCATCCTGAGTGATGAACTTCTCCATCAGAGCGGCGCCCTTCTCGGGCAGGCCCTCGGAATCGCCGATCACCACCTCGATGTCGCAATCCAGCACGCCACCGGCCGCGTTGATGTCTTCCTCGGCGATCAGCATCGCCTCGCGCATGGCTTCGCCGCCGACCACGGTACCGGGGGCGGACAGCGGGGCGATCCCGCCGATCTTGATGGGGCAGTCGGCCGCCATGGCGGCGCCAGCCGTCACGATGGCGCCGACCGCGGTGGCGGTCAGCAATCTGTATGTCGTCATTGAATGTCTCCCGTTGGTTCCCGGCTCTTTTTCCCGAGCCTCGTGGGCCAAACTATTGCATGCCCCGCCAAAATGCCTCAAATTGATAATACCTATTCAGGTCATAGACAGCATCTATGCGGCCAACCGAAACGGGCGGAAGCGGGAAAGGGAGAAGGCGCTGAACCACGCGGACAAGTTCGTCACCAATCTCGACTGGAACCTGCTGCGCACCTTCGTGGTGATCGTCGAGGAAGGCGGGATCACGGCGGCTGCCACGCGCCTGTTGCGACGGCAGCCGACGGTCAGCGTGGCGCTCGGTCGGCTCGAGGCGCAGATCGGCAGCCGCCTTATAGAACGGGGTGGCGGGGCGTTCCGGCTGACGGCGGCCGGGCGCGAGCTGTATCGCGAATGCACCGAGATATACGGGTCGGTGTCACGACTGGCCGACCTCACTCAATCCGCCTCGAAGGATCTGACTGGGCATGTCGATATCCTGCTGGCGAGCCACGTGGTCACCCCGATCCTCGACCAGACGCTGATCGAGTTCCACCGCGTCCACCCGGCTGTCAGCTTCGAGGTTCGCGTCGAGACCAGCCGCAACGTCCTGCGCGGGGTGCTCGAAAAAACGGCACCCTTCGGGATCTGCCTTTTGAACAGGCGTCTGGAGAAACTGGACTACGAGCGCATCTACCGCGAGCATTTCGGATTCTTCTGCGGCCCGCCCCACCCGCTTTACGGTCGGCGGGACCTCGACATCAGCGATCTACGGGGCTGTGCCGGGGTGTCCTTCGAGACCGACAGCATGGATGATGCGCTTCGCCCCGTGGCCATCTTCCGGCGGGACAATGACCTCGACCACAACATCGTCGGACGCTCGACCCACCTCGAGGAGGTGCGGCGGCTGATCTATTGCGGGCTGGGCATCGGCCCCCTGCCCGTTCATGTCGTGCGGCAGGATCTGGAGAACGGCACCTTGTGGCGCCTGCCGCCCTATACCAATCCGCCGGCCGTCGACATCTACGTGGTCACCAACCCGGCCAGCCGCCTCAGCCGGACCGAGGCCGCATTCCTTTCCGCGCTCAAGGCGCAGATCGCGGCCAAGACATTGGCCGACCGCACCTATGACGATGTCAGCCCGCCGGGCTTTGCGTCCCGGCCTTTGACGGCGGAAAAGCCGAAATGAGGACCTGGCGTTTCCGCAGCGCGAGGGCACAGGCTGTCTCCGGTTTGGAAATGATCCGGAAGCGGTATAATTGCGGCGGAAATTTGTCAGAACCGGGACGGCCATGAGCAGCGAAACCGACACGGACGGCGGGGTGACGGGCTCTGCAGGCCGGGCGCTGCTCGTGCTCGGGTTGATACTGGAGCACGGCCCGGTCTCGCCGCAACGGTTGACCGCGATCAGCGGGCTCAGCCGTACGGCGGTTCATCGGGCCATCCATGCGTTGATAGATCGCGGGTTCGTGCGTTACCAGCTGGGCAAGATGCACGTGATCGTCACCGCCGAGCTGCGGGACAGTTTCCGGGGCGCATTCTTCAGCCCGCCGGGTATCGACGCGGTGTCGAAAGCCGTGGATGAGGGGCTCAAGCACCGCCGAATCCACTGTGAAATCGCGGTGTTGAGCCAGGCCGGCGAAGTTCGCGTCGTCGAAACCACCGCTCCGGACGAGGAGGCCGAGATCGACTTCTTCGAGAGCGATCTGGTCTCGGTTCTGCTTTCGCATTTCGATCCCGTGGCGGTGACGAGGATGACCGCCCGCGCCCTGCGCGCCGCGGGAGACGGCGCGAACGTCGAGCACGAGTTTCTCGATCGGTACCGCCAGGCGCAATACCAGGGCTTCATCTGGAACGGACAGCACAGTGCGCTGTGTATTCGGGTCCAGGGTGATTCGGACCAGGCAGTAGGACTTCGCCTTATTTCGCGCGGATCGGGGCGCCACCGGCAGCGCGATTGTGTCGAAACTGCGGAGGCAATTGGGCGGCTTCTGCCCGGAATGTTTCCAAATCTCTCCACAATTCGCGAGTGATTTCAATATACGGAATGATCCGTTTGTCTTTGGTGCGCGGCGGGGCTACCAATTTCCTCGATGCACGTACCGGTGCGTTTTCCGACGTTCCGGCAACCAGTAAAGAGGAACACGATTATGGCCCCGACCAATAATCCCGGCATTGTCGACGGTGAAGATACCGGCGAAAACATGGGTCTCGGTTACGATGACTCCAACGCTCCGACCGATCAGGGCGGAGACCAGATCACCAATGGCGACGACACCATCTACGGTAACGGCGGCGACGACACCATCGACGGTGCCGGCGGCAATGACGTCATCCGTGGCGACGGGCCCGATGGCTCCGGCGCCGGCGCGCGGGAGATCTTCCAGTGGTCGGAAGCACCCGGGTTCGGCGACCTTGCCTATGCCAGCGGTTTTACCCAGGACACCGGCGAGGCCTCCATCACCTTCTCTATCGAAAACGCGGATGCCGGCACGCAGAGTCAGTACCAGACCGAGGACCAGTTGACCGCGGGCCTCGACGACGAAGTCGCAGAAGACGCCTCCTTCGAGTCGGTGACGAATGCCAACGGCAACAGCACCACGTATCGCTGGACGTCCAATGACGGCACGATCGAGGACGTCGAGTTCCGCGTGAACGACCTTGACGGTGACGGCCTTGTCGAAGTGCGCGCCTACGATGCGGACGGAAACGAAGTGCCTGTTTACATCGAGGATGCCGGCACCGGGATCACCACGTCGAGCACCAACGGCCTTGACGGTAACAACTTCGCCGACAGCAACGACGGCAATTACACCGATGACAACGATCCGGAGCACTCCTTCAAGGTCAGCATTCCGGGTCCGGTGGCCTATTACGAAGTCATTCACACCCAGAACGGGGAAGGCAACAGCGGCATCAACATCACCGATATCGCCTTCAACGTGTCGGGCAGCGGCACGCCGGGCAACGACAAGATCTTCGGTGGCGACGGCGACGATGACATCGACGGCGGCGACGGCTCGGATTCGGTCTTTGGCGGCAACGGCGACGACACGCTGACCGGCGGCGCAGGGGACGACACGGTCACCGGCGGGGACGGCAATGACGTGGTCGAGGACCTGGATGGTGACAACACCATCGATACCTCCTCCGAACTCGGCCAGGCCGCCCTGCCCGACCGCGGGTACCCGGGCCTGTTCCCGGCCGACGACGACCCGAACGATGACCGCGATTCCGTTACCACGGGTGATGGCAACGACGACATCCGCACGGGCGACGATGCCGACACGATCGTTTCTGGCGGTGGCAATGACACCATCAACGCGGGCATCGACGACGACGTGGTCGACGCGGGCGATGGCGATGACCTGATCACCTTGGGCGAAGGTTCGGATTTCGTCGAAGCCGGTGCCGGCAACGACACCATCTACGGCGGTCTCGGCCCGAGCTTCCCGGATCAACTCAACATCACCGACGACGACACCGGCGGCGCCAGCCCGGACCTCGTGACCGACAACGGCATGGACACGATCTATGCCGGCGCGGGTGACGACGTGGTCTATGGTGAAGACGACGATGACGAGATCTTCGGCGAGGACGGCAACGACTACCTCGACGGCGGCATCGACGAAGACACCATCGACGGCGGCGACGGCAACGACACGCTGGTCGGCGGCCAGGATGACGACTCTCTCATCGGCGGTCTCGGCGATGACGAGATGTCGGGTGGCGACGGCAACGACATCTTCGTCGAGAACGGCGGTGACGGTGCCGACACCATCACCGATTTCGGCGTGGGTGACTCCGGTCCGATCACCGATGGCGACCAATCGAACAACGACTTCGTCGATCTGAGCGGGTTCTACAACGCAACCACCCTGGCGGACGTAAATGCAGCTGGCGGCAGCTTCACTTCGGCCATCGACATGCTGCGGGCCGATGCCGAGGATGGCCGGATCGACGGCAATATCGGCGGTACCGACTACAGCGGCCAGATCGGCGATGTCGATCTTGCTCTGCAGGACGGATCGGGCAGTGCGGTCACCGGGTCAAGCCTGACCTACGACAACACCAACGTCCCCTGCTTCGTTTCCGGCACGCTGATCGCCACGCGCCGCGGGTCGGTTCCGATCGAGGAACTGAAGGCCGGCGACGAAGTGATCACCATGGACCACGGCTTCCAGAAGATCCGCTGGATCGGCTCGACGACCGTGCCGGCAGAGGGCAAGCTGGCCCCGGTGGTGATCCGCAGGGGCGCCATGGGCAACGAACGCGACCTGCGCGTCTCGCCGCAGCACCGGATGCTGGTGCGTGGCTGGCACGTGGAACTGATGTTCGGCAAGCCCGAGGCACTCGTGCCCGCCAAGGCGCTGATCAACGACGAGACGGTCTTCCCGCTGGAAGGTGGCACGGTGGATTACTACCACATGATGTTCGACCGTCACGAGCTGGTCTATGCCGAAGGCATTCCGTCGGAAAGCTTCCACCCCGGCCACGTGGGCATGGGCGCCTTTGCCGAGGATGCGCGCGAGGAAATCCTGCAGCTCTTCCCGGAACTGCGCGAGGATGTCTCGGCCTATTCCGAGCCGGTGCGCCCGACCCTGAAGGTGCGCGAAGCCCGGGTGCTGGCGGAGAACCCCGAACTGATCAAAGAGTAAGCGCGCAAGCGCAATGGTTCGAGTGAAAGAAGGGGCGCCTTTCGGGGCGCCCCTTTCTTATTGCTCGTGCCTGCCTTGGCGAGGGGTGCGGCCCGACCCGACCGATCGAGACAGTCGGGCCGGAGCCCCCGGGCCCTACTCGCTTTGAAGGTTGCCCGGATCGAAGACGTTCCCGAAGCCGGAACTGTCATCCTCTTCGGCGGGCGCGGTGCCCTCCTCCTCCTCGTCGCTCTGGAGGTTGCCCGGATCGAAGGCATTGCCAAAGCCGGAGTCGTCGCCGCCATCATCAGGGGCTTCGCCTTCCTCTTCGCTTTGCAGGTTGCCCGGGTTGAACACGTTCCCGAAACCGGAGCTGTCGCCGTCCTCCGGAGCCGCTTCGGCAGGGGCCTCGGTGCCCGGTGTCAACTCGTCGGGATCGAACACGCCTTCGAAATTGCGCTGGCGCTCCTCTTCCCGCTGGCGCCGCTCCTCCTCGCGCTGTTCACGCAGTTCCTGGATACGCTGCTCTGCCTCGAGGCGCTTTTCCTCGGTCACGCGGGCAATACAGGCGTCGGGGCTGTAGGCGGTGGCCGTGCCCACCACGGTGATCGCGCCGATGCAGAAGATGACGAGGACAATGGCTGCCGGGTTGCCCGACAGGAACCGGGGCAGCCTCGGGCCGCCGCCCGTCACCTCGCCGACCGAGCGGTTCTGACGCGCGGCAAAGGCCAGCTGCCGCCGCCGGATGATCGACTCGTTCAGGAGGGCGAAGAAGACCGTCAGCGCGACGATGATGAAGGCCAGCGCCGATATCGACGGGTTGATGCCGTACCGCACCTTCTGTGCCAGTTCGATCGTCAGGGTCGGGTACTGGCCGAAGGTGAAGGTGGTGGTGTTGTAGTTCTCGAAACTGGCCAGAAAGGCCAGCACCGCGGCCGAGGCGATGGCCGGCCGCATGAAGGGAAGCAGCACCTTGCGGAAGGCCTGCGCATGGGTCGCGCCGAGGTCGAGCGCGGCTTCGGTCTGGCCGATATCGTAGCGCTGCAGGCGGGCCACCAGCACCAGCATGCAATAGCTGGCGATGAAGGTGGACTGGCCGATGACGGTCAGGAAAATGCCGTTCGACAGGAAGCTGTCGGGCCCAAGGCCGAGGAACCGGTTGATCCGGTCCCAGAAGACCAGCGTGGAGATGCCGAGGACCACGCCGGGAATGAGGATCGGCGCGATGACGACCGTGTAGTAGGTCGCGCGCAGCTTCGGCCAGATCTGCGTGAGCATCAGCGCCCCCGCCAGCCCCATCGCCACCGAGAGGACAACCGTGCCCGCGCCGATGATGAAGGAGTTCTTGATGCCGTTCAGGATACGCTCGTCGCGGAACAGCTCGCCGAACCAGTCGAAGGTCAGGCATTCCCACGGCGTGGCCCTCGGGAACACCGAGGAGTTGAACGCCGTGACCGACATGATCACCAGCGGCCCCAGCAGGTAGGCAAAGAAGATCGCCAGGTAGATCCAGACGCTCACACGGAGGGCGGACAGGTTCATTTGCCGATATCCCCCATGTTCACCTTGAACAGGCGCATGATCGCCAGAACGAGGAGGATACAGGTCACCAGCAACACGATGGCGTAGGCCGCACCCTGCGGCCAGTCATTGTTGTCGTTGAACTGCTGGTAGATCAGTTGCGTGAACCACAGGCTCGAAGGCCCGCCAAGGATCTGCGGCGCGGCCAGCGCACCGGCGCTCAGCATGAAGACCATCGTGCAGCCCGAACTGATGCCGGGCTTGGCGTAGGGAATGACCACCCGCCGGTGGATCTTGGTCCAGCTTGCCCCCATGTCGCGGGCCGCCTCGATCTGGTTGCGGTCGAGGCTTTCGATCACGTTGTAGATCGGGAAGATCATCAGCAGGATGTAGGCATAACCCAGCCCCGCATAGAGCGCGATATCATTGCGGATGAAGTCGAAGGGCGCGTCGAAGATGCCCAGCCCCATCAACACCGAGTTGATGACCCCGCTTTCCCCGAAAATGATGCGCAGCGCGAAGGCGCGCAGGATCTCGTTGATCCAGTAGGGGATGATCAGCATCAGCGCGAAGATGCGGATATGGTTGCCCTTCGACTGCCCGAGATAATAGGCGATCGGGTAACAGAGGATCAGGTTGAAGATCGTCACGAAGATCGCGGCGATGATCGTGCGATAGAAAACCCGCAGGTCGACCCGGTTGAAACTCTGGCTGCCGCCTTCCGGGCCGAAGATCAGGTACTGGTAGTTTTCCAGCGTGTAGGTGTCGCTCGGCCCGCCATATGCTGGCGGCGGCAGGTTGTGCCGGAACGAAAAGTCGAGCATGGAAAGCTGTGGCAGGATGATCAGGCCGATCGTCCAGAACAGCACCAGCCCAAGCATGACGAGGCCGACGCCCAGGCCGTTGCGGTCGAGGAATTCCTTCAGGAAACGGGGCATGCCAACGACCCCCTATTCCGTCGCCAGTTCGCCGTGGGGCACGATAACCGCGTTCCGCACGTCGTATTCCAGCGTCATCGGCGCGCCCACGTGGCTCTGGAAGGACTGGCCCACATTCGGCAGCGAGACCTTCAGCTCCTTGCCGCCCTCGCCCTCCATGAAGATGTTGTAGGCGTTGCCCTCGAATTCCTCGTTGGTGACCTTGGCGGTCACGAAATGGTCGCCCTTGGCACCGGTCTGGGCAATGGCGAAGGCCTCGGGGCGGATGAACATCATCGCCTTGTCGCCGGCTTTCATCTTGCCCCGGTTGGCAGTCGAGATCGTGGCCAGCAAGTCGCCCGAGCGGTTCGTCGCGATCACCGCCTCGTCGCCCTTCACCTCCTTGATGGTGCCGCGGAAGACGTTGTTCTCGCCCACGAAGGAGGCGGCAAAAGCCGTGGCCGGATCATTGTAGATGGCGCGGCCCGTGTCGATCTGGTCGATCACGCCGGCTTTCATCACCGCGATCTTGTCGGACATGGTCAGCGCCTCGCCCTGGTCGTGGGTGATGTAAATGAAGGTGATGCCCACCCGCTGCTGGATCTCGCGCAGTTCGGTGCGCATGTGCTGGCGCAGCTTGAGGTCGAGGGCCGAGAGCGGTTCGTCGAGGAGAAGCACATCGGGCTCGGCACAAAGCGCGCGGGCGATGGCGACCCGCTGCCGCTGGCCGCCCGACAGTTCGGAAGGCAGCTTGTCGCCCTGCCCCTTGAGCGCGATCATCTCGAGCAGTTCGTCGGCCCGCTTGCGCCGCTCTGCCGTGCTGGCGCCCTTGATCTCGAGCGAAAATGTGATGTTCTCCCAGACCTTCATCAGCGGGAAAAGCGCCAGGTTCTGGAAGATCAGCGCGGTCGGCCGCTTGTTCGGCCCGATCCCCTTCATGTCCTTGCCGCCGATCAGGACCCGGCCGTCCGACGGCTCGAGGAAGCCCGAAACCGCCCGCAGGATCGTCGTCTTGCCACAGCCCGACGGGCCGAGAAACGAGAAGAAATTGCCACCGTCTATGGCCACGTTCGCATCGCGTACCGCGACGAAATCGCCGAACCTGATCCACAGGTTCTCCAGATCGACACCGACCCCCGCGCTCATCCGCTGTCCCCTTTTTGCCGCGCGCGTTCCGCCCATCCCCGGGCGCCGCGCACTGGTCTGTCATGCTAAAGGCCCCGGCCCCGTGACGGGGGCCGGGGTCGGCAGAACGCGGGTTACGCGCTCTTGAACTTGTTGACGAACTCGGTGCGCACCTCGGCGTACCAGGGTGCTTCGGCCGGCCAGGGGTTCAGGTTGGCCAGGCTTTCGCCCGGATAGGCCTCGGCGAAGTTCTTCTTGTAGGTATCGCCGGAATACTGGTCGGCGCCCAGCACCGGCGAGTTGTAACCGTGGCTGTCGATGGCGACGCCCGCAGGCTCCTGCTGGTAGGCGAAGTCGATGAAGGCGTAGATCTGCTCCATGTTCTGGGCGCCGATCGGCACCGACATGCCATCGACCCAGGCCATCGCGCCCTCGACCGGCGCCTGGTAATGCACCGGCTCGCCCGCGGATTTCAGGGCCAGCGGCGGGCCATCCCATGTCTGGCCGACGATCACGCCCTCGTTCAGCAGGCCGTTCTTCTGGGTGTCGGCATCGTTCCAGATCAGCTTGATGCGGTTCTTGCGCTCGATGGTCCAGTCGGCGATCTGGGTCCAGACCTTCCGCATGGTTTCCTCGTCGCTGTAGGCCGACCAGACCGAGCCCGGCTCCATCTGGCCCGAGGCTTCCATGTAGAGGCCGGCGCCCAGCATCATCGAGTGCGCCCGGCCCATGGTCTTGCCCGCGTTCTCTTCCGACCAGACGTCGCCGTAGCTCGGCGCATCGCCGCTCGGCAGCCACAGGTCGGTGCGGTACGCGATGCCCTCGGTGCCCCAGATATGCGGGAGCCAGTGCACGCCTTCGCCGCCGAAGTTCCACGCATCGGTGCCGATCTTGGCCATCGCCGGGTTCACCGCGTCGATTTTGACCTTGCTCATGTCGAAGGGCTGCAGAAGTTCCAGCGGCTCCCACTGAAGCGAACGGTTGTTGGTGGGGCTGACGATGTCGAAGCCCTGGCCCTTGGTGGCCTTCATCTTGTTGATGATTTCCTCGTTCGAGCCGATGCCGGTGTAATTCACCTTGATGCCCGTTTCGCCCTCGAAATCGGAGATGAACTTCTCGGGCAGGTAGTCCGACCACATCAGGATGTTGATCTCGCCCGACGAGGCCAGCGCGCTTTTCGAGTAGAGCGGTGCGGCCAGCGCCGCGGCGCCCAGGGTAGTGGCTCCGCGCAAGACGGACCGGCGCGTGAGGTTGGATTTGGTTGTCATGTGTCTTCTCCCTTCAGGACTTTGACCCGATGAACCTCGGTTCTTATTGTAACGCTTTTATGGTGCGGAGTGTCGCCGCCATTCCGCATAACGCGAAGTGACAGTTCACAGAATAGATAAGTCCAGATGAGCCGATTCTGCGCAAGTTTTTCCGACCTGCGGTACAAAATATAGGCAGACGAAGGTGAACTGGACTGATGGCCGAAAGAGCCGATAAAGCTCGAAAGGCTGGCGTCCTGCTAGCTTGTCGGCACCTGTCGAGGCGACGGAAGCAGCGTTACCCCGGCCAAGGCAAAGAATAGGTCTTCACGTTGGTGAAGAATTTCATCGCCTCGATCACGCCTTCCTTGATGCCATTGCCCGAGTCCTTGATGCCCCCGAAGGGCGACATCTCGATCCGGTAGCCGGGCTGTTCCCAGATATTGCAGGTGCCGACATCCAGCCCGTTGATATAGGCGATGGCCCGGTTGAGGTCGTTGGTGCAGACACCCGACGACAGGCCAAAGGGCGTGGCATTGGATATCCGCATCACCTCGGCATCGTCATCCGGCACGCGGACGATGGGGATGATCGGGCCGAAGGTTTCTTCCATCACCAGTTCGCTGTCATGGGGCACGCGGTCGACCACGATGGGCGGCAGAAGCGCCCCGTCGCGGCCCGGGTGGTAGAGGATCTCGGCGCCCGCCTTCCCGGCCGCGTGGACCCGCGACTCGAACCGTTCGGCGGCCTGGGCGTGGATCACGCAGCCGAGTTGCGTTTCGGGGTCCTGCGGGTCGCCGAAGCGGATGGCCCTGGCCTTTTCCACCACCAGCGGCACGAAGGCGTCGGCCACGCTTTCCTGTACGAGGATACGCTTGATCGCGGTGCAGCGCTGGCCGGAATTGCCCGTCGCCCCGGCGACCGCGATGGTGGCGGCCTTCTCGAGATCGGCGTCTGAGAGATCGTTGCACACGATCAGTGGATCGTTCCCGCCGAGCTCCAGCGCCGTCCGCCTGTAGCCTGCTTTCGCCGCGATCATCTTGCCGACCGGTACGCCGCCGGTGAAGGTGATGATGTCGATATTGTCGTTGGTGATCATCTCGTCGCCGATATCGGCAGGCCAGCCCGTGACCACCTGGAACATCTCGGGCGGCAGGCCGGCATCGTAGAGGATATCCGCCAGCGTCAGCGCGGTCAGCGGCGTCAGCTCGGTCGGTTTGCAGACCATGCAGTTGTTGGTGGCGATCGACGGCGCGATCTTGTGGCTGACCATGTTGAGCGGGTGGTTGAAGGGCGTGATCGCGGAAATCGCCCGGACCGGCTCGCGCATGGTGAAAATCTTGCGCGCCTTGCCGTTATGGGTGAGATCGCAGGAGAAGATCTCTCCGTCATCTTTCAGTGCCTCGGCGGCGGCGAACTGGTAGACATCCTGCGCACGCTTGGTCTCGTAGATGGCGTGCCGGTGACAGATGCCCAGTTCCAGCACCAGCCACTTGGCGAGGTACTCCCGCCGCTCGCCGATCAGCTCCCCTGCCCTTTGCAGGATCTGGCTGCGTTCGTAACGGGTGAGCTTCGGCTTGTAGGCGGCGGCGATTTCGAAAGCGCGGCGGGCATGTTCGGCGGTGCCGGCGGGCACGGTGCCGACGACCTCGTCGGTATAGGGATAGCGCACCTCGACCACGTCATCGGTGAACACGGTCTCTCCACCGATCCGCATGCCTTCGTGCCGGATATCTGCCTTGGTCATCACCTGATCCTTCATAGGGCCGCCGCCATGGTCGCATAGTAGAAGGCGTCGAAATTGCGAAGTTTGGGCGCCTCCGGCAGGTCGAGCCGGCGATTGACGATGAACGGCACCTCCTGCTCGGTCAGGCCGCCGTGGCTGCGCAGGGGTTCCTTCAGCGCGGCAAGATCGTGGCGGTCGGCGGAGGTGCCGATGGTCATGTTTTCCCCCGACACCATGACGATATCGCCGATGCGGTCGGCGGGCAGCTCGTACCGACGCACGGCCTCGGCCCGGTCGACCACCTCGATGAGCCCGTCTGTGGCCCGCAGTTTCGCCATGATATCGGCGACATCCGCACCGTCGGGCAGGTAGGCCGTAGCAAAGCTGCCAAGCGCGCCGTGATGCACCACGTACGGGTCGGTGATCGGCAGGATGACCCGCGCCGCGCCCTGCCCAAGCCACGCGTCCATCAGGTCTTGCACGTAGACCACGTTGGGCTCTCCCTGCGCATCATGCTTGGGCTTCATGCCGTGATCGGCGGTCAGCACGACGGCGGCGCCCAGCGCATCCAGCTCGCCCAGATAGCGGTCGACCATGGCATTGAACTGCAACGCGCCGTCTTCCTCCGGGGCGAACTTGTGCTGTATGAAATCGGTGGTCGACAGGTACATCACGTCCGGCCGCCACTCCTTCAGCAGCTTCACGCCGGCTGCGAAGACGAACTCGCTCAGGTCGGCCGAGTAAACTTCCGGCACCGGGCGGCCCAGCCACGTGCTGGCGTTATCGATGCCATGTTCCGCCATGCTGGTGGTACCGGATTTTTCCGACGAAAAGGCGATCGCCCGTTCCTCGTCGAACCGCAGCCCGGCACCCAGAAGTGCGCGCAGCTTGTCCTTGGCGGTGATCACGGCCACGCGTGCGCCGGCATCGTAGAACTGCGAGAACAGCGTCGGCGCGCGCAGGAAGCGGACATCGTTCATCATCACTTCCTCGCCCGTATCCGGATCGTAGAGGAAGTTCCCGCAGATCCCGTGGACCGAGGGCGGCCGGCCCGTCGCGATGGACAGGTTGTTGGGGTTGGTGAAGGACGGGATGACCGAATGCGCCCGCCGCTCGGTCCCCTCTTCGCGGATGCGCTTGAGGTTCGGCATCAGGCCCTTGTCGATGGCGACATCGAGATAGGCCGGCTCGCAACCGTCGAGGCAGATCGCCACCGCCGGAACCTTCGGCATGGCATAGGCCCGGTCGTTGGCGGTGATCGGGGTTTGCAGGGTCATCTCGGAATATCCTTACTGTCAGGCGGCAAGCTTCGCACGCTCTTGTAACGCTTCTGCGGGCGGCGCGGCAGAGGCCACGCCCATCTCTGTCAGCGCCTCTTTCGCGGCAAAGATCACCCGGCGCATGACGTGCTCGTCCATCTGGCCGATGCAGCCGATACGGAAACTGTCGACGACGGTCAGCTTGCCGGGGTAGATGATGAAACCTTTCCGTTTCATCAGGTCGTAGAACCGGTCGAAGACGAACCGCGGGTCGGCGGGACAGAAGAAGGTGACGATGATCGGGCTGAGCCACCGGGCCTCGAGCAGGGTTTCGAAGCCGAGGTCGCGCATGCCCGCCACCATCACGTCGCGGTTGCGGGCGTAGCGTGCGCCGCGGCGCGCAACGCCGCCCTCCGCCTCATGCGCGCGCAGGGCTTCGAGGAAGGCCGCGACGGCGTGGGTGGGCGGTGTGAAGCGCCACTGGCCGGTCTTTTCCATGTGGGCCCATTGGGCGTGAAGGTCGAGGCTGAGGGAGGCGGCATTGCCCTTGGCCGCATCCAGCGCGTCCCGCCGGGCCAGGACGAAACCGAAGCCCGGCACGCCTTCGATGCACTTGTTGGCCGAGGACACCAGCGCGTCGCAGGGCACTGTCTCGGGCGGAAGGTCGATCGCGCCGAATGCCGACATGCTGTCGATCAGCAGCCGACGGCCCGCCGAAGCGACGGCCTCGGCGATCTCTTCAACGGGGTTCAGGATGCCGCTCGAGGTTTCGCAATGCACCGCGACCACATGGGTGATCGCCGGATCGCGGGCCAGGATCTCGGCCACCTCTGCCCCGCGCGGCGGCAGGTAGTCGCCCTTGTCCAGCACCTCGACGCCACGGCCGAGATAGCGCAGCACCTCGGCTGATCGCTTGCCATAGGCGCCGTTGGCCAGCACCAGGGCCTTGCCATCGCGGGGCACCAGGCTTCCCAGCATGGCCTCGACCGCGAACGTGCCCGATCCCTGCATCGGCACGCAATCACAGGCGTCGCCGCCTGTGCCCAGCATCGCCACCAGCCGCTCTCTCATCTCGGCGGTCATGGCGCGAAAGTCGCCATCCCAGCTGCCCCAGTCGCGCAGCATCGCCTGCTTGACGGCGGCAGAGGTCGTCAGCGGCCCCGGCGTCAGCAGGTAGGGCTCTCCCATCAGGGGTGGTTCGATACGGGGGGTCATGGCGTCAGCCTCGGTCCGGAATGCCTGTCACAGGCTTGCCGTCTCTGCGCCCATATGTAAAATTGGTAATAGAAATGTGTCTATAGGCAGAACTTATAGTGCGGTATGCCCAGATAAAGGCGTTCCATCACGTGGCCCTGCTCGGCGGCTTTTCCCGCGCCGCCGAGGCCCTGAGCCTGACCCAGCCCGCCATCTCCGAACAGGTACGCAAGCTTGAACAGGCACATGACACGCTGCTGTTCCATCGCGACCGGCGCCAGGTCCGACTGACCGAGGCGGGGGAGGCCCTGCTGCGCCTGACCCGCCCCTATTTCGAGGCCGAGGCACAGATCACGGAGCACCTGTCGCAATCCGGGGCGGCGGTGGCGGGCGAGCTGCGCGTGATCGCCGATGCAGCCCACCACGTCACCGGCCTCTTGCGAGAGCTGCGTGCAAAGCATCCACAGATCATGGTCTCGCTGCGCGGTGGCAACACGGGCGAGATCCTGGGCGAACTGCGAGCCTACAAGGCCGAGATCGGTGTCGTGGGCGATATCGCCCCGGGCCCGGAATTCGACACTGTTCCACTGGGCGGGGCGGAGATCATCGCGTTCGCCCCGCCCGAACTCTTGCCACGCGGTGCGAGCGCCCTGCCCCTGTCCTACCTGATCCAGCTTCCACTGGTCATGCGAGAGACAGGGTCGAAAACCCGTCAGAAAATCGAGGAAGAGGCCGCCCGGCAAGGCCTTCGCCTGACCCCCGGCATCGTGGCCGAGGGGCGCGAAGCCGTGCGGGAGCTGGTGGCCTCTGGCGCCGGTGTCGGGTTCGTCTCGCGGGCCGAACTGGGGGCGGATGACCGGGTTAGAGCCGTGTCGATCGAAGGCGCCGGGCTGCGCATGGAAGAGACGCTGGTCTGCCTCTCTCAACGGCGCGACCTGCGCCTGATCCGCACGGTCATGGATCTCGCGAGACGCGTCTGACCCGTGCGGCGCATTACGCGAATTTCCTGCCGCCATACACGCATGGCGATAATTTGTGGCAGATTTCGGGAAGACACATCACGCTATGACCTTTGCCCTGCCCTATTCCTGCTTGGTTTCCGGGGCATATTGATCCTCGGCCATGACGAGTGATTTTGTTTGGAGGGTACCCGCGCGGGCTTCGATCAAAGGGAATACCGCATCATTGCAGTCAGGACCGCCGGATTGACAGGGCGGTTCGCGATACGCGCGACTGCACGATGCAATCTGGTGGCCGGATGATCCAGCCCTTGGCTGAGCGTATTTCGGGGCAGTTTTCGTGCGGACAACGCACGGAAACCGCCCCGGATGTGTTTTCCCCGGGCCGATACCGACGTGGCTTCAGGGCACGCCTTTGGCACGCATGACCTGTCCGAGACTTGCACGCGCACGTGCGACGTGAGAGGCTTCGGAATGGGAATGAAGCAGAGATTTCCGGGAGGACCCAGATGACCCCAACCCGCCAGAAACGCCGCGTTCAGGTCATATGCGCAGCGCTGTTGCATATCCCCATCGTCGCGATCGCGGCCTATGCGCTGGCGAGCGGTGTCGGTGACCATGTCGGAATACTTGTTGTCGGGCTTGTGGCAACCATCGCTGCCACGGTGATGATCGTGCCTTATATCGGGCGGGTGATCGACGGCGGCTCTGTTCCGGTGGCGAACTGAGGCGTCAGAGAAACAGGTAGAGGATCCACGCCAGAAGCGCGGTCTTCGCAACGGCGATAATCAACACCATCCCCCTGTTCTCCGGGGCGCGGACGGCATCGAGGAAACGTGCCGTCAAAGACAGCTCCTTCTCCCCGAACAGCGTATTCTCGATATTGCTCAGAACGCGCGGAGGCGGAGCGACGCCGGTCAGGTCGTCGGAGTCGTAAAAGGCCACGAAGCGCTCGTTCCAGAGCCGGAAGGCATCGCGCATTTCCGAATCGCCTTCGAGATCGCGGCGCACACGCTCCTGCTCAGCCTTGTCCAGAAGGCCGAGGGCAAGTTCGCCTGTCAGTGCGATCTTCTCGGTGTGCAAGGGAAAAACCCCTCTGTTGCGCCTATGGTCCGGAACCGCGGATACCAGTGGCCAGAATGTACCATTCCGCGCATTTACGCAATGTGCCGTCGATTTCAATCCCGCGATCGGTCAAAAGACCGTCAGTTAAGCGGCTCGCAGGGACCGCCCTGACGCGGAGTATCCGCACGCTGCGCCAATGGGCTGCCTATGCTGACGGTCGCGCCATTGCCCCAATGACCGGGCACTAAGCTCCAGCTCCTTGTATGCGGCGGCTTCACGCGAAATATCCCGTTCAGACCGGTTCCCGGCGGTCCTTGCTCATGGCCTTGCGTTCCGCCCGATCCAGTCGGGCAAGCACGTCGGCAACGCTCGCGCCCTCGGCCCGTGCAGCCCGCCAGATGCGGCGGCAGGAGGCGGGTGACCACGGAAGAGCCGCCTGCGTCAGCCATTGCCGCAGGCAGGGGGGCAGCCTGTCGAATTCGCGCATCGGGTCCCCGGCGCACCGCCGGCGCCTCAGGGAGGTGTCCCCGAGGTTGGTCATCGGGCGGCCTTCGGTTCGGCCACCGGATCGAGTACCAGGACCAGCCGGGTCTGGCCTGTCCCCTCGACAGGCGGCGAACGGTGGAGAAACCCGCTTGTTCCGTGTCCCGGCCAGAGCTTGCCGCGGAGTATCAGCGGCGCGCCGGTGGGGGCATTGAACACCTCGCGAGGGGAGTCGTCATGCCCCTGCCCTTCCCCGTACTCGGTGCCCGGCCCGCGGTAGGTGCAGATCAGCCGGACCGTCACCGCATCGACATGGAACCGTCCGCAGGCGTTGCCGCTCACCCGATCGAGGCGCAGGCGCAGGTAGGGCGAGCCGGAAAGAGCGGTGAAGATATCGGCCAGGGCCGCGATGTCGTCGATCAGAATGTCACGCTCGGGACCGGGCGGCGTTCCTGCCCCGTCGCAAAGCGCGGTGACGGCCGCGCGCACGGCCCGGGCGTGCAGGACGACCCGCCCGCACGGCAGGTGGTCGGGCGGGAGGCTGTCCATCCAGTGCCGAACCCCCGGCAGCGGTGTCCGGTGCCACAGTGCCGCGGCCACGCCCGCCTGTCGGATGACGTCGAGCTCTTCGGGCCGGCGGACGATTTCGAGCCCGCTTACCCGCGCGTCCGCAACGGCCGGATCCTGTGTCATGCCGCCTCCGATCGGCGCCACTGCGGAAACGGATCGGCCAGGTCGGGCAGCGCGTCGGGGCCCGGCGCGCGCTCTTCCGGCACCAGCACCGACTCCAGTGTCCACTTCAGCGCCGGCCAGTCGATCCCGGCGCCGATGAAGACGATCTCCTGCCGGCGGTCGCCCCACGGCTCCTGCCAGTGGTTCGCCAGGTAGCTGCGTGCCTGCGGATGGTCGGGCCAGCGTTCCTTCGGCACCGAGGCCCACCACGTGCCCAGCGGCGCCACGGTCGACAGGCTGCCCGCCAGCGAGAATTCGGCCACCCATTCGGGCCGCGTGGCGATCCAGAAATGTCCCTTGGCGCGGATCACCCCCGGCAATGGCCCGTTCAGCACGTCATGGATTCCCTGAGGATCGAACGGCCGCCGCGCCCGGAACACATAGGAGCTGACCCCGTATTCCTCGGTCTCGGGCACGTGGTCGGCGAAGCCATAGAGCTCCTTGGCCCACATCGGGTGCTCGTGGGCCTTCTCGAAATCGAAGAGCCCGGTATCGAGGATCTCGCCCGCCGGCACGTTCGCGTGGTTCGTCTCGATGATCCGCGCATCGGCGTTGAGGCTGCGGATGATCTTGCGCGCCGCGTCGGTCTTCTCGTGCCCGGCATCGGCCACCTTGTTGAGGATCACCACGTCGGCGAACTCGATCTGGTCGGTCAGCAGGTGCACCAGCGTGCGCTCGTCGGACACGCCCATGGTCTCGCCCCGGTCGCGGAGGAAATCGTGGCTGGCGTAATCGTTCAGCAGGTTCACCGCGTCGACCACCGTGACCATCGTGTCGAGCCGGGCCACGTCGGACAGGCTGTCCCCGAACTCGTCGCGGAAGTCGAAGGTCGCAGCCACGGGCAGCGGTTCGGAAATGCCGGTGGACTCGATAAGCAGGTAATCGAACCGCCCGGCGGCGGAAAGGCGACGCACCTCGTCGAGCAGGTCGTCGCGCAGGGTGCAGCAGATGCAGCCGTTCGACATTTCCACCAGCGTTTCGTCGGTGCGCGACAGCTCGGTATCGGCGCGCACGAGGTCGGCGTCGATGTTCACCTCGGACATGTCGTTGACGATCACGGCGACACGCCGCCCCTCGCGGTTGTTGAGCACGCGGTTCAGAAGCGTCGTCTTGCCGGCGCCCAGGAAACCGGAAAGCACGGTGACGGGAAGTCTGGTGTCGGTCATGGCATGAGGTCCTCTTGCAGGGGCGGCTCCCGGCGGGTGCCGCCATATTGCGTGTTATCACATTACACTCTTTGGCTCGAAAAAACGCGCCTCCCCCGCGGGCCGGCGCGCAGGGCGGGCCGCGACGCGGCGGCCCACCCCCATGCCGGTCTCAGCCGGCCTGAAGGCAATCCGCCAGCGACCCGGCAAGGTTCCGAAGCAGTTGCGGGTACAGGTCCGACCCCGGCTCCAGGTCGGAACCCAGCGGATCAAGCACGCCGGTCCGGGCCTCGGACCCTTCCATCACGGCGGCCACGACACCGGGACTGAACTGCGGCTCGGACAGCACGCAAGTGACCTGCTGTTCCTGCACCCGCCCCTGGACCTCGGCGATGCGCGCGGGGCTCGGGTCGGCCGCGTCGGAGAGCGAGATCGCGCCGGAGGCGGGAATTCCGAAGCTGTTCTCGAAATACTGGTAGGCGTCGTGGAAGACGATGAAATTCTGCCCCTGTACCGGCGCGAGCATCTCCTCGATGTCCTGCGACAGCGCCGCCAGTTCCTCGCGCCCCGCGGCGGCGTTTGCGGCATAGGCCTCGGCATTCTCCGGGTCGGCGGCCGACAGGCTGTCTGCGATGACGGTCAGCCAGGCGGAGGCGTTGTCCGGCGAGAGCCACATATGCGGGTCGGTCCCGGCGTGATCATGGCGGTCGGCGTGTTCGTGGTCATGGTCGTGGTCGTGGGCTTCGCCCTCGGCGTGCTGGTCATGGTCGTGGTCTTCGCCGTCCTCTCCGGCGTGGTCGTCATGATCATGGTCGTGGTCGTGTGCCTCTTCGTGGTCGTGCCCGGCGTCATGCGCCTCCTCATGATCATGGTCGCCGTCGTGGGAATGCGCTTCGAACAGGGCGCTATCGCGGGTCGGAAGCGTGGTGGTTCCGTCCAGGGCGGACAGCGTGACGATCTCGGCCCCGCCGGCCAGCGTTTCGATCGAATCGCCGAGCCACGGCGTCAGGTCCGGCCCGATCCAGAACACCAGCGCCGCGTCCTGAAGTGCCTGCGCCTCGGAGGGGCGAAGGCTGTATTCATGCGGGCTGGCGCCGGGGGCGACGATCAGCTCCGGCTCTCCCACGCCGGCCATGACGCGCGCCACCAGCGAGTGCACCGGCGCGATATCGGCCGCGACCCCGGGCGTGTCGGCCATGGCCGTTCCGGTCAGCAACGCGGCGGTCAGCGAAAGCGGGAGAAGGTTTCTGGACATCCGGGGCTCCATGTGATTTTATAACATCCATGACCCGATACATGATATAAGATAACATGACAAGCCCCGGACACCCAAAGGCAGACCCGGCCACCGACCCGGTGGGTTTCGCCGCGCATGACCACGGCCGTTGCGTTGCCGCAGGCATCGCGGCGGCGGAAGAGCGTTGCGCCGACAAGGGCCTGCAATTCACGCCCGTGCGCCGCAAGGCGCTGGAAATCCTGCTGCAGGAACACCGTGCGCTGGGCGCCTACGAGGTGCTCGACCGGCTGCGCGACGCGGGCTTCGGCTCGCAGCCGCCGGTGGCCTACCGCGCGCTCGACTTCCTCGTTGCCAACGGTTTCGCGCACAAGATCGAACGTCTTAACGCTTTCATCGCCTGCGCGCATCCCGGCACCAGCCATTCGCCGGCCTTCATGATCTGCCGCCTGTGCGATTCGGTGGCCGAGGCGCACGCGACGCCGACACGCGGCGCGCTCGGACAGGCGGCGCGGGACGCGGGCTTCCGGATCGAGCGGACGGTGGTCGAGGCCGAAGGCGTCTGCCCGTCCTGCGCGGAAAAGGCCGACGCATGAGCCTGATATCGCTTCGCGGATTAAGCGTTCGTTACGGCGCTGTCACGGTGTTGCACGACGTGACGATGGAGATCGCGCCGGGCGAGATCGTCACGGTGGTGGGGCCGAACGGTTCGGGCAAGACCAGCCTGCTGCGCGCGATCATCGGCGCCGTGGCGCCGGCCAAGGGGCGCGTGGTTCACAAGCCCGGCCTGCGCATCGGCTACGTGCCGCAGAGGCTGCATATCGACCCGACCCTGCCGATGACGGTCGAACGGTTCCTGCGCCTGCCCGGCGGCACTCCGAAGGGCGCCTGTGCCGAGGCACTCGAAACGGCCGGGGTGCCGGACCTCGCCAGGCGCCAGATGTCCGGGCTGTCGGGCGGGCAGTTCCAGCGGGTGCTGCTGGCCCGGGCGCTGATCAACCGGCCCGACGTGATCCTGCTCGACGAGGCCACGCAGGGGCTGGACCAGCCCGGCTCGGCCGCCTTCTACCGCCGGATCGAGGAAGTGCGGCGGGAGACCGGGTGCGCCGTGCTGATGATCAGCCACGAGCTGCACGTGGTGATGAGCGCCTCGGACCGGGTGATCTGTCTCAACGGGCATGTCTGCTGCGAAGGTACGCCCGAGAAGGTTTCTTCCGCGCCCGAGTACCGCGCGCTCTTCGGAAGTGGCACGGGCGGCGCGCTGGCACTTTACCGGCACGATCACGACCACGCCCATGACGGCGCCTGCGATCACGATCACGATCATGGGCACGGGCACGACCAGACGGAGGCCGCCGAGTGATGCTCGACGATTTCATGATGCGCGCCACCCTCGCCGGGCTGGGCGTCGCCTGTGCCGCCGCGCCCCTGGGAAGCTTCGTCGTCTGGCGCCGCATGGCCTATTTCGGCGATGCCACGGCCCACGCCGCGGTGCTTGGCGTCGCCCTGTCGCTGGCGCTTCAGATCTCGGTGTTTGCCGGGGCCATGGCCGTGGCGCTGGTGATGGCGCTGACCGTCACGCTGCTGACGGGCCGCGGCTACGCGATGGACACGCTGCTGGGCGTGCTGGCGCATTCCGCCCTGGCCTTCGGACTTGTCGCGGTGTCCTTCCTTTCGGGAATCCGGATCGACCTGATGGCCTATCTCTTCGGTGATATCCTAGCGGTGTCGCGCACCGACCTCGCGGTCATCTGGGGCGGTGCGGCCCTGGTCGTCGGGCTGATCGGCTGGCGATGGTCGGGCTTGCTGACCGCGACCCTGAACGAGGATCTCGCCCATGCCAGCGGCATCGACCCGAAGCGCGAAGAGCTGATCCTGACGCTGGCGCTGGCGATTACCGTCGCCGTGGCGATCAAGGTTGTGGGCGTCCTGCTTATCGCGGCCATGCTGATCATTCCGGCCGCCGCCGCACGGCCGCTGTCGCGAACGCCGGAGGGCATGGCGCTCACCGCTGCCGTCCTTGGCGCAGTGTCGGCGGTGGCCGGCCTGCGCGCGGCTTACGTGTTCGACACGCCCGCCGGCCCGTCGATCGTGTGCGTTGCGGCGCTGTGCTTTGCGTTGACCAGCCTTACCAGCAGCGTCTGGCGTTCCGGCTAGGGCACGCGGCGGCGGGCCCGAGGCCGTCGGTCACGCCGCGGCCGCCCGCCTCAGCCGCATTTCGAGTGGCCGCAGTTCACGCAAGTCATGCAGCCTTCGACCATGCGCATGTCGTATTGCCCGCAGGCCGGGCAGGCCGGGCCGCGGCGGCCGGGGAGGTTGACGACCTCGGCCGTGGGGTCGGCCTTGAGGCCCAGCCCCTCGCCCTCGAGGAAGCCGATCTGGATCATGTGGCGTTCCAGCACCCCGCCGATGGCGGCGAGGATCGAGGGGATGTACTTGCCGTTCATCCAGGCCCCGCCGCGCGGGTCGAAGACGGCTTTCAGTTCCTCGACCACGAAGGACACGTCGCCGCCGCGCCGGAAGACGGCCGAGATCATCCGTGTGAGCGCCACGGTCCAGGCGAAATGCTCCATGTTCTTGGAGTTGATGAACACCTCGAAGGGGCGGCGGTGGCCGTTCAGGAGGATGTCGTTCACGGTGACGTAGATCGCGTGGTTGCTGTCGGGCCATTTGAGCTTGTAGGTGGCGCCGTCGAGCTCCGCCGGGCGGTCGAGCGGTTCGGACATGTAGACCACGTCGCCCCCCTCCTCCGGCAGGCCGCCATCGTTGACGGGTGTCTCGCCAGGGAGCTTGTCGGCCTTCTCGCTGACGCTCAGGACCGAGCCGGTCACGTCGTTGGGGCGGTAGGTGGTGCAGCCCTTGCAGCCGGTCTCGTAGGCCTGCATGTAGACGTTCTTGAACGCCTCGAAGCCGATATCCTCGGGCACGTTGATGGTCTTGGAAATCGAGGAATCCACCCATTTCTGGGCGGCCGCCTGCATGCGCACGTGATCTTCGGGTTCGAGCATCTGGGCGTTGACGAAATAGTCGGGCAGGTCGGCATCGCCGAACTTCTCGCGCCACATCTGCACGGCGTAATCCTCGACCTCTTCCTCGGTGCGGGAGCCGTCCTTCTGCAGGACCTTGCGGGTGTAGGAATAGGCGAAGACCGGCTCGATGCCCGACGAGACGTTGCCGGCGTAAAGGCTGATCGTGCCGGTGGGGGCGACGGAGGTGAGAAGCGCGTTGCGGATGCCGTGTTCGGCCACGGCGGCGCGAACGTCTTCATCCATCGCCTGCATGGTGCCGCTGGCGAGGAAGGCGTCGGCATCGAAGAGGGGGAAGGCGCCCTTTTCCTTGGCCAGTTCTACCGAGGCGAGATAGGCGGCGCGGGCGATGCGGTGCATCCAGCGTTCGGTCTGTTCCGCGGCCTCATCGGAGCCGTAGCGCATGCCTTTCATCAGGAGCGCGTCGGCGAGGCCGGTGACGCCGAGGCCGATGCGGCGCTTGGCCTGCGCTTCCTGCCGCTGTTGTTCCAGCGGGAAGTTCGAGACGTCGACCACGTCGTCCATCATGCGGATGGCGGTGGCGACCAGCGTGTCGAGCTCGGCCTCGTCCACGTGGGCCGTGGTCTCGAAGGGCTCGCGCACCAGCCGGGCCAGGTTGATCGAGCCCAGCAGGCAGGCGCCGTAGGGCGGCAGGGGTTGCTCGCCGCAGGGGTTGGTGGCCGAGATCGTCTCGCAATAGGCGAGGTTGTTGGCTTGGTTGATCCGGTCGATGAAGATCACGCCGGGTTCGGCGAAATCATAGGTCGCCTGCATGATGCGGTTCCACAGGTCGCGCGCCTGGATGGTGTGGTAGACCTTGCCGCCGAAACTCAGCTCCCACGGGCCGTCGGCCTTCACCGCTTCCATGAAGGCATCGGTCACCAGCACCGAGAGGTTGAACATGCGCAGGCGGGAGGCGTCGGCCTTGGCGGAGACGAAATCCTCGATATCGGGGTGGTCGCAGCGCATGGTGGCCATCATGGCGCCGCGGCGGGAGCCGGCGGACATGATGGTGCGGCACATGGCGTCCCACACGTCCATGAAGGACAGGGGCCCGCTGGCGTCGGCGGCGACGCCTTTCACCTCGGCCCCACGGGGGCGGATGGTGGAGAAGTCATAGCCGATCCCCCCGCCCTGCTGCATGGTGAGCGCGGCCTCGCGCAGGGCGTTGAAGATGCCGTCGAGGTTGTCGGGGATGGTGCCCATGACGAAGCAGTTGAAGAGCGTCACCTGCCGCGCCGTGCCGGCGCCGGCGGTGATGCGGCCGGCGGGGAGGAAGCGGAAATCCTCGAGCGCGTGGAAGAACGGGTCTTCCCAGGCCTCCGGCCGGGCCTCGTTCTTTGCCAGCGCGCGGGCCACGCGGCGCCACGTATCCTCGACCGTGCGGTCGCGCACCGTGCCGTCGCCATCCTTCAGGCGGTACTTCATGTCCCAGATGGACTCGGCGATGGGGGCGGCAAAGCGGGTCATGTGCGGCAGGTCCTGATTTGTGGAGACGTCCACAATACCTTGAAGCCGTCCGGATTTCCACTACCGTATCTGGCCCAGAGGACGATTCTTTCACATGGCCAAACTGCACCTCATAAAACTCAGCGTCGGCTCGAAGAACGTCGAGAGCATGGCGGACTGGCAGGCGACCCGGCGAGCCCAGACCGAGGACGGTCTGCCCCGGCATGTCACGCGGATGTGGCCGCGGCGGGCGGACGAGGTGCTGGACGGCGGGTCGCTTTACTGGGTGATCCAAGGCCTGGTGCAGTGCCGCCAGCGGATCGTCCGGTTCGACGAGGTCATCGGGCAGGACGGGATACGGCGCTGCGCCATCGTGCTCGACCCGGAGATCGTCCGGACGACCACCGCGCAGAAGCGGCCGTTCCAGGGCTGGCGGTACCTGCAGCCGGGCGATGCGCCGGCCGATCTGCCCGCCTCGCGGCGGGACGAAGAGGCCCTGCCGGCGGACTTGTCGGCGGCGCTGGCGGATATCGGGGTTTTGTAACGGCGTTTCGGGATTTTCCGGAAATGACGGGCGAATCGGGGTTAAGGCCCTGATTTATCGGCAAAACGCCATGTCGGTATCACGTCGGTATTACGTCGGTATTTCGTCGGTGCACGTGGCGGTACAGGGCATGGTTAACGCAACGTGCGGTCGGGTGCCGGATGGTCCGGAACCGTAAACCCGGCGACGCGGCGGAGCGCGGACTGTTACCGCCACCCGTGCAGCATGATTGCAACAGGCCCCGCCTGACGCGAGGTCATCGGCGCCAATCAGCTTAAATCCCTGAATCGACGGCCGGATCTTGCTGTTAAGGCCCGTTGCAGCCTGCCTGCCGATCACGAATTTCTGATTAACGGGGCGCACCCCTTGTCACGGGGCCGCGGGCGTATATGTGCGCCGCACACCCAAAAGATCGGGCATTGGCCCGGCGGGGTGTCCGGTGCCGCTCAGCGGACCGGAGGAGCAGAAAAGACAATGGTCGTCAGACCAAAGGAGACCAGACATGAAGAGAACGCTTACCGTGCTTGCGGCCACGTCCGCCCTCGTTGCCGGCCCCGCGCTGGCCGGCAGCATGACGCCCGCGCCCCAGGAACAGCCCGTGATCGCCCCGGTGGCGCCGCCGGCGCCGGCCGGCCCGGACTGGACCGGCTTCTACGGTGGTGGCCAGATCGGCTATGGCAACATCGACAGCAACGTGCCCGGCGTCGACGGTGACGATGTCATCGGTGGTCTGACGTTCGGTTACGACTACGACCTCGGCAACTGGGTCGTGGGTGCCGGCATGGACTATGACTTCGCCGACATCTCGCTGGCCCCCGGCAACAGCCTCGAGCGGGTCTACCGCGTCAAGGCACGCGGCGGCTACAAGGTGGGTGACGGCCTGATCTACGGCACCGGCGGCTACGCCAACGCGGACGTGAGCGGTGTCGGCGACGACGACGGCTATTTCGTCGGCGCGGGCTACGAGCACATGATCAGCCAGAACGTGTCGCTTGGTGGGGAAGTGCTCTATCACGAGTTCGACAACTTCCAATCGACTGGCACCGACGTCGAAGCGACCACGGTTCAGCTTCGCGGCACGTTCCGCTTCTGATCCGACCAAGTATTTCGATCGGGATTACGGCCCGGGCTACCCCAAGCCCGGGCCGTTCATTTTTCAACCCTACCGCTTGTTTTTTCGGCGATTTTCCGCCCAATTTCCCGCTCGGACTCGGGTTTTCCGGACATTAGGTCACTTGAGAGCAACACTCCTGGACGGATAAACATTTCCGGCTCTTCTTCCGTTGAGTGACAGCCGATTTCGCATAGATACTGCATCTCAGCACCCGGCACTTTCGGGCTTACTCTGGAAATGCACAAATGGTTCGTGAGCGAACACGCGGACCGAAACGTGAGGACAAAAAAATGAAACACGCGCTTTCCCTGTTTGTGGCCGCTACTCTGACCGCTACAGGCCCCGCGCTGGCGGGCAGCCTGGCAGATCCGGTCGTGGACGCACCGGTCATGGTTCCGGCCCCGGCAAAACCGGCTATCCCCAACTGGACCGGTTTCTACCTCGGTAGCGAGATCGGCTACCTGAACATGGACACCAACTTTCCCGGCATCGACGGCGACGACCCCATCGCCGGTTTCACCGCCGGTTACGACTATGACTTCGGCAGCTTCGTGCTTGGTACCGCGGTCGACTATGACTGGACCAGCCTGAACCTGACCCCGGCCGTGCAGGCCGAGAACATCCTGCGCGTCAAGGTGCGCGGCGGTGTCAAGATGGGCCGCGGCCTGGCCTATGCCACCGGCGGCTACACCAACCTCGACACCAACATCGTTGGCGATGTCGACGGCTACTTCATCGGCGGCGGCTATGACTACATGGTCGGCGACCACCTGACCATCGGCGGCGAGCTGCTGTACCACGACTACGACAACTTCACCGGCACGCCGGTTGGCGCAGAAGCCACCACGCTGGCGGTGCGGACGGTCTTCAAGTTCTGATCGTCGGATACCCGATTTCAGAAAGGCCCGGATGAGCGATCATCCGGGCCTTTCTCGTTTCTGACGGTCGGCCGGGGCCTGGCCCGCCCTGCCCGTTTCAGTCGGCGCCCAGCTTGGCGATGAGCTGTTTCAGGGTGGTGCGGTCAGCCGTGCCCATATCCACGCCGCGGGCGCGGAAGAGCGTGGCCTGGCTGCGCAGGATCAGCCCGTCTTCCAGCGTCTTGAGGTGGTTGGCGCGCAGGGTATCGCCCGAGGAGGTGATGTCGGCGATGGCCTCGGCGGTCTCGTTCTTGACGGTGCCCTCGGTGGCGCCCTGGCTGTCGATGAGCTGGTAATCGGCGACGCCGTTCTCGCGCAGGAATTCCCGCACGAGGCGGTGATACTTGGTGGCGATGCGCAGGCGGAAGCCGTGTTTCGCCCGGAAGGCGGCGGCGACGGCGTCGAGATCGTCGAGCGTGCCCACGTCGACCCAGGCGCGGGGGACGGCGAGGACGAGGTCGGCATGGCCGAAGCCCAGCTCGGCCAGTTCCTCGACCCGGTGATCCCACAGGCCCAGCTTTTCACGGACGAGGTCGGTGCCGGTCACGCCGAGGTGAATGCGGCCCGCCGCGAGTTCGCGGGGGATTTCGCCGGCGGAGAGGAGGACGAGTTCGACATTGTCGATGCCGTCAACGAAGCCCGCGTATTCCCGGTCGGAGCCGGCGCGGCCCAGTTCGACACCGCGGGCGCCGAACCATTCGAAGGTCTTCTCCATCAGCCGGCCCTTGGAAGGGACGCCAAGCTTCACGCTCATGCCGCACCTCCGAGGTCGATGACGAGGCCCGGGCGGATGACGCCGCCGACCGCCGGGATTTCCGCACCGCCGCCCAGTTGGCGGGTCAGGGCGTCGTAGCGCCCGCCGGTGGCGACCGGGGGCAGGTCTGGCCGGCGTTCGGCGTAGAAGCCGAAGACGAAGCCGTCGTAATATTCCATTTGCGTGCGGCCGTAGCTGGCCTCGAAATCGAGCGCGGTGACGTCGATGCCCGCGTCGCTCAGCGCGTCGAGGCGGCGGGCCAGCCGGTCGATCGCCGGGGCGATGGCGGGCATGTCGACGGCGATGTCGCGGAGCTGTTCCAGCGCGTTGTCGGAGGTTTCGCGCACGGCGAGGATGGCGTCGAGGAGTGCGACCTCGTTTTCCGAGAGGGGGGCGGCGGCGGCGTCCTCGCGCAGGGTGTCGATGCGGCTCCGTATCTCGGTCTCGCTGCGCAGGCCGATCATCGGTGCGGCATGGGCCATCGGGTCGGTGGCGGCCAAAAGGGCGGCGCGGCTTTCGGGCATGCGGGCACGGCCGGCGTAGCGGTCGATGAGCGCGCGGAAGCGCTTGGGGCGCCAGATGTGGCGGCGGAGCGCGGCCTTGCGGCGCTCGGGCGTGCGGAGGCCCTCGACGGCGGCCATGAGGATGCCGATATCGCCGGTGGCGGCGCGGAGGTTCAGGGGGGCCAGCACCTGGTGGAAGAGGGCGAAGACGCGGGCGTCGGCGGCCTCGGCATTGGTGCGGTCGAAGACTTCGAAGCCCGCTTGCGTGTATTCGTTGGCGCGGTCGGGGTCGTCTTCCTGGCGGCGGAAGACCTCGCCCGCGTAGGTGTAGCAGGCGGGTTCGGCGCCGTGGGCCATGTGCATCTGCACGACCGGCACGGTGAAGTCGGGGCGCAGCATCTGCTCGCCCCGCAGCGCGTCGGAGGTGACATAGGCGCGGGCGCGGATATCCTCGCCATAGAGGTCGAGGAGGAGGTCGGCGGGCTGGAGGATACCGGTTTCCACGGGCTCCGCCCCCGCCGCCTCGAACAGGGCGCGCAGGCGCATCGCCTCGGCCCGGATCGCGGCACGGTTGGTCATCCGCCCAGCCCGTCCAGGATCTCGCGGACCTTGGCGACCATGTCGCCGCGCGGCACCTCGAACTGGCTAGGGCGTTCCTTCCACTCCTCGAGCGTGGCGTTCTCGGCGATTTTCGCGCCAAGGACCAGGTCCTTGATCTGGACGATGCCCTTCTCCTTCTCGTCGCCGCCTTCGATGATGGCGACGGGGGAGTTGCGCTTGTCGGCGTATTTGAGCTGGTTGCCGAAGTTCTTCGGGTTTCCGAGATAGACCTCGGCGCGGATGCCGGCCTGGCGCAGTTCGCCGACCATGGCCTGGTAATCGGCCATGCGGTCGCGGTCCATCACGGTGACGACGACGGGGCCGGTGGCGGCGGTGCCGATGCGGCCCTTTTCGCGGAGAGCGGCGAGCAGGCGGTCGACGCCGATGGAGATGCCGGTGGCGGGGACGGCCTGACCGGTGAAGCGCTTGACGAGGTCGTCATAGCGCCCGCCGCCGGCGACGGAGCCGAACTGGCGCTTGCGGCCTTTTTCATCGAGGATGTCGAAGGTCAGCTCGGCCTCGAAGACGGGGCCGGTGTAGTAGCCGAGGCCGCGCACGACGGAGGGGTCGATGACGATGCGGTCGGGGCCGTAGCCCTGGGCGGCGAGGAGGGTGGCGATCTGTTCGAGTTCGGCGACGCCCTCCTGCCCCATGGGGCTGTCACCCACGGCGCGGCGCAGGTTGGCGAAGGTTTCGCCCGTGTCGGCGGCTTTGGAGGTGAGGAAGGTGAGGACCGGCCCGGCCTGATCGTCACTGAGCCCTACCCCGTCGATATAGGCCCCCGACGCGTCGAGCCGGCCCTTGCCGAGCAATTCGCGCACGCCGGCTTCGCCGACCTTGTCGAACTTGTCGATGGTGCGCATGACGGCGGCGCTGCGTTCCTCGTCATCGGCGAGCCCCATGCTTTCCAGTACCCCGTTCAGAACCTTCCGGTTGTTCACCCGGATCAGGTAGTCGCCGCGCGGGATGCCCACCTCTTCCAGCGTGTCGGCGAGCATGGCGCAGATCTCGGCGTCGGCGGCCATGCTGGCGGTGCCGACCGTGTCGGCGTCGCATTGGTAGAACTGGCGGTAGCGGCCCGGGCCCGGCTTTTCGTTGCGCCAGACCGGGCCCATCGCGAAGCGGCGGTAGGGGGTGGGCAGGTCGTTGCGGTGCTGGGCGTAGACGCGGGCGAGCGGTGCGGTGAGGTCATAGCGCAGGGCGAGCCAGTCGCCCTTGCCGTCCTCGTCGGCCTCCTGCCAGGCGAAGACCCCCTCGTTGGGGCGGTCGACATCGGGGAGGAACTTGCCCAGCGCCTCGACCGTCTCGACGGCGCTCGATTCCAGCGCGTCGAAGCCGTAGCGATGGTAGACCGCGGCGATCTTCTGCAGCATCTCTGCGCGTTCGCTCACTTCCGCGCCGAAATAGTCGCGGAACCCCTTGGGGGTTTCGGCCTTGGGGCGGGGCTGTTTCTTGGTCTTGGCCATCTTGCGGGTCCTTGCCGGTGCCATTCGCCGCGCGGTCTAGCCGAAGGGGCGTGAAGGGGCAAGCGGCAGGCGCGTGCTTGACCGGTCCGTCCGGCCCGCCTAGATGCCTTTCATGGAAAAGTTCGAAGAACACATCGCCCACCTTGCCCGCGTCGTCGACGACCTGTCCGACGTGGTGGCCCGGCAGGAGACCGAGATCGACCAGCTCAAGCGGCGGGTTGCCCTGCTGTTGCAGCGCGAGGCGGAGCGGGAGAGCCTGAGTTCCGGGGCCGAGGTGATCGGCGACGAGCGGCCGCCGCATTACTGAGGCGGCGCGCCGTCAGAGGCCGGACTTGCGGTCCTGTGCCACGAGGTCGCCGCCGTGGAGCAGCAGGTTCATCCACTGGGCGTTACCGCCGAAACGTTCGTAGACGCTGACGAAGACCGTGTCGCGCGCCATCTGGCCGATCCGGCTGCCGCAGGGTTTGCGTTTGGGCTTGTTGCAGACGCGGCGCTTGATGGTCTCGTAGGCCTTGTCGGTGTCGGAATAGGGTTGCACCTCGGCGGGCAGGCCGTAGCGGAGCTGTTCGTGCATCTCGACCGAGCCGAAGACGGCGAGCGCGGCGGTGAACTGCCGGGCGCAGCCATCGTCGAAGCCGGTGATGTAGAAGGTGTGCGGATCGGTGCTGCCCGGGGCGCTGTCGTAGAGCTGGTAGCGGGGGCGGCGTTCGGGATACTGGGCCGTGCGCGTGCCGAGTTGGCGGGTGTCGACGCCGCAGATGGTGGCGACACGGCCATATGGCAGGCGTGTGCCGAAGGCGATCTCGCTTTTCGAGGCGCCGGCGGCGGGCAGCGAGGCCTCCGTCACGGTGGTGCCGTCGCCGTCCTGCGTCGGTTCGCGCGCGTCGGCGTCGGGTGTGGGGGCGGTGGCGTTGCCGCCGAACAGGCCCGAGAGGAACCCGCCGCGGGCGTTCTGCGTGCCGGAGGGGGCGGCCATCGACATGGCGGGCGCGCCCGCTTCCACGCTTTCCTCGGCGAGGCGCGGCACCTCGGCCATCTCGGCCCCGCAGGAGGCCGTTAACGTGACTACCAGACATGCCGCGGCGATCCGCATCCGGGAAACCCCCTTCTGACCGTTCGATCGCGCAGAGCTTATCCGACGCCATACGCCCCCGTCCAGCCCGGGGGCCATTCGCCGCGATTCAGGCATTTCCCCGCGGGATGTCAGATTTCCTCGACCATGGCGACGCCCGGCAGGGAGCGCAGGGCGCCCTTGATCTGGGGCGAAACCGGGTAGTCGCGCCCGGCAGAGATTTCGACCTCGCCCGGCAGGGCCTGGTCGAGGAGGCAGAAGTAGATCGGGCCGCGCCCGCCCTTGGCGTCGGCGGATTTCTCGAGCACGGTGGCGACGGAAGGAACCGCGCCCGCATCCTCGACGAAGATGCGTAGGCCCGAGGCGCCGGCATCGGCCACGACGGTGTCGGCGGGCTGGATGACGCGGGCGAGCAGCTTGAGCTGGTCCTCCTCCATCGTCGCCTCGACGGTCAGGACGACCATCGAGCCGGTTTCGAGGTGGTCGCGGGAGGCTTCGAGCGTGTCGGAGAAGACCGTGACCTCGTAGCTGCCGGTGGTGTCGGAGAGCTGGACAAAGGCGAAGCGGTTGCCGCGGGCCGAGCGGCGTTCCTGCCGCCCGGCGACGACGCCGGCCATCTTGACCACGGCGGCGCCGCGGCGGGCGTGTTCGGTGACCTCTTCCAGCGTCTTGACGTCCTTGCGTTTCAAGGGCGCGGCGTAGTCGTCGAGCGGGTGGCCGGAGAGGTAGAAGCCCACCGCCTGGAATTCCTCGGTCAGGCGTTCGGCGGGCAGCCAGTCTTCGACCGGGGAAAGGCGCGGTTCGGGCAGGTCGTCGCCCGCCTCGCCGAAGAGCGAGACCTGGTTGGAGTTCTTCTGTTCGTGGATCGCGGCGGAGTAGTTCATCAGCCGTTCGACATTGTCGAAAACGCGGCGGCGGTTGCGGTCGAGCTCGTCGAAGGCGCCGGCGCGGGCGAGCATCTCCAGCGGCCGCTTGCCGATGCGCTTGAGGTCGGCGCGGCGGGCGAAGTCGAAAAGGGTGACGAAGGGTTTGTCGCCCCTGCCCTCGACGATGAGGCGCATCGCCTCGACGCCCACGTTCTTGAGCGCGCCCAGCGCGTAGTGCAACGCGCCGTCCCTGACCTTGAAGGTGGCATCGGTGCGGTTCACGCAGGGCGGCACGTAAGGCAGCTCGAGCGCGTGCTTCACCTCTTCGAAATAGGTGGCGAGCTTGTCGGTGAGGTGGATATCGCAGTTCATCACGCCGGCCATGAACTCGACCGGGTGGTTGGCCTTGAGCCAGGCCGTCTGGTAGCTGACCACGGCATAGGCGGCGGCGTGGGACTTGTTGAAGCCGTAATTGGCGAACTTGTCGAGCAGGTTCCAGACTTCGAGCGCCTTGGCGTCGTCGACGCCGTTTTCCTTGGCGCCGGCGATGAACTTGGGCCGCTCGGCATCCATCGCTTCCTGGATCTTCTTGCCCATGGCGCGGCGCAGCAGGTCGGCGCCGCCGAGGGAGTAGCCGGCCATCTCCTGCGCGATCTGCATCACCTGTTCCTGGTAGACGATGATGCCCTGGGTCTCGTCGAGGATGTGGTCGACGGAGGGGTGCAGGTTGTCGCGCTTGGAGAGGCCGTTCTTGACCTCGCAGTATTTCGGGATGTTCTCCATCGGCCCGGGGCGGTAGAGGGCGACGAGGGCGACGATATCCTCGATGCAGGTGGGCTTCATGCGCTTGAGCGCGTCCATCATGCCCGAGCTTTCCACCTGGAACACGGCGACCGTCTTGGCGCGGGCGTAAAGCTCGTAGGTCTTGGGGTCGTCGAGGGGGATCTGGCCGATATCGTTCTCGGCCCCTTCGAAGGGTTCGTAGATGGTGCTGCCATCGGCCGAAATGTGCAGGTCGCGGCCCGAGGCGTGGATCTGCTCGATGGCGTTCTGAATGACGGTGAGGGTTTTCAGGCCGAGGAAGTCGAACTTCACGAGCCCCGCCTGTTCGACCCATTTCATGTTGAACTGGGTGGCGGGCATGTCGGAGCGGGGGTCCTGGTAGAGGGGCACCAGCTCATCAAGGGGCCGGTCGCCGATCACGACGCCGGCGGCGTGGGTGGAGGCGTTGCGCAGGAGGCCCTCGACCTGCATGCCGTATTTCAGGAGGCGGTCGACCACTTCTTCGGAGCGGGCTTCCTCGCGCAGGCGGTCTTCCTGTTGCAGGGCCTTCTCGATGGAGACGGGTTTGACGCCCTCGACGGGGATCATTTTACTGAGGCGGTCGACCTGGCCGTAGGGCATTTGCAGGACGCGGCCGATGTCGCGGACGGCGGCCTTGGACAGAAGCGCGCCGAAGGTGATGATCTGGCCCACCTTGTCGCGGCCGTACTTGCGCTGGACGTAACTGATCACCTCTTCGCGGCGGTCCATGCAGAAGTCGATGTCGAAGTCGGGCATGGAGACCCGCTCGGGGTTGAGGAAGCGTTCGAAGAGCAGCGAGTAGCGCAGCGGGTCGAGGTCGGTGATGGTGAGCGCGTAGGCCACGAGGGAGCCCGCGCCCGAGCCGCGGCCGGGGCCGACGGGGATGTCGTGGTCTTTCGCCCACTTGATGAAGTCGGCCACGATCAGGAAGTAGCCGGGGAAGCCCATGCCCTCGATGATGCCGAGTTCGAATTCGAGGCGTTTCTCGTACTCCTCGACCGGGGCGGCGTGGGGGATGACGGCGAGGCGGGCCTCGAGCCCTTCCTTGGCCTGACGGCGCAGCTCGTCGACCTCGTCATCGGCGAAGCGGGGCAGGATCGGGTCGCGCCGGTAGGCACCGAAGGCGCAGCGCTTGGCGATCTCGACGGTGTTCTCGATGGCCTCGGGCAGGTCGGCGAAGAGGGTCGCCATCTCCTGCGGCGATTTGAAATAATGCTGGGCGGTCAGGCGGCGGCGGGGTTGGGACTGGTCGACATAGGCGCCCTCGGCGACGCAGATCATGGCGTCGTGGGCCTCGTACATCTTTTCCTGCGGGAAATAGACGTCGTTGGTGGCGACGAGCGGGATTTCCATGGCGTAGGCCATCTCGACGAAGCCCTGCTCGGTGAGCCGTTCGTTCTCGGGCGCGCCCGTCTCGCCGGGGTGGCGTTGCAGCTCGACATAGAGGCGGTCGGCGAAGGCCCTGTGCAGGTCGCGCATCAGGGTTTCCGCCGCCGGGCGCTGGCCGGCCTGCAGGAGCCGGCCCACCGGGCCGTCGGGGCCGCCGGAGAGGCAGATGACGGCCTCGGAATGGCGCTGCAACTCCTCCATCGTCACGTGCGGCAGTTGGCCGTCGCCGCGCAGGTAGAGGCAGGAGTTGAGCTTCATCAAGTTCTCGTAGCCGCGTTCCGACTGGGCCAGCAGGACCACGGGCGCCGGGGGCTTGGGGCGTTCGCCCGGTGCGGGGGTGACGTATTGCAGGTCGACCTGGCAGCCCATGATGGGCTGGATGCCCGCCCCCTGGGCCGTGACGGAGAATTCCAGCGCCGCGAACATATTGTTGGTGTCGGTCACCGCAACCGCCGGCATGTCGGAGGCCTCGCACAGGCCCGGCAGCTTTTTCAGCCGCACGGCGCCTTCGAGGAGGGAGTATTCGGTATGGACGCGGAGGTGGATGAATCGGGGGGCGCTGCTCATGGGGGCGAGCTTACGGCAGGCGCGGGGGCGGTGGAAATACCCGATTGCCGGGTGACCCAGCGGCAAGGTGGCGGCGGCCGGCGGGGTGCGGACCGCCCGTGGCTTTGCCCTGAGTTTGGGCGAAACCATTGCCATATCCGGTCAGAAACACTTCCTCCGATTCCAAGGCAATCGGGGCGGGCGCCGGGCAAGTCGTTGATTTCCCTTGCGTCATGGCGCGATTGCCACGGCCCTTTCCGCCGCGGCACGCGCCGCTCTTCGACCCACTCAATCCTTGCCAAGCCGCGAATTGCGCGCATAGCCTTGATGTCAGGAAAGCCCGCGCCCCTCTACGCCGCATCGGGGGAGCGCACCAGAAAAGGGCGGAGGTAACGCGGCAGGCAGACGCGCTTATGGACATTTCCTTTCGGTTGAACGGGGAGGCCATCGAACTTGCCGGGGTGTCGCCCACAGAAACCCTGCTCGACTGGCTTCGCGAACGGCGGAGGCTGACCGGCACCAAGGAGGGCTGCAACGAGGGCGATTGCGGGGCCTGCACGGTGATGGTGAGCGATGCGCAGGGGGCGAAGGCGCTGAACGCCTGTATCCTGTTCCTGCCGCAGTTGCATGGGAAAACCGTTCGGACGGTCGAGGGGATCAGCGGGCCGGATGGCACGCTGCACCCGGTGCAGCGGGCGATGATCGAGCATCACGGCTCGCAATGCGGGTTCTGCACGCCGGGGTTCATCGTGTCGATGGCGGTGGCGCACCTGAACGGCGAGACGGATTTCGACACGGCGCTGGCCGGCAACCTGTGCCGGTGTACCGGCTATGCGCCGATCATCCGGGCGGCGGAGGCGGCGGCGCAGGAGCCGGTGCCGGAGTGGCTGCGCGAGGACATGGCGGCGGTGGCCCCTGCCCCGGCCTTGCCGGAAAGCTCGGACGAGCTGGCGGCGCTGTTGGAGCGGGCGCCGGAGACGGTGCTGGTGGCCGGCGCCACGGATGTGGGGCTTTGGGTGACCAAGCAGTTGCGGGAGCTTTCGCCGGTGGCGTTTCTGCACCGCTGCCGGGATTTGCAGCAGGTGGAGGAGAGCGAGGCGGGCCTGCGTGTGGGCGCGGGCGTGACGCTTGACCGGCTGATGCGGGAGATGCGCGGGCGGCATCCGTCCTTTGCCGGGCTGATCCGGCGGTATGGCTCTGTTCAGGTGCGGGGGGCGGCGACGATTGGCGGGAATATCGCCAACGGCTCGCCCATCGGTGACGGGCCGCCGGCGCTGATTGCGCTGGGGGCGGTGTTGCATCTGCGGAAGGGCGATGTGCGGCGGGAGCTGCCGCTGGAGGATTTCTTCCTCGAGTATGGCAAGCAGGACCGGGCGCAGGGGGAGTTCGTCGAGGCGGTGACCATCCCGGCGCAGGCGGACCGGTTGCGCTGTTACAAGCTGTCGAAGCGGTTCGACCAGGATATTTCCGCCGTGTGCGGGTGTTTCAACATCACGGTCGAGGATGGCGTTGTGCGCGGGGCGCGGATTGCCTTTGGTGGCATGGCGGGGGTTCCGAAGCGGGCGGCGCATGTGGAGGCGGCGATTACGGGTCAGCCCTGGACACTGGAGACAGTGGAGGGCGCGGCGGGCGCGTGGGAGAAGGATTTCACGCCGCTTTCCGATATGCGTGCCTCGGCCCGGTATCGGCTGGAGGGGGCGCGGAACCTGCTGACCCGGTATTTCCACGAGGATCAGGGGCAGGCGACGAGCGTGCTGGAGGTGTCGGCATGAGCGTGACGAAGCCCCTCCCCCATGACGCCGCGCCGCTGCATGTGACCGGGCAGGCAAGGTACGTGGATGATATCCCGGCGCCTGCGGAGACGCTGCATTTGGCCTTCGGGCTTAGCGAGGTGGCGGCGGGGAGGATCACGGCGCTGGATGTCTCGAAGGTTCGGGCCAGTGCGGGTGTTGTCGCGGTGCTGACCGCCGATGATCTTGAGCGGGAGGCGGATACCTCGCCGTCCATTCATGACGAGCCGTTGCTGGCCACGGGCGAGGTGCATTATGCCGGGCAGGCTCTGTTTCTTGTCATCGCCGACAGTCACCTGAACGCCCGCAAGGCGGCACGGAAGGCGGGTGTGGAGATTGCCGAGCGCACGCCGATCCTGACCATTGACGACGCCATTGCCGCCAACAGCCATTTCGAGGACGGGCCGCGCCTCTATGAGAAGGGCGATGCGGGCAAGGCCATAGCCGGGGCGCCCCGTACCGTCGAGGGTACGCTGGAGATGGGTGGGCAGGAGCATTTCTACCTCGAAGGTCAGGCCGCGATGGCATTGCCGCAGGAAGGCGGCGACATGGTGGTGATGTCCTCGACCCAGCATCCCAGCGAGATCCAGCACAAGGTGGCGCATGCGTTGGGCATCCCGATGCATGGCGTGCGGGTGGAGTGCCGGCGGATGGGCGGCGGGTTCGGCGGCAAGGAAAGCCAGGGCAACGCTCTGGCGATTGCCTGTGCGCTGGGGGCGCAACTGACGGGCCGGCCCTGCAAGATGCGCTATGACCGGGACGATGACATGATCATCACCGGCAAGCGGCATGATTTCCGGATCGCCTATCGCGTGGGGTTTGATGATGATGGCCGGGTTCTGGGGGTGGAGTTCACCCAGTATGCCCGCTGTGGCTGGAGCCAGGACCTGTCGCTGCCGGTGGCGGACCGGGCGATGCTGCATGCGGACAATGCCTATCATCTGGAACACGCGCGGATATTGTCGCACCGATTGAAGACCAACACGCAGTCGGCCACCGCATTCCGGGGCTTCGGCGGCCCGCAGGGGATGATCGGGATCGAGCGGGTGATGGATCACGTCGCCCATGAGCTGGGCCGCGATCCGCTGGAGGTGCGGCGGGTGAATTACTATGCCGCGCCGAGGAAGACCGGACCGGGTACGGGGCATCGCTATGGCGGGGACTTCTCGCCGGGGGCCAGCCGGGCCGGGCCCATCCCCGATGATATCGACCCGGCCTCGCGCGGGGCGCAGGCGGAGATGCCGCCGGACGCGGTGCCGAAGCCGCCCGCGGGCGTGCAGACCACGCCATACGGGCAGCCGGTGGAGGATTTCATCCTGCACGAGATGACCGATGCGCTGGTGGAGCGGGCGGAGTATCACGCGCGGCGCAAGGCGGTGGCGGAGTGGAATGCCGCGAACGCCGTGCTCAAGAAGGGCATCGCGCTGACGCCGGTGAAGTTCGGGATTTCCTTCACGCTGACCCATCTCAACCAGGCGGGTGCGCTGGTGCATGTCTATAACGACGGCTCGATCCACCTCAACCACGGTGGCACGGAGATGGGACAGGGGCTGTTCCAGAAGGTCGCGCAGGTGGCCGCCGCGCGGTTCGGGGTGCCGCAGGAGATGGTGCGGATCACCGCGACCGATACCGGCAAGGTGCCCAATACGTCGGCCACGGCGGCGAGTTCGGGGAGCGACCTGAACGGGATGGCAGTGAAGGCGGCGTGCGACACCATTCGCGACCGTATGGCGAAGTTTTTGGCGGAGTACCATCAGGCGGAGCCTGCGAACGTGCGGTTCGAAGATGGCAAGGTTTTCGTGGGCGAGCATGAACGCAGCTTCGCCGAGGCGGCGAAGCTGGCCTATGAGCACCGGGTGAGCCTGTCCTCGACCGGGTTCTACAAGACGCCCAAGCTGGCGTGGGACCGTATCCGCGGCGAGGGCCGGCCGTTCTTCTACTTCGCCTATGGCGCGGCTGTCACCGAGGTGGTGATCGACACGCTGACCGGCGAGAACCGCATTCTGCGGACGGATATCCTGCATGATGCGGGGGCCAGCCTGAACCCGGCGATCGATATCGGGCAGGTCGAGGGCGGTTACGTGCAGGGCGCGGGATGGCTGACGACGGAAGAGCTGGTGTGGAACGACAAGGGCCGGCTGACCACGCACGCGCCCTCGACCTACAAGATCCCCGCCTGTGGCGACCGGCCGGACGTGTTCAACGTGGCGCTCTGGGATGACGAGAACCGGGAGGAGACGATTAACCGGTCGAAGGCGGTGGGCGAGCCGCCCTTCATGCTGGGGATCTCGGCGTTTCTTGCGCTGTCGGACGCGATTGCGAGTTGTGGTGCGGCCTACCCGGCGTTGGATGCGCCGGCGACGGCGGAAAGGGTGTTCGTGACGGTGGAACGGGTGCGTCATGGGGTTTGATCTTGATATGCTTGCCCGCGCCGTGGCCGAGCATGGGCGCGTGACGCGCGTGGTGATTGCCGCGACGCATGGCTCCTGCCCGCGCGAGACCGGGGCGGCGATGCTGGTCTGGGAGGACGGGCAATCCGGAACCATCGGGGGCGGTGCGCTTGAGTATGAATTGGCGAGCGCGGCGCGGGCACAGGCGGTGGCCTGTCGGTTGAGCCGTCATGCGCTGGGGCCGGAGATGGGCCAGTGCTGCGGCGGGGCGGTCGAGGTGGTGAGCGAGGTTTATGACGCGGCCACCCTGCCGGAGGCGGAGGCTGTTGTGGCCCGCCCGGTGAGTGGCCCGGCGGCGATGCCGCTGTCGGTGAAGCGCCTGCTGGCCACGGCGCGCAACCAGGGGAGGCCGCCGGAGGCGCAGCTCATCGATGGCTGGATGATCGAGCCGGTGGCTCGGCCCACGCGCGAGATATGGATCTGGGGGGCAGGTCATGTGGGGCGGGCTCTGGTGGCGGTGCTGGCGCCGCTGCCGGAGACAAGGATCACCTGGGTCGATACCGCGCCCGACCGCTTTCCCGAAGACATTCCCGAGGGCGTGCCCCCCCTGCCCGCGGCGGAGCCCGCACGGCTGGTGCCGCACGCGCCACATGACGCGCATCACCTGGTCCTGACCTATTCCCATGCGCTCGACCTCGAACTGTGCCACCAGCTTCTGGCGCACGGCTTCGCCAGCGCCGGGTTGATCGGGTCTGCCACCAAGTGGGCCCGCTTTCGCAAGCGCCTTGCCGCGCTCGGGCATGGGCCCGATCAAATCGACGGCATCCGCTGCCCGATCGGCGACCCGAGCTTGGGCAAACACCCGCAGGCCATTGCGGTCGGCGTGGCGGCGGAGATACTGAGACCCGGGGCGCAAACCCGCCTCCAACAAGGAAAAACCGCGTGACAGGGACACTTCTGACAATCAAGGGCCTGACCAAGGCCTATCCGGGCGTCGTTGCCAATGACGACGTTTCCTTCGAGATCAGGGAGGGCGAAGTGCATGCCCTGCTTGGCGAAAACGGCGCCGGCAAGTCGACGCTGGTGAAGATGATCTACGGGCTGGTGAAACCCGACAGCGGCGCGATGACGCTGCGCGGGACGCCCTTCACCCCGGCCGAGCCGCGCGCCGCACGGGCGGCGGGGGTGGCGATGGTGTTCCAGCACTTCTCGCTTTTCGATGCGCTCAACGTGGCGGAGAATATCGCGCTCGGCATGGAGCATCCGCCGAAGATGCGCGACCTCGCGGCGCGGATCCGCGAGGTGTCGGAGACCTACGGGTTGCCGCTCGATCCGTATCGCACGGTGGGCGACCTGTCGGCAGGCGAACGGCAGAGGGTGGAGATCATCCGGTGCCTGTTGCAGGAGCCGAAGCTGCTGATCATGGACGAGCCCACGTCGGTGCTGACGCCGCGGGAGGTGGAGATCCTGTTCGAGACGCTGCGCAAGCTGACCGGGGAAGGCGTGGCGATCCTTTACATCTCGCACAAGCTGGAGGAAATCCGCGCGCTTTGCGATCACGCGACGATCCTGCGGCTGGGCAGGAACGTGGGCACCTGCGTGCCGGCCGAGACCTCGGCGCGGGAGATGGCGGAGCTGATGGTGGGCTCGGCCTTCGAGGCGCCGGAACGTGCCGGGCGCGCGCTTGGAGACGTGGCGCTCGATATCTCGGGGCTGTCGGTCAAGTCGCCCTCGGCCTTTGGCACCTCGCTGAAGAACATCCACCTGACGGTGCAGCAGGGCGAGATCCTCGGTATCGGCGGGGTCGCGGGGAACGGGCAGGACGAATTGCTGGCGGTGCTGTCGGGGGAGCTGAAGACCCATCCCGACGCGATCCGCCTGCTTGGTCAGCCGGTGGGCCGGCTGGGGCCGACGGCGCGGCGTGAGCTGGGCTTGCTGGCCGCACCCGAGGAGCGGCTGGGCCATGCGGCGGCGCCCGACATGAGCCTGATCGAGAACGGCGTGCTGACGGCGGCGCAGCGGGAGAACCTGCTGAACCGCGGCTTCCTGAAATGGGGCGCGGCGCGGAGCTTTGCCGAGAAGGTGATCGAGAGCTTCGACGTGCGCACACCCGGCCCGGACAACGCGGCAAGGTCGCTGTCGGGCGGGAACCTGCAGAAATTCGTGATCGGCCGGGAGGTGCTGCAACGGCCGAAGGTGCTGGTGGTGAACCAGCCCACCTGGGGCGTCGATGCGGCGGCGGCGGCGGCCATCCGGCAGGCGCTGCTGGACCTGGCCGCCGAGGGCGCGGCGATCGTTTGCATCAGCCAGGACCTCGACGAGCTGATGGAAATCTCCGACCGGTTCGGGGCGCTGAACGAGGGGCGGCTGTCGGATATCCGGCCTGCCAAGGGCCTGACGGTCGAGGAGATCGGGCTGATGATGGGGGGTGCCCACGGGATGGAGGTGTCGCATGCCTGAGCGTGGGGAAAAGAGATTTCATGCCTCCGGCGGGGATATTTCGGGCCAGAAGAAGCACGGGCGCGGTGCCCTGTTTCTTCCGGCGGGACAATATCCAGGGACAACGATGAAGGAGGCGTGGCATGCTGAAGCTTGAGAAACGGCCGCAGCCGTCGCGGCTCTGGACCTACCTGACGCCGGTGGTGGCCGTGGTGATCACCATGATCGCCGGCGGCGCGCTGTTCGCGCTGCTGGGCAAGAACCCGGTCGAGGCGATCGGGACGATTTTCTGGGAGCCGCTGTTCGGGGAGTTCGCGTTCTATTACCGGCCGCAATTGCTGGTGAAGGGGGCGCCGCTGATCCTGATCGCCATCGGCCTCAGCCTGGGGTTCCGGGCGGGGATCTGGAATATCGGGGCGGAGGGGCAGTATATCATCGGCGCGCTGACCGGCGCCGGCGTGGGACTGGCCTTTTACCCGATGGAGGCGTGGTTCATCTTTCCGCTGATGGTGATCGCGGGGGCGCTGGGCGGCTGGGCCTGGGCGATGATCCCGGCGCTGCTGAAGGTACGGTTCGGGACGAACGAGATCCTGGTGTCGCTGATGCTGGTCTACGTGGCCGAGCAATTGCTGGCGAAGATGTCGCTGGGGCTGTTGCGGAACCCTGAAGGCCACGGGTTTCCGGGCTCGCGGAACCTGCAGCAATACGAGTCTGCTCATAACGCCGAGGTGATTGCGGGGACGGGGATGCATTGGGGTGTGCTGGCGGCGTTCCTGGCGGTGATCCTGGCCTACGTGCTGCTGAACCGGCATATCCTGGGCTACCACATCCGCCTGACCGGAGAGGCGCCGCGGGCGGCGCGGTTCGCGGGCGTCAACCCGGCGCGGCTGATCCTGTTCTGTCTCGGTACCGCCGGGGCGCTGGCCGGGATGGCGGGGATGTTCGAGGTGTCGGGGCCCTCGGGGCAGGTGAGCATCGATTTCAACGTGGGCTATGGCTTTACCGCGATCATCGTGGCCTTCCTCGGTCGGCTGCACCCGATCGGCATCCTGTTTGCCGGGCTGTTGATGGCGCTGACCTATATCGGGGGCGAGATCGCGCAGTCGAACCTCGGCCTGCCCGCCGCCGCCATCCAGATGTTCCAGGGGATGCTTCTGTTCTTCCTGCTGGCCGTCGACCTGCTCACCAATTTCCGTATCCGGATCAAGACAGCGGAGGCCGCGTGATGGTTGGTTCGGATTATCGACTACGCGACAAGCTGAGACTCCTGCTTGGTATTGCGTTCGGCCTATTCGTGGGATGGATGTTTGGGATGCTCTCATTCCTTTTGATTAGCGTTACAACCGATTTGGTAACCATCGCCATACTCATCATTATTCTGTTTGTGATCAGCATTCCTTCGGGTGTCTTCTACCTCATGTTCTTACCGCTGGACTGGTTCTTTGAAGGCAGGCGAAATGCAGCGTTCGAACGCATGTCGGAGGATGAAAAGGTCTACGACACGCACGTTACACGTCTTGTCCAGAAAACGTTCTGGTGGAGCAGTCTCGCCGGCATTGTCGCGGGCATGATCACAGCAGCAATGCAATCCCAAGCATAGAGGGCGCACGTAATGGACCTTTCTTCGATCAACCCTGCCCTTCTGCTGGCCTCGCTGCTTGTCGCGGCGACGCCGATCCTGCTGGCCGCCATCGGCGAGCTGGTGGTGGAGCGCTCGGGCGTTCTGAACCTCGGGGTCGAGGGGATGATGATCACCGGGGCGATCTGCGGCTTTGCCGTGTCGGTCGAGACCGGCTCCCCTGCCCTGGGCTTCCTGCTGGCGGCATTGGGGGGCGCGGTGCTGGCGCTGCTTTTCGCGCTGCTGACGCAATATGCGCTGGCCAACCAGGTGGCGAGCGGGCTGGCGCTGACGCTTTTTGGCCTGGGGCTGAGTTCGCTGATGGGGCAAGGCTATGTCGGGATCAAGCCGCCGCCGACGCCGAAGCTGGATATCCCGGTGCTGAGCGACCTGCCCTTCATCGGCCGGGTGGTATTTTCCCATGACCTGATGGTCTATTTCGCGCTGGCGCTGGTCGCTGCCGTCTGGGCCACGCTGAAATATACCCGTGTCGGGCTGATCCTGCGGGCGGTGGGGGAAAACCACGATGCCGCGCACGCGCTGGGTTACAAGGTGGTGCGCGTGCGGCTGATGGCGATCCTGTTCGGGGGCGCCTGTGCGGGGCTCGGCGGAGCCTATATCAGCCTCGTGCGCGTGCCGCAGTGGACCGAGGGGATGACGGCCGGTGCCGGGTGGATCGCGCTGGCGCTGGTGGTGTTCGCAAGCTGGAAGGCGGGGCGCGTGCTGCTGGGCGCATGGCTCTTCGGCGGGGTCACGGTGCTGCAGCTCAACCTGCAGGCCGCGGGCGTCGCCATTCCGGTCGAATATCTTTCCATGTCGCCCTACTTGATCACCATCGTCGTGCTGGTCATCATGTCGGCGGACAAATCCCGCGCGCCCGCATCCCTGGGCCGCGTCTTCCACGCCTCGTCCTGAGGCAGACGGCAACACGAACACGACACCAACAACACGGGAGACCTCAATGACCCTTACCAGACTTCTCACCGGCGCCGCGCTGGCGCTTGGCCTCGCCACCACGGCGGTGGCGCAGGACAAGACCAAGGTCGGCTTCATCTACGTGGGCCCGATCGGCGACGGCGGCTGGACCTTCGAGCATGACAAGGGCCGGCTGGCCATCGAGGAGCATTTCGGCGACCAGGTCGAGACGGTCTACCAGGAAAGCGTGCCAGAGGGCGCCGATGCCGAGCGGGCGATCACGCAGATGGCGCTTCAGGGGGCCGACCTGATCTTTACCACCTCCTTCGGCTACATGGACCCGACGGTGAACGTGGCCAAGAAGTTCCCGGACGTGAAGTTCGAGCACGCCA
>Ga0189287_100109_pt1 | contig 65378 bp, 57 predicted proteins | sample UW86minimetaG_FD_130319 | JGI IMG/M metagenome (GOLD analysis project Ga0189287, IMG submission 130319) | Marine microbial communities from the Costa Rica Dome - UW86 mini metaG | ecosystem: Environmental > Aquatic > Marine > Oceanic > Photic zone | place: Costa Rica: the Eastern Pacific...
AGGTGCGGATGATCACCTCGCCCACGCGGCCCATCGCCTGGCTGTCCGAGGCGATGATCGAAAACGCGCCCATGTCATGCAGGATGTCTTCGGCGGCGATGGTTTCGCGGCGGATGCGGCTTTCGGCAAAGGCCACATCCTCGGGGATCGACTTGTCGAGATGGTGGCAGACCATCAGCATGTCCAGATGCTCTTCCAGCGTGTTGACGGTGAAGGGCCGCGTCGGGTTGGTCGAGGAGGGCAGCACATGGTCCTCGCCGCAGATGCGGATGATGTCCGGGGCATGCCCGCCGCCCGCGCCCTCGGTGTGAAAGGCGTGGATCGTGCGGCCCTTGATGGCGGCGATGGTGTTCTCGACGAAGCCGCTTTCATTGAGCGTATCGGTATGGATCATCACCTGCACGTCCAGCGCGTCCGCAACTCCGAGGCAGCAATCGATGGCGCCGGGCGTCGTGCCCCAATCCTCGTGCAGCTTGAGCGCGCAGGCCCCCGCCAGCACCTGTTCCTCGATGGCTGCGGGCAAAGAGGCGTTGCCCTTGCCGGCGAAAGCCAGGTTCATCGGGAAGGCATCCGCCGCCTGCAGCATGCGCCCGATATGCCAGGGGCCCGGCGTACAGGTCGTGGCCAAGGTGCCATGCGCGGGGCCGGTGCCGCCGCCCAGCATCGTGGTCAGGCCGGAATGCAGCGCGTCGTCGATCTGCTGCGGGCAGATGAAGTGGATATGGCTGTCGAAACCGCCAGCGGTCAGGATGCGGCCTTCGCCCGCGATCGCCTCGGTGCCGGGGCCGACGATGATGTCCACACCGGGCTGCGTGTCGGGGTTGCCGGCCTTGCCGATGGCGTGGATACGCCCGTCGCGCAGGCCCACATCCGCCTTGTAGATGCCCGTGTGATCGACGATCAGCGCATTGGTGATGACCGTATCCACCGCGCCCGCCGCGCGTGTCACCTGGCTTTGGCCCATCCCGTCGCGGATCACCTTGCCGCCGCCGAACTTGACCTCTTCGCCGTAATGCGCCGCATTGCCGCCGGTGCCGCCATGAACCGCCGCGCCCGCGCGTTCGGTGATCAGGTCGCGTTCGACCTCGATGATAAGGTCGGTATCGGCCAGCCTGAGCCGGTCGCCCACGGTCGGTCCGAACATTGCGGCATAGGCGTCGCGCGTGATCCTTGCTGGCATCAGAGATCCCCCATGACCTGTTGATTGAAACCGAAAATGCGTCTTGCGCCCGAGATCGGGATCAGGGCGACTTCGCGGCGCTGACCGGGTTCGAACCGCACGGCGGTACCGGCGGCGATATCCAGACGCTGGCCGCGTGCGGCCTCCCGGTCGAACTCGAGCGCCGGGTTGGCTTCGGCGAAATGGTAATGACTGCCGACCTGTACGGGCCGGTCGCCGGTGTTCGAGACCATCAGCACGGTCTGTTCGGCGCCCGCGTTCAGCGTCAGGTCGCCTTCGGCGGGAAACAGCTCTCCGGGGATCATGGCTGTACCTTCCCCGGATCGCGCAGCAGTGTCAGGGCGAGGACAGCGCTCCAGGTCAGAAGCAGCAGCACCGCCGCGGGCTGCCATGACCGGATCGCATCATCCAGCACGATGGGCGCGACATCCGCCATGACGGGCATCGTGGCCGCCAGAAGAAATAGGGGCAGGATCAGGGGCACCATTGGATATGTCTCCTTTTGCGCGGGATCAGCGGATCGGGTTGTGGACGGTGACAAGCTTGGTGCCATCGGGAAAGGTCGCCTCGACCTGGACGTCGTGGATCATTTCGGGCACGCCCTCCATGCATTGCTCGCGGGTGATGACCTGTGCGCCGGCCTCCATCATGTCGGCGACGCTGCGCCCGTCGCGCGCCCCCTCGACCACCGCATCGGTGATCAGCGCGATCGCCTCGGGATGGTTGAGCAGTACGCCGCGCGCCAGGCGCTTGCGGGCGATTTCGGCGGCCATCGCGACCAGAAGCTTGTCTTTTTCTCGTGGGGTCAGGTTCATGGATCACAGTCTCCAGGAAATCGGCAGGGCTGCGCCGCTCAGGATGTCGAGGATCGGCAAGAGATGCTTGCGCAACTCGAAGCCGTCGGGGCAGACCAGCCGCAAGGTCAGGGTGGTGTCATTCAAAAGCCCGGCGCCGCCGGTGCCCGGCAGGTATGCGCGGATCTCGGCCAAACGGGCAGGGGCGTCGGGCGCCACGTAAAGCAGGCTGGCCATCGCCATGCCACCTGCCGCCACGGCCGGGCGCCGCAATTGGGCCGCGATATCCCCCGTCAGCCACAGGCCGTCCAGATAGAGGGGCGCACCATCGCGCGTCACCTCGATCCGGTCGCGAAAGCTGCCTTGGGTTATTTCTTCGCCCATCAGGGCGCGCCCGAAAATCACCGGCTCCACCATCAGGAGCCGGGCATCGCTGGCCAGATCGATGCTCAGCCTGCGATCAAGCGCGCATCCGTCGAACAGGATAAGCTCCTGCGGAAGCCAGTGCAGCAGGCCGCCCGTGCCGACGCTCAGCCTCGTGCGCATATGCGCGGTTTCGCCGGGCAGCGCGCGGTAGGCGCGCTCGGCTGCCTGGGTGGTGAGGCTGAGACGGCTGGCCGCCCCTGCATGCGCCGTCAACTGGAAGCGGTCGCCCCCCGCCAGCCCGCCCGCAGTGTTGACGACGATGCACTCAAGCTGACCGCGGGTTCGGGGAAACACCGCCTTGAACGCGCCGGACTGGCGCAAGCCATCGATCACGCTGCGCCCGCCGGTCCGTTTCGAGGACAGCACGATTTCGCCGCGCGCGCGTTGCTGCACCGATTGGCCAAGATCTGATGGCTGGTGTGTAATGGCGATGCTCCGACCAAGTGTTGCGCGCCATCTTCACCACGCGGCGGCGGCGGAGTTGAAGGTCTGGGATCGCTCTTTCATCTTGCTGCGGCGGCTTGCACAAAAAATAGGCGCAATGGGTTAAAAAGAGCCGCTATATGGGCGGTGCCGGAATGAGGCTCCGTTGCGCCGGGCGCCAGGGGGGGGCGAGATGTCCCGGCCATGGTCCCGCCGCGTCGGCGTTGGTGTCAGGTGGATGCGCTCAGGCGGTATCCGTCCGATGCGATATCCCCGGTCCATCCCCAGATCGCCACGAGGGGGCTGTCCGATGTGCGGATCGAATGGCGCATCCAGGGCGGGTGATGCACGAACGCGCCTGCGGATCGTCGGACGGCTGCCTGATCGTCCTGTCCCCATTCGGCATGCCCCGAGAGGATAAGATACAACTCTTCCGCCGCATGGTTGTGCTGTGGGTAGAAATGGCCCGCGTTCTGCCAGAATACGCCGAAGCGCAGGCTGTCATGCGGGATCATTCCGTTCGGGCCGACGATTTCGACAACCTTGATCTGCCCCGAGATATGCGCGGGCAAGGCACCGTAACCGGGCCTGCGCCAATGCAGAGCGTCATTGCAGGCCTTGATCTGCGCGATCAACTCCGGGGCGGAGGGCGCCGCGATATGCGCAAGGTCCGGGGCAGGGCAGGGGTGACCCGAGCGTTGGCCCGTCAGGCGGATCGGCGTCCGGGGCAAGGCCATGGCAAGGCGGCGCGCGATACCGCTGTCATGCGCGCCGAATACCCTGGCGCTGCTTGCCACCAGATCGCCGAACCCCGCCGGGTTGGCCTTTGCGCCGTCGCTACCGGGGTGTGTCATCGTGCTGCGCGCCTTTGCGGCCATGCCCTGCCATGCCATCCGGTGACGGATCATCCGAAAGCTCGGCAATCGAATGCGTCATCAGCCCTTCGCTGATCCGGTCCTTGAGCCGGGATGCGGCAATGCCAAGCGGTTGGCCGGCACTGGTGATCAGGGCCAGCCCATGCAGGATGCGGGGTGCGAAGGGCCGCCAGATCACCCCGTCCGCGATCTCGGCCTTGCCATTGACCGGATCGACAAGGGACACGTACTCGCCCGCGGCCACCAGGTTTCGCGCGATGGCGTAGAAATAGCTCGAGGCGACATGCGTGAGCGGGACTTGCGCCCGCGACATCACCTCGCCTAGTTGGCGGTCAACCATGTGATCGCCGGTCACGGCAATCACGGGGCGATCCCTGAGAGCCTCCGGTGTCACCACATCCAGCGCGGCCAGCGGATCGGTCCTTTGCATGATGCACACGCATTCCATCTGGAACAGCCGCGCGCTCAGGCCGGCCGCAGGAACCGGCGTGTCGATCAGGCCGATATCGACCCGGTGGCTGGCAACCCATGACGCGACCCTGCGCGACGAGTGCACCCGCAATTCCACGCGGGTGCCGGGGTGATCTCTTTGGAAATGGGCGATGACCCTTGGCAGGAAATTATACGACATCGCCCCGTTGGTGGCGATGGTCACGGTTCCGGTATCGCCGGTTCGGATCGTTTCGGCACGCTTTTCGACCCGTTCAAGCGCCGCGATGCCCTGCTCGACCTCCTCCTGAAGCTGTGCCGCTTCCTGTGTCGGCGCGAAATAGCCGCGATCGCGGTGAAACAGCGGAAAGCCCAGCTCTTCTTCAAGATTCTTCAGCGCCACGCTGACCGCCGGTTGCGAGACGTTCAGGCGCTCCGCCGCGCGCGAGACGGATCCCGCTTCGAACAGCGCGTTGAAGACTTCGAGATGTCTCAGCTTCAGTCGCATCGGCGCTCATGACCCTTCGGTTGCATAACTTTTTCGAATAAAAATATAAATCATATTAAATTGATAAATGTATATCCCGCTTATAGCCTCTGCTCAGTGTCGATCAATGATCTTTGCGCCGGCCACTCGATTTTTTCGCTCCGGTGCCCGCATGATGGAAGCAAGGCATGTCCACAGATGTGCGAAACCAACATATTTGGGGGCAGGGCTGGCAGGACAGCGCGTATTGGCTGGACGGTTTGCCCACTGTGGATGACGCGGCACGCCCCTTGCCTCAATCGGTCGATGTGCTTGTCGTGGGCTCCGGCTATACCGGGCTGAATGCCGCACTCGAGACGGCGCGGGGCGGTCGCACGACGCTGGTTCTGGATGCGGCCCCGCTCGGGCATGGCTGCAGCACCCGCAACGGTGGCCAGATCAGCACAAGCATCAAGCCGTCCCTGGCAAAGCTCACGGCGAAATACGGCGTCGATCGCGCCCGTGCGATCCGGCAGGAAGGGGCCACCGCGCTGGAATGGATCGAAGACCGTGTCCGGTCGGAAGGGATCGACTGCGATTTTCGCCGGGTCGGGCGTTTTCATGCCGCACATACCCCGAAAAGCTACGAGGCGCTAGTGCGCGATGCCCAACAGCTGAGCCGCGAGGAGGGGATCGAGACCCACGCGGTTCCGCGGGCCGATCAGCGCTCGGAACTGGGCACGGATGTCTACCATGGCGGCGTCGTCTTTGCGCGTCACGCCTCGCTCAACCCGGGGCGCTATCATCGTGGGCTGTTGCAGGCCGCGCGCACTGCCGGCGTCGAGACGATCGGCAATTGCGCGGTGACCGGCATCCTGCGTGTCGCCGAGGGGTTCGATGTCGCGACCGCGCGCGGCGTGATCCGCGCGCGCGATGTGATCGTGGCGACCAACGGCTATAGCGGCGCGCTGCTGCCCTGGCTGCAGCGGCGGATCATTCCGATCGGCAGCTATGTCATCGCAACCGAGCCCTTGCCGCGCGATCTTGTCGACACCCTTTTTCCGACCGACCGGATCGCCAGCGACACCTGCAAGGTCGTCTATTATTTTCGCGCCTCGTCCGATCGCACGCGGATCGTCTTTGGCGGGCGCGTGTCGGCCAACGAAACCGACCCGGCGATCAGCGGCCCCCGGCTTTATGACGACATGTGCCGTATCTTCCCGGAATTGCACGATTATCGCATCGCGCATTCATGGATGGGCACGGTTGCCTACAGCTTTGATGAGCTGGCCCATATCGGCGTGCATGACGGGGTCCATTATTCGATGGGATATTGCGGATCGGGCGTGTCGATGGCCAGCTACCTGGGCATGCGCCTGGGGCAGAAGGTGCTGGGCCTCGAAGAGGGGCGCACCGCGTTTGACGGGCTGCCGTTTCCGACCCGCCCGCTTTACACCGGCAAGCCGTGGTTCTTGCCGCCGGTCGTCGCCTGGTATCGCTGGCGCGACGGGCTTCAGACGGGGCTGGCCCAACGCATGAGGGCCTGAACACCAAAGACATCGCATACCGGATTTTCCGGCAACAGCGAAAAAAAGGGGCCGGACGACACGGCCCTGCAACGGAGGAGGAACTGAAAATGAAATCCATTATCCCATTCGCCGTGGGCGCGGCGATGGCGGCGTCGGTGGCGCATGCCGATGATCCGACCCTGACGATCGCATCCTGGGGCGGCTCTTACCAGGAGGCCCAAAGCAAGGCCCTGTTTCAACCCGCATCGCAGAACACCGGGATCAGCATCAAGGAAGAATCCTATGGCGGCATGTCCGATGTGCGCCTGCAGGTCTCGACGGGCCAGGTCACCCTCGACATCGTGGTGAGCGGGTCGGGCTCTGCCTCGCGCGCCGCAGCCGAGGGGTTGCTTGAAGAACTCGACTACGGCGTCATCGACGTGTCGGATTTCTATCCCGGGCTCTACAGCGACCATTGCGTGGGTGGGGACGTTTTCTCGACGGTCTATGCCTGGAATACCGACAAATTCGGCGAGGACGGCCCCCAAAGCTGGGCGGATTTCTTCGATGTCGAGAAGTTCCCCGGAACACGCGCCTATCGCGGCAAGGTCGCAGGGGCACTTGAACCTGCGTTGATGGCCGATGGCGTGGCGCCCGAGGATGTCTATTCGGTGCTGGATTCCGAGGAAGGGATCGAACGCGCGATCAACAAGATCCGCGAGTTGAAACCGAATATCGCGGTCTTCTGGACGTCGGGCGCGCAGCAGGCGCAGTTGATGAAAGATGCCGAGGTGGACATGACCACGGGCTGGAACGGCCGGTTCGACAACGCCAGGGCCGACGGCGCCAAGGTGGCCTATTCGTTCAACCAGGCGCTTCTGGATTACGACTGCTTCGCCATTCCCAAGGGGGCTCCGAACAAGGACCTGGCGATGAAGTTCCTCGCCGAGATCTCGAAGCCCGAATATCAGGACGACCTGCCCAAATACATCACCTACGGGCCGACCAACAAGGCCGCCTATGACACGGGCGTGATCGATGCGGCGACGGCTGCGGGCCTTCCGTCCTCGCCGGAAAATGCCGCCAAACAGCTGCCGATCTCTCTGGAGTGGTATGCGAAATGGGAAACCGTCGCGGCTGAAATGTATCAGGAAATGCTCACGGAATAATCGTCGTTTCGATGCATGATCGTTGCGGGTGGCAGGGCTGCCCGCAACGTTTCCACGGGGACCTTGCAGTGACAAATACACTCAGCGATGCGTTGCCGATCACGGTGCGCAATGTGACCAAGACCTATGGCCGCGTTCATGCCCTCGACGACGTGTCGCTGGATGTGAAAAGCGGTGAATTCCTGACCTTGCTGGGGCCTTCGGGATCGGGCAAGACCACGCTCTTGATGGTGCTGGCCGGTTTCACGCGGCCGGACCGGGGCAGTCTGAAATTCGGCGATGCCGAGATGATCCGCCAGCCGCCGCACCTGCGCGATGTCGGGATGGTGTTCCAAAATTACGCCCTGTTTCCGCATATGACGGTTGCGGGAAATGTGGGCTATCCGCTGCGCTTGCGCCGCGTGCCCAGGCCCGAGATCGCCGAGCGTGTGGAAAAGGCCCTCGAAACCGTGCAGCTTGCCGGCTACGGCGAGCGGCGCATCGATCAGCTGTCGGGTGGACAGAAACAACGTGTGGCGCTGGCGCGTTCCATCGTGTTCGAGCCGCGCATCCTGTTGATGGACGAGCCGCTTTCGGCGCTCGACAAGAAACTGCGCGACCGCATGCAGATCGAGCTGCGCCAGCTGCACGAAAAACTGGGCATGACCACGGTCTACGTCACCCATGACCAGCGCGAGGCGCTGACCATGTCGGATCGCATCGCCGTGGTCAATTTCGGCCGCATCATGCAGCTTGCCACGCCGCAGCAACTCTATGACCAGCCCGACAACAAGTTCGTTGCCGATTTCATCGGCGAGTCGACCTTTCTGGACGTGCAGCGCAACGGCGATACCTGTCTTGCCTTCGGTGCGCCGATCAAGACGACCCGCCCGGTGCCGCCGGGGGACAACCTGTCGCTGATGATGCGCCCCGAGCGGATTCACCTGATCGACGGGCCGCCCGCGCCTGATGACAACGTGTTCGAGGCGACGGTCTCGGACCTTGTGTATCAGGGCGAAAGTTTCCTGCTCTATGCGCATATCGCCAACGGCCCCGAAGTTGCGGTGCGCGGCGCGATCCGTGGCGATACATATGCCAGCCTGCCCAAGCCGGGGGCGCCGGTCCGTTTGGGCCTGCACGCGGCGGATGCGGTCATCATCGCCGACGAGGGCCGCTAGAATGAGCGTGACCGACATGAACGCCGCCGGTCTGCGCCGCGATGAGCATCTCGAGCGGCTCAAGCTGTTTGGCCTGAGTTCTCCGGCGCTTCTGTTGGTGATGGTGATCCTCGTGATCCCAGTCGGATGGCTGTTCTACGTCTCGTTCATCGGCGCGGATGGCACGTTTTCACTGGAAAACTACGAGCGCATGATCACCCGCAAATCATACGGTCGCATCTTCTGGACCACGTTCGAGGTCAGCCTGCTGACCACCGGCATTTGCATCCTGATCGGCTATCCGCTGGCCTATTTCATGGCGCAACTGCCCCCCCGGCTGGCCAACCTGTGCCTGATCGCGGTGCTCTTGCCGTTCTGGACCTCGCTTCTGGTGCGGACCTATGCGTGGCTGGTGCTTCTGCAGAAGAACGGGCTGGTGAACAACTGGGCCATATCGCTCGGGCTGTGGGATGAGCCGATCAAGATCGTCCATAACCTGAACGGCACCTTGATCGGCATGGTGCATATCATGCTGCCGTTCCTGATCCTGCCCACCTATGGCGCCATGCGGGCGATCGACCGCGATTACATCAAGGCGGCTGCCAATCTGGGCGCCAGCCCGCGCCGGGCCTTCTGGACGGTGTTCTTCCCGCTATCGACGCCTGGACTGTTCGCCGGGGCGCTGATGGTGTTCGTTCTCTGCCTCGGGTTCTTCGTCACCCCGGCGGTTCTGGGGGGCGGCAAGGTGATCATGGTGTCGATGAAGATCGTCTCGAATATCGAGCTGTTCGTCAATTGGGGCGCGGCCAGCGCCCTTGGGGTGGTGCTTTTGGTGCTGACGGCTGCCGTGCTGTGGATCGCGTCGCGGTTCGTCAACCTCGAGCGTGCCACCGGAGGAGGGCACTGATGGTCAACTGGCTCCGCCGCCCGGCATCCGAGACGCAGGTGACCCATGGTCAGCGCCTGTGGCTCTACGTGTTCTCCGTGATCATCCTGATCCTGCTGGTGATCCCCACGTTCATCGTGATCCCGATGTCCTTTTCGGACTCCCAGTATCTCGAGTTCCCGCCCGAGACGTGGTCGCTGCGCTGGTACCGCCATTACTTCGGATCGGAAGAATGGATGCAGGCCACGCGCACCTCGTTCATGGCGGCGTTCCTCACGATGCTGGTGGCGACACCGATCGGTGTTTTGGCGGCATACGGGCTGCATGCCTCGAAGCTTCCTCATGTCCGGGCGGCGTTCGTGCTGTTGATCACACCGATGATGGTGCCATTGGTGCTGGTGGCGATCGGGGCGTTCTACGCCTATGTGAAATTGCAGATCCTCTACACGATGACCGGGCTTGTGCTGGCCCATGCGCTGCTGGCCATTCCGCTGGTGGTGATCGTCACGGGCGCGGCACTCAAGGGCTATGACATGAACCTCGAGAACGCGGCCCGCTCGCTCGGGGCGCCAAGGTGGAAGGCATTCGCCACGATCACCTTGCCCCAGATCCGCTTTGCGGTGGTCACCAGCGCCTTGCTGTCCTTCCTGACCTCCTTCGACGAGGTCGTGATCGCCATGTTCATTTCCGGCGGCGACAACCCGACCCTGACGCGCAACATGTTCAATGCCTTGCGCGACCAGATCGACCCGACCATCGCTGCAATCTCGACGATCATGGTCCTTGTGACGACGCTCCTGATGGTGCTGGCACAGATCTTCGGCAAGAACAAGACAGGCTGATGGGCATGGACGGGCCGGGCGGGGCGTCGCGCGTGCAAAACCGGCTTGTCTGGCCGGCCCTCGCTGTGCAGGGTGTGCGCGGGATGCGGGCGCGCATGGCAATCGGGCGCGCGACGGCACTCCCCCTCGAGACCCCGCGCCACGAGGCGCCCAACCCGGAGTGGCCCAGATGAAGATCGCGAAAATCGAAAGCTTCTGTACGGAATTCGTCGGTTTTGTGCGCGTCACGACCGAGGATGGCGCCCAGGGCTGGGGGCAGGTGTCGACCTATCACTCCGACATCACCGCGCAGGTCCTGCACCGGCAGGTTGCGCCCTGGGTGCTGGGGCAGGGGACCGACGATCTTGATGACCTGCTGGATCTGGTGGCCGAGCGTGAACACAAGTTCCCCGGCTCCTACCTGCGGCGGGCGATGGCGGGGCTGGACACCGCGATCTGGGATCTCAGGGGCAAGCAGGCGGGGCTGCCCGTGACCTCGTTGCTTGGCGGTACGCCCGGACCGATCCGTGCCTATGCCAGCTCGATGAAGCGCGATATCACCCCGTCCGACGAGGCCGACAGGATGCTCCGGCTGCGCGACGAGAAAGGCTTTGACGCCTTCAAGGTGCGTGCCGGCGCCGAAGTCGGGCGCAATCGCGATGAATGGCCCGGCCGCACCCAAGAGATCATCCCCCTGATGCGCAAACGCCTTGGCGACACCGCCGATCTGCTGATCGATGCCAACAGCTGTTACAGCCCGGACCGTGCAATCGAGGTGGGACACCTCTTGCAGGATCACGGATTTTGTCACTTCGAAGAACCGTGCCCCTACTGGGAGTTGGAGCAGACCAAGCAGGTCACCGATGCGCTGGATATCGACGTGACCGGCGGTGAGCAGGATTGCGACCTGCCCACATGGCGGCGGATGATCGACATGCGCGCAGTCGATATCGTCCAGCCCGACATCCTCTATCTGGGGGGCATTTGTCGCACCCTTCGGGTGTGCCGCATGGCCGCCGAGGCGGGCCTTCCCGTCACCCCCCATTGCGCGAACCTGTCACTGGTCACGCTGTTCACCATGCACCTGTTGCGCGCGATCCCCAATGCGGGCAAGTACCTGGAGTTTTCGATCGAAGGGCCGGACTACTATCCCTGGCAAGAGGGGCTGTTCCTGCAGGACCCTTACACGATCACCGATGGCTGCGCCGTCGTCGGCGACGCGCCCGGCTGGGGGATCGAGATTTCGCCCGAATGGCTGGCGCGGTCCGCCTACAGGGTCAGCGACTGCCCGTGATCCGGGGCGCATGCGCTGTCAGGGCAGGGCCGGAATGGTCTCGGCGATCACGGCGCCGGCCTCCAGCAGGATGTCTTCGCGGAACTGGTTCGCCACAAGCTGAACACCCATCGGCAGGCCATCCGCGGCGCCGGTGGTGACGGTCAATCCCGGCAGGCCCATGAAGGGCAGGCCGATCTGCAGGGCCTGTGCCGCGATGATGGTCTCGAACTCGGTCAGGCTGTCCACGTCCTGCAGATCCCTGAAGGGCAGCGCCCCGGACACCGGACACAGCATCACCGGATACTCCGACAGGAACGCGCGCCAGTCCCGCGTCAGCCGCGATCGGGCCTGCAGCGCATCCATCACCCCGTTCAGATCGGCCTCCGGGGTCAGCGCCTGCAGGAACCCGTAGACCTTTGTGGCATCGGGATCGTCCTCGTCCTCGACAGCGCGGCCCGCGCCACGGCGCATCTCGGACAGCCACAGGATCATCTGCAAGCGCATCGCCTCATGCAGCGGGGGCGTATCGCACGCCTCGATCTCCCATCCCGCCTGGGCCAGTTTGCCGGCCGCGGCCTGCAGGGCGTCCCGGATCGGGGCCTCCACCTGCATCCCGTCCGGGGCAAGGCACAGCGCGGCCCGTCGGGGCAGGGCGGGCCCTTGCAGGGGGGCGGGCATGCACCAGGGATCGCGCAGATCGGGCCGCGCCATGACCTCGAGCGCCAGGCGCAGATCCGGGATCGAGCGCGCCAGCGGCCCCGAGACCGCCATGAGCTGCGCGCCGATATGCCGGTCCGGGCTTGAGGCGTTGAACGCCGGCACCCGCCCGAGCGACGGTCTGAGGCCATGAATGCCGCAGGCATAGGCGGGATAGCGGATGGATCCCGCGATATCCGTGCCATGCGCCACCGGCCCCATGCCCGCCGCCACTGCGGCACTGGCGCCACCCGATGACCCGCCGGGGGTCAGGCCGGGAACGCGCGGGTTCGTGGTGTGCCCGTGCAGGGTGTTGCGGGTGAACCAGCGCAGCGAAAACGCGGGCGTGTTGGTGCGCCCGACGATCACGGCGCCTGCGCGGCGCAGATTGGCCACCACCGGGCTGTCATTGGCCGCGATCAGGTCGCGCTGCAGGCGCAGGCCATTGGTGGTCGCGTGTCCGCGCTGATCGGTGTTCACCTTGATGGTGACGGGAACACCGGCCATCGGGCCGGGGTCCAGACCCTGCGACAAGGCCCGGTCAACGGCATCCGCCGTGGCCCGCGCCTCGGTATCGCAGCGATCCACGACGGCGTTGCAGCCGGGATTGGCCGCCTCGATCCGCGCCAGCGTGCTGTCGACGACCTCCCGCGCCGAGACCTCGCGGCGGCGGATCAGCTCGGCCATCTCACAGGCGGTCAGGGCCCACAGCCCGGTCATGCCGCACCCCGGCTCCACCTGGTCCCGGGCACGGCGGCCAGCAGGTTGCGGGTATAGTCGGCCTGCGGGCTCAGGAACACCTCTGCCACCGGGCCGATCTCGACCAGCTTGCCGCGCTGCATCACCGCCACCCTGTCGCACAGCTGTGCGGCCACCCGCATGTCATGGGTGATGAACAACAGCGACAGGTCCAGCCGCGTCTGCAGGTCGCGCAACAGGTCCAGCACCTGGGCCTGGATCGACACATCCAGCGCCGACACCGCCTCGTCGGCGATGATCAGGTCCGGGTCCATGGCCAGCGCGCGTGCAATGCCGATCCGCTGTCGCTGCCCGCCGGAAAACTCGTGCGGATAGCGGTCCGCAGCGCCCGCATCCAGCTCCACGATCTCCAGCAACTCGCGGGCGCGCGCATGGGCCTTGTCGCGCGGCACACCCTGCACGATCGGTCCCTCCGACAGCGCGTGCAGGATCTTCTTGCGCGGATTGAGCGATGCATACGGGTCCTGAAAGATCATCTGCACCCGTCTGCGCGCCCGGCGCAGCTCATCTGCGCTCAGCGCCGTCATGTCCTGCCCATCCAGCAGGACCTGCCCCGACTCCGCCTCGACTAGCCGCACGATGGCACGGCCCACGGTGGATTTCCCCGACCCGGATTCGCCCACGATCCCCAGCACCTCGCCGCGCGCGATACTGAACGAGACATCGTCGATCGCCGTGACGCTGCGCCTGGGCCTGAACAGCCCGCCCGAGGTCACGAAGGTCTTGCGCAGGTTGCGCACCTCAAGGACCACCCGATCCGAAACCGGCTTGGGGCTTGGAACATGATCCGACGGGATCGCCTCCAGCAGTGCCTTGGTATAGGCGTGCTGCGGGGTCTGCAGAACCTCGGCCACCGGTCCCTGTTCCACGATCTCGCCATGGCGCATCACGATCACCCGGTCCGCGATTTCCGCCACAACGCCGAAATCATGGGTGATGAACATCACCGCCATGCCATGGCGGCGCTGGATCGTCTTGATCAGCTCGAGGATCTGCGCCTGCGTGGTCACATCCAGCGCCGTTGTCGGCTCGTCCGCGATCAGGATCGCGGGATCCAACGCCAGCGCCATGGCGATCATCGCCCGCTGCCTTTGCCCGCCGGACAACTGAAAGGGATAGGCGCGGATGATCTTGTCGGGATCGGGCAGGCCGACCTCGCGGATCAGCGCCAGCGCCTTGTCGCGCCGCTCGGACGGGGTGTGGCGGTTATGGGCCTCATAGACCTCGGCGATCTGATCGCCGATGCGCATCAGCGGATTGAGCGCGGTCATCGGCTCCTGAAAGATCATCCCGATCCGGTCGCCGCGCAGCTTGCGCCGCTCGGGGGCGGGCAGGGCGAGCATGTCGCGCCCCTCGAAATGGGCGCTGCCCCGCGCCACCGCCACCTGGTCGGGCAAGAGACCCATCAGCGCATTGGCCGTCATCGACTTGCCGGATCCGGATTCGCCGACCACGCACAGGATCTCTCCGGCGGCCAGGTCGAAGTCGATCTTCTGCACCGCGTACTCCCTGTCCGCCCCGGGTGGCAGGGAAATCGCGAGGTCGCGGATTTTCAGAACGGGGTCCATCTCAGCGCCCCTTTCTGGCCAGCCTGGGATTGAGCGCATCGTTCAACCCCTCGCCGATCAGGTTCAGCGCCAGCACCGTCAACAGGATCGCCACGCCGGGGATGAAACTCAGCCACCATGCGGTGCGGATCACGGTGCGCGCGGCGCCGATCATGTAACCCCAGCTCATGATATTGGGATCGCCCAACCCCAGGAACGACAACGAGCTTTCCAGCAGGATCGCGGTTGCCACCATCAAGGACGCCATCACGATGATCGGCGACATGGCATTGGGCAGGATATGCCCGAACAGGATGCGCGTGTTCGACAGCCCCGCCAGCCGTGCGGCATCGACGAATTCGCGCTTGCGCAGCGACAGCACCTCGGCCCGCACAAGCCGTGCCACGGGCGGCCAGCTGACAATGGCGATGGCCAGCGTGATCGTCGGCAGCGTCGGCTCCATGATCGCCACCAGCACGATCGCCAGCGCGAAATTCGGGATCGTCTGGAAGAACTCGGTAAAGCGCATCGCGCCATCATCCACCAGCCCGCCGTAAAAGCCGGCAAACGCCCCGAGCGGCACCCCGATCAGCAGCGCCACCAGCGTCGAGACAAGCCCCACGATCAGCGACACCCGCGCACCATGCACCAGCCCCGACGCCACATCGCGCCCCAGCGTGTCGGTGCCAAGCGGGAAACCATCGACGCTGAAGGGCGGCAGGAACGGGCGTTGCACCATCTTCCACGGGCTCTCGGGATAAAGCAGCGGCGCCAGCACCGCCAGCACCACCACCGTGATCAGGATCACCGCCCCGATCACCGCGCCCCGGTTGCGTGAAAAACGTCTGAGGAAATCCATCATGCGTGCCCCCTCATATCCGCGGATCGATCAGCCGATAGACGATATCGGTGATGATGTTGAAGGCGATGACCATCGCCGCCGACACAAGAAACACCCCCAGAAGCGTGTTGTAATCGCGGGCCGTCAGGCTTTCGAACATCAGCCGCCCGATGCCGGGCCAGGCAAAGACCGTCTCGGTCAGCACCGCGCCCCCCACCAACTGCCCCGCCTGCAGGCCCGCCAGCGTCACCACCGGCAACAGCGCATTGCGCAGGATATGACGGCGCCGGATTACCCCCTCGCCAAGGCCCTTGGCCCGGGCGGTCTTGACGAAATCCATCTGGCTCACTTCCAGCACCGAGGATCGCGTCATCCGCAGGTAGACCGCCATGAAGAACAGCCCCAGCGTCAGCGCCGGCAGGAACAGGTGGCGCAGCCGGTCCAGCACCAGGTCAAGCCCGGTCAAACCGGCGCCCACCGTCCCATAGCCGAAGGCCGGAAACCAGCCCAGCTTGACCGAAAACAGCACCACCGCCATCAGCGCCACCCAGAACAGCGGCGTGGCGTAAAACAGCAGCGCCATCGAGGTGATCGCCGTATCCCCCCAACGGCCCTGCCGGGCGGCGGCGGCCAGGCCGAACACGATCCCCAGAAGCAGCGACATGCCGAACGCCGTCAGCGTCAGAAGCAGCGTCGCGGGCAGCCGGTCGAGGATCAGCTCCAGCACCGGCATCTGTTGCCGGTAGGAATAGCCCAGATCAAGCTGCACCACGCCGGAGACATAGTTCCAGAACTGCACGTAAAGCGGTTGGTCCAGCCCGAACTGCTCGCGCAGTTGCTGGATGAACTGTTCATCGGCGGCACCGGCTTCGCCGGCCATGACCATCGCGGGGTCGCCGGGTGCTGCATGGATCAGAAAGAAATTCAGGACGACGATCAGCAAAAGCGTGATCGCCGCCTTTGCGGCGCGCCCGAATATGGCGGCGACAAGTGTCATGTGAGGGGTCTGCCCGGATATCTGGAGTGGTCAGGACGCAAGGAAGGCCGGCCCGGTATCTCCCGGACCGGCCGCGGTGTCGGCAAGGGCCTTACTTCTCGACCCACGCGTCGCGCAGACCGTCATTGATGCCGATCGCCGTGGTCACCAGGTCCTGCACCTCGCAGCGGTAGATCGTCGGAAACTCGATCTCCAGAAGCCACGCCACGGGCACGTCATCCACCAGCGTCTGCTGGATCTCGGTATAGATCTGCTGACGCGCCTCGGGTGTGGCGGCGACGGCGGCCTCGGCGAACATGGCGTCCACCTCTTCATTGGCATAGCCGGCCACGTTGTTCCACGGGCTGCCCTTGGCGATGTTCGTGGACAGGTAGCTGCGTGCCACGCCCAGGGCCGGATCGCCATACTGGTAGAGATAGGTGAAGGCGATGTCGAAATCCCATTCGGCCTGTTTCTGGTTCCAGCCGGCCACGTCGGTGGCCACGACCTCGACATTGATGCCCACCTCGGACAGGTTCTGCTTCATCGCCTCGGCCCAACGCTGCCACGTTTCGCCATAGGGCAGGGGCAGGATGCGCACCGCTTCCCCGTCATAGCCCATCTCCGCCAGCAATTCGCGCGCCTTGTCGGGATCGTGGTCATACATGATCGTGTCGTCGGTATAGAAGTTGGTTTTCGACGATACCGGGCTGGTGGCGACCTTGCCGAACCCGTTCCAGATCACGTCCTTCACGAACTCGCGGTCCATCGCGTACATCACTGCCTTGCGGAACCGCTTGTCGGCGGTCGGCCCCTCGCGGTTGTTCATCCAGGCCATCGCGTGCGGTGCGAAATATTCCCAGCCCTGTCCGGTGGAACAGACCCCGTCCATCTGGGTCAGCCGCTGCACGTCCCAGTTCTCGACCGAGCCGCCCGGCAGCACATCGACCTCCCCATTCTCGAAGGCCACGGCCCGTGCAGCGGCATCCGGGATCACCCGGTAATAGATCTCGTCCAGGTAGGGCTGGCCCTCGAGGTAGTAATCTTCGTTCTTCACCAGGTGGATATAGCTGCCCTTTTCCCAGGCCTCGAACTTGTAGGGCCCGGTGCCGATCGGCGTGGTGTTGGCCGGGTTGTTGGCGTAATCGGTGCCCTCGTAGATATGTTTGGGCACCATCGGCATGGTGCCGGCCTCGAAGACGCCGATGAACGGCCCGAAGGGATTCTTCAGCTTGAAGACGACCGTGTGATCATCGGTGGCGGTCACCGACTCCACATGGGCAAGGCTCACCCGCAGGCGGGCATGGGTCTCGCGCAGGAACTTGTCCACGGAAAAGACCACATCCTCGGCGGTGAACGGCTCTCCGTCATGCCATGTGACACCCTCGTGCAACTTGAACGTATAGGTCAGCGCGTCGTCGGAAATCTCCCAGGATTTCGCCAGCGACGGCTGCGGGTTCAGGTCGGTGTCATAGCGCAGCAGGCTTTCATAGATGTCCCCGGCGACCAGCTGGGTGGGGCCGTTCTGCACCAGCCCCAGCATCAGGCTGGGCGGCTCGGGCTGCACGACGATGTCCAGCCGTCCGCCCGCCTCCTGCGCGGCTGCCGGCATGGCAAGACCCATGGTCATGATCGACGCGGTAAAAATCTTTTTCATCTGTTGCTCCCTGTTGAAAGTCTGCTTCGGGCGCAGCCCGGCTTGCGTTCCCTGTACCGGCGTGGCCGCCCTCCGCCTTGGTCCTTGCGTGACGCGCGCCCGGCGGTTTGTTCACTCTTCGGCGCGGTCCGGCGATGTTTGCCCTTGATCCCCGCACGCGCGGGTCGCTAGGGCATTCGGCACGGGGTCAGTTCAGCTTCTGGCCCTCACGGAGTCAAGGCAAATTGTCGACAGACGACAATTTCAGGGATAGCTTGCGATCATGCCGATGGAATCTGAACCCCTCTTTCCGCCTCTTGCCCGCGATGCCCTGTCGCAGCGCATTGCCCGCATTCTGACCGATGCCATCGTGTCCGGGCAGCTCAAGCCCGGTGACAGGGTGGCCGAATCCGTCATCGCCCGCGATCTCGGTGTCAGCCGTGCGCCCGTCCGCGAGGCGGGCCGCCTTCTGGAAAGCGCCGGCCTGCTCGTGTCCAAGGCCAATCGCGGCTTCTTCGTGCGCACCATCGATGCCGAAGACCTCGACGCGCTCTATGAACTGCGCCTGTGCATCGAACGCGAGGCCGCCGCCCGCGTGGTGCGCGAAGGCCGGGTGCCCCAGATCGTCGATGCCCTGCGCGCCCGGATCGACCAGATGGTCGCGCTCTCGGCGGACAATCAGGTGATCCACCAGATCGAGGTCGATCTGCACTTCCATCGCCTGATCGTGCAGACCAGCGGCAACAAGCGCTTTCTGGGTGTCTTCGACAAGCTCGCCTCCGAAATCCAGGCCTGCACCGCGCTGATCGAACGGGTGTTCGACGATCCGGGAACGATCGCCGGCAACCATGTCCTGATCATCGAGGCGCTGGAAACCGGCGATCCCGAGCAGGCCCGTGCCGCGATGGATTATCATATCGGCGTCGCCCGCAAGGCCGTGGTGGGGCATTTCCGCAAGCTCGAGGCCGAAGGCGGTACCTGACCGGCTCGCTCAGCCCCGGGCCAGCCCCGCTGCTTTCCTTGCCAGATCGGTGATCCGGGCCCAGTCCCCGGCCTCCACCGCGCCCTTGGGCGCAACCCAGCTGCCGCCCACGCACAGCGTATTGGCCAGTGACAGGTACTCGGCGGCCGTGTCGGGGCCGATCCCGCCCGTCGGGCAGAACGTGATCTGCGGCAGCGGCGCGCCGATGGCCTTCAGGGCCTTTGTGCCCCCCGCGGCCTCGGCGGGAAAGAACTTGAGCATGTCATACCCGCGCTCCAGAAGCGCCATCGCCTCGCTGGCCGTGGCCGCCCCCGGCAAAAGCGGCAGATCGGCGTCTTCGCACGCCCCCAGCAGGCGCGGTGTCGCGCCGGGGGCCACGGCGAAACCCGCACCCGCCGCCTTGGCCGCCTCGACATCCGCCGGCGTCAGGACCGTACCGGCACCCACCACACCGCCCGGGACCCGGGCCATGGCCGCGATCGCGTCAAGCGCTGCCGGGGTGCGCAGCGTCACCTCCAGCACCGGCAGACCGCCCTCGATCAGCGCGCGCGCCAGCTCTTCGGCCCGTGCGGCATCCTCGATCACCAGAACCGGGATGACCGGCGCCAGCCCGCACAGCCGCCGCGTCTCGGCGCTGGCCTGTTGCGGGGTCATGCCGGGCCCTCGCTCGGCATCAAGGGCGAGGCGCCCTGCGTCGCCGGTCCGGCGCTCTGGCGGAACAGCTCGAACAATTCCCGCCCGATCCCGTGGGTGTTGGCGCTCAGGTCCGGGCTGGCCGCAGCGCGCTCCAGCGCGCCATCGGTCAGCACCTCCAGCCGCCCCGCCTTTGCATCGACCCTGACCACATCTCCATCGCGCAGCTTTGCCAGCGGCCCGCCAAGGGCGGCCTCGGGGCTGACATGCAGCGCGGCAGGCACCTTGCCCGACGCCCCCGACATGCGCCCATCGGTGACCAGCGCCACGTTCAGCCCCCGGTCCAGCAGCACCGACAACAGCGGCGTCAGCGCGTGCAGCTCGGGCATCCCGTTGGCGCGCGGCCCCTGGAACCGCACCACCACGACGCAATCTTCGGTGAACTCACCCGCGCGGAACGCCTCTTTCACGGCCTCCTGGTCATGAAACACGCGGGCAGGGGCCTCGATCACATGCAGCTCGGGCGCCACCGCCGACACCTTCATGATGCCCGCGCCCAGGTTGCCGCTCAGATCCTGCAAGCCGCCGGTGGCCTGGAACGGATCGCCCACCGGGCGCAGGATCCTGTCGTTGCGGCTGTGATCCGGGCCGTCGCCCCAAACCAGCGCGCCCTCCTTCAGCACGGGCTCCTTCGTGTAGCGCTCCAGCCCCGGCCCGGCGATGGTCTGCACATCCTCGTGCAGCAACCCCGCCTCCAGCAACTCACCGATCATGAAGGCCAGCCCGCCCGCGGCGTGGAAATGGTTCACATCCGCCAGCCCGTTGGGATAGACCTTGGCCATCAGCGGCGTCACCGCCGAGATATCGGCGAAATCCTGCGGCTCCAGGAGGATGCCCGCCGCCCGCGCCATCGCGGGCAGGTGCAGCACAAGGTTGGTCGATCCCCCCGTCGCCATCAGCCCCACCATCCCGTTGACGAAGGCACGCTCGTCCAGCACCTCGGCCGCCGGGATATAGGCGTTGCCCAGGGCCGTGATCTCCAGCGCGCGGGCGGTCGCCGCCCGGGTCAGCGCATCGCGCAGCGGCGTACCGGGATTGACGAAACTCGCCCCCGGAAGATGCAGCCCCATGAACTCCATCAGCATCTGGTTGGTGTTGGCCGTGCCGTAGAAGGTGCAGGTGCCCGGGCCGTGATAGCTCTCCATCTCGGCGCGCATCAGCGCGTCGCGGTCGATCTCGCCCTTTGCAAAGGCTTGCCGCACCCTGGCCTTCTCGTCATTGGGCAGCCCCGATGTCATCGGCCCCGCCGGCATGAACACCGCCGGGATATGCCCGAAGGTTGCCGCCGCGATCACCAGCCCCGGCACGATCTTGTCGCACACGCCCAGATAAGCCGCCGCATCGAACGTGTTGTGACTAAGCGCGACACCCGCCGCCATCGCGATCACATCGCGTGAAAACAGCGACAGCTCCATCCCCGGCTGGCCTTGCGTGACCCCGTCGCACATCGCCGGCACACCGCCCGCCACCTGCGCCGTGCCGCCTGCCTCTCGTGCGGCGTCCCGGATCAGGTCGGGAAACCGCTCGAAGGGCTGATGCGCCGACAGCATGTCGTTATAGGCGGTCACGATCCCCAGGTTGGGCGCGCGATGTCCCGCCAGCCTGTCCTTGTCCTCGCCCATCGCGGCATAGGCATGCGCCTGGTTCCCGCAACTCAGATGCGCGCGGCGCGGGCCATCCTCGGCGGCCTTGCGGACCCGCTCGAGATAGGGGCCGCGCGTCCGCGCCGAGCGGTCCCGGATACGGGCCGTGAGGGCGTCGATTTTGGGGTGCAGGGTCATGCTGGGTCCGGCTGAAGTGACGTTAGCGGTAACGTAACATCGCCGCGCGCCGGTTTCAAACCGAACCGAAGCGATCCGCGCGATAGGGGGACAGATCCATGTTCGGCCCCGCTCCGCGCAGCAGGTCCGCCATGATCCGCCCGGTGCGTGGCGCCATCATGAACCCGTAATGCGAATGGCCGAACGCGCCGTAAAGCCCCGCATGTCCCGGCATCTCTCCGATCACCGGCAGGCTGTCGGGAAAGGACGGGCGCAGACCGCTCCACGTGGTGGCGCCTTTGGTGTTCAGCCCCGGCACCAACTGCCGGGCCAGCCCGGCGATCGTCTCGGCGCGGCGCGGATCGGGCAGGGCATCGAGCCCCGCGAATTCCGCCGTGCCTGCGGCGCGCAGCCCGTCCTCCATGCTGCTGGCCACGAATTTGCGGTCGGTATCCATCACCGAGTTTTGCAAGCTCACGCCCGGATCGGCGAACATCACGTGATAGCCGCGCTCGGCCTCCAGCGGCAGCCGCATCCCCAGCGGCGCCAACAGCCGCGCCGACCATGCGCCCGCCGATAGTACGACCCGCGCCGCCTGCAGCGTCTCGCCCTTACACTCGATCTGCCAGCCGCCCTGCGTGCCGGGGCGCAGCGCGCGCACCTCGCGCTGCAGCACCTCACCGCCCGAGGCCCGCAGCTTGTCCGCCAGCACCGCCATCAGCCGCCCCGGCGACAGCGCGCGCGCCTGCCCATGCACCACCACCGCCGCGCGGAACTCGGGCGACAGGTCCGGCTCCATCTCGTGCAGCGCCTCCGCCCCGATCACCTCGATCTCGGCCCCCGCCATGCGCCGCAACTCCGCGTCCAGCCCCCGGTCACTGGCCAGCGCGGGGTCGCGATGCGCCAGCACATAGCAGCTGTCGCGCACCAACCCCTCATGGCCGGTGCCCTCCAGGTGGCGGCGGTAAAGATCGACGCAGCCCGCCGTCAGCCCGTCCATCGCCGCCGAAACCTGGCGTGCGCGCGCCTCGCTGCCATTCAGCACGAAGCGCAGTGCCCAGGGCAGGAAGCGGGGCAGGTGCCTTGCGCGCACCGCCACCGGTCCCAGCGGATCCAGCAGCCAGCCGGGCGCCTTCTTCCAGACCCCCGGCATGGATTGCGGCACCACCGAAAAAGGCGAGATCACGCCCGCATTCCCGCTCGATGCGCCTTGGCCCGGCGCGTCCCGGTCGATCAGCCGGACGGCGATGCCCCGCTCCACCAGCTCCAGCGCCGTGCACAGGCCCACCGCGCCACCGCCCAGGATCGTGACGCCCGCGTCGTCAGTGTCCGGCGGCATCTTGCACCGCCTTCTCGGCCCGCTTGCGCCACAGCTGCGGCACCAGCACCAGCCCGATCACCGCCACCGCCAGAAGGTCGCTCGATCCGCTCGGCGCCACCAGGAGCAACCCGCCCAGGATCATGACGAAGCGCGCAAGCCCGCCCATCCGGTCGATGAAATACCCCGCCACCGCCGTGCCGATCGCAAAGACCCCCGCCGCACAGGTCAGCGACACCTGCAGGAACGACATCACCGTGAAATACTCGGGCAGCACGATCAGGGTCACCGGCGCATAGACGAAGACCATCGGCACCAGCAGCTTGCCCAGCCCCAGTGTGAACGCATTGAGCCCGGTGCGGAACGGATTGGCCCCCGCGATCCCCGCCGCCGCATAGGCCGAGGCACAGACCGGCGGGGTGATCTCGGATATCACGCCGTAATACAGCACGAACATATGCGTCGCCAGCGGCGGCACGCCCAGCTGGCTCAGCGCCGGGGTCGCGACGGCGACCAGCATGATGTAAAGCGCCGTCGTGGGCAGGCCCGCGCCCATCAGGATGCAGGCCATGGCGATCAGCACCAGCGAGATGAATTGCTGCAGCGCCTGCAATGAAAACGCCTCGGCGGGGATCCAGCCCACCAGCGGATGCAGCCAGGCGGCCATGTCGGCGGCCCCGTTGGTCACCATGAAGCCCATGCGGAAGCCGACACCGGTGGTGTTGATGACCCCCACCACGATCCCCACCGCAGCCGAGGCCGCGCCAACCGCCAGCGCATATTGGACACCCACATGAAAGCTGTCCAGCAAGTCCTTGAAATCCTTGCGCTCATTGCGGTGCAGCGATCCGATCAGAGTCAGCGCCGCAAGGATCCCGGCCAGCGTCGCGGAAAAGCCCTCGCCGCTGGCGGGCGACGCCTTCCAGAAGATGAACGCCAACAGCCCGAGGGGGATCACCAGAGTCAGCGGCCGGTCGAACCCGCAAAAGCCCACCACGATGCACAACAGCAGCCCCATGAAGGCGGCCATGTTCGGTGAATAGCCCGAAAACAGCACGATCAGCAGCGCGATCAGCGGGATGATCGTGTACCAGCCGTCTTTCCAGACCTGCAGGAAGCGCGGCAGCTCCTCCTTCGGATAGGCCTTGAGGCCAAGCCGCTTGGCGGTGAAATGCACGATCGACAAGACGCCGATGTAATGCATGAGCGCCGGCACGATCGCCGCGATCACGATGGTGGTATAGGGCACCTCCAGGTACTCGGCCATCAGGAAGCTCGCCGCGCCCATGATCGGCGGGGTGATCTGGCCACCGGCGGACGAGGCCGCCTCGACCCCGCCCGCGAAATAGCCCGGATAGCCCATTTTCTTCATGTTGGGGATGGTCAGCGACCCGGTCGAGACGGTGTTGGCGATGGAACTGCCCGAAATCGTGCCGAAAAACGCCGATGACACCACCGACACCTTGGCCGGCCCCCCGGTATAGCGCCCCGCCAGCATCATCGCGTTGTCGACAAAGAACTGTCCCAGCCCCATGCGCTGCGCCACCACGCCGAACAGCACGAAATGGAACACCACCGTCGAGACCACCCACAGCGTGATGCCGAAAATCCCCTCCGAGGGGAAATACATGTTGTTGACGAACTGGTGCCAGTCCACGCCCGGATGCTGCAGGATCTGCACCGGCATCGACGGCCCGAACAGCGCATAGCCCATGAACACCAGGATGATCAGCGGCAGCACGAAGCCGATGGTGCGCCGCGCGATCTCGAGCGTGGCGAAAATCAGGATCGTGCCCAGGATCACGTCGGCCGTCGTCGGATTGCCCTGGCGCAACGCCTGTTCGGGGATATCGAGGCCGAACATGTCGAACCCGCGCCAGCTGACCCACAGGAACAGCGCCGCCAGCATCCCCGCCAGCGCAATCGCCCAATCATAAAGCGGGACATTCCCCGGCCTGAGCAGGCCCGCGCCGTCATAGGACAGGCTGGCCGGGGTCCGCTTGACCGGAAAGTACAGGAAGATGAACAGGAACAGCCCCGCCAGGTGGATGCCCATATGCACATGGTCCACCGGCGTTCCGAACCCTGCGGTCCAGACATGATAGGCGGCAAACAGGATCGTCGCCCAATAGATCGCCCGCGTCAGCGTCGGCCCGTTGTCGCGGGTATTGAGCGCGCTGTCGTATTTCTTTTCCAGCTCCTCGAGCTGGCGGGCATCGAGGGTCGGGGACGTGCGATCGCTGGCCATCGGGCGCATCCTTGGCATTTGTTTGGAAACGGGGCGCGTGCGTCATGCCGCGCGCGACAAAACCGGGCCGGCCCCTCGGGGCCGACCCGCGCGGTGTCAGGACAGGATCACTGGATCATGCCGGCTTCGCGGTAGAACCGCTCGGCGCCCGGATGCAGCGGCACGCCGATGCCGTCCACACCATCGAGCGCGGTGTCCATGGTGATGACCTTGGCCTTGGGGTGGCCATTGTCCATCAGCTTGCGGGCGGTATCCGACCACAGCGCCTTGGTGATCTCGTAGATCAGCTCTTCATCCTGGTTGGCATTGGTGACCAGGATCCCCGACACGGCCAGCGTGTCCACGTCGTAATCGACGCCCGGATAGGTGCCGGCCGGGATCTGCGACTTGATGTAATAGGGCACCGCCTCGTTGCCTGCGGTCAGCTCTTCTTCGGACCAGTCATACAGCTCCATGCCCTTGGTGTTGTCCAGCTGGATCATCGCGGCCACCGGCGTGCCGGCGGCATAGAAATAGGCGTCCAGCTGACCATCCGCCAGGCGCTCGGCACTCTGGGTGTTGTTCAGCTCGGCCTCTTCGATGTTGTCGCGGGTGATGCCCTGGGTGGCCAGGATCAGCTCGACCGCGATCTGCGTGCCGGACCCGGCCTGCGCGATGCCGACGCGCTTGCCTTCCAGGTCCTTCAGGCTGTCCAGCTTGGCGCCCTTGGGCAGCACCAGATGCAGGTCTTCGGGGAACAGGTTGGCGATCACGCGCAGGTCGGGCTTGGCATTGCCTTCGAAGACGCCGACGCCGTTATAGGCGAAATGCAGCGTGGCGGCGCCTGTCAGGCCCGCTTCCATCTGCCCGGCCTGCACCGCGTTGACATTATGCGCCGAGGCATTGGTCGATTGCGCGATGGCCACCAGGCCCGGCACGCCGCAATTGCCGCCTTCCTCGCAGGGCCTTGATCCGGGCGGGTTCGAGATCGCGTTGGCGATGATACCGCCGATCGGGAAATAGGTGCCCCCGGCGCTGCCTGTGCCGATGCGGAAGAATTTCATGTCCTGTGCGGCGGCGGGCAGGGCCAGTCCGATGCCCGCGACCGTGGCGATGGCGATGTTTCTGAATGTTCTGAGATGTTTCATGGGTGTTGATGCTCCCTGAGGAAAGATGATGGATCGCCGGTTGGGCCCGGCCTGTTGTGCAGCAGCGCGGTCTTGCCGCCTGACCGGGCAAAGGGTGCCAATTCCACTTCATAAACACAAATTCAAAATTTATTGATTATCATAATAAATATTTATAAATCTTGGGCATGAACATCGTGCACCTGCTCGCCTTTCGTGAAGTCATGCTGTCCGGCTCCGTCTCGCAGGCGGCGCGCAATCTCGGCCGCACCCAGCCCGCGATCAGCACCGCCATTGCCGCGCTCGAATCCGAGATGGGCATGCAGCTCTTCGAACGGCGCTCGCGCAGGCTCCATCCCGTCCCCGAAGCGCATTACCTGCTTGCCGAAGTGACCGACATCTTGGACAAGCTCGACACCACCCGGCAGAACCTGCGCAGTCTCAAGGCGCTCACCCGGGGCGAGCTGCGCATCGTCGCCATGCCCGGTCCATCGGTCTTTCTCGTGCCGCGTCTTGTCAGCCGGTTGACCAGCGGCCGCGAGGATATCCGCGTCACCATCCTCACCCGCAGTTCTCCCCAGGTGCACCAACTGATCTCCACCCAGGCCTATGATCTCGGGATCGCGGACCTGGGGGCGCAGTTCGGGGGCAAGTCCCAGCTTGTCGCGTCCCTGCCCAGCTCCACACGTTGCCTCTGCGCGGTGCCTGCCGGCGATCCGCTGGCCGGGCGCGATGTCATCACGCCTGCCGATCTCGATGGCCGCCCGATGGCCGCACTCCACCAAAGCCACTCGACCCATCGCGACACGCGCGCCGCTTTCGATGCGATGGGCGCGGCCTTCGATCTGCGCTACGAGACCCAGTATTTCATCCCGCTTCTCAACTTCGTCGAATTGGGGCTGGCCTGCGCGGTGGTCGACGTGCTCAGTGCCGAAAGCTACGCGGCCTATCGCTGCCTCGATCGGCAAGGCGTGGTCTTCCGCCCGTTCCAGCCCGATATCGCCGCCGATTTCAACATATTGACCCCGGCGCACCGCCCGCCGTCGCACCTGGCCTCGGCCTTCATCGCGCTCTGGCAGGATCAGGTCTCGCAGATCAACGCGACCTTCGGCGAGGCATCTGCCCAATCACCGGCGCCGCCCGCCTGACACGCCGCCCTTGATCGGCGTCAATGCGCCGCCGTCCGCCTGGTCCATGCTCCGGCCATCGCCCTCGACAGCCGCAGCCGGATCGGACAGCCCGCATGCCCGCCTACGATGATCGCGCCGACGCCGCCCGCCAGCTTCTCAAGGCTCTGCCGCCCCTCGCGGATCAGGATGTCGTCGTGCTGGCCCTGCCGCGCGGCGGTGTGCCCATCGGCGCCATCATCGCCGAGGCGCTCAACGCGCCGCTCGACCTCGTTCTGGTGCGCAAGGTCGGGGCGCCGCGCAACCCCGAGCTGGCCATCGGCGCCGTCACCGGCCCCGGCGATGCAGGGCTGGTGGTCAACATGCCCGTGGCCCGTCTCTTGGGGATGACCCGCGCCGATGTGGATGCACTGGCGGCCCCCGAAAGGACCGAGCTTGACCGCCGCCGCCGCGCCTATCTGGGGGACAGGCCGCCCGTGCCGGTCGCGGGGCGTACCGTGGTACTTGTGGATGACGGCATCGCTACGGGCACCACCCTGCGCGCGGCGCTGGCGTCATTGCGCCGGATGCGCCCCGGTCGCGTGATCCTCGCCGTCCCGGTGGCCAGCGCCGATGTGCTCGACGATCTGCGCGGCGCCGTGGACCAGCTGATCTGCCCCGTCCCCGAACTGCAATTCGGCGCGGTGGGCGCGGCCTATCGGCACTTCGACCAGGTGACCGACGCCGAGGTGCAGCGCCTCATGCACAAGGCCCAGCTACGCCGCAATGCCGGGGCAGACCCCCGCGCCTGACCCTGCCGCTCACCACATAAACCCACCGCCCGCGTTGCCGATGATCAATGCCGACCGCCCTTGCCCGATGCACCCTGCGCTTTGATGGGCACGCGCCCGGCTACGACGAAGGAGGCTGCCATGAAAGACACCGACCTGCAGCAGGATATCCTGGACGCGCTGGATTTCGAGCCAAGCATCGATGCCGCCGATATCGGCGTGTCCGTCGATGACGGCGTGGTCACCCTGACGGGGCATGTCGCCACGTTCAGCGAACGCGCCACCGCCGAAAAGGTGACCATGCGCGTCCGCGGCGTGCGCGGCATCGTCGTCGATATCGAGGTCCGCCCCATAGGCGCCCACCAGGCCGCGGATGACGAGATCGCCAAGCGCATCCTGCACACGCTGCAATGGAATACCGCCGTCCCGGAAAACGCCATTCGGGTCAAGGTGCACCATGGCTGGGTCACGCTCAGCGGCACCGTCGAATGGAAGTTCCAGAAAGAGGCCGCCGCCCGCGCGATCCGGGGCCTTGCCGGCGTGACCGGGATCACCAACGCGATCGGGCTCGCCCCCGTCCTCAGCCCGGCGGATGTGCGCCAACGGATCGAGGCCGCCTTGCGCCGCGACGCCGAACTGGAAGCCTCGGGCATCGACATCAAGGTCGAGGCCGGACATGTCACGCTCTCGGGCCATGTGCGCCACATCAAGGACCGCCAGACCGCCGAGCGCGCGGCCTGGTCCGTGCCCGGTGTCTCATCGGTCGACGATCGGCTCTCGGTGTCCTGACCCGGCGCATGACCCTGCGTCCCGTTGCGTCCCGCCGGGTGCTTCGGGCGCGCTTGCCGGCCTTGTCCTGTCGCGTCGCGGGTCCGCCCGGCGCCGCGCGATCGCTGTCAATACGTCAAAAATATTGCAAAATTCCACCATCGCTGGTTTGCTGGTTTCGTATTTCGAGAAAATATTGGAGCACAGATTGTTCGCGGACCGGACCGACAAGACCCTGCTTGTGGTGGACGATGACCTTGATGTCCGGGCGTCCATGCTGGACGGGCTGCGCGAACAGGGCTTCGGCGTGATCGAAGCGGATAGCCGGGACACGGCGCTCGAGGTGATCCGCGCCACGCCTGTCGATCTGGTCACGCTGGATCTGTGCCTCGGGGCGGATGACGGCCTTGATCTGGCCCGCGAGATACGCGCGCTGCGCAATGTGCCGATCATCATCGTCACGGCCCTCGGCGATCCTGCGGACAGGGTGCGCGGGTTGGAAAACGGGGCGGATGACTACATCACCAAGCCGTTCCTGCTGTCGGAAATCGTGATGCGCATCACCAACGTGCTGCGCCGCTACGAGCTCGAGGCCGCCAGCGCCCCGGGCGCAGAAATCCCGCCCGTGCTGGATTTCGACCATTGCGTCTTCGACACGCGCCGGCGCCTTGTGCGCAAGCGCGACGGGGGGCAAATCGACCTCACCGACACCGAACTGCGGCTGCTCGAACTCTTCGTGCGCCATCCCGGCCGCGTGTTCAGCCGGGACGAGATTTCCCTTGCCTTGCGCGGTCAGGCCTGGTCGCCGCTCGACCGGACGATCGACGGCCATGTGGCGCGGCTGCGCCGCAAGATCGACCATGGTCACGATGAATCGCTCCTGATCCGCTCGGTGCGGGGGGTGGGCTACGTGTTCACCGGCGATGTTGTCTGCGACGGCGGTGCCGATGATCCGGCGCTTGGCGCAGCGCCCGCGCAGGATCATTGATCATCTGTGGCTCGGGCGTGGCCGCATCGCCCGATGGACAGGCAGGCATACCGGCCCGATCTCCGGGGGGCGTCCGGGGGCGAGGGCCTTGCGCACAATTCTACACATTTCTTTTTTTGAATTCTTCGTGATTTGCCGCTTCAATCGATATCGGCCCGTCTAGGCGGTCCCTGGTTATGAACAGGAAAGGAGGTCTTGTCGTCAGGACATCGCACCGGGTCGATGCTTTTCACAGGCGCGACATGCGGATCACCGGATACCGGGCTGACACCCGGCCTGTCCCGGCCGACCGCCCGCCGCGCGGATTTACAAGTCAGGGGGGTGAAATGACCGTTGTATCGCTTCACAACATCAGTCAGTCCGTTTGTAACGAGTGCCCCGTTAAAACCATTTCCTTATGTCATTACGTCGATACCGACACGCGCGCCGAAATGTGCAGGCTTTTGCACCCGGCAGTTTTTTCGCGCGGCCAAACCATCATCATGCAGGGGGACACGGCGACAACGCTCGGCATTGTCACGGAAGGCGTCGTGAAGACCGTGTTCATGACCGAAGACGGCGATACGCAGGTGCTTGGCCTGCTGTTTCCCGGTGATCTTGTCGGGCGCGCCTTCGAGGCCGAGATGCGCTTTTCCTATGAGGCCGCCACCGACGCAAGCCTGTGCCTGTTCAATCGCAAATCCTTCGAAAGGCTGTTGTCGCGCTCGAGTGCTCTTGAACATGGCTACCTGATGACCGCCTTGTCGCAAATGGAGGCGATGCGCAGCTGGACCTGCCTCTTGCGGGGCCGGACGGCGCGGCAACGGGTGGCGGCCTATCTGCTCTACCGCTCGGTGACCGAGGACACGGCCGATGCCTATGTCGAAACCATCGGCGACCGGCTGGTCCTCAACCTCAGGCTCAGCCGCATCGACCTGGCCAGCCTGCTGGACATGACGCCCGAAACCTTCTGCCGGTGCCTGCATTCGCTGGCCGATCAGGGGGCGATCCATGTCTGCGCGCCGCATCTCATCGAAGTGCTCGATGACGCGCGGCTCCAGACATTGGCCGGGCCGTCGATCGAAGGGCTGGTCACGGGCCTGCAACGCGCCGTGGGCTGACCGGCCGGGGCCGGTGCGCCGCCGCCAGGGCGCACCGGTCATCCGGTTCACATCCGAAAGTGACGGGCGGTACCTTTGCGGGCAGCACTGGCCCGTTCTGTCCTGTTTCCCATCTTGACCGTCGTCAATGTCGGGCCCTGCCGCAAGCGCCAGCATGGCGCCAGGGGGCCAGAGACCGGCCCTGTGACCGGCGCGTAACCGGCCCCGTGACCCAAGCGTGAAAAGGAGATACCCATGCCCATGCTCAGACCCGTTTGCCTGGCGGCCACCTGCGCGATCCTCGGCCTGACCGCCTGCGAGGACATGACCCGCGAGGAAACCATGGTTGTCGGCGGCCTGACCGGCGCGGCGCTCGGCGTGGTGACGGCCAAGGCGCTTGATGCCGATGATGATTGGAAGATCATCGGCGGGCTGGCCGGTGCGGCCGCCGGTGTGCTGGTCGCGCGCAATGCCGCGCGCGATGAATGCGCCTATTCTCGGGGCGACGGCACCTATGTGATCCGACCCTGCCCGTGATCGCACGCCGACCGGCGCCGGCTCAGTAGTCGCGCTCGAAGAAAATCCCGACCCCGGTATCGCCATCGGTGCCGACACTGCCGCGCACGGTGACGCTGCGGCTCAGGTCCAGGTTCAGGTCGATCTTCTGGTTGCCGTCGCTGTCGGCGGTCACCTCGGAATAGACATTCTCCGAGATATAGGCCCCGGCGGTGAAGGCGGTCGCGCCATCGGCGGTGCTGGTGACATCCAGGTTGCTCAGACCAAGCGCGCCGCGCACCCCCCCGAACAGCCCGCCATCCAGCCCCCCGGTCAGCGTGGCCACCGCTGCGGCCAGTTGTGCCGCCTGAAACGGCGAAATGGCGTCGATGCCCCGCCCAAAGAGCAGCCGCGCGACAACCTCCTCCTGGGGCAGCTCCGGGCTCGAGGTGAAGATGATCTCGGGCGCGCTGGCCAGCCCCCGGATGATGATCTGTATGGTCATGTCGTCCGATTGGGTCTCGGCCACGAACTCCAGATAGGGATCGAACGCGCCGCGCAGATCGACAAGCCCACGGGTCAATGTCAGCCGCTGGCCCAGGATATCCAGCCGTCCGCGCTGCAACTGGAAGGTGCCGCTCGGCACCACGTTGGTCGTCGTGCCCTGCACGCGCAACGCGCCTCCCAGCTCGGCATCCAGCCCGCGCCCCCGCACGAAGATGCGGTTCGGGGCGCTGATGCGCACATCCAGCCCGATGCCGGGGCCGGCGTCGCCCGCCTCCTCCTCGGCGATCAGCCCCGCATTGCGGCGCGTCCGCGTGACGTAATCGGGCGGGTTGATATGCCGGATCTGCGGCAAGAGGCCCACGGTCGCCGTCGTTCCCGACGGCACCCGGATATCCGTCTGGCCCAGGGCAAGATCGCCCTGCACACGCGGCGCACCCGTCAGCGGGCCGCTCAGCCCGACGGTGCCGCTGACCTCGGTGCGGTAGAGATCGGGATCGCTATGCGCCAGCGCCGTCAGCGTTGCGACGATATCGGCGGGGTAGGGGGCCGTCAGGCCCACCGGGCCGGTGGCGCGGATCGTCCCGCCCTCGCGGCCCCGTGCGGTGACATCGATCTGCGCGCGCGCGCCGCTCAGGGTGATCTGCCCCGTCACGTCGTCCAGCGCGGCATTCAGCGTCGGCAGGGCCACTTGCCCCCCCGCCAGATCGATCCGCCCCGTGACCGACGACAGCGCCGGCGCCCCGGTGATCGACAGCTCGTAACTGGCCATCCCCGACACCGATCTCGGCGCGATGACCGCATTGGCCAGCCCCAGCGGCAGCCTGCCGCTCGCCCTCAGCGCCAGCCGCTCTCCCAGCTCCTGCACATCGCCCGCCAGCCTGGCCGTGGTGCCGCCCGGACCCGTCAGGCCCAAGTCCACGCCGATATCCCGGCCCATGCCGTCGCGGATCTCGACCTGGCCCGCAGCCTCCAGCGGGCCGGAAAAACCCGGTGCCAGCAGCGCCAGGTCCTCCAGCCGCCCGGTCACGTCGATCGGTGCGCCGGCCCGGCTGCCTTGCGCCGACAGCGACACGCGCCCGCCCTCGACGCTCAGCCTCTCCAGCACGATCTCCCCCGCCTGCCGCCGCACCATCAGCCCTGCCGACAGCCGCCCCGCGATCAGCCCGTCCAGCTGCGCGATCCCGCTGCGCAGGTCGCGCCCGTCAAGGTTCAGCTCGAAGCGGCCCGTCTCGCCGGTGATCTGCCCTTCGCCGCTGGCACTCAGCTCGATCCGCCCCCCGATCGGCAGGCCCGCCAGCCGCGCGAACCGCCCCAGATCGGGCGCGCTCAGCGTGACGCGCCCATCCACCGGCAGGCCATCATCCTCGGGCGACAGCTGCCCCGTCGCCTGCAACTCGGCCCCCGCCACCGTGGCGCGCAGATCCTCCAGCACCAGCGCGCCGCCACTGGTCCAGCCAAGGCCCCCATCGACCCGCGCAGGCCCCTCCAGCGTCGGCTCCACCAGCGCCACATCGCTCAAGCCAAGGCTCAGCTCCAGCGCCCCTGACTGCGCATCAAGCCGCCCCGATACATCCGCCTCCAGCGCCGAATTCCACAGCTGCAGCCTATCCAGCACCGTGCCCGTCTCATCGCGCCGCGCCGTCGCGCGCAACTTCGTCTCGGGCGCCAACACCGGATCCAGCCGCGCCACATCCAGCGCCAGCGCCTCGGTATCGGCCTCCAGCGCCAGATCGAACGCGCCGCCCAACAGCGTGCCTTGCCCCTGCACCGTGGCCGCGATCCGCCCCCGCAGGTCGCGCCCCGCCAGCCCCGCAAAGCGCTGCAGGTCCGCCGCCTCGACGGTGGCGCGCCCGCTTACCGGAAAGCCATCCGCCAGCCCTTCGACCTGGCCTTGGGCGCGCAGCTCGGCATCGCCGCTCTTTACCTCCAGCCGCGTGATCTCAAGCGCCGTTCCCTCCTGCCAGCGCAGCTCCAGCCGCCCCTCGGGTGCCGCGCCCACGGCGCGTGTCACCGCGTCATTCATCTCGTCCACGAAGCCTTGCACCGCGAAGTCCAGCTCGGCCATGACCCCGCGCGTCTCTCCGCGCCGGATCTGCCCGCGCCCGTCAAGCCGCGCCTGCGCGATGCGCACCCCCTCGCGCTGCAGGTCCTGCACCACAGCGCGTGCCTGCCAGCCCTGGCCCTCGGCCGCATCATAGCGCGCGCTCAGATCGGCCTGCCGCAACCGCGTCGGCGGGCCTGCCACCGGCAAGCGCAGCAGGGCGCCATCCGCGCCAAGCGCCCCATCCAGCGCCACCCGCAGGGGCCAGCCCTCGGCATCCAGCTCAAGCGCGCCCGCCAGCCGCAGCCGCTCGGTCCTCAGCGTGATATCCTCGATCACCGTGCCGCCCTGCGCCTCGGTCCGTCCGATCAGCCACAGTTGCGCGCGGTCCCCGAAGAAACTCCGCAATTCGGCAGTGAAGAAGGGCCGCACATCCCCGCCAAGCCGTGCCTCGAACCGTCGCGCTTCGGTCTCGGGATCGCCCTGCAGGCGCAGGGTGCCGGTCAGCCTCGGCACCGCATTGCGCGACAGCGCAACCCTTGCCTCGAAATCATCCAGCGGCGCCTCTCCTGCCAGTGTCAGGCCAAGTGCCGGACGATCCGGCAGGTTCAGCAGCCCCGCCACGATCCCGCCCGGTCCTTCGCTTGCATCAAGATCAAGCGACAATACTCGGGTTTCATTGGAAAAACTTGCGTTCAGGCTCAGGGCGCCATCGCCATCAAGCCGCGTGATCCCCAGATCTGCGGCCCCGGCACCGGCGTCCAGCGACACCGCACCCTCGACCGACAGCGCCACCGCCTCGCCCAGAACCGGCGCGCCCAGCTCCACCCGGTCGATGCGGATCTGCCCGATATCCACCGCCACCGGCAGGTCGGGCAGGGCAAAGGGGCTGGCCTGTGCGTCCTCGGGCTGCAAGCCGCCCTGCGGCACCGGGCGGCGCGGCAGAATGATTTCCGATGCCGTCAGCCGCGTCACCTCCAGACGGCCGCGCAACAGCGCGCTGCGCGTCCAGTCCAGCGTCACGTCGCGCAGGGTCAGCCACACGCCCGTGTCATCCGCTATGGTCAATTCCTCAAGGCTGGCCTGCGACGACAGCGCGCCGCGAAACCCGGTGATCCGCACCTCGCGGCCCACATCCGACAGGTTGTCCTCGATAAAGCCCTGCAGCAGGCCGCGGTCGCCGTTTGCATCCTGTGCCAGAATGCCGGTCGCCGGGGCAAGGATCATCGCCCCCGCCAGCATGACCGCCCGTGCCATCCGCACCGATATGCCCATCAATCCCCGCATCAAAACGCCTGCCCGATCCCGATATACAGCTCGACATCGCCTTCGTTGCCATTGTCCAGCGCCGTGGCCACGTCCAACCGGATCGGACCGATCCCCGTGTCATAGCGCAGGCCCAGACCCGCGCCGCTATGCCAGTCGCCATTCTCGGCGCCCCAACTGTCCGCGCCGACAAATCCCACATCGTAAAAGCCCACCACTGACACGCCATAGCGCATCTTGGCGCGCAGCTCACCCGACAGCGCAAGGAAGGACCGCCCGCCGATGCTGCGCCCGGCTCCCAGATCGACCGACAGCGATTGATAGGGCTGTCCGCGCACCGTTCCGGCCCCGCCCGAATAGAACAGCAGTCCCGGCGGCACCTCCGTCGCCTGCGCCCCCGAGACCGAGCCGACCTGCGCCCGCCCGGCCAGCACGAAACGCTCGTCCTCTCCAAGGCTCAGGAAGCCGCGCGTGTCGGCATAAAGCCGCGCGCCGCTCTGGCTGCCGTTCACGCCCACGAAGGGCATCGCCTGCACATCGACAAACGCGCCATCCGTGGCATTCAGCGGATCGTCGCGCGTGTCCCATGTCGCGCGCAGCGGCAACAGCACATGCTCCAGCGTGCGCGCGCCAAGATCGTCATCCACCTCCGAATACCGGAACCTGATCGCGGCCTCGCCGCTCAGCCGGTCCGAAAAGATATGCGTCAGCCCGGCACCAAGGCTCAGGCTGCGTTCCCGGTAATCCGGCTCGTCATCCTCCGACAGCGCGAAGTCCAGGAACAAGCCGGTATCGGGCGTGAAGGTGGCAGGCCGGTCATAGCGCGCCGACAGGTTGTAATCCTGCCCACCCGAGTCGCCGCCGATCCCGCCCACCTCGGCATCCAGCCGCAGGCGCTCGGCCCCACCCAAGAGGTTGCGATGCAGCCAGAACCCCGACAACGTCACGCCTTCCAGCGATGACAGCTCGGCGCCGAACCCGATCCGTCTGGGGCGCTCGTCGGCGATCTGCGCCTCGATATCCAGCGTGCCGTCCGGCCCGATCTCTTCGGCCTCCTGCAAGGCGACCGTCCGGAAGGTGCCCGTCCGGCGCAGGCGCTCGGCGGCATCTGCCACCTCGTCGGGGGAATAGACCTCGCCACTGGGCAGGCCCGCGATCGCGCGGATGCGCTCGGGGCGGACACGCCCGGTTTGCGTGACCACCAGGTCGCCGAATCTCAGGCGCGGTCCGGGGCGCAGCCGGATATCGGCGGCCAGCATGGCGATATTGTGATTGGCATAGATGGTCTGGCTGTCCACCTCGGCCTTGGCGTGGCCCGCAGCGCGCCAGCCCTTGATCCCGGCGGCGGTCGCCGCCTCGATCATCCCGGCCTCGGCGGTCTTGCCCACGGCGAAGCCCTCGGGCAGGGCGGTCTTCGGCGCAAGCGGCGTGACGCTGGCTTGCGAGAAGGTGAATTTCGGCCCTGCCAGCACCGTGATCGTGATGCGCTCGATGGTGTCGATCCGGCGCAGCGGGTCGATCCCGGCGGCCTCTCGCCCATCCACGCTGATCCGCACGTCGCCCCCGTAAAGCCCGGCGGCATAGAGCACGCTGACCATGCGCGCGTAATCGGCCCTGGCCGCCGCAAGCAGGTCCTGCGGCGTGGGGGTCTCCTCGCGCCGTGCCGTGCCCAGCACCAGCGATGCCGCCTTCAGCTGGCTGGTCAGCTTCTCCGGGGCGCCGGGGGCCTGCAAGCTCAGCTCGGTGGTCCAGCCCGCCTGTGCCGACAGCAGGGCCGCCACCAGCGTGGCCGCCCACAAGCGGCCCTTTTGAAATGATTCGAACAAATGTCAGCTCCGTTATCGCGCGCCAGTCTACCGCACCTGTCGCGGACTGCGACCCGATACCGGGGCAGGGCGGTCCGACAGCGTCACATCGCCTTGCCGGATCGCGCCAGTTCCGAGTCGAGCTCCTTCTGCACCGCACCGCGCGGCCGCGTGAACCGCGCCAGCAGGTCATACAGAACCGGCGTCACCACCAGCATCATCGCCGTGGCAAAGAGCAGCCCCGCGATGATCACCGTCCCGATGGCATTGCGGCTTTCCGCGCCCGCACCCGTCGCCAGGACCAGCGGCAGCGCGCCCAGCACGGTCGACACCACCGTCATCACGATCGGCCTCAGCCGCAGCACCGAGGCCTGCAGCACCGCCTCGCGCACCTCCTGGCCCTCGTCGCGCAGCTGGTTGGCGAACTCCACGATCAGGATCCCGTTCTTGGCCACCAGCCCGATCAGCAGGATTATGCCGATCTGGCTGTACACGTTGATCGACAGCCCCGTCAGCGCCATCGCGTAAATGGCCCCCGCCACGCCCGCCGGCACCGTCAGCATGATCGTCACCGGATGCACGAAGCTCTCGAATTGGGCCGCCAGCACCAGGAACACGATCAGGATCGACAGCGCAAACACCAGGCCCACCCCCGCCGAGGTGTCCTTGAAGGTCTGCGACTGCCCCTGGTAGCCAAGCGCCGCCTCCGCCGGCAGGATCTCGGCAGCGGCCTCCTCGATGCGGGTCAGCACCGTGCCCAGGTCCGCCCCCGGCGCCAGCGCCCCCGACAGCTGGATCGACGGCAGCCGGTCGAAGCGGCGCAGCGACGGCGCCGCCGCGTTCTCGGTCACCGTCACCAGCGCCCCCAGCGGCACCAGCGTCTCGCCATCGCCCGACCGCACGAAGATATTGTCGATATCCGACGGCGTGCGCCGGTCCTCTTCCTCGGCCTGGGCGATCACCGGATATTCGCGCCCTCGGCTGACAAAGGTGGTCACCTCGCGCGAGGCCAGCATCGTCTGCAGCGTATTGGCCACCGTCTCGACCGAGATGCCCAGATCATCGGCGCGCTCGCGGTCGATGGTCACATCCAGCTGCGGCAGGTTCTGCTCGAAATTGATCTCCGGGTTGACCAGCCCCTCGATCTCTTCGGCCCGGCTCAGCAGCGCCTGCGCCCAGTCCTTCACATCGTCGAATTCCGGGCCGCCGATCACCACCCTCACCGGGGTCGAGTTCCCCCGAAGCCCCAGGCCCGCCGGCGTCACCGGAAAACCGCGCGCCACGGTCACCTGGCCCATCTGCGGGATCAGCCGCCGCACCACGTCCGACACCGGCACATCGCGCTCGTCCCAGGGCGCCAGCCGGAACACCACGAAACTGCGCCAGGCCCGGTTGCCCCAGCCGGTGAAGGTGAACACCGTCTCGACGATGCCTTCCTCGCGCAGCGGCGCCAGGATCTCCTCGACCTGCCGCGCCGCCTGGTCGGTATAGGCCAGCGTGCTGCCCTGCGGTGCGGTCAGCGGCACGAAGCCCACGCCCCGGTCCTCGCGCGGCGCCAGCTCGCGGGCCAGCCCGTCATAGAACAGGTACGCCCCCGCCGTCGCGCCAAAGGCCAGCACCAGCACCACCAGCGGCATCCGCAAGGCCCGGCTCAGGATCGCGCTGTAGCCCTTCTGCATCCAGCCGCGCGCGGCGTATTCATCGCCCACCACCGCGCCCTTGCCGGCCGTCAGCACCTTCGAGGCCAGCGCCGGACAGGCGCTCAACGCCACGAAGGTCGAAATCGCCACCGTGCCCGCCATCACCCAGCCGAATTCCACGAACAGCTTGCCCACCTGTCCCGGCATGAACGACAGCGGCACGAACACCGCGATCAGCGTGACCGACGTGGCCAGCACCGCAAAGGTCACCTGCCGCGCGCCCTTCAGGCTGGCCACCAGCGGGCTTTCCCCGTTCTCGATCCGGCGCTGGATGTTCTCCAGCACCACGATCGCGTCATCCACCACCAGCCCGATCGCCAGCAGCAGCGCCAGCAGGGTCAGCGTATTGACGGAAAACCCCCACAGCCCGATCAGGATGAAACAGCCCAGCAACGACACCGGAATGGTGATCGCCGGGATCAGGGTGGCGCGGAGGCTGCGCAGGAACAGCAGGATCACCAGCACCACCAGCACCAGCGAAATCGACAAGGCGATGGCCACCTCGCGGATCGAGGCCCCCACGAACAGCGCGTCATCCGATCCGATGATGATCTCCATGCCCTCGGGCAGGGTCGGGGTCAGCCGTGCCACCTCGGCGCGCACCGCGTTCGAGATCTGCAACGTGTTCGACTGGCTCTGGCGCTGGATCGCCATGCCCACCGCGTCGCGCCCGTCGCTGCGCGCGATGGTCGTGTCGCTGGCCACGCCCGGCTCCACGCGGGCCACGTCGCGCAGCCGCACCGGGTATCCCGCCACCCGGTCCAGCACCACGTCCCGGAAATCCTCGACACTGGCCAGACGGCTGTTCAGCCGCACCGAAAGCTGCCGGTCGATCGAGGTGACCTCTCCGGCGGGCAATTCCACGTTGTTCCGCCTCAGCGCGCTTTCCACATCCGCGATGGTCAGCTTGCGTGCCGCCAGCGCGCGGCGGTCCAGCCAGATGCGCACCGCGAAGGCCCGGTCGCCATAGACCCGCACATTGGCCACCCCGTCCAGCGTCGCCAGCCGGTCGACGATGAAACGGTCCATGTAATCGGTGATCTCGGCGGTGGTCATCCGGTCCGAGGTGATGGCAAGCCGCATCACCGGATCGGCATCGGCATCGGCCTTTTCGACCTGAGGCTGGTCGGCATCCTCGGGCAGGTTGTCCAGGACGCGGCCCACCGCGTCGCGCACGTCATTGGCCGCCACGTCGATATCGCGCCCCGGCTCGAATTCGATGGTGACCTGGGACCGGCCCTGACGGCTTTCGGAACTGATGGTGCGAATACCCGCGATCGACGCGATGGCGCCCTCGATCGTCTCGGTGATGTCGGTGTCGATCACCTCAGGCGCCGCCCCGCGATAGCTGGTGGTCACGCTGACAACGGCATTGTCCACGTCGGGCAATTCGCGCACCGGCACATCCCTCAGCGCGCTCAGGCCGAACACGATCAGCAACAGGCTTGCCACGGCCGCAAGGACAGGGCGCCGGACGGAAATGTCCGACAATGTCATGTCCGGTCGCCTTCGGCTTTGCGGGCAGCCCCCTGCACCTCGCTGCTGGTGGTGTCCGCATCGGCGCTGTCGGCCGCGCCCAGAACCTGCACCGCCGCGCCATCGCGCAGCCGTTGCAGCCCGCGCACGATCACGGTCTCTCCATCCTCGATCCCGTCCAGGATCGCCACCATGCCGTCCCGGCGCTGGCCGGTCTGCACGACAACGCGCCGGGCCTTGCCCTCCTCGACGCGGAACACATAGGTTTCCGCCGCCTGGAAGATCAGCGCCTCCTCGGGCACCACCACGTGATCGGCCTGCGCCAGCGTCAGTTGCAGCGACATGAACATGCCCGCGGGCAGGGTGCCTTCCGGGTTGGGCACGATCGCGCGGGTGCGAAACGACCGGCTGACGGGATCGATCCGGTTGTCCACCGCGTCGATCCGCCCCTCGAAGGCCTGGTCCGGAAAGGCCACGCTCGAGGCGATCACCGCCTGTCCGCGTCTCACCTGCGCGAACAGCGTTTCGGGCAGCGCGAATTCCACTTCGATCTCGCTCAGGTCGTCCAGCCGCGCGATGATCGTCTGCTCGTTGATGCGCGCGCCTTCATCCACGTTGGACAGGCCCAGCACGCCGCCGAACGGGGCGGTGATCGTGCGTTCCTCCAGTCTTCGGCTGGCGCGGTCCAACTGGGCCATCGCCTCGGCCAACCGGGCCTGCGCCTCTTCGACCGTGGCCTCGGCCACCGCATTGGTGCGCCGCAGCAACACCGCCCGTTCCACTGCCTGCTGTCGCTCGGTCAGGCGGGCTTCGGCCTCGGCCACATCCGCGCGCGCGATCTCGTCGTCCAGCCGGACAAGGACGTCCCCCTTGGCGACGCGCTCGCCGGGGGTGATGTTCAACTCGACGATCCGTCCCTCGGCCTCGGGCACGATCTCGACCGATTGCTTGGCGCGGGTCGTGCCGACCGCTTCGACCGTGCTCGACACGGTCCGGGTCTTGGCCAGCGCCACCTCCACCGGCGACGGGCGGGCGTCGCGCGACCGTTCGGGCGCACCACCGCCTGTCTCGGCCATGTATCGGACATACCCCTCGTAGCCGCCGTAACCGACAGCGGCCAGCAGGCACAGGATGAACAGCTGTTTCCAGATCGACAAGGGACGACTTCCTTTGAACTGAGCATGACGTCCGCCGCGTCCGCTCCGGATGACTGCGAATCTATATTGGCCGAAGGGAATGGCAACTCCCTTTAATGTGTCCGGGGAAAACCCGGACCACATATTTTCGTGACATGCAGCGCTCCGGTCCATCGTCGCCCGCGCTGCCACTGCCCGCGCTTCCACTGCCCATGGCGGCACCGCCCATGCTCCCACTGATGGCGGGGAGGTGTGTACGGAATGGACACAAATCCGCGATCCGGGCTCAGGGTTCGTCCCAAACGCGTGTAGGTTTCGTACGAACCCTACACAATTTCCTCGCGGCTCGGGGCGCCGTTTCTTGCTGCCCGCGCCTCAGGCCGCCTTGTCCAGCGATCTGAGCTCCTGCAAAGTCTCCTCCCAAGTATCTGAAAAGGATAGTAATTCCGCCTCGAGCATGCGCTTGTTTCCGGCGCTTGCCGCCGCCTCGGCCCGGCACAACACATCCCTGACTGCCACCGCCCCCACAGTAGCCGCCACCCCCGCCACCCGATGCAACTGCATCGCCAGTTGTGTCATGTCGACCAGATCGATGCTCTCCAGCGCCTTCAACAAGGATGAGGATTCTTCCGTAAGCCCTTGAACAAGTTGATTGAATCGATCTTCAGAAAGAATGGACCTGAGCTGTTTCGTGATTGTCGGATCAAGTTTTTCGCGATGTTGCGCCCCCGGTGTTCTGCCTTCGCCGGTCAGCAATTTGTTCAGCTCGGCCATCCGCAATGGCTTTGTGCGAACATCGTCCACGCCGGAATTAATCAATCTTTCCCGTGTGTTGGCGTCAATATACGCGGACAGGGCCACGATCCGCGCGCCCGCACTGGCGCCAGTGCCCATCCGAATGCAATGCGTCGCCTCCCCCCCATCCATGCCCGGCATGTTGATATCCATCACGATCACGTCGAAACGGGTCGTCTCGGCCAGGGCGACGCCGCTCTCTCCGTCACGTGCATGAGACACCCTATGCCCTTGTTTTTCAATCATAACCTGCAAGACATAGCTGTTGGTCGGATTGTCTTCGATGACCAGGATATCCATCGGTTCGATGGCTTTCACAACCTTCGGCTGATCCCCCGATCGTTCCGATATGTCATCAGACACGGCGGACCTGAGGGGCAGTCGGATCCAGAACACGCTGCCCTCTCCCACAAGGCTTTCAACCCCGATCTCGCCGCCCAACAAACTCACCAACCCCCGCGCAATCCCCAGTCCCAGCCCGGTGCCCTCGACGCGGCGCCCGTCGGGGGGCGTCAGGCGCACGAAGTCGTCGAAGATCCGGTCGATATCGCTGTCGGAAATGCCAATTCCCGTGTCACACACTTGAATTTCAACGATATTTTCACCATCCCTTGAGGCGCCGATCCGGGCGGCCTCGATCGAGACTTCGCCATTCCTGGTGAATTTTATGGCGTTGGACAGCAGGTTCAAAACGATCTGGTGCACCCGGTCCCGATCTCCCAGCACGTCTCCCACGGGCCGCGCGTGCCGCCGCAGATCGATGCGATTGCCGTTGGCATCGGCCACCGGGCGCTGGCTTGCCGCGATATCCTCGATCAACTGTTCGACATTGAACACCGTGTTGACAAGCGGTGCAGCATCGCCGCTCGTCCGTGTGATATCCAGTGCATCGTCGATCTGGTTCAGCAAAACCTGCCCCGAAGACTTCATGATGCCGGTATAGCGCGCCTGTTCTGGCGACAGGGGCGTGCTGTCCAACAAGTCCAGCGTTCCCAATATGCCATGCAGCGGGGTGCGCATTTCATGACTCATCCTGCCCAGAAAATGCGCCTTCGCGCGTTCGCCCAGCAAGGCCTTGTCCTGCGCCGCCTGGACCTGCGCTTCGGCCTCCAGCCTTTCTGAGATGTCGCGGATGAAGCACACGCAGACCTCGTCGCCCGACCGCGCGGCCAGGCTGGCCGACAATTCCACCGGGACCAAAGTGCCGTCTTGCCGACGCGCGACAAGGCGGGCGCACCTGTTGGGGCCGTCCTTGCAACTGTTTCGCAGTCGTTCGCCCGTGATGGTGCTGAGGCTGCCATCATCTTCACGTCGCCACAGCACCCGGGAAATGCCTTGTGTTTTGTCGTCCAGGGCCAACGGGCCGAACATGGCGGATGCGGCCTTGTTGGCGTCCACGATCAGACCGTTCGGACGCACGACCAGAATGGCATCCTCGGAAGTGTCGAGAATTGTCGATAACCGCTTGAGCGTGATCCGGTTTTGCAGCGCGCGCCGCCGATAAAGCACGTAAAGCCGCCACAGCAACCACATGAGCGACACCATGCCCGAAATCATGAGGAGGCTCATGACGGCCATTTGAAAAAGCGTATTCGTAAGCGAGTCGCGCTCGGCCTGGGCCATGTTCGCCCCGATGGTGATCCCCTCGCTGGACAGCCGTCGGATCGCCGGGTTCAGGGATAATGCCGCCTCGAGCAGGACCTCTCGGGCGTCCATGATGTCTTGATCCGTCCTGTCGACGATCGCGGCCATTTGCCGAAGGGTGGCATCGACGATTGCAAGCTGATCATCGGCGGCTGTCCCTGCAAGCGCTTTGCGATAGGCGGATCCATCCCTCAGGGCGACGGCGCGACTGTAGAGGATATCGAACCGCTGTTTGGCGTTTGCGACGTTTTCCTCGGTTGGCTCTTGCAAGAGCTCGAGGGCCGATACCAGCTTGATCTGTTCGACTTCCAGCTGCGACATGGTCCATTGGATGTTGTCGATTGCCGTACTGCCGAAGCGATCCAGCTTGACGAAGACCTGAACAGCCAAAACGGCGGTCACGATCATGCACAGCAATGACATCGATCCGAACAGGGCGATCTGGGTTCTGCGTTTTGCAAAACGCCTGAGCATATCTGAAACCATCTTCAACGAACTGGTCCGTTCCTCAGCAGCCACGTATCCCGGCTTTGTACAATGTCGCGTTGACGCTGTCACAATTTACACGACTATCTGCTTACGGTGCCATTGGTCCGAACCCTGCGAAGGACCGCTACCATGCAGCATCGTCGCTTGTCGCAGCCGGGTATGACGTCAAGATGGATGTCGCTTTCACGGCACCTTTCGGCCTGCTGTGTGACGCGTCATGCGGGATCGTGAGATTGTTCGCGGGGCGCGCTTATTCGACGCTTTTCAGGATGCGTTGTCGGTTCTTCCGGGCCGTTAGGTCGTCACAGTGTCGGAATTGACAAGGCTGGCCGCGTGTGTTGGGCGTGTATCGAATGCGGCGGTATGCAACAAAGTAACACAAAGACTGTTTCCAAAAGTTGCGCCCCTCACATGGTTTGCATTCCGTACGTTATAAGTTAGTCGGTTGAGCCGAAAGATCACCAGTATTTTCCTAGGCGGACGAACATTCTACGCATAAGCTTCGTTTATATGGGCAATGCGTTTAATCGGTGTTAATCCTCAGGGTCCAAGTTGGGCTTCTTGAGAGTGCCGACTGGAAAAACGGCTCGTAGGAGGGCTCATGCAAAAGCTGTTGCTTGCCGACGACCACGGGCTGGTGCGTGAAACGATTGCTGATTACCTCAGGTCGCAGGGCGGCTACCAGGTATCATCCGCCGGTTCGCTGGATGAAGCCATGCAGATCGAAACGGACCAGGGGCCGCATGACCTGATTTTGCTGGACTATGCCATGCCCGGGATGGACGCGCTGGCTGGCATGACGCGCATGCAGGAGCATGCGGGATGTCCGGTGGCGATCTTGTCGGGGACGGCGTCGGCGGATGTGGCGCGGCGGGCGTTGCGGGCGGGGGCGGCGGGGTTCGTGCCCAAGACGCTTGGGCCCGAGATGCTGATCGCGGCGGTGAACGAGATGGTCAAGGGCGGGATCTACCGGCCACTGGACTTTCTGGCCGAGAGCGATGATGACGCGTCCGATGTGGCGCTGACGCCAAGAGAACTGGATGTTCTCAAGGGGTTAAGCGAAGGCAAGGCCAACAAGGAAATCGCGCGAGAGCTTGAGATCCAGGAGGTCACCGTCAAGCTGCACGTCAAGACCTTGTCGCGGAAATTGAATGCCCGGAACCGGACGCATGCGGCGATGCTGGGGCGCGACCTGGGGCTGGTCTGAGGCGATTTTTGCCCTGCGGTATCGCGTCGGTATCACGTCGGTATCGCGTCGGTGCGACATCGGTTTTCCATAACCCCCTCAAAATGCACACGCCCGGCTCAAAGCAAAAGCCCCGCGCCATGCCGGCACGGGGCTTTGATCTTTGGGTCCCGGCTGTCAGAGCGGGTCAGGCGCGGCGGCGGCGCCCACCTGTGCGCGCGCCGCGTGCGCCGGCTTCTCGTTCGCCCTCCTTGAGGGGGGGCTTGTTGAACTTGATCCACTCGCCGCCATGCGGGTCGTTGTCGGTCAGGAAGTTGGCGGCGCGGATCGCCTCCATTTCCTTGCCGGGGCGCGGCTTGGTGGAGCCGAGGCCGAAGAGCTGGCAGAAGGTTTCGTCGTCCATCCCCTCGGGCAGCACGATACCGGCTTCGGCGGCGGCAAGCTTGCGGGCCTCGATCTCGGCCTGTTTCACGGGCAGGGCGACCGGGTTCATGATCGCGCTGGTCATGCCCGCGCCCATGGCCATCGGCAGGAAGGCGTTGTTGATGCCGTGCCGGTTGGGCAGGCCGAACGAGATGTTCGAGGCGCCACAGGTGGTGTTGACCCCCAGCTCTTCGCGCAGACGGCGCACCAGGGTGAAGACCTGCAGGCCGGCTGTTCCCATGGCGCCGATCGGCATGACGAGGGGGTCCACCACGATATCATGGGCCGGGATGCCATAATCGGCGGCGCGTTCCACGATCTTCTTGGCGACGGCAAAGCGCACATCGGGGTCTTCGGAAATGCCGGTATCGTCGTTCGAGATCGCGACCACGGGCACGTTGTATTTCTTGACCAGCGGCAGAACCAGTTCCAGGCGGTCCTCTTCGCCGGTGACGGAGTTCAGCAGGGGGCGGCCTTCGCAGGCGGCCAGACCGGCCTCGAGCGCGCCGGGGACCGAGCTGTCGATGCACAGCGGCACATCGACAAGCCCCTGCACCAGTTCGATCATCTTGCGCATCAGGGGCGGTTCGGTCTCGTTCGGATCGGGGTTCGAGTTGTAGACCACGCCCGCGTTGATATCGAGCACGGTGGCGCCTGCGGCGACCTGTGCAAGCGCGTCCGATTCTACGGTCGAGAAATCGCCCGCTTCGAGTTCGGCGGCCAGTTTCTTGCGGCCTGTCGGGTTGATCCGCTCACCGATCACGCAGAACGGCTGATCAAAGCCGATAATCGCGGTCTTGGTTTTGCTTTCGACGACTGTTCGGGTCATGTATCCATGTGTCCTTCGGTCAGGTGGCGTTTGCGGGCACGGCGGAGGAGCCGCCGTTTTCGATCGCCCATGTGGCGTTGGTCTTGATGCCGCCCAATGGGAAGAAATGAACCGCTTCGATGTTGAAATCCGGGTTCGCGGCCTTGTGGGCGGCCAATTCGGTCAGAACGTCGGTCGGCTCGTAGGGGAGCAGCAGCTTGGAGACATCCATAGCGCGTTTCTGCAGCACCTTCAAAGACGGGCCGACACCGCAGGCGATCGCGAACTTGATGAGGGTCTGCAGCTTGGCCGGGCCGGCGATGCCGATATGCACCGGCAGGGTGATGCCCGCCGCACGCAGCCCGTCCGCCCATGCGATGATCGGCTTGGCGTCAAAGGCGAATTGCGTGGCAAGCGCCATCTGCGCATCGGTGCGTTCGGAAAACTTCTGTTTCCATTGCAGGGCGTCTTCGACGTTCTTCATGCCGCCCGACGGGTCGATATCACGATTGCCTTCGGGGTGGCCCGCCACATGCAGCCGCTTGAAGCCGGCACGATCGAATTCGCCGGTTTCCATCAGCTGCATGGAGCTGTCGAAATCGCCATGCGGTGTGGTCACGCCGCCGGCCAGCAACAGGGCCTGATCGACGCCCGCTTCGCCCTGGTAGCGGGCGATCCAGTCGGCCAGCGTGGCCTGGTCGCGGATGATACGCGCCGGGAAATGCGGCATGACCGGATAGCCGTCCCGCGCCAGGCGCGCGGCGGTGGAAACCATGTCCTCGATCGGGGTGCCTTCGATATGGGCGATATAGACCCGCGTGCCTTCGGGCAGCAGATCCCGGAAGTTTTCGACCTTTTCGGCCGTGCGCGGCATGACTTCGATCGAGTAGCCTTGCAGGAAGGCTTCGACCTGCGGGTTGACGGGGGCAGGCGATTGCGCGCCGGCGTCACGTTTTCTGAAGTTCAACAAAGCCATTGCGGCCTCCCATAGCGATCCCGGGGTCATGCCCATCCATCATTTGCAATCAGGGCCTTGATGCGGTCCTGATCATACTCGGCTTCGAGCCGGTCAGCTTCTGCCTGGGCCACCTCTTCGGGGTCGCCTTCGACCTGGTAGGGGGCAGCCTTGCGCCACTCGGCGAGGTAGGCGTCGGTCTCGGCGGCGCCGGTTTTCATCGCCGCACGGTCGATGGCCTGTTCGAACCGTTCGGCGAGTTGCTTTTTCGCGCCGCGACGGCCTTTTCCGACAATCACCTGTGCGGGGATGTCCCGCCAGTAGACGATAGTGACGTCAACCATGGCTGATTCCTCTTGCTCGATGGACCCTCTCTAATGCAGGGAGGACGTGTCGCTAGGTCGGTTTTCGACAGAACGCGCGCGCCCTGCGACGTGCAAAGCTTAGTGCGGTCCGCGCCGTACCGCCACAGGTGGCATTCCGAAAAGCGTTCATGATGTTTATGCATGGCCGCAACGCTTGCGCAGAGCGCCGCAAGTGACTACTTTCGGGGTAACTTGAAATGGAGGGCGTGTGACATGGCGCCCAAGCGTCCCGAAAGTGCGGGCGCTATCCCGAAAACGGTAGAGAGCCCCGCACTGAGCTCCCTTGGTCAGGCCGATCTGTACGCGGCGCTGGACCTGGGCACAAACAGTTGCCGCATGCTGATTGCCCGTCCTGACGGGGATCAGTTCAAAGTGGTGGACAGTTTTTCGAAGTCGGTCCAGCTTGGGTCCGGCCTTGAGAAATATGGTCGGCTGTCGCGATCAGCCATCCTGCGGACCATGCAGGCCCTGCGCGTGTGCCAACAGAAGATCAACCGTCACAAGGTCAGGCGCATGCGGCTGGTGGCCACTGAGGCCTGTCGGCGTGCCGCCAATGGCGAGGCGTTCCTGAAGCGCGTGCAGCGCGAGGTCGGTCTGCAACTCGACATGATCCAGCCCCAGGAGGAAGCGCAGCTTGCCGTGGTGTCCTGTGCGCCGCTGGTCAATCCCGGCACAGAGCAGCTGCTGGTGGTGGATATCGGTGGCGGCTCGACCGAGCTGGTGTGGATCGATCTGCGCGACGTGCCGCCCGCCGAGCGCGCGCAGGCGATCATGCGGATGCATGGCGGGTTCCATTGCGGTGAAAGCGGGCGGGTGTCGGCGCGGGTGGTGGACTGGATCAGCGTGCCGCTTGGCGTGGCCACGTTGCGAGACCAGTTCCGCGACGTCGAGGATGACAGCGCGCGGTTTGCGCTGATGAGCTGGTTCTTCGAGGAGAACCTGGCGGAATTCGCGCCCTACAAGAACGAACAGACGCGCGAAGGGTTCCAGATCATCGGCACCTCGGGCACGGTCACCACCGTTGCGGCCAGCCACCTGGGCCTGAAACGGTATGACCGCAACAAGGTGGACGGGCTGTGCATGACCAGCGACGAGATCGACCTGGTGATCCGCAAGTACCTTGCGCTTGGCCCGTCGGGGCGGCGCAAGGACCCGCGGATCGGGCTGGACCGGCAGGCGCTGATCATGTCGGGGGCGGCGATTCTGCAGGCGCTCTTGCGGTGCTGGCCGACAGACCGGCTGTCGGTGGCGGATCGGGGCCTGCGCGAGGGGATGCTCTATGCGCTGATGTCACGCGATGGCGTGCTTGAAGATAGGACGAAGTGATGGCCAAGGGACCGGATGGAAAGAACACCTCGGGGCGCGGGCTGCGTGACCTGACGGTCAAGGTCAAGACGGCGCGCGGGCGCAAGGCGTCGTCGACGCGCTGGTTGCAGCGGCAGTTGAACGACCCTTATGTGCAGCGCGCGCAGGCCGAAGGGTACCGGGGGCGCGCGGCTTACAAGATCATGGAGCTGGACGACAAGTTCCGGTTCCTGGTGCCGGGGGCAAGGGTGGTCGATCTGGGCTGTGCGCCGGGTGGCTGGTGCCAGGTGGCGGTGCCGCGCATCAACGCGCTTGGCGACAAGGGCGGCAAGGCGCAGGGGTTCATCCTGGGCGTCGACCTGCAGGAGGTGGAGCCGATCGCGGGCTGCGTGCTCAAGCAGCTGGATTTCATGGCCGATGATGCCGATGTGCAGGTCAAGGAATGGCTGGGCGGCAAGGCCGACGTGGTGATGAGCGACATGGCGGCGGCCAGTTCGGGCCACAAGCAGACCGACCATCTGCGCATCATCGCGCTGTGCGAGGCGGCGGCCTATCTGGCGTTCGACGTGCTGGACGAGGGCGGCACCTTCGTGTCGAAGGTCCTGGCCGGGGGCGCCGAGGGCGAGCTGCAAAAGCTGCTCAAGCAGCGTTTCGCCAAGGTGGCCAATGTCAAGCCGCCCGCATCGCGCGCCGACAGTTCCGAGAAATTCGTCGTCGCCACCGGCTTCAAGGGCTGAGCACGGGCCTGCGGGCCCGGTGCCGCGCAAGGCAGGTCGAAAGACCGTTCCGCCGCCCTGAGAAACGCCCGCGCATCGGCCGGGGCAGGCGCCTTGGGCTGCGGCATCCGCGCGGCCTGAACCCGTGCACCATCTTGCTGACGCATCAGCTCGAAAAGCCGCTGGCGTGCGCTGCGCGGTTGGCGGGATGGGTTGGCGGCGGGCAAGGGATTGGTCTCCATGAAATGCACTGTAAAAGCCCGAGATTGACAGGCGATTAAGGCAAGTTCGGTGCCAAGTTGCGGCAAGACGGAGACAACCGCGCACGAGGTGGCTCAGGCCATCACGGAATCTTGCCTGCAAACGGGAATAATGCAGATTGGTCAGATGAATTGCGGTATGCTGAGGAGGCGAGGTTATTACTTCGCGCTGCTTAATCAATCAGCGCCATTCCATTTTGTTTTGCTCGTCCCAAAAGTCCATAATGTCCTTCAACAGCTTGTCTACCGAAACCTTACTTCCATTGATGTCTTGTATAACAAGCGGCTTCGCAAAAGCTTCAGAAAATGCTGAACTAAAACCTGCCTGAGACCTGGTCGAAATGTTACTGAGGTTGTGTTTGACGCCATTTGCAACCTGCCGGGCAATTTGAAATTGCGCTGCCAAATGAGCATGGTTTTTATAGCGTTCCTTAAATCTTTTCTCGTTAAACTTTTGACCGTTATTTGCCCATTCATACAGGTGATATGCCATCGTAATTGTCGCTACTGCCTTCGCGATATTACCGTTGTTGCTTACGAATTCCTCGTAGAGCGGGCGCACAACGACGGTATAAAAATCCAAGGGTGATCCCATGTTGAATTGGGGCATAACTTATCCCAGATCCTTTTGGCCTTGTTTTTGTAGTCCCGAAAAACTCGATTGTCGGATTGGTTCGCTGACCCTTTTATAAAATCAATCTTTCTCTGGAAACGTTCTTGTCTAACTTGGCGTCTTTCCAAGTTTGGAAGTTGGCTAAAAGCCTTTCCTTGCGGCTTGCAAGGAAGTCTGAATTAAGCCTAAGCGTCATCTTAAAGATCGTCCCCCAAAAGCCCTTGTGGTATTGGTGGCTATAACTACGACTTCAATCCGTGCAACCCGCTTCGTGCAATCGCCAGAGAGTCCGCAAGGACCTCTTACTGGCCAGCCAATGAAGCTGGCGCCGTTTCACAAACAGTGCGTCAAAGGCGCCTTGTCTGCGGAAATAGCGTTCACGGTTTCGGGTCTGCTGGCCGAGTTCGGGCCTCTGATGCGACGGTGGACTGCCTCGGCATCTGGGAGCGTGTTCTATGGCTGTCAGTTCTTCTGCAGGGCCTGCAGAACTGCGCCAAGGGAAAAGAGATTGGCCGGATTTGGAGCCGGGTATTCGTCTCCGACACGCTTATTGGATCGAACGAAGAAATTCTGTCGGATACGCGGGGCGGATGTGACCGATTCCGACAAGGCGACAGCATGCGAAAGACGCAGGCCAAGGGGCCGGCATTTCTGCCAGTCTGCAATCCCTGCGAAACGCAGTGGCTTGTAGGAATTTAATGGCGGAGAGACAGGGATTCGAACCCTGGGATCCCGTGAAGGATCAACGGTTTTCGAGACCGCCCCGTTCGACCACTCCGGCACCTCTCCGCGGGGTATGAGCGCTGCGTTTAATTCCCTTTGACAGGCATGACAAGGGGGTTTTCCGTTGTTTGTGATCAGAAAATGCCTACCTTTTGCTATCACGTCGGGCATCGGAGGATATCGCATGGTCGGGACGCGCAATTTCCCATCGGTTTCACGCAGCCTGGCGGCTGTGGTCTTGCTGGTCGCGGTGACCTGCGCGCAATGGGTTTTCGCGGCGGATCGGGATCGGCTGAAGGCCTTTCTGGAGGTCACCGGCTTTGATGTGGCGCTTGACAGTATCGCGCTGTCGGCCGCCGATGCGCCCCAGCTTCTGGGGATGAGCGCCAGCGATTTCGGCGCGAACTGGACGCGCATCGCGGATGATGTGTTCGACACCGGCGCCATGCGGGACATGGCGCTGGATATCCTGGAACAGACCCTGAGTGACGATGATCTGGCCCATGCCGCGTCCTTTTACGCCTCGCCCCTGGGATTGCGGCTGGTGGAGGTCGAGAACGCCGCGCACATGGTTGCGGATGATGCCCGCAAGCAGGCCGAGGGAGAAGAGCTGGTGGCCGCCATGGTGGCCAGCGGCGATGAACGGCTGGACGTGCTGATGCAGATGAATGCGGCGGTCGATAGCGGGGATGTGGCGGTGCGCGCGGTCCAGGAGATCCAGGTGCGCTTTTTGCTGGCCGCCAGCGTGGCGGGGGTGCTGGAGCAGGAGCTCGAGGAAGACACGTTGCGGAGCTTGATGAAGGAAACCGAGGGCGAGTTGCGGCTGAGCATGCGGCGCGCGGCGCTGGCATCGGCGGCCTTTACCTATCGCGAGATAAGTGAAGAAGACTTGCGCGCGTATCTTGCAGCCCTGCAGGATCCGCAGATGCAGCGCGTCTACGAGTTGATGAACGCGGTACAATGGGAGATCATGGGCGACCGGTACGAGGCTTTGGCCGTGCGAATGGCCCAGATTGCGGGAGGTCAGGATCTGTGATTGCGGCGCTGATGAAACGTGGCCTTGCGGCCATGGCGGTTACCCTGGCCTGCGCCGGGATGTCCGGGGCACAGGACGGGGCGGTGACGGACCTGTCCGAGGCGCTGCGCCTGTCGGAAACGGTCGCCATCATGCGCGAGGAGGGGCTGGCCTATGGGCGCGACCTTGGCGCCGAGATGCTGCCCGAGGGCGATAGCGATGGCTGGCAGGCCGTGGTGGCGCGGATCCATGATGCCGAAAAGATGCAGGCTCTTGTCGAAGCCGGCTTTGCCGCCGCGCTGCAAGATCAGGACGTGGAGGCGATGCTGGCGTTTTTCGACAGCGATCGCGGGCGAGAGATCATCGCCCTGGAACTTGCCGCGCGGCGGGCGTTTCTGGATGATGCCATAGAAGAGGCGGCGATGGACCGGATGGAGCGTCTGCGCGACGAGGGCACGCCGATCATCCAGCGGATCGAGGGGCTGATCGCCGACAGCGACCTTGTCGAGCGCAACGTGATGGGATCGCTGAACACGCAGCTGGCGTTTTATCAGGGCCTGATCGATGGCGGCGCGTTCGAGATGTCACAAGATGACATCCTTGCGGATGTCTGGGGGCAGGAAGAGGTGGTGCGCCGCGAATCGCGCGATTGGCTGAACGCCTTCTTGCTGATGGCATATGATCCCTTGTCGGCCGAAGACCTCGAGGCATATGCCGCGTTCTATCGCGGCGAGGCCGGCGCGGCGCTGACCGGTGCGGTCTTTGCGGCATTCGATCAAATGTATGAAGAGATATCCTACCTGCTTGGGCGCGCCATCGCGCAACGGATGCAGAGCGAGAAGTTGTAGGCGGAAAACCCTGTCACCCCCTTGACTTTGGTGCCCATCTTTTGAATAAGCGCGCATCCCGGCGGGGTCTGCCCGCGCGGGACGTGTAACTATCGCTCGAAATGGGCGCGCTGCTCGAGGTGGCTTTGGGCCGTAAACTCCCGGGATCGGGGACCACAGGGCGCGAAAATCGAAAAGGAAACGACGATGTTTGCGGTGATGAAAACCGGTGGCAAGCAGTACAAGGTGCAGTCCGGTGACGTTCTGCGCGTTGAAAAGCTGGCAGCCGATGCCGGTGAGAAAGTTCAATTCAACGATATCCTGATGCTGGGTGGCGATACGCCCGTCATCGGTACGCCGTTCGTGGCGGGGGCTGCCGTGCAGGCCGAGGTCGTTGACCAGATCAAGGGTGACAAGGTCATTCACTTCGTCAAGCGCCGCCGTAAGCACGGCTCGAAGCGGACGAAGGGCCACCGTCAGCAACTGACCCTGCTGCGCGTGACCGAGATCCTCGAGAAGGGCGCCGACAAGTCGGGCGTCAAGGCGGCTGTGGGTGCAGGATCCGTCGCGGCTGTCGCCGTTGGCGCCGCCGAAGCGAAAGCACCGGCCAAGAAGGCCGAAAAGAAAGACGCCGCACCGGCCAAGAAAGCCGCAGCTGCGGATGCCGCTGGCGACGACCTGAAGCAGCTGTCGGGCGTGGGTCCGGCACTGGAAAAGAAGCTGCACGAAGCTGGTGTGACCACCTTCGCGCAGATCGCGGCGTGGACGGAAGCGGACATTGCTGATATGGATGAGAAATTGTCGTTCAAAGGCCGGATCGAGCGTGAAGGCTGGGTCGAACAGGCCAAAGAACTGGCCAAGGGCTAAAGGAGCAACACGGTATGGCACATAAAAAAGCAGGCGGTTCCTCCCGTAACGGTCGCGACTCTGCGGGTCGCCGCCTTGGCGTTAAGAAATATGGCGGCGAAGCCGTTATCCCGGGCAACATCATCGTGCGTCAGCGCGGCAACAAGTTCTGGCCGGGTGCCGGCGTGGGGCAGGGCAAGGATCACACCCTGTTCGCCACCGAGCAGGGCGCGGTGAAGTTCCACAAGGGCCTGAAGGGCCGGACCTTCATTTCGGTCCTGCCCGTTGCGGAGGCTGCCGAGTAAGCCAATCCTGACGGGTTCAGACATTGGGGGGATCGGCGAAACCGCCGGTCCCCTTTCTTGTTACGTTGGCCCCGACTTGAGGAGGTCGGGACCAGGCCGCGAATGCCGAGTGATGCGGTCATGTCGGTTGCCAGTCCGAGGAGGAGATTGACAATGAAACACGAACAGATCGTAAACCAGCCCGTGATCGCGACGGACCGCTTCGATCTGCGGCCCTTGCGCCTGTCGGATACCGGGTTGATCGACCTGTATGCCGGGGATGCACGTGTCGCACGGGGGACCACATCGATCCCGCACCCGCTGCCGCCGGGCACGACCGAAGCGTTCATCGCGCGGGCGCAATCCGCCAGCCGGACCGAGGATGTCTGGGCCATGGATGGCACCAAGACCGGCGGTCCCGAAGTCATGGGGCTGATCAGCCTCGACCGGCTGGAGCTGGGCCAGTGCGAGATCGGCTTCTGGGTGGCGCCGGCCTATTGGAACACGGGTGTTGCCTCGGCTGCGGTGGCGGCGGTGCTTGCGGCGAACCCCTTGGAGTGTCGCACGATCTTTGCCACTGTGTTTCAGGACAATGCGGCCTCGGCCCGGGTGCTGACCAATTCTGGGTTCGAATATCTGGGGGATGCCGAGACGTTCTCGGTTGCAAGAAACGCGAAGGTTCCGACATGGACCTACAGTCGCAAAATGGATTGAGGCCGAGCACGCCTTTGCATAAGGAAAAGACATGAAGTTTCTCGATCTGGCAAAGGTTCATATTCGCTCGGGTGCGGGCGGGGGCGGCTGCATCAGCTTTCGCCGTGAAAAGTTCATTGAATACGGCGGTCCCGATGGCGGTGATGGCGGCAATGGCGGATCGGTCTGGGCCGAGGCGGTCGACGGCCTGAACACGTTGATCGATTTCCGCTATCAGCAGCATTTCTTCGCCAGGAACGGACAGCCCGGTATGGGCCAGCAGCGCACCGGAAAGACCGGGGATGACATTGTCTTGCGGGTGCCGGTCGGAACCGAGATCCTCGATGAGGACCAGGAAACGGTGATTGCCGATCTGACCGAAATCGGTCAGCGCGTCCTGTTGGCCAAGGGCGGCAATGGCGGTTGGGGCAACCTGCATTTCAAAAGCTCGACCAACCAGGCGCCGCGCCGCTCGAACCCCGGCCAGCCGGGTGTGGAGCGGACGCTGTGGCTCAGGCTCAAGCTGATTGCCGATGTGGGCTTGCTGGGTCTGCCCAATGCGGGCAAGTCCACCTTCCTGGCCGCCACATCGAATGCGCGCCCCAAGATCGCCGACTACCCCTTCACGACACTCCATCCGAACCTGGGTGTTGTCGGCGTGGACGAGGTTGAATTCGTGGTGGCCGATATCCCCGGCCTGATCGGCGGGGCGCATGAAGGGAGGGGATTGGGGGATCTCTTTCTCGGCCATGTCGAGCGCTGCGCGGTGTTGCTGCATCTGGTTGACGGGACATCGCAGACCATCGCCGAGGATTACCACACGATCATTCACGAGCTCGAGGCCTATGGCGGACACCTGGCCGACAAGCCCCGGGTCACGGTGCTGAACAAGATCGACGCCCTCGACGACGAGGAGCGCGCCGCCGCCCGTGCCGAGCTGCAAGAGGCCTGTGGCTGCGAGGTGCTGGACATGTCCGGCGTCGCACGGCAGGGCGTTACCGAGGTGCTGCGCCGCCTGCGTCTTGAAATCGACGATGACCGTTTGCGCACGCGCATATCAGAGGATGAGCCGGAACCGTGGCAGCCGTAAAAGATGCAAAGCGCCTTGTCATCAAGATCGGCTCGGCGCTGCTGGTGGATCGACAGACGGGGCTGTTGCGCGGGGATTGGCTCTGTGCGCTGACCGAGGATGTGGCCCGCGTGCGCGCCCGGGGTACGGATGTGATCCTGGTCTCATCGGGGTCGATCGCGCTTGGGCGGGGGGCACTTGGCCTGCCGTCGACCGAATTGTCGCTGGAACAAAGTCAGGCGGCGGCAGCGGTCGGGCAGATCGAATTGGCGCGCGCCTATGCCGAGGCGCTCAAACGCCATGACATTCGCGCGGCGCAAGTTCTGGTCACGCTGGAAGACAGCGCAGATCGGCGCCGCTATCTCAATTCACGCGCCACGCTGGAGCAATTGCTGATGCTGGGCGCGGTGCCGATCGTCAACGAAAACGACACGGTCGCCACCGATGAGATCCGCTATGGCGACAACGACCGGATGGCGGCTCAGGTGGCGGTGACGGCGGGGGCCGATCAACTGATCCTGCTGTCGGATGTGGACGGGTTCTATTCGGCCAACCCGGCGCTTGATCCGAATGCCAGGCGCTTTGACGTGATCGCGCAGATCACCCCCGAGATCGAGGCGATGGCGGGGGATGCGGGCTCGGGCCTGTCCAAGGGCGGCATGAAGACGAAACTGATGGCGGCCAAGACCGCGACGGCGGCGGGTTGCGATATGGCGATCACCGAAGGGTCGGTGCTTTATCCCATTCGCGCGCTCGAAGAGGGCGCGGCGGCGACATGGTTCACGGCGCAGGGTGATCCGCAGCAAAAGCGCAAGGCCTGGATCGGCGCGATGAAGCCCAAGGGCCGGGTCTTTGTCGACCAGGGGGCCGCAGGCGCGTTGCAACGCGGAAGCAGCCTGCTGGTGGCCGGCGTGACCCGGATCGAAGGCCGCTTCGGACGGGGTGACCCGTTGGAGATCGCGGACGAGGCCGGGCACAGGCTGGGCCAGGGGCTGACACGGTATGACGCGCAGGATGCGGGGAAAATCCGCGGTCTGAGGTCGGATCAGGTTGAGCAGGTCCTGGGGTATCCCGCGCGCGGGCCGCTGATCCATCGCGACGATATGGCCTTCTGAAGCACATCAATGGTAATCTCGGCGAAAACCGGAAGGATCCTCGGATGAAAGATCATGGCGACATCCCTCGGCTGATGGCCGATATCGGTCAGCGCGCAAAGGCTGCGGCAGCCGATCTGGCGATCGCCAGTTCCGACGCCAAGACCCGTGCGCTTGAGGCGGCGGCGGATGCTGTCTGGGCCAGGCGCGACGAGATCATCGCAGCCAACGCCAAGGATATGGACTATGGCCGCGACAAGGGGCTGTCCGATGCGATGCTGGATCGTCTGCTGCTGACCGAGGATCGGATCAAGGGCATCGTGGACGGTCTGCGCGCGGTGGCCGCGCAGGACGATCCGGTGGGCGAGGTGCTGGCCGAGTGGGACATGGATTCGGGCCTTCATATCCGACGTGTCCGGACGCCGCTTGGCGTGATCGGTGTGATCTATGAAAGCCGGCCGAATGTGACCGCGGATGCCGGGGCGCTTTGCCTGAAATCCGGCAACGCGGTCATTTTGCGGGGCGGATCCGAAAGCTTCCACTCTTCGGGGGCGATCCATGCCTGTCTCGTGGAGGGCCTGACGGCGGCAGGATTGCCGCAGGATGCCATCCAACTGGTGCCGACCCGGGATCGGGCCGCCGTCCAGGAAATGCTGACCATGGTCGATACGATCGATGTGATCGTGCCACGTGGGGGCAAGGGGCTTGTGGGCCTGGTGCAACGCGAGGCGCGGGTGCCGGTCTTTGCCCATCTCGAGGGGATCGTGCATATCTATGTCGATCGTGACGCGGACCCGGAAAAGGCGCTCAAGGTGATTCTGAATGCCAAGACCCGCCGGACCGGGATCTGTGGTGCCGCCGAGTGCCTGCTCATTCACCGCGATGTGGTGGACACGATCGGTCAGGGCGTCATCCGCGCGCTGATGGATGCTGGCGTGGAGGTCCGCGCGGACAGCACCTTGCAGGCCATCGCAGGGACGCAAGCGGCCACCGACGAGGATTGGGGCCGCGAATATCTCGATGCGATCATCGCCGCGAAAGTGGTCGAGGATGAAGAAGGCGCCATCGCCCATATCCGGCGCCATGGCTCTCAGCACACGGATTGCATCATCACCGAGAATGACGCGGCGGCCGCGATGTTCTTTCGCCGCCTCGACAGCGCGATTCTCATGCGCAACGCATCGACGCAATTCGCCGATGGCGGCGAGTTCGGAATGGGTGCGGAAATCGGGATCGCAACCGGCAAGCTGCATGCCCGTGGTCCCGTGGGCGCCAGCCAACTGACCAGTTTCAAATACCTGGTCGACGGGGATGGCAGCATTCGGCGCTAGAGGATCACCCGGGCGCTGCCGTCGTCCAGACGGTAGGCGCATGTCTTGCCCATGTCGCTCAGCACCATCGGCAACAGGGCGAATTGCACCGCCGAGGGGGCAATGGCATCCTGTACCGGTTGGTGGGTCAGAAGCCCCCACAAGGCGGGATCGCTGCGCAAGCGGTCGCTGCGCGCGTCGATATGCCAATGTGGGCCGGCCTCGTGGATATGCAGTTGCCCGCCCACGCCAAGCGCGTGCTCGGCGCAGAGAGCGGCCAGGAAAACCGCCTGCGCCATGCTGCGCGGCAGTGCTGTCCGAAGACTGCTTTCGCACGTGATCCGCGTTCCGTCATAGATCGCCGACAGGATCGACCGGACCTCGTCAGGGGTGACCATCTGAGTGTCCGACGCGGTGCCGAACGCAAGGCGGTACATCCGGATCCGGGCATTCGCATGGGCGGCGCTTTGACGGACGAGGGCCATTTCAGGTCCGTCTGCAGTCCCGGCAAGCTCGATCAGTTCAAGACCATTGGCGACGGCACCGATCGGACTGATGAGATCATGACAGATCCGGGACGCTGTCAGAGCCGCGATATTATGATTATGGTAGGGCATGATCACGACTCCAAAGGGCATGTGGAAATGACGGATTTCAACTCGTTACTCGAACCGGGCATGTTGGTGAAGCATCCCGAGCAGCCCGATTGGGGCGTGGGGCAGGTGCAATCCAATATCGCAGGGCGCATCACTGTGAACTTTCGCGAGGTCGGCAAGATGGTTATCGACGGCAACCGGATCGGTCTTGTGATGGTCATTGAAGACTGAAGGGTGTTACCAATTGGTTAAGGCCGAGGGGCCTTGAGGATCCCGTTACAGAACGTTGCCATCCTGTCCGGGCTTCACTAAACCCCCCGCAACATGTCCGACGGGATCTGAGGAAGATGGATTCGGAAAAGGCCCCGCAGTTTCGTGTAAAGCTGGCAAACACCGACGAGGAGCTGCGCGCGGCGCAGCGTCTGAGGTATCGCGTGTTCGTCGAGGAACTGGGCGGGGATGGCCCGCTGGTGGACCACGCGGCCGGTCTCGAGCGGGACAGGTTCGACCCGTTCTTCGACCACCTCCTCTTGATGGATGACGCAAGAAATGGCGATGTCGTGGGGGTTTACCGCCTGTTGCGCGATGATCAGGCGACGCGTGCGGGCCAGTTCTATTCCGAGGACGAGTATGACCTCGGGGTTCTGAGGCGGTCCGGGCGGCGGCTGATGGAGTTGGGGCGCTCTTGCCTTGATCCCGAGTACCGTGGCGGGGCCGCGATGTTGCATCTCTGGAATGGTCTTGGCCATTACATCAGCGACCATGGCATCGAGATCCTGTTCGGGGTCGCCAGCTTCCATGGCACCGACCCGCAGGCTCTGGCGCAGCCCTTGTCCTTGTTGCACCACCGCCACCTTGCCCCAACCGAGTTGCGTGTCCGGGCGCAAGAGGGGCATTTCCAGGCCATGGACATGATCCCGGAGGCCGATCTTGACCGGCGGGCGGCGATGCTGCAGGTGCCTGCGTTGATCAAGGCCTATCTGCGGTTGGGCGGTTTTGTCGGCGAGGGGGCGTTTGTCGATCACGGTTTCAACACCACGGACATCTGCCTGGTGATGGATGCGACGCAAATGAGCGATCGAAACAAAACCATTTATTCAAATAGGGTTGTAACGTGAACTTCACGTGGAATGATGGCCCCAAGGGGGCGTCTTCCGCGGCGCCGCTCGGGCCGGTCGGCTGGCTGCGTGTCATCGCGCGCGGCGGGGTTCTTGCGGGGGTGCTGGTGTCGGGTGTCGTGCTCATGTTGGTGATGCGCGGCGTCGAGCGTCCGCTGTTCGGGCTGGGCCGGCCCTGGACGCCGCATATCACGCAATGGGTCTGCCGGGCGGCTTTCGTGATCCTCGGGATGCGCCACGAGACACGCGGCCAGCCCATGCAGGCGCATGGGGCAGTGGTGGCCAACCATTCGTCATGGTTGGATATTTTCGCCCTCAATGCCCGCAAGCGGATCTATTTTGTCTCGAAATCCGAGGTCGCGGGCTGGCCGGGCATCGGCACGCTGGCAAGGATCACCGGCACGGTGTTCATCAACCGCACCCCGAAAGAAGCCAAGGCGCAACGCGACATGTTCGAAGCGCGGCTGAAAGCGGGGCACAAGCTGCTGTTCTTTCCCGAAGGGACATCCACCGACGGGATGCGGGTTTTACCATTCAAATCAACGCTTTTTCAGGCGTTCTTCAGTCAGAATATAATCCACGACCTGCATATCCAGCCGGTGACGGTCATCTATCACGCGCCGCCGGGACAGGACGCGCGCTTCTATGGCTGGTGGGGCGACATGGAGTTCGGCACCCATCTGCTCAAAACCCTTGCTGCACGGCGTCAGGGCAAGGTCACGGTGCTTTATCACCCCCCCGTCAGGGTGGACGCCTTCCCCGATCGCAAGGCGCTTGCGGCGCATGTCGAACAGGTGGTCCGCGCCGCCATGCCCGAGGATCGGCGCGCGGCGGGCTGAATTGTGTAGGGTTCGTACGAAACCGACGCGGGTTTGGGACCAAACGCAGGAGCGTTCCCGGAATTTGTGTCCATCCCGTACACAAATACCCCCTGCCAGCCGCCAGACAGCCTGCCGACCCGCCCCCGGATCACCCGATGGCGGCGATCAGCGTGGCGAGGGTGGCGGCCGGGTCCTCGGTGCTCCAGATCTCGTCGCCGATGCCGAAGAAATCCGTGACCGGGGCCAGCTCGGCGATCAGGCGCGGCTCCAATCCGCCTTCCGCCACCACCGGCAGCTCGATCATCTGCGACCACCACTCGAAAAGCTCGGGCTCGGCCACGGACCCGTCGCCGAGCGCCGTGGCGCCGACCGGTCCGAAGCTGATGTAATCCGCGCCGGCCTCGCCTGCGGTGATGCCGTCATGGCGCGAGGTGCCGCAAAACGCCCCGATGATGGCGTCGGCCCCCAGCTCCTTGCGTGCCTTGCGCACCGAGCGCGCCGCGTCGGTCAGGTGCACCCCGTCCAGCCCCAGCCGTTCGACCAGCATGATATGGCTGTCGATCACCAGCGCCACGTCGCGCGCATGGGTCACCTCGCGGCAGGCATCGGCGGCGCGCGCCAGCCTGTCCTCGTCGCGGGTGGCCAGCGCCAGGCGCACGCAGGCGATGTCCTGGGCGTCCAGCACCGCCGCCAACCTGTCGGGAAAACCCGACAGGTCGAACTCGGGCGGTGTGATGAGATAGATCTGGGGCTGCTCGGTTTCGGCCATGGTCTTGTCCTGACGTTCCTTTGCGCCCCTATAGCCCGGATCGAGGGGGCAGGCCAAGGGCGGGTTGCGCCCGGGCTTCTTTCGGCGCGAAATATCCCGGCGGTGTCTTTCGATGAGTATTTCCAGAACGATGAAAGAGGCGTCGCGCGCGCTTCTTCTGGCCGGAAATATCCCGGGGGAGGCGTTGAAATCCCCCTTCTGGGATTTCAACGTCGGGGGCTGGCCCCCATGCGCGGGTGACTACCCGGCGGACCGGCGGGCATGGAAGACGAAGCCCAGCAGGTTCAAAAGCACCTGCGCCGCCAGGATCGCGGTGGAGCCTGTCGGGTCATAGTCCGGCGCCACCTCGACCAGGTCGATGCCCACGATCTCGTGGTCGCGCGCCACCTGCTGCAGGATCTCGAGCACCTCGTAATAGAGAAATCCGCCATGGCTGGGCGTGCCGGTGCCGGGCGCGATGGAGGGGCAGAAGGCGTCGATATCGATGGTGATGTAGACCCGCGCGCCGCCGGGGATGCGGGCGGCCGTGGCCGTGCTGCCCAACGCGCGCACCTGGCGCACCGACAGGATGTCCGAGCCGCGCGCGCGGGCGTCGTCATAGCCCTCTTTCGAGGTCGAGCTGACATTGCGGATGCCCAGTTGCGTGAGGCCCGTCACATAGGGCTGTTCGGCGGCGCGGCGCATCGGGTTGCCATGGCCATGCCGCACGCCGTGGCGTTCATCGACGAAATCCAGATGCGCGTCGATCTGCAGGACATGGATATCGCCCTGGTCGTCGAAGGCGCGGATGCAGGGGATGTTGATCGAATGGTCGCCGCCGATCACCACCGGCAGCGCCCCGGCCTTGAGGATGGCCCGCACGCCGCTTTCGATATTGGCATGGCTTTTGTCGGTGTCGGTATGGACGATATCGGCATCGCCGATATCGACGATGCGCACATCGCCGGGCAGGTAGGTGGCGTCGTCCTCGTGGTCATAGGCGCCGGCATGGCCGAAGCTGAAGAGCGTCGAGGCCTCGCGCACGCCGCGCGGCCCGAAGCGCGCGCCGGCACGCCACTGGGTGCCGAAATCGAACGGCGCGCCGAGGATGGCGGCATCGGCGTCGATCGCCGTCCAGTCCGGCTGGTAGGGGCGTTTGCCGAAGGTCGAGATTCCGACGAAGGGCAGGTCGAGCCTGCCGCTCTCGTATCCGTGTGTGGCCATGGGGCGTCCTTGTGTGCTGCGTGATGCGTTGTGTTGCGCCGCAGGCTGGCCCGAAACGTCGCGCCGGGCAAGACGAGAATGGCCTTTCACCTGCCCTTGATCCATGCGATAGGGGGGCGCCAAACGATCTGCCCATGGAGAGACACAATGGAGATTCGTGAGGCGCTGACCTTCGATGATGTTCTGCTTGTTCCCGCAAAGTCGAGCGTGCTGCCCAGCACCGCCGACACACGGACGCGGGTGACGGGGTCGATCGACCTCAATATTCCCTTGCTGAGTTCCGCCATGGACACCGTGACCGAAAGCGGCATGGCCATTTGCATGGCGCAGACCGGCGGGATGGGCGTGATCCACCGCAACCTGACCGTCGAGGAGCAGGCCCGCGAGGTGCGCCGCGTCAAGCGGTTCGAATCGGGGATCGTCTACAACCCGATCACCCTGACCCCGGACCAGACGCTGGCGGATGCCAAGGCGCTGCAGGAGCGCTATAACGTCACCGGCTTCCCGGTGGTCGATGACAAGGGCCGGGTCGTGGGGATCGTCACCAATCGCGACATGCGCTTTGCCGATCGCGATGACACGCCGGTGCGGGTGATGATGACCGCCGACAACCTGGCGATCCTGCAGGAGCCTGCGGATCGCGAGCAGGCGAAATCGCTGATGAAGGCGCGGCGGATCGAGAAATTGCTGGTCACCGATGGCACCGGCAAGCTGACCGGCCTGTTGACCCTGCGCGACACCGAACAGGCGGTGCTGAACCCGACGGCCTGCAAGGATGATCTTGGCCGGTTGCGGGTGGCGGCGGCCACGACCGTGGGCGATGCGGGGTTCGAGCGCTCGGCGGCGTTGATCGATGCGGGCGTCGACCTGATCGTGATCGACACCGCGCATGGCCATTCCGAAGGCGTGGCGATCGCGGTGGAGCGGGTCAAGGCGTTGTCGAACGAGGTGCAGGTCATGGCCGGCAATGTCGCCACCGCCGAGGCGACGCGCGCGCTGATCGGTGCGGGGGCCGATGCGGTCAAGGTCGGCATCGGCCCGGGCAGCATCTGCACCACGCGGATGGTGGCGGGTGTCGGCGTGCCGCAGCTGACGGCGATCATGGATTGCGCGCAGGCGGCGGGCGATGTGCCGGTGATCGCCGATGGCGGCATCAAGTTCTCGGGGGATTTCGCCAAGGCGATCGCGGCGGGGGCGTCCTGTGCGATGGTCGGCTCGATGCTGGCGGGCACGGACGAGTCACCGGGCGAGGTGATCCTCTACCAGGGGCGCACGTTCAAGGCCTATCGCGGGATGGGCAGCCTTGGCGCGATGGCACGCGGCTCGGCGGACCGGTATTTCCAGAAGGATGCCGCCAGCGACAAGCTGGTGCCCGAAGGGATCGAGGGGCAGGTGCCTTACAAGGGTGGTGCGGGCAATGTGCTGCATCAGCTGGTGGGCGGATTGCGCGCCGCGATGGGCTATACCGGCTGCGCCACGGTCGAGGAGATGCGCCGCGACTGCACCTTTGTGCGGATCACCGGGGCGGGCCTCAAGGAAAGCCATGTGCATGACGTGCAGATAACCCGCGAGAGCCCCAATTACCGGATCGGCTGAGGCGGTGATGCGGGGCGCCAGGGCATGACCCCCGAGGCCCGGGTCCAGGCCGCGATCGAGGTGCTGGACGAGGTTCTGGCAGGCGAGGCGGCGGAAAAGGCGCTGACCTCCTGGGGGCGGCGGTCGCGCTTTGCGGGCTCGAAGGACCGCGCGGCGGTGCGCGATCACGTGTTCCAGGCGCTGCGGTGCCGGCGGTCTTACGCCTGTATTGGCGGCGCGCTGAGCGGGCGCGGGCTGATGCTGGGCGCGTTGCGCGCGGCGGGCGTGGCGCCGGGATCGGTCTTCACGGGCCAGGGCCATGCGCCGGCCGAGCTGCAGGCCGATGAGGCCAACGCGGGGGCTGCGCCCGAGGCCGAGGGCGACAGGCTGGACTTGCCGGACTGGCTGGTGCCGCTGTTTCTTGAGGCTCTCGGGGAGGGGGCCGAGGCGGCGGCAGAGGCGTTGAAGGCGCGCGCGCCGGTGTGCCTGCGGGTCAATCTGCGCATGAACTCTGTCCCGCAGGCAATTGAAAAGCTGGCATCTTTCGGGATTGAGGTTCGGCCGTCACCGCTTGCGGAGGAGGCGTTGATCGTCACCGAAGGGGCGCGGAAAGTGGCGCAGACGGCGCTTTATGCAGAAGGCGGCATCGAGCTGCAGGACGCGGCCAGCCAGGCGGCGATGGCGGCGCTGCGGGTGGCGCCGGGGGCGCGGGTGCTGGATTATTGCGCAGGCGGCGGGGGAAAGACGCTGGCGCTGGCCGCGCGGCA
>Ga0189287_100110_pt1 | contig 65047 bp, 65 predicted proteins | sample UW86minimetaG_FD_130319 | JGI IMG/M metagenome (GOLD analysis project Ga0189287, IMG submission 130319) | Marine microbial communities from the Costa Rica Dome - UW86 mini metaG | ecosystem: Environmental > Aquatic > Marine > Oceanic > Photic zone | place: Costa Rica: the Eastern Pacific...
CGCAGCGAAGGCACGCAGCTTAGGCCCAAACCCGGGCTTGAACTTGGTGCGCCCGAAGTGCGGGTTTACCCCAATCGCGTCAAACTCGCGGACAACAATGTCACTGCGCGGCAACTTTCAGATACGCTGGATGCCTTTAATGATGGCCTTCGCGTTGCCGAGATCACCGTCGGCAATAAACGCCTGAACCTGATGATCAAAGGACCCGAGGGTCAGGTCACAGAAACGCAGGGGATTAGCAATCTTCCAGTCTCGACACCGTCTGGTATCATCCTGCCCGCAAGCGAGCTGGCGGATATCGTTGTGACGTCCGGACCGACACAGATCAACCATCTGGAGCGCCTCAGAACCGTCACACTGGAAATTCGTCCACCGGACGCGGTACCGCTTGAAGTCGCACTAGCAACACTCCAGACAGAAGTTATCGACAAGCTTGAAGCACAGGGATTGCCGCCGGGCGTTCAGCTTCGACTGTCCGGCACTGCTGACAGCCTCAATCAAACGTGGGCACACATGAAGTTCGATCTGCTGATCGCAATTATCATTGTCTATCTGGTTATGGCGGTTCTTTTCGAAAGCTTCGTATATCCGCTGGTCATTATGCTCTCAGTACCCTTGGCGACCGCAGGCGGCGTGCTCGGGTTGGCTGGCATGAACCAGTTTACGTTCCAGCCCCTAGATATGCTGACGTTACTCGGGTTTGTGATCCTGATTGGTATTGTTGTGAACAACGCGATCTTGCTCGTGCATCAGACACTGTATCATATCCGAGATGAAGGTATGGACGTCACCGCTGCAATTTTGGAATCAACCTCCAATCGTATTCGGCCGATCTTCATGTCCACAACGACCAGTGTGTTCGGGATGATGCCACTGGTCTTGTTTCCCGGTGCAGGGTCAGAGTTATACCGGGGTTTGGGCTCAGTGGTTCTCGGCGGGCTCTCGCTTTCGGCAATCCTGACCCTTGCGATCATCCCGCCATTGATGGCGTTGTTCTGCGCAGCCGTCGAACGCAACCGGGGCGAACGACTTGAACGCAAAGCGGCCAAGGATGCCGACGACGACAAACCCAGTACTCCGGTGGTCGAAGATTTGACGTCACCAGATCGCAAACCCAGCGCGGCGGAGTAACCCAGAGATGATTGATGTTCGATTTGCCATCGTTGGCGCTGGCATCGCTGGCACGTCCCTCGCCTATCGGCTTGCAGAAGCATTGGGGAGTGCAGATGACATTGTCCTGCTCGAACGCGAAGACCAGCCGGGGTATCACTCAACCGGCCGTTCAGCCGCGGTGTATACTGAAACCTACGGCCCGCCGGTCATTCGCGCCCTAACCGCCGGCTCACGCGCGTTGTTTGACGATCCACCAAAGGGCTTTACCGATCATGATCTTCTGCATCCTCTTGGCGTGTTGCTTATCGGGCTTGAGCAGGCAAAGTCCCGAGCCGAACAAATCTACAATGATTGCCGTGCACTGACACCGAATGTGCGCCTTTTTGAGCCCACAGATATCACCAAACTCGTTCCTGTGCTGCGCCCAGAATGGACAACCATCGGCGTTTATGAACCAGATGCGATGTCCATGGATGTCGCTGCGATCCACCAAGGATATTTGCGCGGGTTCCGCGCCATGGGCGGCAGGATTATCACAGATGCCGATGTGTTTGAATGCGCGAATGCGAATGGGCGATGGTCGCTATCTACGCGCGCCGGAGATGTGCGCTGCGATGTCCTAATTAATGCTGCGGGGGCGTGGGCAGACGAGATCGCGAGTGCAGCCGGCTTAGGTCCTCTCGGTCTAACGCCTAAACGCCGAACCGCAATGGTATTCCAAGGCCCGGAAGATATTGATACCACTGGATGGCCGCTGGTGAATGATGTCGAAGAGAGCTTCTATTTCAAGCCGGATGCAGGTCGTATTTTAGCCTCGCCGGAAGAAGAAACACCGATGCCGCCCTGCGACGTGCAGCCGGACGAGTATGATATCGCGGTGACTGTGGACCGCATCCAGAACGCAACGACCATGGAAATCAAACACATAGACAACAAATGGGCAGGGCTTCGGAGTTTCTTTGATGACGGTGTGCCTGCGCTAGGGTTCGATGACCGAACTGACGGGTTCTTCTGGCTGGCGGGTCAGGGCGGATATGGCATAACCACGTCGGACGCCATGGCGCGTCTGGCAACCAGTCAGCTCTTGGGCCGGGATATGCCTGTGGACCTAAATGACATCGGCGTCAATGCATCGGACCTGGCGCCATCTCGCCTGTCCTAAGCCAGAACTTGGACATCTTGGCCAAGCCTGCTGTGTAACATTTGATTACGTTTAAGGTGTAGCGATCACGCCAATAGATGGCTATGCTTCGCGGCATTGGATTTACAAATTTTAATCAGGATTGAACGCATGAATATTATTCGTATCATTATCGCAATTTTTCTTCCGCCCGTTGCCGCATTTTTAACAGTCGGGATCGCACCTCATTTTTGGATCAACATCATACTTACGATTCTCGGATTCTTCCCGGGCATGATCCACGCCTTGTGGCTTGTCGTTAAAAAAGGCTGATGGGCTTAAGAACGTTGGCGGTCAGCCTGCTTTTTTGAGCGCAAGTGTGAACATGTCTTCACCCGCCTCGTTCTTAACCAACTCATGCCCCGTGGTCTCGCTGTAGGTCGCAAAATCCTTTGGCGCAGCCGGGTCAGTCACTTCGACTTCGAGAATATCTCCAGCCATAAGCTCCTTCATTTTTTTGTTGGCACGTAGCACCGGCAAAGGGCAGTTCAACCCTTTCAGATCAAGTTTAACCGTCGTTGTCATTCAAGTACCCACACCTCATTTAATACTGAAATCAGAGTCCGATTTTTCCACAAACATTGCAATAGTTTCGGCGCGCCAAATCAATTGTATGTCACGAAACTGTGTGTGGTCTGTGAGGCCTCATAAGCGTATTTTGTCATCATTCGTAGTTTCGGATCACCCACAAAACAGACGAGGTCGTGATGCCGTCTATCGCCGAGCAAAATAAAGATCATGAAGATGAAAGCGCCCGTGCACCGCATCGCGCAAGTGCGCTGCTTAAGGCAATGGGCAATAAACATCGCCTGATGATTTTGTGTCATCTCTCTGAGACTGAGGCCTGTGTGTCAGCACTCGAGCGCGTTGTCGGACTAAGTCAGTCCGCCTTGTCACAACATCTCGCCAAGTTACGGAACGAAAATTTGGTAAAAACCCGGCGTCACGCTCAGACGATATTTTATTCATTATCTGGTTCTGTGGCATCAGAGGTCATTAAGGCACTGCGGAGTTCCGAGTTTGACCCTTGCGAGTCAAATCCCGAACCGCAGAGCTAAACCCCCACATTACTTGCCTTTATTTTAATTCAAGTGCGCGTGAATATATACACGCCATCATCGCGCATCGTTCGCACTGCCCGCCCGGTTGATACAAGCTGATGCAAGTGCGCGAGGGTCTCACCGATCGCAAAGAACGTCTGATGTTCATCTAGTTCGCGCTTGAACAAGCGGTAAAGGACTTCCACGCCCGTACTGGGTTCGAATAGCGCTTCAACAGTATCATCAAGCCGCTCGACGTGGTGTTCGTCCAGATCATCCAGGCGTTCATGCAACCCTTTAAAGGGCCAGTTGTGGCTTGGCAGGATGAGCGGATCACCAGGAATTTGCTGACGAATGTGTTCGATGCTCTCGATATAAAGTTGCAGCGGTTGCCCATCGGGCTCCTGAGGCCAAACGCTGACGTTCGGACTAATCTTTGGCAGCACCTGATCACCAGAAATCAAAACGTCTGCCGCGTCACAATAAAGACAGGCATGCTCCGGGGAGTGGCCACGCCCGACAATCATGCGCCAGGTATTTCCACCGATTGAAATCTCACTACCGTCTTCGATGCGCTGAAGCGCCGCCGGAATTGTCGAGACGACTTTTTTGTACCCACCCATACGGCGCGTCACGGTGTCCATCATTTCAGGCGTAAAACCCGCGCGCTGATAAAACTTCTTATAGACGTCCAGCGATACTTCCTGTCCATCCAGCGAGAGCATACGCCCAAACGTCCATTCTGTGAGCGGCATGATCAGCGGCACATTGAACCGTTCTGTCAGCCATCCGGCCAACCCCGCATGATCTGGATGGAAATGGGTCACGACAACTCTGTTGACCGGTCGTCCCCCCATGATTCCCTGGAACAATGTCTCCCAAGCCGCCTTACAGTCATCCGTGCAGATACCTGTATCGACGATTACCCACTCGTCACCGTCCTCCAGCAACCAAAGATTGATATGATCCAGTTTAAACGGAAGTGGCATACGCAGCCAGTGAATGCCCGGTGCCACCTGCATGGTTTCGCCAATGGCCGGTTCGCCTTCGAAGACGTAATTTGGGATATAAGTCATGCAGCTTTTTTAAAGACTAGGCTCGAAATTGCAATCCTGATAGGTGGCCACACCCATCAATAATTACGATCAGATGTACCCCTTCTCCTTGGGGAGAGGGTACACACGTATCCTCACTGTCATCCCAGGGCGGCGTTATAGAATTGCATAGACGTGAAAACTAGATCAGGAACCAGGGCGTCTCTTGCTCAGGGTGTTCATCACCTGGACGAGCCGTCGGTATCTCATCGGGAACAATTTCGCGAACAGGTTCCGGCTGATGACTTTTTGTTACGACCGGTTTAGGTCGGCCATTGATGTCATGCCCTTCACGGATCATCCGTTCCTTGTTGATGATGTAATGTAATTCTTCTTTGATAATCTCTGTGTGACGTGTGGGTTCAGCCTTTAATACCGCCGAGACAATACCTAATCTGACTGATTTTGGGATGCGCTCAAAATTCTCAAGCATCATGAACTTGATGGACGGACGCACAGATGATGATAGCAACAGACTGAGCATTAGTTTTTTGCGTACATCATGACGCATGTTTCCAGCTTCGGTCAGCTCGAAGAACTCACCCACAAACTGACGTGGCGCGATTTCGCCATCCAGCAACGAAGTCAGGTTCTCGCGCAAGGCAGCAGTAAACTGTTTGCGAGTTTCAGTGACAATCTTTGACGCATGGCGCCGCACCTTAATAAGGCTGTCAGGTTCAAACGCATGGTCAGTGACATATTTCAGACATTCACGAACCAACTCGTGACGAGATGTATCGCCAATAATCTCAACGACACCGCGAACCAGTTTCGTTGAATTCCCAAGCGGCGCCAAGCGAGCTGTTGCGGCCAATGCCATCGAACCTTCTGGATCACGGGCACAAACCATTGCCAGTGCAAGTGGGTCTTCAAAGCTCGATAGATCAATATCCTTGTTCAAAAGATTCTCAGGCACAATTAAACGCGTTGCCTCGCCCGGCATCACCAAAGGCTCTCGGTCTTTATAGCTTTTCTTGATTCCTAGTGCGGTCTGCAGGCCTTCACTGGAAATGCCAAGCGCGTTATAGGCGGCTTCGCTCACGCGACAACCTTTAGGCGTTGTGGGCCGATATTACGAACTGGCACATTGGTTTTAACCAACCATTCTTTGAACATCCGCGCGCCGTCACGAAGCGCCGTTGGTTTTAAAACCCGGTTTATGGCTTCTTGTTGATATAACGATTGGCGCATTGCTGCCAGTTCACTCTCGCGACCGAGCCGCCACGCCAAAGGAACGTCTTCCATCGCATCCAGTGCACGTTCCTTAGACCCAATCACATCTGCCAATATCAATGTGAGAAATTGAATGGTCTCTTCATTGGGCTTTGCAGTGCCACGCCGCCACTTGCTGATGGTCGACGGTGCAACGCCAAGCATTCTTGCGAGTTCTTTACCGGCGACGCCGCCATCGGTGAGGCCACGAAACACTGGCCTGATGTCTACAATATCCGCGTCCCAGTCGCTAGATACCCCATCAAAATCGATTGCGGACGTTGCCCGATCGTCGCTCATTTTTATTACCCCAGATTGCCCAGTCTCCGAGTAAGTCCCTCGGAATACACTAATCTTTGCGATAATATGGTTAACAAATCCCTATATTTCGTACAACCAACAATATGTAGATTATATGACATACAGCGAACGACTCCCCATTTTGAGTACAATATCCTAGTATTTCGCCATGAGAATCGGTGTCGACCTGGGAGGAACCAAGATTGAAGCCATTGTCCTGGGTGACGATGGCAGCGAATGCGCGCGGATTCGCATGCCCAGTCCTCAAAACGACTACAATCAAACCATCGCAGCGATTGGTGACATTATTGCCCGTGTCGCTGTCGAGGCCGGTTGCCCCCCAGCGACAAAAGTTGGTGTTGGTATACCGGGCGCGACGTCTCTCAAAACCGGCCTGGTCAAAAACGCCAACTCCACATGGATCATCGGTCATCCTCTGCAACAGGACTTATGCGAAGCCTTGAGCCGCGATGTCCGGGTCGCCAACGATGCAAACTGCTTTGCTGTTTCCGAAGCGACGGACGGCGCTGGAAAGGACTGCGCTGTTGTTTTTGGCGTGATCCTCGGCACCGGTGTCGGCGGCGGCATCTCAATTAACGGATCACCTTTGGTTGGGCGCAACGCAATATCCGGAGAGTGGGGCCACAACCCCCTCCCCTGGCCGGAGCCCGCAACCGAACTGCCGGGCCCGCCCTGTTACTGTGGCAAGTCAGGATGCATTGAGACTTTTCTGTCGGGACCTGGATTACGCCATGACCATATGACGACAGGCGACGATGAGCTGGATACAGCCGAAATTGTCGCACGGGCTGAAGAAGGCGACACTCGTGCACGCCAAACAATGCAGCGATATGTTGATCGACTGGCACGCGCGCTGTCGGTCGTCATCAACATTTTAGACCCGGATATTATTGTGCTCGGCGGTGGCCTCTCAAACATTGCCTGTCTTTACGACGATGTGCCAAAGTTGTTAGGGCGTTATGTCTTCTCGGATGTCTGTGAAACGCCCATCGTCAAAAACATTCACGGCGATAGTTCAGGTGTGCGCGGTGCCGCCTGGCTATGGCCTAAATCTTAAAAAAGGTTCTCCAATGACCGTTTCCATCAATCGCCCTAAAGAGGGTGTTGCCGAAATCATTATCGACCGGGATGACAAGCGGAATGCTTTGAACAGTATAACCGTTAAGGGCATCACAGATGCTGCCAATCAATTGGCACAAGATGCGGCGCTGCGGGTCGTGGTTTTGCGGGCATCGGGCACACGGGCGTTTTCCGCTGGTGCCGATATCTCCGAATTATCCGGCCTAAACAAAACAACTGCCTATGACTTCATCAACAATTTACGCGGCGCGATACAGGCAATATTCGATCTGCCGGTCCCCGTGATTTGCCGTATTCAAGGCGCATGCATTGGCGGTGCGATGGAGATGGCGGCAGCCTGCGATCTCAGAATTGCGACAAAGAATGCGACGTTCTGCATGCCTGAAGTCCGCGTCGGTATCCCTTCTGTCATTCAGGCCGTGTTGCTGCCGCGCCTTATGGGGCGTGGACGCGCTGGATGGCTGGTTCTGTCCGGTGATGTCATCGATGCGAACATCGCCTACGAGTGGGGATTTGTTGAAGAAGTCGTCGAGAGCGAGATTTTGGATGAAGCCGTGGATGCGGCTGTGGCATCAATCCTGGCATCTGCACCTGCGGCTGTACGGGCTCAAAAGCAGCTGCTTCAATCTTGGGATCACACGCCGCTGGATGCAGCGATCACCGCAAGCATGGATACGTTTGCGAATGCCTATGACACAGACGAACCGGCGACATATATGGCGCACATTCTCAATAAAAAGAAGTCCAGCTAGTCGATCGTCACTGGGAACATAAACAACACAGCAACACCAAGCGCCGCGGCAACCAAGCGTTGCCACACAGGACGGTCAGCGATCAGAGATATGCTGAGCAGCCAAAGTCCTGCACCGACCTTTGTCATGGCCAGCACGGCCAGCATAGGCGCGGCCTTCAACTCAACCAGCGCCGGGTTCGCGACAAACGCTAGTGGAACCAAATACAAACCGAGGCCAAGACGCATGGCAACACCGGCAACGCGTAACCACGGTGCATCAGCCATACCAGCGGCAATAAAAACGGTGCCGCAGACCGGTGGTGTTATTGTCGATAACAGCGCAAACCAGAACACAAACAAGTGCGCATGCAACAGGGGCAATCCCAGTTCCTGTAGTGCGGGACCCGTAACGGACACGCAAATGACATAGGCCGCCGTCGTTGGCACTTCCATCCCCAGGATCAAACAAGCCAGCGCCGTCAATAGCAGCGCCGCCCAAAGCTGTCCGCCAGACAATGAGATGATCGTCGACGTAACTTTGACGCCCAGTCCTGTCATCTGCAACACACCGACAATAATCCCTGCACACAGAATTATCGCTGCGACGGTCGCGATCTGGCTTGCCGCATTCATGAGCGCATCGGCAATTCGGGTCATCCATCTTGGGATAGAGAACTGCCCCTTTGCGTTAAAAGCCAACAACAGCGTCGAGGCGACGATGGCGACTGCAGACGCATATTGCGGCGTGTAGCCGCCAATGAATAACCGCTCGAGCAGGATGGCAAACGGCACCGCAAAAAACAGACCGGTAATCAATAGTGTTTTGCGATCGGGTTGCTCGGAGGCATCCATCGGCTTGAGGTCAAGCTTCTTGGCAAAGCCGTCCACCCCGACCCAAACGGCAAAGAAAAACAGCAGCGAGGGCAACAGCGCCGCCGCCATGATGTCGGTGTAAGGCACGCCGACCAGCTCAACCATCACGAACGCCCCAGCGCCCATCAAGGGGGGCATAATCTGACCGCCACTGGACGCCACGGCTTCAACAGCAGCAGCGAGCGAGGGCGGATATCCCAACCGCTTCATCGCAGGCAATGTGATTGCACCGGTTGACGCGACGTTTGCGGATGCAGACCCGGACAACGACCCAAACAACGCAGATGCCAATACCGATACTTTGGCCGCGCCCGCGCGTAATCTTCCCGCAACGGCAATCGCCAGATTCATGAAGCCCTGCCCGGCCTCACCCGCATTCAAAACAGCACCGAGGATCACAAAGACGGCAACAACGTTAACCGAGACACCAGTGAGCGGCCCCCAAAAACCCGCTTCGGCAATCGTCAGGTTTCCAAGCAAACTCGCCAAGGGCAGTCCCGGATGGCCAAATTCGCCCGGAATGTATTCTCCGAATACACCGTATGAGAGCACCACAACCGCAACCATCGGCAATGGCCAATTAATAGATCGCCGCGCCATCTCGAGTACGATGACAATCAGGCAAATCGCCATCGCCATCTGTAGAGAGCTATTCAAATACCCATACTGATCACCAAGAGCGCTCTCGTTTATCGCAATGTACGCGCAAGTGACGAGGCCCAGCGCTGCCATTGCATACCCGACAAATCGCTCAATTGTATTATCGGTCCGAGCGAAGACAAAAACCCACGGTAGCGCCAGGGCCATGTGCACAGGTCGGCTGATCAGGTTGGGAATAAGCCCGGAAAAAATGAGATAGATATGGAATGCTACTGAAACAGCAGCGAGCCCTAGGAAGATCATCCCCGGGGCTCGCGTCTGTTCGTCGCCGGAAGTTTCCGGCTCAATCATCATGGTGTTACTTCAATGCATCCGGGATCGTCATCTTTGCTTCGGCGTAATACCGGAGCGCACCTGGGTGAAGCTTGCCATACATGTTGGAGAGCATCTTGGCTGAAACACCTGCCCACCATTTATTGTCTTTGCTCATGCGTGCCTTTTCGGACCAATAGGCTTTGGTCAGTGTGTAAGCAGCATCGTCGCTCATGTTTGTTGTGGTATAGGCCATTACGGGCAACGTCGTTGTTGTGATGTCACGATCAATACCTGGATAAGTGCCAGCTGGAATGATCAGCTTGGTTCGCTTGGTCTTTTTGATTTCTTCGTCGGACATGGACAACAAATCGATCTTTGCACCCGCCGCAGCTTCCATCACATTCGGCGCCGGATATGAACCGGCCGTCGCGAAGCCATCAATCTGTTTGTTTTTCAATGCTGGCACAGCCGCATTCAACTCGACGTCGATCAGCTTCACCTTACCTTCAACACCAAACAGCTTGAAGTACTTGGCGCCCTCGCGTGCACCAAAGCTGCCCTTGCCGATCAGGTATGACTTGCCCTCAAGATCAGCGAACGACTTGATACCCGCGTCCGCGCGCACAACAAAGTGCATGGTCAGTGATGGGATTGGAAACAGGCCACGAATTTCATCAAACTTGGCATTCTTGGGCTCAAACATCTTCTTGCCGCCCTGCGCAAGCTTGACCAGCACCGGCGGCGTTGTGAACACATAGTTGCCGGGACGAACAGCGGCTTCTTTGACGTTCTGGACCGATCCCTGGCTTTCTTCGATCGTCAGAATCATATCGCCATTGGTGCCGCGCTTAACGGCTTCCGCGATCTGAACCGCCATTTGATAGTAAGACGACGTGGATTTAGCAGATTTATACGTGACGCGTGTTTCCGCGTTTACCAATGATGCACTGGACAGCACAGCAAGCGCCGCAGAACCCGCGACAATAACTTTCTTTAAAGACATGGATGTTCCCTCATAAGTTTGTTCTGCGATGCATTTTAACGGAACTGACCCATGCTTCAATCATCGTCATCATTCGGTTTCGAAATTTCTATCCTTTCGTCCTCGGATCATGTCCTGTGCGACGCCCCTTCTCATTGGGGAGAGGGAGCTCACGCACATCGGCGTCCGGGGGATAAACTTAGTGCGCCATGAGCATTGGAATTTTTGCGTGGCCCAGAACGTGCTTGGTCACGCCACCGAGGATCAATTGCCGCATCCGACTGTGTGTATACGCGCCCGTTACCAGCAGATCAGCATCAAACTTCTCACATTCTTCCAACAATCGCGGCCCAACACTGCCTGCGGGTGCTTCGAATATTTTTGTATCAGGTTTAACACCATGCCATTCAAGATAGCTGGCCAATTCGGCACCACGCGCCCCAGAGGTGCGAAAACTATCCGCCGTAAGAACCATGACGGCTTCAGCCTGTTCCAATATGCGCACAGCCGATGATACTGCCCGCGCAGACTGGACACTCCCATTCCAAGATATCGCCACACGTTTTCGAATTGATGCCGTACCGCCCGGTGGTACAACGAGGACAGGCCTGCCACTCTCAAAGATTGCTGCGTTCAATGTCATTGGTGTCAACACATCATCAGAATCACCCGGCCGGGCCACAACGATTAAATCATTGAGGCGACCAAGCCGCGCAACCACCTCATCCTCGCGACCATGCTCATGTCGCCAGGAAACCGTGACTTTGCGTTCGCCATCAGGTTTATCAGCAACATCAACGCCATGCCGTTTGACACTTTCATCGAACATAGCCCGCGCCCGATCCGCCCGCGAGCTTGCCTCTTTCTCAGCCATGCCGATCATGTCCTCAACCATTGCAACGGACATGCCTTCTCCAAGCAACGGAATGGATTCCTTTGCCTCTGGTTCTACATGCAGAACTTCAAGATGACTTTTGAGATCTTTGGCGATCGAATAGGCTTTATCCAGAATTCCCTGATTCTCTGGTGCGCCGCTTAAGGGACATAAGATGGTGTTGACCATAATGAGCCTCCGTTTCGTCGTAAGACGACTAGTATGTCATTTTTCCTGCGTGCAGGCAAAATTACAGACCGAGAACGCGAAGTCCCTGTGCAATCGTTTCAGTCTTCTCACCTGCACTATTCACCTGAGACCATGTCATTTCACCAACCTCATAGTCTGATTGTGATCGTGCAATATCCGGTGTTACGTCTGATACGTTGCGTTGGCGTTTTAGTACACGTTCGATGCGGACTTCTTCGGGTGCTGTCACCCAAATGCCGGTAAATGGAACCCCCAGTTCGGTGGCCAGTGCCTCTGCCATTTCTCGTTGATTTTGCATGGCAAAAACTGCATCCAGAATGACACTCTGGCCAGCAAGGATCGCCTGACGCGCCTGATCAAAAAATTCATCATACGTCTTGATTGTCATGTCAGCCGTATATCCTTCAGGGCCAAGTGTCTCATTCGGATGCACACCCGAGATACGCTTGCGGACGACGTCAGTGCGAACAACACGCGCGCCTGGTGCCAGGCCTATGTAGGAGGCGATTTCACGTGCCAGTCGCGACTTTCCAGACCCAGACAGCCCGCCGACACCAACCAATCTGGGCGGTGTGACCTGCAAATACTCTTTAGCCAATTCTAGATACTTAAAGGCCAGTTGCTGTTCTCGCTCGCGCGCAGCATTGTCCGATTGGACAGCGGACATTGCGGCCCCGACATGTGCGCGAATCTGTGCGCGCATGGACAAGAAGATTGGAAGCACTCGGTAAAGGTCTGCCTGTTCGTTTGCGACTTCGAGATACCTGTTCAACAGGAAAGCTGCGAGACGTTTCCGGTCATGGGCCTGTAAATCCATCAGCACGAATGCCAGATCATAGGCGGTATCAATGACCGAGAAATCATCTGAAAACTCAATTGCATCAAACAATGTTGGCTTGTCATCCACGAGGCAAATGTTTCGAAGATGCAAATCTCCGTGACAGTGGCGCACACATCCACGCGCCCTGCGCTCATCAAGGATCTGCGCCGCCGCGTCAATTCTCGAAAGCGTCTCTGTGGTCAATGCACGGACGTCATCATCCGGAAACACGCCCTCGGGGAGCGCGGCGAATGCCTGCACATTGTTTTTGGCGATTCTTTGGATTCCTTCTGCACCGCCATGCCCATGATCAACACGCGCGCCGTCATGGAACTCAGCGATCGCATCCGCTAACTGTTCAATGACAGGGCGTCGAAGGCCATGCTCAACTTTAACCAATCGATCGAAAAGTGTGTCTTCGTCAAACCGCGTCATCTCAACAAGCCAGTCAACAATGTCCCCGTCACCGCCCATGGCAAGGCCGGCTTCGGTCTTTGTGACAGGCTTCAATCCTTTATAGATCATTGGCGCGGTGCGGCGATTGATCTCAAGCTCGCGTTCACAAGCGATCCGTCGCGCGTCCAGAGTTGTAAAATCCAGAAATGCATAAGCGACGGCACGTTTCAGTTTGAACGCCCGATCACCGCTTAAAAATATAACAGAAATATGTGTCGTAATGATCCGGGGTGGGCCATCCGCTGTCGTAAGCTCTTTCTTTAAAAAAGCAATCACATCTTGCTGATTGTAAATCGGTTCCCTCAACTGAATGTCGCTCTGGCCTCGTCGACGCCTTCAGGGTCTTCATGAATAATGACTTCGGCGTTCGGAAACGCATCCATAAGTTCCAGTTCGACCTCTTCGGAAATCTCGTGCGCATCCATCAGTTTCATTTCACCATCGAGTTCAAGATGGAATTGGATAAACACATGTAAGCCTGAAGACCGGGTTCGGAGATCGTGAAGACCTTTAACCTCGGTGTGCGCCATAACGATATCGCGGATTTTCTTTCGGTCCTCGTCTTCCAGTTCCCGGTCCATCAGAATTGCCAGGGAGCTCTGACCGATGGCCCAGGCACCCTTCACAATATAAAGGGCGATCAAAATCGCGATCAGCGGGTCAGCGTACTGCCAGCCAAGATGGCTCGACATGAATAACGAGACCATAACACCAAGGTTGATCAGGACGTCTGTCTGGTAATGAAGGCTATCCGCGTCAATCGCTACCGAACCAGATTTCTTCACGACGTAGCGCTGGAAAATCACCAGGAATACCGTCAGCACAATTGAGAACACCATCACCGCATAGCCGATATCCGTGTTCGCAATCTCTCGTGGATGCGCAACCCGCTCACCAGCCTGCACCAAAAGGAATGCCGCCGATCCACAGATAAACGCCGCCTGTGCGAGGCCTGCCAACGGCTCTGCTTTGCCATGGCCAAAGCGGTGCTCGCGGTCCGCGGGTTGTAGTGCATGATGAACTGCAAACAGATTGATTATCGAAGCCGCGGCATCGAGGATCGAATCTAATAACGTCGACAGCAGACTGACAGAATCTGTCATCAGCCACGCAGCAAACTTGGTCACGATCAAAATCGTTGCGACACTGACCGAGGCGATTGCCGCCGCGCGCATAAGCTTACCACCAACAATCATTGGATTGACGGCAGCAGCGGCAGCGCTTTCAGCTGATGGTGCGTCAGGAGTGCTCACGGGAATTGCCGTTCCGTTTTCCAGCTATCATCGTCGCGGTAGTATACGACACGCTCATGTAAGCGAAATTTCCCGTCCGACCAAAATTCGATCAGCTCAGGCGCAACCCGAAAACCCGACCAGTGTGGCGGTCTGGGCACTTCGCCAACGCCGAACTTGGCGGTGAATTCCGCGACACGCCGTTCCAGAATAAACATGCCCTCCATCGGACGTGATTGCTCGGAAGCCCACGCGCCGATCCGGCTGCCACGAGGTCGCGATTGAAAATAGGTATCGGCCTCTTCATCGCTCACAGGTTCCGCATGGCCTTCGATACGCACCTGCTTGCGGAGGCTCTTCCAGTGAAAATTCAGGGCAACATGATTGTTTTGCGACAATTGCTGCCCCTTTTTGCTTTCAAGGTTCGTGTAGAACACAAACCCCTGCTGATCGAAATCCTTTAGCAGCACCATCCGAGACGATGGCTTGCCGTCCGGGGTCGTCGTTGCCAGGTTCATCGCGGTCGGGTCATTGATCTCGCTTTCCTTGGCCATATCCAGCCATTTACCAAAGAGATCGAAAGGTTCAGCATAGTTCGTCATGTTTGTTTCCGTGATCATTGTCACTGCATTTGCGGATAAGAATTGTTATCAACCCGCCTAATTTCTGCCACAACGTGTTGATAAAGAAGTATACGAAGAAAGTCGACCGTCGAGCCATTTATTCAGGCGACTATTTTTCACAAGACTTGTACTATCAGCGACAGAATCGTCGCGACAATGGCGTCAAGATATTGGGGATACCTGAGCAATGAGATTTTCCAAACCCTTCATCGCAATCGCAATTTGCCTATCACTTGCGGCCTGTAGCCAGGGCCGTGAGAAAGAAACCGTCGGTACAGTCGCCGGGGCAGGTCTCGGTGCGCTCCTGGGCTCGCAGCTTGGTAGCGGCAAAGGCAAACTTGCAGCAATCGCTTTTGGCACACTCGCGGGTGCTTGGGCCGGTAGCGAGATCGGCAAGTCTCTTGATGCGGCAGATAAGCAGTACGCTCAACGGACCGCGCAGGATGCCCTTGAATATAATAAGGTTCAGCAGGCATCGACCTGGCGCAATCCGGACTCCGGCCATTCAGGCACTGTGACACCGGTCAGCACTTTCAGAAACAGCGCTGGCAACGATTGCCGCGAATTTGAGACGTCAATTTATGTCGATGGGAAACAGGAGAAGGGTGCCGGAACAGCATGTCGTCAGGCTGACGGCACTTGGAAAATCGCAAGTTGACCGTACGCGCGACGCTCAGTCGCATCGTCGTATTCGGCCTCATCACACTCACCCTGCTAACAAGTTGGGGTGTATCGGCTGAGGACGTCATCACCTACACGACGCGTCAGGGCGACGATATAAAAGCCGTCTTTATCCCGGCACTTAAAACAGCGCCGACGCCGTCTCCGGCCATCGTCATGCTGCATGGTTGCGGTGGGCTTTATGATAGCAAAGGGCAAATCCGCACCCGCGAACGGGCCTGGATTGACGAACTTCAGGTCGAAGGATACGCACTTTTATTACCCGCTAGCTTTGCCTCTCGCGGTTACGCCAGTTTATGTAAAACAAAGAATCGTCCCGTCACACCCGAAGGTCAGCGTCCGTTCGATGCAATGGGTGCTGTCCAGTATCTTGCAGCGAAACCCGAGATCGACCCCAAGCGTATTGGTCTTTTGGGGTGGTCCAATGGGGCTATGACAGGCTTACATACTGTCCGCATAGGCGCCGACGCGGCACCAACAGCCAAAGAAATCGATATCAAGACAGCCGTGCTTTTTTATCCCGGCTGCATTGCCCTCAAACGATCTCATCCAGATTACGAAGCACGTGTCCCGACATTAATCCAACACGGGGCACTTGATGACTGGACACTCCCCGATCCGTGCCGCGAACTTGTTGCCAGTGCTGGAAACAGAGACGGCGGCGCGCCTATGTTCATCGATCTGTATGACGGTGCCTATCACGGATTTGATCATCCAGATTCCAAGGTACGGGGAATCATTACCAAAAACTCAGCGTACGCATCAGGGCAAAAAGAGGTCCATGTAGGCACCCATCCTGAAGCGCGCAAGCAAGCGATCGCGCGAACACTGGCCTGGTTCCGAGAACACCTAGGCAGCGCGAAATAATCACAATTATCGTATTGAGCGATCTGGGCGAGCCCCTTAGGATGCCGCCATCATGACTGACGAAAATGCCAAGACCGAGCCTCCCATCCGCGCCGCAATAGTGCCGGTCACACCACTCCAGCAGAATTGTTCTATCGTCTGGTGCATCGAGACCAACAAGGGCGCGTTTGTCGACCCCGGCGGCGATATCGACATGTTGCTGGATGCGGTCGCGCAAGCCGGATGCGACATCGAAAAAATTCTCCTGACCCATGGGCATGCCGATCATGCCGGTGCAGCTGATGAATTGCGGGAACGGCTGGGCGTGCCCATCGAAGGACCGCACATCGATGACCAGTTCTGGATCGATGATATTCCAACTTCATCCGCCAAGTACGGTTTTCCCGGTGGCCGGTCGTTTGAGTCTGATCGTTGGCTGGTGGGTGGCGACAGTGTCACGGTCGGCAATGTATCGTTCGGCGTTTATCACTGCCCCGGCCACACACCTGGCCATGTGGTTTTCCATCAAGCTGAGAGCAATCTTGCGTTTGTCGGCGATGTGCTGTTTCAAGGGTCCATCGGGCGCACCGATTTCCCCAAAGGCGATCAGGACACGCTGATCAATTCAATCACGACGCAGCTTTGGCCCCTAGGCGACAATACCGCATTTATTCCAGGCCACGGCCCGATGTCCACATTTGGCCATGAACGAGAAACTAATCCCTATGTCGGCGGGACCTGACCGCAGCACCTTTACAACGGAGAAATCACATGTCTGATCCTATTTTGAACGAGTGCATTAATCCGACCTGCCCTTTTTCCGGCAAACCCGTCGAGCCTGACAGCCTGACCAAATACAAAGATTACACGGTGGGTTTTTGCAATCCTGATTGCCGCGACAAGTTTGCGGCAGCCCCGGACGACTTTCCAGATGCCATCGAGCACTTTGACCAACGCATTGCCGAGGAAAACTCATGAGCGACACACGCATCAAGACCGTCGAAGACCTCGAAGCGATCTATGGCACACCAGCGGAGGCCTCAATCGTCAAGGAAAGCGCGGTCATCACAGACGAATACCGCCGCCTGATAGAGGCATCGCCTTTCGTTGCGCTGGCGTCCAGTGGCAAGGATGGGCTTGATTGCTCGCCGCGTGGCGATCTCGGGAGTGTCGTGCATATTCACGACGAGAAAACCTTGATGATCCCGGATCGGCGCGGCAACAACCGGGTTGATACCTTGCGGAATATCATCGAGGACCCGCGTGTTGGTCTGTTGTTCCTGATTCCTGGCTCCGGCACCACGCTCCGTCTGAATGGCCGCGCACACCTGAGCATTGAACCTGAATTGCTAAAAAGCTTTGAGGAACGAGGCAAGCCGCCTCGCTCCGTCATGGTAATCGAGATCGACACCATGTATTTCCAATGCGCCCGCGCCATCCTTCGCTCAAAGATCTGGGATGCGGATACACATGTTGCCAAGACCGACATTCCATCGCCGGGCACGATCCTCGCGGCACAAACTAAGGCCAACGAGGATGGCGGCATTGATGGTGACGCCTATGACGCAGAATGGCCGGGGCGTGCTGCAAAGTCGCTCTGGTAGACCGCCCCCCTTACCTGTCCTCTCCCCCATTTCATAGGGGAGAGGGACCCACGTGAAAACACACAGCCCGCTTATCCCTCTCCTCCTTTTAGGAGGAGAGGCCAGGTGAGGAGGTTTTTCCCCCTTAACCCTTGCATATCCGGGGTTTGCCCCTTAAACCTCCGCCAAAGAATGTTGCAAAATCCCATACGTTTGTAACACACCATAACGCTCACCCATTTTGAGCCGGAGAACCATTGTGACCGATACCATGCACCCCTTTCGTACCCATACCTGTGACGCACCCCGACCCGAACACGTCGGCCAGACCGTGCGACTTTCCGGCTGGGTGCACCGTAAGCGTGACCACGGTAACCTGATGTTCGTGGATCTTCGTGATCACTATGGCATTACACAGTGCGTGATTGATATTTCCAGCGACCTGTTTCCGACCATTGAGAGCGCACGGCCCGAGACCGTGCTGACAATTACCGGTGAAGTCGTTGAGCGTTCCGCCGAGACCATTAATGCCAATTTGCCAACAGGCCATGTGGAAATTCGCATCCGTGCGGTGAACGTCGAGGGCCCTGCAGAAGTCCTGCCCATGCAGGTCGCGGGTGAGCAGGAATACGGCGAAGACATTCGTTTGCGCTATCGCTTTCTGGATTTGCGTCGCGAGAAGATGCAGAAAAATATCAAGTTGCGGAACGGTGTTATTTCTTCAATCCGCCGTCGGATGACTGACCTTGGCTTTATGGAATTCCAAACACCGATCCTAACCGCGAGCTCGCCTGAAGGTGCTCGCGATTATCTGGTGCCGGCACGAAACCATCCGGGAAAATTCTACGCGTTGCCGCAGGCACCACAACAGTTCAAGCAGTTGCTGATGGTTTCCGGGTTCGACAAATATTTCCAGATCGCCCCATGTTTCCGCGATGAGGATGCCCGTGCAGATCGCTCACCCGGTGAATTCTACCAGCTCGATTTTGAGATGGCGTATGTGACGCAGGAAGATGTTCTGCGCACCATCGAGCCTGTGATTGCAGGCGTATTCGAAGAGTTCGCAGACGGCCAGACGGTCACTAAAACGCCGTTTCCGGAAATCCCTTACCGCGAATCCATGATGAAATACGGCTCAGACAAGCCTGACCTCAGAAACCCGATTGAAATGCAGGATGTCACTGATCATTTCAATGGTTCTGGTTTCAAGGTTTTTGCCGGCATGATCGAAAAGAACGATGCCGTCAGAGTATATGCTATTCCAGCCCCGACAGGTGGCAGCAGAGCCTTCTGTGACCGCATGAACAAATGGGCCCAAGGTGAAGGCCAGCCAGGACTGGGATACATCTTCTTCCGTGATGGCGAAGGTGCAGGCCCCGTGGCGAAGAATATCGGGGAAGAACGCACAGCCGCCATACGCACGCAGCTTGATTTGGCGGATGGCGACGCCGTGTTCTTTGTCTGTGGTGTACCTAAAGACTTCGCTTCATTTGCTGGCGCTGCCAGAATGAAGGTTGGGACCGATCTCGAGCTTTGCGAAACCGGCTGCTTCAAATTCTGCTGGATTGTCGATTACCCAATGTTTGAGTTGGATGACGATGGCGAGCTCGAATTTTCCCACAACCCGTTTTCGATGCCGCAAGGTGGTCTCGAAGCCCTTGAGAACAAAGATCCGCTCGATATTCTTGCCTATCAGTACGACATCGTCTGTAACGGCGTTGAGTTATCGTCGGGCGCCATCCGAAACCATCGCGCTGATATCATGGTCAAAGCATTCGGCATGGCCGGATACGACATGAATGTGGTCGAAGAAAAGTTTGGCGGCATGCTTCGCGCATTTCAGTTTGGCGCGCCACCGCACGGCGGGTCAGCGCCGGGCATTGACCGAATCGTCATGCTGTTGGCAAACGAAGAGAATATCCGCGAGGTTATCGCCTTCCCGATGAATCAACAGGCAGAAGACCTGTTGATGGGCGCCCCGACAGAAGTGGAAGCAAAACGCCTTAAGGAACTCAGCCTCAAGCTTGATTTGCCAAAGCCAAAGAAAACCACGACGGACGTCGATAAGTCTGAAAAATAATATTGCACTGCAACAATATGATTGCGTTGGATTTTAGGTAAATTACCTATAGTTTTCAGCGAAATAAATGTTTAGTGCTGTACATTATTTTTCTTGCATATGCCGCTAATTAGGCGTCTTAGTGCAAGTGCGAAGACGGCATGGATTCACAGGCCAAATCCAGTCAGGTCCGCAAAAATTAAAAAAATTGAATACGGCCTAGGACAACTATTCATGATGAGAATTGCACTTGCTCTTTCAGGTGTGCTGCTTTGTTCAGCTTGTGCTGCGCCAGTCGGTGTGACCGTCGCCGCATTAATGGCGGACGGCGTGTCGTACGCGGCCACTGAAAAATCCCTCTCGGATCACGGGATCTCTGCGATCACCGATCAAGACTGTGCAATGCATCGGGTGTTTACCGAAAATTCTGTATGCCAGGCGAATGATGACAATCTCGAAGTTGCAGAACACCTGCCCTTTGAGCCAGGACAAACCCCGGAAGAGCCCGGCATTTATATGGTTATGGCGAGCACCTACAACTATCAAGCTGCCAAGGATATCAACGCCCGCCATGCGGCGATGAAACCACAATTGTTCGCCATGCCTGCAGGTGATCAGAACATGACCTATCATGTCGTTTCTGGTCCGGTGACACGGGCGACTTTTAACAATGCCCAGCATGTTGCGGCCCAGGCCGGCATTCACAATACTTGGGCCCTCAAAATTGAGGAACGCGATTGGGAGATTGCGAAGGAACTACGCTCAAGAAATGCGTCAGAGGCGCTGCTCACCAAATAATTCTGGCTTGTTGCATTAACATTCAATAAGTCCCTTTTGCGCCTTTCTCGATAGCTTCCTGTAACGAATCCCGTTCATCACACGAAAAAATACAGGCATCGTCGAGTTTGGCCAAAAGCACTTTGGCTTTTTCTAATCGCCCTGTCTGAACATAAAGAATGCCAAGATATTCCATTGCGCCTTCGTGATCGCTATCGATGGCGAGCGCCTTGCCATATAATTTTTCGGCTTCATCCATCCGGCCCTGTTTGCGGATCGAATAAGCAAGCAAATTCCACGCGTCAGCGCTGTCGGCATCTTTGGCGACGGCCTTTCGAAGCAGTGTCTCGGCATCAGCGTAATTGTCCGCCTTTAATGCTGTTCGTGCCTGCGATATCTCGGTCGCCTTTGCGGGCGCACTATCATTAGAGTCAGCGGCAAAACCACTGGTTGGCAATATAAATAGAACCGCTGCAACGCAGCCTGCAATCAAAGCCCGCATGGATATCTCCGTAAAAATAAATTCTATAATCACGCAAATGTATCTTAGGAATTGCTAATTTAGAATGCACGAAGGCGTGAGGTCCTCGCTCGTTTGCATTGGGTAATGCTAATTTAGTCACATTCCGCTCATTTATTGCTCACGGAAATGAAACCAGCCTCAAAATCAACGTGAGCAGGTTTGCTACGATCCGCGTGAAATCACGATAACCCGTTGTTTTTCATGCAAAAATTTAATCACCCCTGTTTGAACAGACGTTCAATGCAGTCGTGCGCGAAAATCTCTAGATTCAATCTCGTAAGCACATCCTGAAACGCAAAGGAGGCGAAGCAGATGTTCAAAACTCAAAAGTATTTGTTTGCCGTCTTTGCAGCATCGGTTGCGATCTCATTGACCGCGCCAACGCTTGCAGGACAGATGGAAGATACACCGGTGCCCACACCTGAGCCGATTGTAGATATCGACTCCAGTGAGAACTACATCGGAATCTCTATCGCGCATTCATAATTGAGATAGACCCCAAACGGAAAGCCAGCATATCCCCCTGTGCTGGCTTTTCTGTTAGCCTGTTTTCTTCAACTTATGCTCAAGAAACGGCAGCAATCCACCCGCATCAACAATCGCCATCAAATGTTCGGGGATGGGTTGGCAGTGATAGGTTTCGCCTTGGGTCGTATTGGTGATGTCCCCCGCAAGCGGATCAATTTCAAGAACGTCACCCATCGCAATCTCGGATGCCTCTGCACAGACCAATGCTGGCAGGCCGATATTAAAACAGTTCCGATAGAAAATACGCGCAAACGAATGTGCAACCACGGCCCGGATCCCCAATGTCCGCAAAAACAATGGCGCAGTCTCGCGCGACGAACCAATGCCCATATTATCGGTTGCGACAAATACGTCCCCTTCGACAACGCTTCTGGAAAAATTCGGATCCATATCGCGAAGGCAATTTAACGCTCCATCACCGAGATCGCCGGTCCCCTGGTATGAGCCAATCGGGGCCAGTGCGTCTGTATCGATATTGGCGCCATATCTCCAGGCGCGTCCGTTTATGGTTCTCATAGGAATTCCCTCGGATCGGTAATTTCACCAGTCAATGCGGACGCCGCCACCGTATAGGGCGAGCCCAGGAACAACTTCGAAGACTTAGGCCCTGCCCGTCCCACAAAGTTGCGGTTCGTTGAGGATATGCCAACCGCGTTTTCATCCAGTCTGGACGGTCCGATTCCAATGCAACCACTACATCCCATCGGCAGAATAACACCGCCTGCATCTTCAATAATTTTCATGGTCCCGTCCTGTTTGGCCTTTTCAGCCATCGACAATGACGACGGCGAGATCATGAACTTGAAACCTTCCTTGATTTTACGTCCCTTGAGGACCGCTGCTGCCATCCGAAGATCATCAAGCTTGGCACCTGTACACGCCCCCAGATACGCCTGATCTAGTTTAGTGCCCTGATGATCGGAAATCGGTGTTGAATTCTCGGGACTGGAAGGCGCTGCGACATGCGGTATGAGCTCATCACCGTCGATTGTGACTGTTTTCGCATAGGTCGCATCTGCATCCGAACGCCAGGTCTCTATATCGACATCCTTGGCACCCCAGCCATGCAGAACCTCAGCCGTCTTTTCATCTGGCTCGCAATACCCGGCTTTGCCACCAAGCTCGGCGGCCATATTGGCAAGGGTCATGCGCTCTTCGACCGACATCGCGCTAACGGCCGTCCCGGAATATTCAATCGCCTGATAGTTGAAGCCCATAATCCCATGGTCACCGCACAGTTTTAAAATGACATCTTTCGCGGCGACGCCTGGCTTCAATGTTCCGGTGACATCAATACGCACCGTCTCAGGCACGCGCGCCCAAATTTCACCTGTCGCCAGCACGCCCGTCATCTCCGTAGCCCCGACGCCAACCATAAAGGCGCCAAAGGCACCGCCAGTGACCGAGTGGCTATCGCCGCCGACAATGAACATACCCGGCTTCACATGACCGCCCTCAGGCAGCACGATATGACAAATACCGCGTTCTTTGATGAAGTGCTTGATGTCGTGCTCGACACTCCAGTGCTGCGCGTGTTTCTGAATTTCCTGATGGTTGGGATCGTCGTCATTGATGTAGTGATCCGTAATCACAACAAGCTTATCCAGATCCCAGATCGGCACGCCCAACTTGTCGAGGCTTTTACCCGCAGCGCGAGGCCCGGCGCTATCATGCATCATCGCAAGATCGACACGACAGGTCACAATCTCGCCCGGTGTCACACGATCAACACCGGCAGCGTTGGCAATAATCTTTTCGGCCAGGGTTTGCCCCATTTGTTTCATCCTCGTCTAAGTTAAATAACTTTCTTGTCTCGGAGTGCAGCTATTACGGCGTCACTATACCCGGCATCGCGGAGTAAATCATCTGTGTCTGCGCCGAGTTTTGGTGCCGGGTTCGCCGGTGCAGGCGAGCCGCCCGAACGTACTGCCGGTGCCACGTATTTGTATGTGCCGTGGCCTTCCAGTTCGATTTCCTGCAAACGTCCTTCGTCGACAACAAACGGGTTATCCAGTGCCTGCTTCACATCATTAATGGGCGCCGCCGGAACACTGCCACCAAATTCAGCGAGCCACTCGTCGGTGGTCTTTGCTGATAATGCACCATCCAGCAGTTCCTCAACCAAAGGCCGGTTCTCAAAGCGAACCTTAAAGTTTTCAAAGCGCGGATCGGTTCCCCATTCTGGATGGCCGATAGCATTACACAACACGGGCCAGAACTTTTCCTTATTGCACATTAGATAGATGAAGCCGTCCTTAGTCTTGTACAACGCACATGGCGTCAACGCCGGGTGCGCCGAACGCGGAAGGCGGCCCTGTACATGCCCCTCATTCAGATACCACATCGCGGGATATCCGAGATTACTGAGCGCAATATCGAACAGGCTGACATCCATATCGCGACCGACGCCCGATGCGCGGGCCCCCGTGATACCAGCAAGTACCGCATATGCCAGCGCCAGTCCTGTCATTTGGTCAACAACGGACAAGCCAAATCGTGTCGGCGCATTATCCGGCTCGCCGGTCAGCGAGAACCAGCCAGCCTCCGCCTGCATCAGATAGTCAAAGCCAGGCCAAGTCTTGCGTGGCCCTGTGCGTCCATACGCAGACAGATGCGCACACACAATGGCCGGATTTACGTCCTTCAGATCCGCATAGTTCAGACCAAGCTTGTCCGGCACATCGCCGCGCAGATTTGACGACACCGCATCGGCGTTCTTGACCAAATCCAAAAATACATCTCGACCCTCATCAGATGTCAGATCAAGTGTGACGCTCCGCTTGTTGCGGTTATAGGCGTGAAAGAATTCAGACGAGCCGTCGCCAAACCAGTAAGGCCCAATGTCGCGGGCAAAGTCGCCGCCAACCGGATTTTCGATCTTAACAACATCGGCACCCTGATCAGCCAGGTACATCGTGCCGTAAGGTCCCGCGCCATATTGTTCAACAGCGAGAACCCGCACACCGGCGAGCGGCAGCGCATTGCTCATCGTTCGCTCCGCTCAACCAGTTGCTTTGAGATAATCACGCGCTGCATTTCGTTTGTTCCTTCACCGATACACAGCAAAGGCGCATCGCGGTAATACCGTTCAATATTATATTCAGGTGAATATCCGTAGGCCCCATGAATTCGCATGGCCTCGGCAGCGTTCTCCATCGCCGCCTCGGTCGCAAAAAGCTTCGCCATGCCTGCTTCCATATCGCAACGCTCGCCGGTGTCATAAGCAATGGCCGCGTCTTCAACCAGCCTGCGTGCCGCGTGAACGCGGGTTGCCATATCAGCGAGCTTCAACTGGATCGCCTGATGCTCGCAGATAGGCTTGCCAAAGGTCTTTCGTTCCTTGGCGTAGGCAATCGAGTCCTGCAACGCCGCATCCGCGACGCCTACCCCGCGCGCAGCGACATTGATGCGACCCAGTTCTAATCCCCCAAGAATCTGCTGTAGTCCTCTGCCCTCACTATCACCAATCAAATGACTTTGGGGCACCCGGACATTATCGAATTGCACTTCGCCGGTATCGATACCCCGGTAACCAAGTTTCTTGAGTTTCGATGCTTTGTACCCCGCGGACTTTGGTACCAAGATCAAGCTCATGCCGCGATGCGGGGGCGAGGCGTCTGGATCGGTTTTCACCAGCACCGCCAGCATCTCACCCTGAACAGAATTGGTAATCCAGGTCTTGGTACCATCGATCACATAGTCATCACCGTCTTTGACGGCACGCGCCCGGATACCTTGCAAATCTGTTCCCGCGTCGGGCTCCGTCAAGGCGATACCGCCACGAATCTCACCAGAAGCGAACTTTGGCAAATATTCCCGCTTCATATCTTCATTGCCGAAACGTTCAACGGCTGCCGCCATGATCAGATGCGAGTTGAAAATCCCCGATACGGACATCCAAACTTTTGACACCCGCTCGACAATCTTGGAGTAGGTTTTGATATCGACACCCATGCCGCCGTATTCAGGAGAAATCGTCGCCCCGAACATACCAAGCTCAGCCAACTTATCAGCGATGTCCTGGGGGTACTTGTCCTCAGATTCAAATTCCCGAACATAGGGTGCGACGTCACGTTCCAGAAACTTGTCAACGGCATCCAGAATAAGCGCACTCTCGTTGTCATGATCGACGTTCGTCATTTCTCTACTTTCTTTTTCTGCGTCATTCCCGCGCAGTATCTCCCAACGTCACCCCCGCTTGCGCGGGAATGACGCGTAAACCCATAAAGCTCAATTCAATAATCCAATTTATCGTCGACCGCGTGGCCGCGCTTAGGGATCAGCATATTGCGCTCAAACGAAATGACCTCGGTCCCGTCAGCTTTTTTGCCAATGGTTTTGATCGAGACAATGCCTTGCGTTGGACGTGACTTACTCTCACGCACAGCCAGCACTTCGCTCTCGGCATAAAGCGTATCGCCGTTAAACACCGGCGCTGGCATTTTCACATTGTCCCAACCCAGATTGGCGATGGTCTTTTGGCTCACATCCGAGACGCTCATCCCTGCAACAATGGCAAGTGTCAGGCACGAGTTCACCAGTGGTTGCCCGAACTCACTATGCTTAGCGTACTCCTGATCGAAGTGCAGCGGATGCTGGTTCATCGTCAACAATGTGAACCAGGTATTGTCATTCTCGGTGATCGTGCGGCCGGGGCGATGCTCGTAGACATCCCCAACGTTAAAGTCTTCAAGGTACCGCCCGTAGGATTCTCTATACCGGTTCGGGCCAACTTCTTTTGCTTCTGCTACCATTATTCCGCCGCCTGCATTTGAGGTTTACCCGCCGCCAGCACAGCGCTGACGGAGTTTTGTGCTTCAAGGCCAAGGATTGCATCGGCAAAGCGATTGCAGCCATCGGCACCCAGATAAGGTTCCGCGAGACCATCAAACTTGCCACGGAATTCCTCTGCCGTCATGAAGTTGCCCGGCTCGCCCTTTGGCATATCGACCAGCACACTGAATGTGCCGCGCGCGGTTTTCACCGTCGCCTTGCCCGCCATGTTAGCCGGGAACATCGCCTCGACCTCGGGATCATTCACGCACGTGACTTTCTTGGTCAGTGCCAGTGTCTCGGGATCGCTTAAGTGCGTTGCATAGTGATCCCAAAGCATCGTGCCTTCGCGCAGCACAACGGCCGCACAGAACGGCATCGAGAACTGCCCATCGACAACGCTTTGAGGATTATGTTTGGCCTCGACCGGGTCAGACACAATCTTCATGCCGGTGCGCGGCAAGCCGATCTCAACGGCATCAACTTCATCCGCTGTGACCCCCTCGTCCTGCATGATCTTTTTCAGTGCATCCATGGCGGCGTGGGTATAACGGCATGACGGGAAAGGCTTCACAGCCAAGCGCATGGTTTCCCAGTTTTCGTTCAACGCAGCGACGGCTTTCTCGCCATCGGCGTTTGGTGCAAAGGCATGCAAGAAACCCCACTGGCCTTCGAAAGCCTGCTTTGGACCGATAAAGCCTTCCTTGGCGAGTACGGCGCACATCAATCCGTTTTGTGCGGCCTGACCGACATGTGAGCGCTTGGTCCACGCTCCATCAGCCAGGAACTGCATAGAACCAGAGGTCTGGCTAAGTGCGATCCCGAAGGCGCTTTCGATCTGATCGACATCCATCCCCAACAATTTACCCGCAGCCGCAACTGCACCAAAAATGCCGCACGTTGCGGTAGGATGATAACCACGGTCGTAATGATCGGACGGCCCCAATGCCAGCGACAGGCGAATTTGAATTTCATATCCGGCGACACACGCAGCAATCAGATCTTTGCCCGATGCGCCTGTCATTTCTGCAGCGGCGAGGGCCGCAGGAACAATCGGTGCCGATGAATGCAGCGACGCCTCGGCATGGGTGTCATCGAAATCAAGTGAATGAGCCAACGTGCCATTCAGTAACGCAGCTGCGGATGGTGCGTATGTCGCCATGTCACCCGGGACCGCGCATTCACCATTGTTTAGCCCCAGTGCCTCAATGGCGCGAACCATTGACGGCGTCGATTCAACATCATTGCGGGCGCGCACCATGATACCGGCGGTGTCGAGGATCAACAGTTTGGTCCGCTCAACCACATCGCTTGGTAAGGATTCGTATCCTAGATCATAGGCAAATTGCGCCAGACGGCGGCTAATATCGGTCATGAGGTGTCTCCCTGAATTGGAATCAACGCCAATTTCGGCGCGTTATCGGTAATTTCATCATACATCATTCGATTGCACAAATCGAAAAATAAGGATTATATATCGTAAAATACGATCAATTGAGGTATCCATGATTCCTATTACAATCAAGCAGATCGAGACTTTTATCGCTGTCGCCGACGCCCGCGGGTTTCGCCGCGCATCTGAGCGCCTGAACTTGTCTCAATCCGCCGTCACGGCACATATCCAGCAACTGGAAAGTACGCTGGGCGTCCCGCTGTTCCATCGCACGACCCGTTCCGTCCGTCTGACCCAGGCCGGAAATGACTTACTTGAGCGGGCACGGAGAACCCTCAGTGATCTCGATGATACCTTGCGTACTTTTCGCGATGAAGTCGCAATGACACGGGGGCGCGTGCTGGTCGCCTGCGCACCAAGTTTTGCATCCTCAATTTTGCCGCCTGCCCTTGCCGCGTTCCAAAGTCAGCACCCCGAGATTTTTGTGCAGGTTCGAGAAGCGTATGGCAGCGAGATCATCGAAGCGATCCGCAGCAATACCGTTGATTTTGGGATTGGCCCGCTAGAGCGCGACGACAAAGATATCACATTCAAACATATCCTGAGTGACGGATTTGTCGCTGTCATGGCCGGAAACCATGACCTGGCCTCCAAGAAGAAACTGAAATTCACGGACATTCTGGATGAGCCGGTACTGGCAATGCCAGATCGCTCGGCAACGCGAAGCGTTCTCGAGACTATCTTTGAGAACAATAATCGTACGCTGATTCCGAAGTATGAAATGTTGCACCATCAAACCCTGATCAGCATGGCTGACGCCGGATTGGGGATCGCAGTTCTTCCGGAAACGGCTGTCCCACCAAAACGCGATGCCACTTATGCGGTGGTGCCCCTCACGCAACCCGACGTGAAACGCCGCATGGGTATTCTGATGGCGCGTGACCACAGTCCATCACCTGCCGCTGCAGCCTTCGCAGAGATGCTGCTGCAGTTTGTCCCAAGCAAAGCCCGCGCGGGTTAGTTCCTGAGTTTGTGTGACACACTTCCCCTCTCCCTCGGGAGAGGGTCGGGGTGAGGGGTTGATCTACAAAAACTATTTCCGCGCAAACATAGACCCCGGATCAGGTCCACGGCGATGTACGATAAATACATACCCGAAGGCTCTGGGTTCCAGCCTGCGCGGGAATGACGAGACCGGATAAGAACTCAATGACCCGGGGCGACGTGGGAATAAATACCGCCCCGTCATCCCCGCGTAGGCGGGGACCCAGTTATCAATGGACAGTTTCGAATTTACTCAGCCGCGTATTGTTTTTCCGCATCGTAGTATTCAGGGAAACCAACGATCGCCTGCAACTCCTGAAATGTGACTCGGTTTGAAAGGTCTTGTTCACCCGACTTGATCATCTGCAGGGTTTCCTGCATTCCCTTGATGGCGGTCGTCAGCAATGCAGCTGGATAGATCGCGACCTTGTAACCGATGTCTTCCAGGTCTTTAGGTGACAGGTAAGGTGTCGCCCCCTGCTCAACCATATTGGCCATCTTCGGACCATCGACCTCAGCACCATAACGGCGCATTTCGTCTTCATTCTTTGGCGCCTCGAGGAACGTGATATCGACGCCGACTTTTCGGAACATCTCACAACGACGCAATGCTTCGTCCATGCCGTCCGTTGCATTGGCATCGGTACGCGCCATGATCAGGATGTCACCACCCTTATCGCGCAGTTCTTCGCGCGCATCCACGGCAGCCTGAAGATGTTGCTGGGCTTCGGCAAACGGCACGACCCGCTTCCCCAAGGTGTGACCGCAGCGCTTGGGCGAGACCTGATCTTCAATCATCACACACGCAAAACCCGCCTGCGCATATCCCTGCACGGTGCGCTTAACGTTGATTGGATTGCCAAAGCCTGTGTCGCCATCACCGATCACAGGAATATCCACGGCTGTACAAAGATTACGACCCTGATCGACCATTTCCGCGTAGCTGATCAGACCCGTATCGGGCATGCCAATGCGGACCGCAGAAACCATGAAGCCGCTCATGAAGGCCGCGCTGAAACCAGCCTGCTCGGACAACCTCGTTGAAATGGCATCAAAGACGCCGGGGGCTGTTATGATACCTGGTTTATCAAGCAGGGCCTGAAGGTTTGCAGCTGCAGTCATGGTGATGTCTCCCAAATGTGTTTTCAGTTCTGTTGGCGATGAAGAAAGACGACGTACGGCGTCTCGTCAAGTCAGCTTCCGGTAAACTTTGGTGGTCGCTTGGCCATGAACGCTTCAAATCCTTCGCGGTAATCTGCACTGTCGCATGGTGCGTAGCTCTCGCGGATTTCTGCCTCAGATACAGTGCTCGGGTCCGTTGTTAGGCGATGTACAAAGCGTTTTGTCATACGTGCCCCCAGCGGTGCACCGTCAGCAATCCGCCGTGCGGTTTCAGCCACTTCGGTCTCTAGCTTATCCTTTGCAACAACCCGGTTCACAAGGCCACGTCGTTCGGCCTCTTCAGCGTCCATGATACGGCCTTCAAGTAACAATTCGAGCACCATGGCCTTGCCGACAAGATCAAGCACCGGCTTCATTTCGGCGGGTGCAAACGCGTGTCCGATGCGATTGATCGGCACACCGAAACGTGCATCGTCGGCCGCAATCCGCATATCGCAGCATGCAGCAATTTCGAGACCGCCACCGGTGCAGGCCCCATGGATCATGGCAATGATCGGATGACGGCAGGTCAACAAAACGCCCAGCGCTTTGTCGGTTGCCAGACCATAAACATAGGCTTGTTCTGCGTTCGAGCGTTTCTCAGGAAACTCTGAGATATCTGCACCCGCGACAAAGGCTTTCTCGCCAGCACCTCGAATGATGATGCAGCGGAGCGTTTCGTCTTGATCCAGTGCCTCAATCGCCTCAGACAACCAATGCCAGGAGGCAAGCGCCAGCGCATTCCGCTTGGCGGGGTTGTTCAATGTGATGGTCGCGATATCGCCGTCACGCTCGACAATAATTGGGTCCATACTCATTTGCCGTTCAACACGCGTGTTGGCGCGCCGCCCTTCCATGTCTGGATATTTTCAACGGCTTGCGTATAGACAAGCTCGTACAATTCTTTGACCACATAGCCCGTGTGCCCTGTCAGCACAGCATTATCCAGACTGCGCAAAGGATGATCGGCCGGTAACGGCTCGACGTCATAAACATCGATACCCGCCCCAGCGATTTCACCCGAAGTCAGCGCCTTCACCAACGCAGCTTCATCAACGATTGGCCCGCGCGACGTGTTCACCAGGTAACTGGTCGGCTTCATCTGTTTCAGTTCAGTGGCACCTACAAGCCCTTCCGAACGTTCGCTCAGAATCAGATGAATTGAGATCACGTCAGAGGTCTCGAACAGAGTGTCCTTATCGACGCGGCGCACGCCGACCTCAGCGCATCTCTCGTCTGTAAGGTTCTCACTCCAGGCAATGACATCCATTTCCATCGCCAGGCCAAATTTCGCGACCCGCGCACCAAGCTTGCCCAAACCTAAGATCCCCAACGTGCGGCCATTGAGACTTTCCGAGACATACCCCTGCCACCCGCCATTGCGCATGACCTGACTTTCTGCGGAGATTTTCTTGTACAAATCTGTGATCATGGCGACTGCATGTTCAGCAGCCGGATACGGCAACATATCCGTTCCTGTCACAACGATGCCCTTAGCGCGCGCATGGTCCATATCAATAGCCAGGTTACGCATCCCCGTTGTTACCAGTAGCTTGAGGTTCGGTAGCAAATCGATCTGCGATGCTGGGAATCGGGTGCGCTCGCGCATACACACAAGAATATCAAAAGGTGCCAGCGCAGCAGCAATGTCTTCTTCATTCCAGCCCATATGCTTGTCAAAGACCGTGATATCAACCTCATCACCCAGTACGGTCCAGTCAGCGGCCTGTAAAGCAGCGTTCTGATAATCATCAAGAATTGCGAGTTTCAGCACGTTATTCCCCCTTTACCCGCGTCCCGGACAATCCAGAAAGCGATCATCATTTTGTATCAGCAATGTACTTTCAACAATGCCGATACTCATATCAAAGATATGCCTCGCGCCTCGTCATTCAAGACTGAACATTTTTCGAAATTTTGCCAGCTTGCAAATCTGTCGCTATATATCGCTGAACAATTTCTGCATGAGGAGCATCTGCAATGACAACGTGGCTTGAAGGATCGACACGAAACGACAAACCGGCAGGTGTGCGCCTGCGTGAATTGCTCGAGCGAGATGAGATCCTCCGCGTCCCTGGCACACACAACCCCCTGGCCGCGCGACTGGCGATGCGCGAAGGCTTTGAGACTTTGTATATTTCTGGCGGTGCCGTGACCTCGAGCCTTGGGTTGCCTGATCTTGGCGTAATGATGCTGGACGAGCTTTGCTTTATCACCAAGATGGTCGCCCGCGCGACAGACTTGCCACTGATCGTCGATGGTGATGTCGGATACGGCGGCACCTTGAACGCCATGCGAACAGTCCGCGAATTGGAACAGGCCGGCGCTGCCGCGGTCCATATCGAAGACCAGTTACTCCCCAAGAAATGCGGTCACCTGAATGACAAGCGCCTGGTTCCGGCGGAAGAAGCCGCTGCGAAAATTGCGGCTGCAAAAAAAGCCTCACGTGATCTTGTGATCATTGCACGCACAGACGCCGCAGGTGTTGAGGGACTTGATGCAGCGATTGCCCGCTCGAATTTATATAAAGAGGCGGGTGCTGACGTGCTGTTCCCAGATGGCTTGGCCTCCGAAGCTGAATTTAAAAAGTATGCAGCTGAGACCAGCGGCGTGATCATGGCGAATATGACCGAGTTTGGTCGCACGCCACACTACACGGGCCAGCAGTTTCAGGACATGGGCTATGGCATTGTGATCTGGCCAGCCACGTCAATGCGCGTAGCCGGTTACGCGATGCGTGATCTTTATAGGCACATCAAGGACCATGACGGCACCGAAGGTTTTGAAGATCGTATGCTCAAACGTACCGAAAGCTATGAAATCATCGGTTACCATGACTTTGAAGCGCTGGACGAAAGCGTCGCAACGTCTGTCGCCCCGGCGTTCACCGGTGAAGACACAACGCCCAAAAAGATGGCAGGAGAATAAGGCTCTATTTGCCTTTGAGTTTACCGACGAGAAATACGATCAGCCAGATGGGCACGACGATGACGGCACCAATCAGCACGTACTCGATGCTGCCGGCGACAAAGTCACCCGCCCAGGCAAACGCAGACTGAACGGTCTCGCCAAAGTTCAACAACAGGTCTTTCGGGTCGATTTCCATGAACTTGAGGATGAAGCCCAGGACCAGCGAGGCCACGAGTATCTTGAGGATAGTTCCAATAACGTTTTGCGGCATTGCTGTAGGCTCCAGATCGACATAAACAGGTGTTAGCGCATAGACTACACGCCTAGCACGGCGGGTTCAATTTCAACTGACAGAGATGCCAATTCAATGATCGAGATTGTCACCAAGGAAAATGTTGGTCCACCACATCCGATCCGCTGGCTTGCCTTTATCGGTTGGTTGATACTACCGATCCTGGCCACTTGGGGTGTCGTCGCGATGACGGAATTGTTCATTGTCTGGTGGGGTGTGGTCTGGTTCGTTTTCGCGCTGATTTATATGATTGTGTATTTTCGCTGGTCGAGAAAAAACTATCCGAAGCCCTAAAGTTTTTTCGGCAGATACCGTGACAGAACTGCCATTCCGAGACTGGCGACGCCCCCGACAACAAACACAGCGGGCAAGGCAAACATCCCCAAAGCCACGGCAAACAGCCCCGGCGTCACCAACTGCGACGTATGCCGAAACGTGACATAAACCGACGTCATTTCTGATCTTTCCAAAGGATGCACAGCACGTAGAAACGGCACGTTCCCGGCACCATCAATGATGACGGCAACAAATGCAGACAATACAATCAACGCCACCGCTATTGTGGGCTCACCATGGAACACAGCGATCAGGATCGTGACAATTCCGGTCAGTCCATAGCCAAGGGTCAACAGAAGCCGAATGCCGTACTTTTGACCAATACGGCCCCAGACGCTGGCCAGGAACATTGATCCGACGCCCAACGAGATAATCAGTCCTGCGGTCTCATTCGAAAATCCGTTTGTGGTCAGATAAATCGGCGCATAGACAAAGAACAGTATCCACCAGCCTGTACGGCCGATCGCCAGTCCCCATGCCAATCGTAAACGTGGTTGTTTGAAAAACTTGGGCAGATACTTGATCGGGTTTGGTGGCCGCTTGAGCGGTGCCGAAACGGCTGGGTTATCTGTAATCCGCAGGAACCAGAAGAAACACGTCATCATCACAACGAAAAAACCGACCGTAATATAAGCTATGTGGGGTCCCATATGCTCAGCCAGCCAGACACCAAGCCAGGGTCCGAATGTGAACGGCGCGGCAACAAATAAAAGTCGCTTGGGTTCAAACTTGGCGATTTCAGAGCGCGGCACGTGATCCAGCACATAAAGATTAATGACAATCTCAAGGAACGCCGTCGCGACAACCTGACACGCCAATCCAAACGCGAACCAGGCAGGGATACCCGTCGAAAATGCGCCAACCGCCATCATCATCAACACCGCGCCAACGGTGAACGCCCAGCGCCTTTTGATCCAGTGCACGAGGATCGGAATGACCATCGCCGCAATCAGGCCTGCGATAGAGATTGTGAAGTAAAGAACACTGACAGATTGGGCATCGCCAAACAGCTTGTGCGCCTGCAGCGGGACCAGGGTTATCAGGGTCGCGCGGCTCCATGCTTCCAGCGAAAACAGAATGACAAACGTCCCTGCCCTTGGCTTGGACGCATCGTCCAGCCAGACCGGAAGATGAATGCGGCGCATGGTAACCCCCTTGTAACATCAGGACCCTACCCCAAGATTGTTGAGGACCGCTATGTTTTATCTGCATGGCACATAACAACGTGGCTCAAACCTCAAACGTGCGACACGGTCTTGTCGAATGCATTCTGGCGATTAGTATTCAAGTTCAATCGGGGGACATCATGGCTATTGAAAAATCAGAAATCACATCACGCCTGAGCGCGCTCGCAACGTCGACCATCGCTAACGCGCTTGACCGGGTCGATTGCATCGGCCGCACCATGGTCAATCTTAAACCCGTCGCGCCGGGCATGCGCTTTGTTGGCCCCGCTGTCACTGTGCGTGAAGAAAGTGGCCCATTTGGCACATTTCGTTCAGAAGATTTCAAAGTCGGCGCCATGATTGATGCGGCCGGAGCAGGCGACGTCATCGTCGTCGCGGCTGATGGCGTCCCCTATTCCACGTGGGGCGGCATGGCGTCATTGGCGGCGGCAACCAAAGGCATTGCCGGGATTGCCGTCGATGGCGGTGCCCGAGATGCTGATGAAACTGTCGAGGCAGGGTTTAACGTTTTCACGCGCCACCTAATCCCAACAACAGGCCGGTGTCGCCTGAACGTCGCCGAGATCGGTGGCACGGTCTTAGTTGATGGCGTCACCGTGTCGTCGGGAGACTGGATCGTTGCCGATGACACCGGGATTCTTGCAATCCCGGCTGGCGTCGTCGAGCGCGTCATCGAACTTTCCGAAGCCTTCACCCGCGAAGATGAACAGGCCGCCAATGCGATCCGCGATGGCATGCCCTTTTCCGACGCCATGAAGAAGTTCGGAAACATCTGATGGCAAACATGGCGGATGAAATTGCACAGGTGCTGCTGGCGCATGGTGTCTCGCGAATATTTGGCATTCCGGGCGGCGGCTCGAGCCTTGATCTGATTGATGCGGCGGACCGGGTCGGCATTCCGTTTATCGTGACGCGAACAGAAGCCGCCGCGACGATTATGGCGGCTGTGACCGGCGAGCTATCTGGCAACCCCGGTGCAGTGCTTGTCGGTGTCGGCCCCGGCGCATCGAGTGCGACGAACGGCCTCGCCTATGCCAGTCTGGAACGATCCCCGATGGCACTGTTTATCGATGGACCCGCATCAAGCCTGCATCAGCATTTTGACCAACAGGCCATGTATCGCCCGATCACGCTGGGCACCGCACAGCTTGTCCCGGACACAGGTGCGGCGACACTGAGCGCACTGCTTAACAAGGCTACATCAGCACCCGAAGGCCCGATCATGGTTGAGATGACGGCTGGGGATGCCGCGTCGCCAGCCAAAGCATTTACGCAGCGTGCCGAACAGCCTGACGCCGTATTGGACGCAGCCGCGATAGATGCCGCGCGAACAATGATTGGTACCAGCAAGCGGCCGCTAATGATTGTCGGTCTTGAGGCACGTGCCCACGGTGATGCGGTGCGTGCCTTTGCCGAAAAAATCGGGGCTGGCGTGATGACAACGTACAAAGCCGGTGGCGTCGTTGACCGTGATCATACGGGCTTTGTGGGCCCGATCACCGGGGCCGCCGGAGAAATGCCAATCATCGAACAAGCTGACCTTGTGATTGGCGTTGGCTTTGACCCCATCGAGTTTATCCCGGGCGCATGGCCCGAAAATGCCCCATCCGTCGTCATGCTCAACGAGGCGCTGCGTCCGAATCCCCGTGTGCCGGTCATGCTCTCGCTGACGGGACCTCTTGATGTATTGCTAGAATCTGTGATGCCGGAAGAACCCAGCGAGGGTTGGGATCGCCATGCGCTTGATCCCCTTAAAGAGATCATCCGGACGATCTATCAAGATGACAGTGCCGGGTTTTCCTGCGCCGACGCCATTGATGTGCTGATCAAGGTTCTCGATCATGACACCCGCGTGACGGTCGACGCCGGTGCACATATGTTTGCGACTATCGGGACGTGGCCTGCACGCCAACCGTTTGGCATTCTCAAATCTAACGGGCTGTCGACGATGGGATACGCGGTTCCGGCCGCCATAGCATCAGCACTTGAACACCCAGAGACACCAGTGATTGCCGTAACCGGTGATGGCGGCATGTCCATGTGCATCGCCGAGCTTGCCACCGCGATTGAGCAAAACCTCAACATCACCATTTGCGTGATCAACGACAGCGCCTTGTCATTGATCGATGTGAAACAGCAGCGCCAGCAACGGCCGAGCCGAGGCGTGCGCTACCCGACCCATAATTATGCTGATATTGCAAAGGCTTATGGGTGGCAGGCAAGCGTTGCCACGTCTCCGGAAGACCTCGCAACCGCGCTTGAGGCCGAAGGCCCCAAACTTATCGATATCCGTATCGATCCGGCCAGCTATGGCGAAGACCTGGAACGCCTGCGCGGTTAACGCAGCGTCGAGAAGCTTGTCGGTTTGAGGATCTTGGTTTCCTGCTTCACCAACATGCCCTTGGTCATGCGGCGGAACTCGCCCCACGCCGGGTCAGCGTTGCGGGCATCGCGACGACGTTCCATATCGGCGAAGTCCTCATACCCCCACATGTGCACCAGATCATTCACCGAGCCGACCAGCGTCGTGAAGTATCCAATCATGTTCCCCAGGTGTCTCAATTGCACAGGCAGGCCGTGTTCTTCGAACTTTGAGATAAAATCCTGTTTACACCCGTGTGCGACCGTATAGGTCCGGTGGTCGATAATCATATTTCACCCTTTTGCTGCAATGCGAAAAATTAATGGATACGGGGTTGCCACCCCGCGGTGGGAAAGTTATAACCCGCCCGCCCTTCGTTGAAGGGCTTTATTTTTGAGGTGAGCCGATTTGGGACCACCTGTTTGTTTGTAGCCCTTAACTGAAACAGATATTAGGAGCGAGACATGGCCGTAGAACGGACCCTCTCGATCATCAAGCCAGACGCAACGCGTCGCAATCTCACGGGTAAGATCAATGCCCGCTTTGAAGACAACGGTCTGCGCATTGTCGCTCAAAAGCGCCTGCAACTGACCCGCGCTCAAGCAGAATCATTTTACGGCGTTCACGCTGAACGGTCGTTCTTTGGCGATCTATGCGACTTCATGACATCCGGCCCGGTTGTGGCACAGGTTCTTGAAGGCGAAGACGCCGTTGCGCAAAACCGCAAAATCATGGGTGCAACCAACCCTGCCAACGCTGACGAAGGCACGATCCGCAAGGATTTCGCTGAAAACGTCGAAGCGAACTCGGTACATGGTTCGGACTCAGCAGAAAACGCAGCGATCGAAATCTCATTCTTCTTTGCAGAGACCGAAATCGTCGGTTAAGCAAAACCGGAGAAAATGGAAACATTTTCGAACGTGGCTTTGCGGAAACACCAACAGCAAAACCGGAGAAAATGGAAACATTTTCGAGCGTGGCTTTGCGGTAGAATCAAAAAGCCTCTGCGATACGATCAAGAAAAACCCCGTTCATTGAGCGGGGTTTTTTGTTGGGTGATGTGGTGTGTTTTTATTTTTTTCTTTGGTTAAATATTCAATCTTGATTTGCAAAGTTTTTTTATTAATTACTTTATATGCTTCTCTGTAATAAGATATTGATTTTTCTAAATTTTTCTCAACACCTATCCCCATCTCGAAAGCCATGCCCAAATAAAAATATGATTCAAAATGTAATTGCTGAGGCAAAGTTTGCTTTTCGATCAAGTCTTTTAAAAAGCTCAATCCCAGCTGACTTTTCTCATGATCATTTGATAAAAAAAGATACGATCCATATCTAAACCTCGCTATGGGATTTCCGGTTTTAGCCGATTCTTCGAGTAATGATAAAGCCTTAGCACTTGACGTTGCAGTGCTAACAATTTGATCAAGATAAACAGCGTAAAGGTATATTGCATCAGGATCACCAGCGTTAGCAGCATGACTAATCCATTTTTCTGCATTATGAAGATTCTTTTCCACTCCATAACCAAATAAATATGCTTCGTATAATTTAACTGCCGCCGGTACATGCCCTGCCTCTCCCGCCTTAAGAAAATAAGAGATTGCACTCTCAATGCTATATTGAGGCATTCTTGAATTTTGCTGATGTAAGATACCCAAAAGGTAATAAGCAGATGGGTATGCTTGTTTTGCAGCTTGCTCCGCAAATTTTGCAGCCTCTTCAGTTCTTCCTAGCTCAAACAACGCACGCGCTAATTGAAACTGGATTTTTGGGCTCGAAGGAAATTGTTGCAGTGATTGACGACACGCACGCTCTGCATCCGTAGCCTTGAATTCACCATCAGGTACACTAGGTGCAGTTCGCATCAAATCATATTGATCTGATGCCAATCGATCACATACCGTAATTTCATCACTTACAACTTCAGACGCGAACAAAATCAAAACCAATGACGCGGCCACAGCTAAACTAATAAAAGTTCTTCTACGCATGTTCTATTAACTCGCCACTCTATCAACGCCACGCCTTCGCTGCTAGTAATCGTTGCTCGGCGATCTTTAACTGAAACACTACAATCGGTTGAACTCGATCTCAATGCCAGTCCGGGGGCGCGTCCTGAAGGCGCCCAATGAGGCTGAGTGCGCTTCGTCCTTTCGTCTGATGTGCTTTATGGGCAAGATATTTCGATCTGCACGCGACCAATGAACGCGAAACGGAATACCAAGATGCATCCGCGACCCATTTACTTTGTCATCGTCTCAATATTCGTGACTCTTGGCATGACGCCTCTCACCCACGCCATCAGCCTGCCCTCAGGTGATGGAGACTTTTTGCTGGATGTGCCGCCGGGGCAGATGCGTGTGTTGACCTTTGTGCCGGATGGCTTTGTACCCGACAGTCCCGTGTTGATTGTCATGCACGGCGTGAAGCGGGATGCAGATCGTTATCGTCATGTCTGGCGAAACATTGCTGCCAAGGCCAATGCGCTGTTATTAGTGCCAGAGTTCGCCAACGAGATGTGGCCAAAATCGTGGGGCTATAATCTTGGCAATATGCGCACAAAGGATGGCCGCGATATCCCGCGTGATGTCTGGAGTTTTACGGCAATGGACAGCGCTTTCGATAAGGCCAAAGAACTGACGGGCAGTACCCGACGCGGCTACAGACTTTATGGTCATTCGGCGGGCGCGCAGTTCGTGCACCGGTTCATCATGTTCACGGGTGGCCTGCGTGTTGAGCGGGCCGTCGCGGCGAATGCGGGTTGGTATACCCTGCCCCGCAATGACGATGACTTCCCTTATGGCCTCGGCGGCATTGATATCGAAGATGACACTTTGCGGCAGGCGTTCTCGGCCAATCTGACCATTCTGCTGGGCGAGAACGACAACGATCCGAACGGAAAGTATTTGCGCCGCACCCCCGAAGCCCTAGCGCAGGGTGCCCATCGTCTAGCGCGCGGGGCGACCTATTTCGCGTCGGCCCAACACACGGCAGCAAAGATGAACGCGCCGTTGGCGTGGCAGCTTAAAACCGTGCCCGGCGTTGGGCATAGTAACAAAGGCATGGCCCCGGCAGCGTCAGACATTCTATTTGAGAAATAACTAACTTTGGAAATTGATCAGCGCACCCTCGGCAGGGACGGCACCACTGACACGCGCGACTTCGCCTGCAATACGCACCCGACCCTCGGCGATCCATTTCACCGCAAGCGGATAGATCTTGTGTTCCTGCTCGAGGATACGCGCTGCCAGTTTATCGGCATCGTCGCCCGGATGCACCGGGACGGCGGCCTGTGCAATAATCGGCCCGGTATCCATTTCGTGACGCACATAGTGCACGGTGCATCCACCAAACCGAACCCCGGCATCAATCATCCGCTGATGCACGTCGAGGCCTTTAAACGACGGCAGTAGCGACGGATGGATATTGATCAGTTGGTTGTGCCAGGCACTGCAGAACTCTTCACTGAGCAGCCGCATGAAACCAGCAAGCACGACGAGCTGGCATCCGGCCTCTTTAATTTCACGGGTAACTTCCCGATCGAAGCTTTCGCGGTCCGGGAAGTCCTTATGCGCAATCGTGACGGTTTTGATGTTGGCCTCGCGGGCCCGGTCTAATGCCGCCGCGCCCGCAATATTCGAGACCACAAGGGCGATCTCGGCCGGGTAATCTGGGTCCTGGGTCGCGTCCAGAATGGCCTGCATATTGGAGCCACGCCCCGAGACCAGAACGGCTACTTTCAGGCGCGCCATAACTTGTCGCCATTGGAAATCACCACGCGCTCGGCACTGCTGTTTTCCGTTATCTGGCCAATGATGTGCATATTCTCGCCATTCTTGTGCAAAATCTGCGCAATGGATTCGGCGCGCGTCGCGCCAACAACAACGATCATGCCAATACCGGCATTAAATGCCCGGAACATTTCGTGACTGTCGATATTTCCGGTTTCCTTAAGCCAGGAGAACACCGGCAGACCATGCCATGATGCGGCGTCGATCTCAGCCCCCATGCCGTCTGGCAGAATGCGAGGAATGTTTTCAAGCAAGCCACCCCCGGTGATGTGCGCAAGCCCCTTCACGCCGCCAGCCCTTACCGCAGCAAGACAGGACTTCACATACATCCGCGTTGGCGTGAGGAAAGCTTCGGCAACGGTTTCATCATCCGAGAAAGGCGATGCGTCGTCCCAGCCAAGACCTGCGTGCTCAACAACTTTGCGGACCAGCGAGAAACCATTCGAATGCACGCCGGTTGATGTCAGCCCGATAATCAAATCGCCCGGCATGATATCGGGGCGCGGCAGGACCTCGTGGCGTTCAACCGCACCAACACAAAAACCAGCCAGGTCATAATGACCTTCGGCATACATGCCCGGCATCTCGGCAGTCTCGCCACCGATCAGCGCGGCCCCTGCCTGTCGGCATCCCTCGGCGATCCCGCGAATAACGTTTTCAGCAACCCCAACGTCGAGTTTCCCTGATGCAAAGTAATCCAGAAAGAACAACGGCTCAGCACCCTGAACGATCAGGTCATTGGCGCACATGGCGACAAGATCAATCCCGACGGTGTCATGAATTTCGCTTTCGATGGCCAGCAGCACCTTGGTGCCGACACCATCTGTGCCAGAAACCAGGATTGGATCACGAAAGCCAGCTTGCGACACGTCAAAGAGCGCACCAAAGCCACCAACGCTTGGCACAACACCCGGTCGCATGGTCTTTGCAGCCATCGGTCCGATACGGCGGACCAGTTCGTTACCGGCATCAATGTCGACACCGGCATCTTTATAACTCAGTCCGGAATCCGGCTGCTTTTCGCTTTCGTCGGTAATGGTCTTTCTCCTTTGCGCTGGTATGCTAAATTACGCGCCGGGACCCGAGACAACAAGTCACATACGGGCCTTAGAGACGCTGGAACCGTCAGGGAAGACCCTTATATGCTGTTTCAACAGAAATTCCATAGATTCCGCGGCAAACACGTGCTGTTTTCGGTATTTTTTTTCGTGTTTTGCGTGGCAATCACACCGAAAGTATCCGCTGATGTGTTCGAGATCAAGAATCTCGCCGTCGATGTAAAGGCGGATACGGCTGCCTCTGCCCGCAAACAGGCACTTAAACAGGCTGAGCGACGCGCTTTTTATGCGCTTATAAAACGCCTCACCCTAAGCCAGGACCAGGAACGTATCCCCGAATTTAGCCCCGACGAGATCGCAGGCTATGTCCGTGATTTTTCAGTGGCCCGAGAAAAAGCCTCCAGCGTTCGCTACATCGCGCGCTTGAACTATCGTTTTAAGGCTGATGAGATTCGCGACTTGCTCAGAGCTTATAATGTGCCGTTTGCAGAAACCCCTTCCAAACCGATGGTTGTCTTGCCCGTCTACGAGACTGGGGCAACGGCTGTGCTGTGGGACGAACCGAACCCATGGCGCCGACAATGGAGCATCAAAGACGAGCCCCAGGGACTTGTGCCGCTTATTCTGCCGCTGGGTGATTTATCGGATATCTCGACCATTGGTGTTGGCGAAGCGCTGGCCGGAGACGTCGGACGGCTGGCGGCTATCGCAGACCGATATGGCGCTGATGGCACCATTGTTGTGCACAACAACCTGACCAGCGAGCCGACAACCGGACGACAGGTCGCCGTGGTCACGCTGACCCGGTCTGGTGATCCCATCCCGGTCGAGGCACGAAGCGTGTCCTATGCGCAAGCCGATGGCGAAACCCTGGACGTGATGCTTGAACGTGTCACGCGCGCCACTGTCGATCGCATTGAAAACCTTTGGAAACAGCGCAATCTGATTTCCAACACAGGTGCCGGCGTTCTGGCGATTACGGTTCCGATTACCGGCCTCAAGGATTGGCTCGACGTTCGCGACCAGATGTCTAAGGTTGGCATTATCAGAAAGTCTGATGTTGTCTTGCTGTCTCGCGATCAGGTGCGTGTGAACATTCACTTTGTCGGCGATGCGGAACAACTGACCACCGCCCTGGAGCAGGCGAACTTGTCGCTGTTGCAGGAAAGTGGCGAGTGGATTGTCATGCCAATCGGCGTGTTCCAGCCACCTAGAACCTGACCGCGCGAGGAATTGCCGTGAGCCGTGAAATGCGATTACTGATCTGGGTTACAGCGACAATCGCAACAGGTGTGCTTATTCACTTGTTGAATGATGTGCTGCTGCCGTTCGTCATCGGCATCACGATTGCCTACTTTTTTGACCCACTGGCAGATCGTCTTGAAGCCATTGGCATGTCGCGCACCGCGGCCACGTCACTTGTATTACTGGGGTTCTTCCTCGGATTGATAACCATCGTGGTTCTTCTTTTCCCGATGCTGCAACGGCAGATTGTCGCTGCACTACAACTGATCCCCGCGCTGATCGATCGTATCCGGGATCTTATTGGCCCCATCCTTGACCAGCTTCGGGCCGACTTTACAGCCGAGACGATGAGCGGCCTGAAAGATGCGGCCGGAAATTATGCCGGCACATTATTTAAATGGTTCTCGACATTCGTTGCTAAAATCTGGAGCGGCGGCCTCGCCTTTTTAAACCTGCTGTCACTGGTATTAATCACACCATTGGTGGCGTTCTATCTTTTGCGCGATTGGGATGAAATTGTCGCCAAGGTTGACAGTTGGCTACCTCGCGATCAGGCGGGCACGATCAGAGAACAGGTCAAAAAAATCGATCTTACTCTGGCTGGATTTGTCCGCGGTCAAGCCTGCGTATGTCTGGCGCTGGCCGTATTCTATGCCATCGGCCTGACCGTTGCTGGCCTGAATGCCGGATTACTGATCGGCATCGGCGCAGGCGCGCTGGCCGTTATCCCTTACATTGGCGCCGCAGTAAGTTTGATCATTGGCGTCGCGCTGGCGATTGCCCAGTTTCAGCATGAATGGGTTTCGATCTTGATGGTCGCGGGCGTATTCATCGTTGGCCAAACCCTCGAAAGTTACATTCTGACACCCAGATTGGTCGGTGGACGTGTTGGCCTTTCGCCGATCTGGATCATTTTCGCCATGCTGGCAGGAGGCGCATTGTTTGGCCTTACCGGCGTTCTGATTGCGTTGCCAGTCGCTGCGGTTGCTGGCGTGCTTGTTCGCTTTGGCCTCGATCAATATCTAGACAGCGGCCTTTATCATGGCGATGGTCCGCGCCAACCAAATGATGAGGCTGAGGGTTCGTGAGCGGACAACAGCTTGCCTTCGATCTAGAACATCGACCTGCACTCGAAGAAGAAGACTTCCTCGTCGCGCCCTGCAACGCGGATGCCGTGGCATGGATCGACAGATATCCAGACTGGCCAACCAAGGCATTGGTTGTGTCTGGCGAGCCCGGGTCCGGCAAAACCCATCTGACCCGAGTGTTTATGGCCAAGACGAACGCCGTCGCTATTGCTGTCGCAACGCTTCGCGAAGATGCGGTGCCGGTTCTTCCTGATGCGGATGCTGTGGTCATTGAAGATGCAGATACTATCGCCACTGACAGTGTCGGCGAAGAAGCATTGTTCCATTTATACAATCAGGCGCGCGAGAGCGGCACGTTCCTTTTGCTGACCGCAAAAAACCCACCAGCGCGGTGGCCGATTGCACTCGCAGACTTGTCTTCTCGGCTTCGAACAGCCTCGTCAGCGGCTATCGGTGCACCCGACGATGCGTTGCTAAGCGCGGTGATAGTGAAGCTGTTTTCAGATCGCCAGCTCATGATCGAAGGGAGTGTTCTTGATTATACCCTGGCCCGAATCGAACGCTCATTCGATGCCGCCCGACGGTTTGTTGCCGACGCGGACCGCAAGGCACTCGAGAAGAAAAGACGCATTACGGTGCCGCTTGTCCGAGACATTTTGGATCGCTGATCTGGCATCATTACTTGAACAACAAACGCATGCCCCTACATTGGCATTAACGAATATTACTTTGGGAGGATACGATGGATTTAGGTATAAGCGGTAAGAAGGCAATTGTATGTGCCGCGTCAAAAGGCCTTGGCAAAGCTTGCGCAACGTCACTCGCACGTGAAGGCGTCGATGTCACAATCTGTGCCCGCACAGAAGAAACATTGAATGCCGCGGCTGAAGAAATCCGCGCTTTGGGTGGCGGGAACGTTCAGACGGTAGCCTGCGATATCACATCAACCGAGGGTCAGGAAGCTGTCCTTTCGGCCTGCCCCAATCCCGACATTCTTGTGAACAATGCAGGCGGCCCACCACCTGGTGATTTCCGCGATTGGGATCGGGACGACTGGATCAAAGCAGTTGACGCCAATATGCTGACACCAATTTTTCTCATAAAGGCGACTGTTGACGGCATGATGGAGCGCAAGTTCGGCCGTATCGTCAATATCACATCCAGTGCTGTCAAAGCCCCTATTGATATCCTTGGTCTCTCCAATGGTGCCCGCGCGGGCCTGACAGGTTTTGTTGCCGGGATCGCCCGGAAGACGGTTCGAAACAATGTTACGATCAATGGGATTCTGCCGGGGCCCTTTTACACAGATCGCCTGACCACGAACCTTAAAGTTCATGCCGACAAACAGGGCATTTCATTTGAAGAGATGGCGGCACAACGGGCTGAGGGCAATCCTGCGGGCAGGTTTGGTCAGGCTGAAGAGTTCGGTGAGTACTGTGCATTTATATGTTCAGCTCAGGCCGGGTATATCACAGGCCAGAACTTGCTGATCGACGGCGGCGCATTCCCGGGCACGCTGTAATCACTCAGAACACGGGAATGCCGTTTTAAGTTCCAATGCGACCAACAGCGCCATGGGCTGGCTGATACGTTCAGCCAACACGCCCTTGGCGCTCAGACGTCCGATGGCTTCCTGAATGAAGGCATCCAGAAACTTTGGTGAAATCGGCAATGTCCCCGGGATGCAGAAATGCAGCTTTACGCCTTCGGCCTCTGCAGGTGCCTGCACGGCTTGAATGCCATCCATCAATCCAATGATGTAATAACGCCACCGCGCGTCGGCAGATTTATCGCCCGTTTTGGCCTCGGCACGCAGTGTCATGTAGTCAGCCACGGTGATATTTGCTGATACTGCCCCAGCAAAGAAGATGCTCATAAGCAAAGCGGTCGCACCAAAAAGACTGCGAATCACGGACCCGTTAATCTGCGTATTCAAAAACTTCATGCGCTGATAATCGATTGTCAGCGCAGGCATCTGCAAGCGATTTATTCAAGCATACAAAGGGATGCCAAAGAATTTCGTGTTTGTGATCATTGCGACGGATTTAAACTCTCTCTAAAATTGACGACCTCATTGTTAGTTAGGAAAGGCATGGTGCATCAAATGCTGCCTGGGCTTATTCTCTATCCAACTCATTCGCACCACATGCAATGGTGCCGCTAAGCATGGACGATCTTGGCCCACTACTCGACGCAATTGCCCAGCGAATGTCCAAGGAAAAGCAAAAGGGACAGGTTGCCACTTATATCCCTGAGCTTGCAAAAGTAGATCCAAATCAGTTTGGCATTGCTGTGTGCATGGCCAATGGCCAGGTATTTGCAGCTGGCGATGCAGATACACCCTTCTCTATCCAAAGTGTTTCCAAAGTCTTCGCGTTAAGCCTCGCTTTGATGCGGCAAGGCAAAGATGTATGGAAGCGCGTCGGGCGCGAACCGTCAGGTGACCCTTTCAATTCAATCGTCCAGTTGGAAGCTGATCATGGTATTCCACGAAACCCGCTGATCAACGCGGGCGCTATTGTTATCTCGGATATCAATTTGGCTGGCCGAGATCATGTTGAGGCTGTCGACGACATTTTGAGCTTCATCCGCGATGCATCTGATGATCCGAATATTTTTGTTGATCCTGACGTCGCGAACTCAGAGCAGCAAACCGGCTTTCGGAATGCCGCCTTGGCCAATTTTATCAAGGCATCGCACAACATCGACCATGCGCCCGAAAAGACGCTCGCCCTATATTTTCATCAGTGTGCAATCGCCATGTCATGCCGTCAGCTGGCACAGGCGGGACGTATTTTCGCATTCGGGGGCCGCAAGGGGAGCGACGGCCCAAGTCTCATTTCCAGTGGTCGTGCGCGGCGGGTGAATTCATTGATGCTGACATGCGGTCATTACGATGGCTCCGGCGATTTTGCATTTCATGTCGGCCTGCCCGGGAAAAGCGGCGTCGGCGGCGGAATTCTTGCCGTTGCGCCCGGGGTTGCATCCATTGCGGTGTGGTCGCCTGGGCTGAACAAAGTCGGGAATTCTCATCTTGGCACAATTGCGATGGAAGATTTAGCCGTTCGCACCGGATGGTCAATTTTCGGCGAACAGTAATAACAAGGTCAATCGAGACAAGATTGGCATAATAACCGAGCGAGGATGACGAACTAATAACAAAAAAAGCGCCTATTGGAATTAGTGACTATCCATTAACTCATAGAGGAGTGTTTTAGAATGGAACTACTAGAGTCTTTTTTTGGCGTGATTGGGGATTTGACATGGGGCTGGGCGCTTATCCCGTTCCTTGTCGTACTCGGTCTCTTTTTCACCGTGGTCAGCGGGTTTGTCCAATTTCAATTCTTTGGACGCATGTTCCGTGTTCTTTCAGGTAAAAATCAATCCGGCGATCCGAATGCTATTTCTGCACGCGAAGCGTTGCTGGTTTCCGTTGGTGGCCGTGTTGGCGGTGGCAACATTGCCGGTGTTGCTGTTGCGATAACACTGGGGGGACCTGGTGCCGTTTTCTGGATGTGGGCAATTGCAATCGTCGGCATGGCGACAAGCCTTGTCGAGTGTTCGTTAGCGCAATTGTACAAACGTTCCGAAGGCGACGGCACATATCGAGGTGGCCCTGCGCGATCAATCATCCATGGACTGGGTGAAGATTATCGCTGGTTGGCAATTCTGTATGCGGTTTGTTTGATTGCCGCCTTTGCGATTGGTTTCAATGCCTTTCAGGGCAATACAGTTGCCGGTGCGGCCCAAGATAGTCTCGGCATTGAACGGATGTGGACCGGCATCCTGTTGACTGTCGGCACAGGCTTTATTGTCTATGGCGGCATTCACCGGATTGCAAAAGTTGCAGACGTAATCGTGCCGGTTATGGCGATTGGTTATCTTGGCATGGCACTCGTTGTTATCCTGATCAACATTGGTGAAATTCCAGGCGTGTTAGCGTCGATTTTCGCGAACGCTTTCGGATTTGAGGAAGCTGTTGGCGGCGGCATGGGTGCTGCAATTGCTCAAGGCCTACGCCGTGGCTTGTTCTCTAACGAAGCTGGTCTGGGGTCTGCACCGAACGTGGCCGCGACGGCCGATGTGCGTCACCCGATCAGCCAGGGCATCACGCAATCATTTTCTGTGTTCATCGATACGATCATCATCTGTAGCTGTACCGCGTTCGTTATTTTGCTGGGTGATGTGTATGTACCAGGCGCGCAGGATATCAATGGCGTTGCATTGACGCAGCAGTCTCTGGTCTCTCATCTTGGTGAATGGGCACAGTACTTTCTGACAGGGGCGATCCTGTTGTTTGCCTTTAGCTCAATCATCTACAACTACTACTTGGGTGAGAACGCGTTAACGGTAATGACGGATAGCCCGGCATCGATCCACGTCTTGCGGATTTCGATTATGGGCATCGTCTTTCTTGGTGCCGTTGCACCAGGTGCCACCGCCGTCTTCTTCTTCTCAGATCCTATGATGGGGATTTTGGCGATTGTGAACCTGCTTGCATTGATGATGCTGTTCCCAACGGCGAAGCGGATATTGACGGACTTCCGTGAGCAATTGGCGGCAGGTGTTGAGCGTCCAGTCTTAGATCCTGACAAGTTTCCTGATCTCGACATTGATCGGACTGCTTGGACAGGCAAAGACCCGAACGCTGACTAAGGGGGGATAAAATGCGGAGCTGCAGTCAGTGTAGCTCCGCACATCACCGTCAGAAAACCGTCATACGACTGCCAAGTGACACATGGCGCCTTGGGCTGGTATCATGGGGTACGTTCGATACGTAACGCTGCCGATGAAAGATCAGGCTATGGATGAAACTGCGCCACAAACAGAAGATCAAACGCCCGCTGGCGCGTTGTCTAAATCTATGCCCGTTGCAGCCGGAGATGATGTTCGTCTGCTAAACCGGGAACTTTCCTGGCTCGCCTTCAATGCACGCGTTATCGAAGAAGCAGAGAACGAAGCTCATCCGCTGCTTGAACGACTTCGCTTTTTATCCATTTCTGCCGCCAACCTGGACGAGTTCTTCATGGTTCGTGTTGCCGGCATCAAAGGACAGATACGCGCCGGCGTCACCCAGGCCAGCGATGACGGTCTGTCACCCGCCCAGCAGATCGAAGCCATACAAGACCATGCGCAGAAGCTTTTGCACGAACAGCACGCGATCTGGCGCGTGTTGCGTAAACAGCTTCGGGAAAGTGGCATTGATGTTTTGAGCCGGGATGATGTCTGCGATGAAGATATGGTTTGGCTGGAACAGCAGTTCATGGAAACAGTTTTCCCTGTTCTGACTCCGCTCGCCGTCGACCCGGCGCACCCATTTCCGTTCATCCCGAATTTTGGTTTCTCGCTGGTTGTGTTGCTTGAAAGCGACGATGAAGACGAGGCAATTCGCGCCCTGCTACCCATCCCGTCGCAGCTGGAACGCTATGTCCGTCTGCCCGGACCTGCGACACGGTTTTTAGCTCTCGAAGACTGGGTGCTTCTTTTTATCAATAAGTTCTTCCCTGGATTTGATCTGATTGAGAATGGCGCCTTTCGTGTAATCCGTGACAGTGAAATGGAGATCGACGAAGAAGCCGAGGACCTTGTCCGGACCTTTGAAAGCGCATTGAAACGCCGCCGCCGGGGATCTGTGATCCGCCTGACCTTCAATGCTGATATGCCTGAGCAACTCCAGAATTTGATTACCAGTGAATTGGGCGCGGAAGCCGGTGTCGCGATGCCTATGGAGGGGCCCCTGGGATTGGCCGATACCAAGCAATTGATCTTGAGCGAACGCCCCGACCTTCTGTTCCCTCCTTTCAATGCACGATTCCCGGAACGCATTAGAGATTATGGGGGCGATGTCTTCGCTGCGATCTCAAAGAAAGACATCATTGTTCACCATCCCTATGAGAGTTTTGACGTGGTGGTTCAATTTGTGCGTCAGGCCGCGCGTGACCCTGATGTGGTCGCGATCAAACAGACGCTTTACCGCACCTCTAACGACTCCCCGATTGTTGCGGCATTGATTGAAGCGGCTGAGGCCGGCAAATCTGTGACGGCGATGGTTGAGCTGAAAGCACGCTTTGACGAGGAAGCCAATATTCGTTGGGCACGCGACCTCGAGCGTGCCGGGGCGCAGGTCGTCTATGGATTTGTTGATAAAAAAATTCACGCCAAGGTAAACCTGATTGTCCGACGCGAAGGAACGTCTCTGAAATCTTATGTGCACTTTGGCACCGGGAACTATCATCCAATTACAGCCAAGGTGTACACGGACTTGTCGTTTTTCACATGTGACCCAGCGCTTTGTCGGGATGCAGCACGGCTTTTGAACTACATGACCGGGTATGCAAAACCGGCCGAGATGGAAAAACTCTCCTTCTCGCCACTGACAATGCGCGGCAAACTGGAAGAGCTTGCTGACATTGAAATCAGCAACGCGCAGGCCGGAAAACCATCCGGCATCTGGATGAAAATGAATTCACTTGTTGATCCAGAGATCATCGAAAAACTCTACGAAGCATCCAACGCAGGCGTGCCAGTTGACTTGGTTATCCGGGGGATTTGCTGTCTCCGGCCAGGCGTCCCGGGAATGAGCGAAAACATCCGTGTCAAAAGTATTGTCGGCAGATTTCTCGAACACTCCCGTATTTATATCTTTGCAAACGGAGAGAAGCTTCCCTCTCCCGCCGCCAAGGCTTTTGTCGGATCTGCCGACATGATGCCGCGAAACCTGAACCGCCGGGTGGAGACACTGGTGCCGATTGAAAATCCAACCGTGCACAAACAGATTGTCGAAGAAATCATGATCGCGAACTTCAGAGATCAGGCGCAAAGCTGGACCATGCGCTCGGATGGCAGCTTTCAAAGGGTTGAACAAAAGGACGATCTATCTGCACAGAAATATTTCATGACGAACCCCAGCCTGTCCGGTCGTGGGTCGGCGCTTACATTGGGTGATGAAAGTATTGACCCCAGCGACACACGCGATAGAAATCGTGCGGACTAACGACGACGACTATCGACAGGACAGTAATTTGAGCGAAAACGTAACCCGCCTTCACCAGGATTTGCTCACGGTTAGTGGGCGCATTGGTATTGTTGATATTGGCTCAAACACCGTCCGACTTGTGGTCTATGATGTTCCGGATCGCATGCCGATACCGATGTTCAACGAGAAGGCTGATTGCCGCCTTGTCGAGGGTCTCGCCGAAACCGGCTGCTTATCACCAGTAGGCGTCGAAAAGGCCATGAGTAGCCTGCGCCGATTTATCCTTTTAGCCGATGCTATGGGGGTTGAGGCGCTTGATCTGGTTGCCACCGCCGCAGTACGCGACGCGAACGATGGTGATGCATTCGTTGCGCGCGTCAAATCCGAATTTGATATCGATATTTCTGTCTTAAGCGGCTTTGAAGAGGCTGAACTTTCCGCCCTTGGATTGGTATCGGGTGTGCCGGATGCCAACGGTGTCCTGTGTGATCTTGGTGGTGGCTCTCTCGACCTGATCCAGCTCAAGGATGGCCAAGGCATAACCTACGGCACAACGCCTTTGGGCCATTTGCGATTACGCGAGATGGCCGATGACAATCGCAGGAAGGCCGGCAAGATTATTGACGAGCATTTATCAAAGATCGACTGGCTATCTCAATCACATGGCAACAATCTCTATTTAACCGGCGGCATCATGCGCGCCATCGCGCGGGTTTTCATCAATCAGACACGGTATCCGCTGCATGTCGTTGATAACTTCACGATCCGAAGTCACACAGCATATGATCTTGCGAAAATCCTGAGCCGGCAAAGCGCGATGAGCCTCAAGAAAACCTCATCGCTGTCCCAAACCCGGATCAAAAGCATTCCCTTCGCAACAGAGTTGCTGCGGCATCTCATCAAGGCGATTAAACCGGAGAATCTCGTTTTTTCAGGATTTGGTATGCGCGAAGGTCAGATGCTGAAACATCTCCCCGATGCAATGCGCGGCAATGACCCGTTAATAGAAGGCGCCAAGACACTATCAGATCGAACCGGCCGGTTCTCACTCAAGGGCAAAGAAGTCGCGAACTGGATCATGCCCTTGTTCCCGGACGCACCGCCGGAGGATTCACGGCGTGTAATGGCAGCATGTCTTTTGTCTGACATCGGCTGGAACGAACATCCTGATTACCGGGCAGAGCATGCTTTTTACCGGACACTTCGTATCCCCTTCGCCGGTTTATCTCACCCTGACCGCGTCTTTATCGCAGCGGCAGTTTATGTGAGATACAACGGTGATCCACGCGCACGCGTCGTAAAGGACGTTCGAGGGCTTCTCGAATCAGATCAACTCAGCAAGGTCGATGGTATTGGACGCGCCATCCGACTGGCGCATACATTGTCCGGCTCGGCACCGGGTTTATTGTCGCAGACAAGCCTTGAACGCTCAGCTGATGAAATCATCTTGCGTCTGCCAGGCGACAGCAGCGCGTTTCAATCAGAAACAGTAGAACGGCGCTTTCGTGGAATGTGCAAAAGCCTCAAAACAAAGGGGCGAATCACTTAAGGCTAATCGGCAGCTTCTTCGGATGAATTGTTTTCAACAATTTCAACCCGATCACCAGCTAATCGAAGACCGATCTCACCGTTTCGAAGCCGCAACGCGTCTTCACCAAAGACGGTTCGTCGCCAACCCTTGATTGCAGGCACATCGGCCTTCTCTCCAAACGCCGCGATTAACTCAACATCAGCAACGTTTGCAACCAGCTTGGTCGCGACATCAGTCTCGGCGCATTTCATCTTTAGAAGGACTTTTAACAAATCAGCTGCCGCAGCCGTCCACGCAGGAAGATCAGGCTTCTGCGCAGGACGTGGCCATTCTGCCTTTGGCGTCTCTACACCCTTGCGAATCGCTTTCAATAACGAGTCCCCAGAAGGCCCCTCCGCCAATCGACGGCCAAGCCCCCGTGTCTTTGCCAACTCTTCCACAGATTTTGGCGTGCGATGTGAAATTTCAAGCAGCGCTTCGTCTCGCAAAATACGGTTTCTGGGCATATCCCGACGTTGCGCTTCATGCTCGCGCCATGCGGCAACGGCGCGCAACACAGATAGCTGTTTGCCCTTGGCCCCGCGTGTTTTAATCCGCTTGTACGCTTCATCTGGATCAACAATGTAGGTATTCGGGTCCTCGAGAATTTCCATCTCTGCTGTCACCCATGATGCACGGCCTGATTTTTCGAGTTTTTCAGCTAACTTTTCATACGCAGGCCGCAAATGAGTCACATCGGCGAGCGCGTATTTGATCTGCTTTTCGCTTAACGGGCGAAGCTTCCAATCGGTAAACCGGGACCCTTTATCAATCGTAGCCCCTGTGAGTTTCATGATCAGATTTTCGTACCCGACAGAATCACCAAAGCCACAAACCATCGCGGCAACTTGGGTATCAAAAAGGGGTCGGGGCAATTCACCCGCAAGATGAAGGAATATCTCCAGGTCCTGACGCGCAGCATGAAACACTTTCAAGATCGACGTATCCGCCATGAGATCATACAGCGGCTTCAAGTCTATACCCGGTGCCAATGCATCGATTGCCTTCGCATCGTCTGTCCCGCCAACCTGAATGAGACACAACTCAGGCCAGAAGGTGCTCTCGCGAATAAACTCTGTATCGACGGTTACATAAGTCTCTTCTGACAAAGATGCGCAAAAAGCGCGGAGGGTTTCTGTATCGGTGATTACGTCTGACATACTCGGAACGTTACACTTTATCGAACGGTTTCGAAAACCGCTTTCTCATCCTTCAATGAAGGGATTGTTCTTGAACGCATCAAGTTCTTCACCCTTCAGTCGAATTGCACTGAGTTTTGGCCACGCCTGCAAATCAGAGAAATCATCTACTCTGTTCGTGAGATGGGTCAAAGCTGCGGTCACTGAAATATCTGCTTGTGTCGGCCCGTCATCCGACATCCATGGCCCGACAGCGGCTCGTTCGAGCACATCAAGACTATTGCGGATGGACGCCTTGTAGCCGCTCACAAATTCAGGACTTTGAAGATGCTCGGGGCGGCGCACAGTCTCGATCCGGAGTTGCACAGCCCGCTCCGATATTCCCATTGCAATGGCAGCATGTCGCAACACTTTCCATCGCCTCTCACCGTCAGCTGGCGTCAGAGATTGTGACGGTCCGATAAGTTGATCGAGATAGTCAATGATCGCCGCACTTTCAATTAATGCTTCACCATCATCGAGTATCAGAGCTGGCACCTTAGCCAGCGGATTCAAGCGTGCCACTTCGTCTCGATCCCCGAAAACAGACAAAACATGGCGATCAAATGAGAGGCCATAGTGGCTCATCGTCGCCGCCACACGCCTGACAAAAGGCGAATCGAGTTGGCCAACAAGGATCATCATACCCACGCACTTCCGTGATATTGCAAACGGCCATAGTTTAGCGCTTGTTGATATACGCTCGCAATCCCTTGGCAAATAAGGCCTTTTTTGAGCAACCTGACTTTAGGCACTATCGAACGTGTGCATTCACTGTGAGAGGTCCAAATGAGTGCTAATCTAAATCGCAAATGCGACATGATCACAACAATCGACCGTTAACAGAAATACGACCTCGTAGGCTGCCACGCGTCGCAGCCATCGCCGCTGTTGCGCTTCCATGCGTTGCCCTTATTACATTTCAAAAAGACATCATGGTTCAGACCGGCGTCCCGGTCTGGTTAACGGTCACGACAATTATCATGGCGCTGCTTGCATTCCTTGCGTATCGGCTCCTGCATCCGTCCGCACTGATGATGATCTCACCAGAGGGAATTTCTCTGCCGGGTCTTATCGCCGACACGCTTAAGTGGCGTGATATCAAAAAAGTAGAAGCCAAAACACGCCGCGGGCAAACCGGGGACATACATGACCGATTGATCATTCACTTGAAAGAGCCACATGATTTGACTTGGCGTGGCGCACGGTTGCGCCAGACGCTTGGCGGTACACCACAGATCGCCGTCGCCGTTGATATCGGATTCCAGTGGCCCAGTCGTGCAGATGATATTAAGCGCATCATTCGTGACGCGGCCAAAACCTATGCTTCTGCGCCCTCTCTCAAATCTGAAACACCCGTGACGCCCACGCGGCGACATCGCGCCATTGCTGGCGTGTTCATGCTGGCCATGTGTTCTTTACCGGTTGCCAGCTTTATTTTTGATCTGGGTCTTCCCCGTATGTTCTCAGAAGGCCTGAAACTTTATCGTGATGGCGAGGTTGCCAAAGCCGTTCCCCTTCTTGAAGCCGATGCACGTGCTGGCGACACCGAGGCTGCACATGCGCTGGGCGAGCTATATCTGAACGGAGATGGTGTCAGCAGAAATTTGTCGATGTCGGCGGGATGGTTCATGCGCGCCGCCAATAACGGACATGCGGATGCCGCATTTAAATTGGCAAACGCGACCAAACTTGGATTAGGCATTCCGCAAAATATTGATACGGCACTATCGCTATACCGCCAGGCGTCCAGCGATGGCTCAGCCGAAGCCGCTTATGCGCTGGGCAGAATCTACAAACTCGGTGACGGAGTCAGACGCGACTACACAAAAGCGCTTGAATGGCTGAGGGCTTCAGCCGACCGGGGTTTTGCACCGGCAGAGCATGAATTAGGTCAACTTTATCAGGAAGGCATTGCCGTCCCGCGTGACATTGAAACAGCAATGCATTGGCTGTCAGAAGCCGCGAGCAAGGGACATGCACCAGCACGCTACGATCTTGCCCGTCTGCTCTTGGACGGTAATGCAGCCGCACGTCAAAACGGTTTGGCGATTATGCAACTGGCGGCGAACAATGGCTATGCCCCTGCACAACGACGGCTTGCGGCAATCTATTTCAAAGGCCAGGGCATTCAACCCGACCCCATCGCCGCTTACCAATGGATATCACTGGCAGAACGCTCATGGCCGGCGGCGACCCGGGCTGATCTTGTGCGGGAAAAGGCCCGCATTGCTGCGGCACTTGATGCCGAAGACCTCGCCAAAGCCAAATCTCAAATCCGCAATTGGCGCCCGGTTCGACAATAGCCCCCGCTGCAGCACATCTTCCCCCTCACCTAACCTCTCCCCATTTCATAGAAGAGAGGTATTAGAAAGTATACGCGCTAAATAAAAAATCCCTCTCCCCCTCCCGAGGGGACTGGATATGTGTTTCCATATAATCCTTCTCCCCCCTCCAAGGGGGAGAGGTTAGGTGAGGGGGTGGCTGGTTTATTTACCGCCGTCCGCGCTGCATCACCCCTTTCGATACAGCGATTTGCGTGCTAAGACCCGGCCCATGTTAAGCATTCAAAACATCACGTATCGCATCGCAGGCCGGACACTGCTGGAAGACGCCTCGCTCAACGTCGAGGCTGGACAGAAACTGGGTCTGGTTGGGCGTAACGGCACCGGTAAAACGACCCTGTTTCGGCTGATCTTTGGCGATGTTCAGAATGACGGCGGCACCATCCATCTTCAAAAGGGTGTGCGCCTCGGTGAAGTGGCACAGGAAGCACCTGCGGGCGAAGGCAGCCTGATTGATACCGTTTTAGCCGCGGATACTGAACGCGCATCCTTGCTTGCCGAAGCTGAAACCTCCACCGACCCTGCACGTATCTCCGAAATTCATATGCGTCTTGTTGATATCGATGCCGAACGCGCCCCAGCCCGTGCGGCGCGTATCCTCGCGGGCCTTGGATTTGACGAGGCAACACAACAGCGCCCGTGCTCTGATTTCTCGGGGGGATGGCGCATGCGCGTGGCGCTGGCAGCCGTCCTGTTTGCCCGCCCTGATTTTCTTTTGTTGGACGAACCGACAAACCACCTTGATCTGGAAGCAGCGCTTTGGCTCGAGCAATACTTAAAGAACTGGGATGGCACGTTGCTGGTGATTTCACACGACCGCCGTTTCCTGAACGAAGTCGTGGGCGGCATTGTGCATCTAGCCAACCTCACCCTGACCCGTTACATCGGTAACTATGACCGGTTCGAGCGCACACGCCGCGAACGAATGATGCACGAGGCCAAACAACGTGAGAAGCAAGAAGCTGCTCGTGCACATATCCAAAGCTTTGTTGATCGGTTCCGCGCAAAAGCGACCAAAGCTAAACAGGCGCAAAGCCGGATTAAGATGCTGGAGAAAATGGAACCCATTGCAGCTGCGATGGAAGATAAGTCCATTCAGTTTTCGTTTCCAAGTGCGATGGAACTCGCCCCGCCCCTGATTGCCATACAGGATGTGAATGTTGGTTACGAGCCGGGCAAACCGATCCTGAGTCATCTCGACCTGCGGATCGATCCCGAAGACCGCATTGCGTTGATCGGTGCAAACGGCAACGGTAAATCCACGCTGATCAAGATGTTATGTGATCGCCTCAAGCCCGAAGTCGGGCAGATCGTTAAAGCCGCAAAGATTGAAGTCGGGTATTTTGCACAGCATCAGACCGATGAACTCAACATGGATGAAACGCCCTACCATCATGTCATGCGGGCTTTGGGCGACAAGAAAGAAAGTCAGGTTCGCGGACACTTGGGCCGCTTTGGGTTCTCATCAGACAAAGCCGACACGCAGGTTGCGAAATTGTCGGGTGGTGAAAAGGCACGCTTGTTGTTCTCATTGATGAGTTGCGGCAAGCCCAACATTCTTTTGCTCGACGAACCAACTAACCACCTGGACGTTGATGCGCGTGAAGCCCTTGTGCAGGCCCTGAATGCGTTTGAAGGCGCGGTTATTCTCGTTAGTCACGATGCGCACTTGATTGAATTGGTTGCAGATCGTTTGTGGCTAGTCGCAGATGGTACCTGCAAACCCTACGATGGCACACTCGATGAATACGGTGCAGATCTGCAAGCTTCGAGGCGCGCCAAACGGAGTGCTGAAAAGACGACGACGGACGGCGAGCATAGCCGCGACAATCGCAAGCAAGCGCGGAAGGAACGCGCGGCGCAGCGTCAAGCTTCAGCAGATCTCAGGAAATCCATCAAAAAGGCCGAAACCCATATGGCGAAACTTGAGGCAGAGAAATCTGCGCTCGAAGCCAAGTTGGCAGACCCCAATGTCTATAACGGCTCCACCAGCGAGCTGATGGATTTGCAACTCAAGCATGCCAATATCAAAGAAGCACTGGCATCGACCGAAGCCGAATGGCTGTCTGCGCAGGAAACGCTTGAAGGCATGGCGTGACCAAAGATGGCTGGGTCATATAAGGACTACCTCGGCACCCCCCATTCCCCTGCTACTGATGCGCGTATCATCTCATTGGTACCGAGCCTGACAGAATTATTGTTTGATCTTGGGCTCGCCGACCAACTTGTCGGACGAACCCAGTTTTGTATTCATCCCGCCGATATGATTGATACAGTCCCATCTGTCGGCGGCACAAAAAAAGTCAATATGGAGCGCGTGCTCGCGTTGAAGCCGACCCACGCCCTCGTCAATGTTGACGAAAATCCGCGCGAGATGGCTGACGCGTTAAGTGCAGCCGGGGTGGAGGTCATTGTCACGCACCCCATGATCCCGGACGACAACATTGGCCTTTTCAAGCTAATTGGTGGTATCTTTGGCGTGTCTGATGCCGCGAACTCTCTTGTCCGGAAATTTGAGACTGCAAAATCAAATTTACTGACAACGAGACCATCTGAACCAAAGAATGTTGTTTACTTGATCTGGAGCGATCCGTGGATGGCTGTTACGAAAGACACGTATATCGGGAATATGTTGTCGATGATAAATTGGCACGCTGTCACGCCAGGTACTGACGCTGCATTAACAGGTGATTCGGCGAGATATCCGGAAATTATGCTTAATGATGCAGGTTTATGCAGGATTGATCTGATCCTGTTCTCAACCGAGCCCTATGCATTTACAGATGCTCATATTGAAAAATTTTGTGCCGATTTCCCGGATCACGCCGAAAAAGCTCATCTGATCGATGGTGAAATGACATCCTGGTATGGGTCCCGTGCCATCAAAAGCCTGGGTGAGCTTGGCGATTTTGCAAAATCAGTGTCACCATGACCTACGCTTTCCGGCTCTCACTCTTGTATGGCGGGATGTTTTTGGTTGTTGGCATCATGATGCCGTTCTGGCCGGTATGGCTTGAGGCCAAAGGATTAACACCTCCCGAGATCGGTCTTGTTATCGCGGCCGGGAGCGTCATCCGCGCATTTGTCGGCCCTTTGAGTGCCCGCTTTGCGGACCGCACCGGCGAGCGCAAACGCTTGATGGCTGTGCTTTCTACGCTCGCTTTCATTTTTTTCATGCCGTTCGCCATCGTCGATAGCTTCGAAGCTATACTGATCCTACAGGCCTGTTTAATCGGCGTGATGGGCCCGATCATGCCACTAAGCGAAAGTTTGACCATGATGGGTGCCAAGCGTCATGGGCTAGATTATGGACGGATCAGGCTGTGGGGCTCGCTCACCTTCATTCTTGGCGCATCGGGTGTCGGGTATTTTCTCAAAGACGCAGAACCGGATCTGATCTGGCAGGCCATCGCCATTGCCATCGCACTGTATGCTCTGGGGACATATGTCGCGCCGGATTTTCGATCAACGCCATCGCCGAAATCGGCAGGGCCGGGCCCGATCACCCGTGTTTTGAGCGACAAAACGTTCGTCATTTTCGTTGCCGCAACCGCCTGTATCCAAGGCTCACACGCGCTTTACTATAGTTTTGGTACACTGAACTGGCTGCGCATGGGCCTTAGCGAAGGCGTCATCGGGTTGCTGTGGGCCGAGGGTGTCCTCGCTGAAGTGATCCTTTTTGTGTACGCCGCGAACGCTATTAAGAAGCTCGGGCCGGCGCGGTTAATCGCGCTTGGCGGTCTTGCCTGCCTGTTGCGTTGGGCGATGACACCTTATGCCGAGAGCCTCCCGGCCATTGCCGCATTGCAGATCATGCACGCGTTCACATTCGGAGCCGCGCATCTGGGCGCAGTGTATTTCATATCTGAGCGAATGCCCGAAGACGTTTCGGCAACTGCACAGACGCTCTATGCACTGATTGTGTCCGGCTTTGGGATTGGCCTTATCAGCGTATTATCCGGGCACCTTTATGAAGATTACGCAGGCGATGCGTATTTTGCCATGGCCGCGTTTGGCGGTGTCGGGATGCTGCTGGCCTGGAGCATTCGACGTCGACACAGTTAAATTAAGAATTAGATAGACATGCCTGGTCCCCACCTTCACGGGGAATAACGATGGGAATATTACGAAACGATATTCTTTGCGCGCAGTGCTGATATTTCCTCGGATGAATACCCTGCATTCAAAAGCATCTCATCAGTATGCTCTCCGAGTTTTGGCGCCTGCGTTCTAAAGGCCCCAGGCGTCTCGGACATGTAGGGATGAATATTGTGCATAGGCGCTGATCCAAGATCATCGTCAGGCACTTCAACCAAAACGCCTCGCGCATTGACGTGTGGGTCACCAAGTAAATCTTCGGCATTATAGATAGGCGCGGACGTCACACCTGCCTCGGCAAAGATCCGAAGCACCTCAACCTGATCGCGTTCGGCAACCCAGGCTGCGACGATGTCATTCACCTCATCACATCGCTGAACCCGATCCGTGTTGGTCCGGTAGCGCGGATCATCAATCATGTCTTCACGTCCGATGGTGCGAAATACGCGCTCGGCCATTTGCTGAATGGATGCCGAAAGCGAGACAAATTTACCGTCCCGGGTGGTATAGACATCCCGAGGCGCTGAGGTATTTGAACGATTGCCAACACGTGCCGGAATATCGCCGGTGACCTGAAAATCCATCGCCGCAGGCCCCAACGTCGACAGGATTGGCTCAAGCAGAGACATATCGATGACCTGTCCCGGGCCGTCTTTGAGTTCAATTTCTCGGAGTGCCACCATCGTTGCATAGGCGCCCTGAAGTCCGGCAATCATGTCAGCCATGGCGATAGGCGGCAGTAACGGCGGTCGGTCCGGAAACCCATTTCGAAAGGCAAAACCGGACATACCCTCAACCAACGAGCCAAATCCCGGTCGATCACTATAAGGCCCGGTCTGACCAAATCCGGATATGCGAACAATGATCAGCTGGGGATTGTGTTTATGAAGAACATCTGGCCCCAGGCCCATTTGCTCCAAACGACCCGGGCGAAAATTTTCAACGAACACCTCAGCATGCTCAACGAGCTTTAAGATAACCGCCGCAGCACCTTCAGCGCGAAAATCCAGCGCGATACTTTTCTTGTTTCGGCAATAGGACTTCCAAAATGTATCGACGCCACCCTTGGTCCAGGCGCGCAAAGGATCGCCCTTTCCGCTCGGTTCGATCTTGGTCACGTCGGCACCAAAATCAGCCAACTGGTGCGTCAGCATATTCCCTGAGACCAGTCGACAGAGATCAAGCACCCGCACCCCGTCTAGAGGGCCTTTTCGCGCGGCGTCAAAATCACGTTGCTGCATTTAAATCGTTGCAATCGGTGTCGACGGCGATCCGACAGCACCAGGCAAATACAGCGGTGGTGCGGTCAGCAGGAAGCGGGATCGATTTTGTTTCCTGAGCGCCGTCGCCAATTCAGAAAGATGCCATAACTCGCCCAGATGTACACCCAGCCTGAACAGGCAATGGCGATGTAAGGGCAACCGCGAGCATCCACCCTGCGACTCGCCAAATCCACTTGAATCCTCAACCGCCATATTGTCTGAAATCAACGCGACAACGCCGCTGTCTGTGATCCACTGCAATAGCTTTTCATCGTAGCCATCGAGAACTGCACCGCTGGAATGAAGTTTCTTGGCGTCAGGCTCTCCTGCCATCTCAAGAATCATATCGTCCCACCCGGTATGGAACAGGAAGAAATCCCCTTCCTCGACGACGATATTGTCTGCGTCCAGCATCTTCATCAGATCGTCATACCCGACAACGGTACGACCGGTGCCGACATGCGGCACCATATCCAAAATGACACCACGGCCTTGCATGCATGCCCGCGCCATCCCCGCAACAGACAATGCGCGCGCGCCCATCCCATCCGCGTGATCCGGACCAAGAATTTCTTCGCCTGCCCGAAAGCCGTTGTAATAAACGCTTTCCGGCTCACCATCGCCATCGGCATCAAACAAGCTGCCAACGTGCGCAAAGCTGTCCCATTGTGTGGAGTATTGGTTCCAAAGTGTCGTACATTCGTCCGACGACACATCCATGTTGCCGTCCTGATAGTCTTTCCAGACCAGATTATAATAGACGCCGTCACTTCCTGGCGGATGATTAACAACACCAAACTTAGGCGGATGCCGCTTGGGATTTACCGTGTTGCCACCAGGAAGATCGAGCGGCAAGGAAAGGCAAAACGTGCGACCTTCCTGAACTTCAGATACCGCCGCTTTGACTTTCATCGGTGTCAGTAAATTTACCCGACCGAGTTGATCATCTTCACCCCAGTCGCCCCATGTTGATCCTTCGGGTCTGTTTACCCATCGCTTCGTCATGATGTTCTCCTGAGCCTAAGCTTTCTTTTCCCAGCCACGTTCACCCTGTTGCCAATAGGTGAGATCATGTCCGTCGTCTTTCAAGGTTTTCCAGCGTGCACGGGCCGATGCCACGGCATCGTCATCGCGACCATCGAATAAATCGAAGCATCGCTCGAACGCGCTGACGTCTGAGACCTCACCGCCATCCGCCAAAAACACAAACTGCGCTCCATTGGCATTCTCATCCGAAGTGTCGAGCCAAATCGGTTGCAGTTCGGGATCACCGTCCTTTTTTGATCCATGAGGTAGCCAGGATGCTGACTCAAAGGTCCACAACTGATCACTGAGCCATTGCACGCGCTCGGCCGAGCCCAGAACAATCAGGGCGCGCTTTTTTGCGTCCATGGTTTTTTGCAAAAGCTGTGGCAGGGCCTGTTCCAGCCCCGAGCGTGTCAGATGATAAAAACCAATTTCAGTCATGACACACGCCACATTTCGCTTTGACTTTCTTACTCGTAATGATCGGCGACGAAGCGATCCAGCATCCGCACACCAAACGCCGTGCCACCGCGCGGCACAACGGCGCTATCCTTCTTGGACCAGGTTACGCCTGCGATATCCAGGTGTGCCCAGGGCGTATCACCAACAAATCTCTGCAGGAATTGCGCCGCCGTGATGGAGCCAGCCCCGCGACCACTGCCGATATTTCTCATATCCGCAGCATCCGTATCCAGATCCTTGTCATATTCCTTGCCAAGCGGGAACCGCCAGACGCGCTCGCCGATGGTTTCGCCTGCTTCGAAAAGCCGCTCTGAAAGTTTATCGTCATTAGAGAACATGCCGGCACGTTCAGCGCCAAGGGCGATGATGATCGCCCCCGTCAATGTTGCCAGATCAACCATGAACTGTGGCTTATATTTCTCGTTCACATAATGCAGAACATCACAGAGAACCAGACGTCCCTCAGCATCAGTATTCAGGATTTCGATTGTCTGTCCGGACATTGATTCAACAATGTCACCCGGACGTGTTGCATTTCCATCAGGCATGTTTTCAACGAGACCAACCGCGCCAATGACATGGCATTTGGCTTTACGCCCAGCGAGGGCCTTCATCAATCCAGAGACAACTCCGGCACCGCCCATGTCCCACTTCATGTCGTCCATGCCGGCAGCAGGCTTGAGTGAGATACCCCCCGTATCGAAACAGACACCCTTGCCAATAAATGAAATCGGCTTTGAGCCCTTTTTCTTCGAAGCCGGGAGACCGTTGTACTCCATCACGACCATCTGGCTTTCGCGCGCACTTCCGTCACCAACCGACAGCAAAGAGCCCATGCCGAGCTTGCGCATCTGCGCTTCGCCCATCACCGTCACTTTGACGCCAAGCTTGGTCAGATCACGCTTGAGGCGCTTTGCAAATTCGACGGGGTAAAGAATGTTTGGTGGCTCGGACACAAGATCACGCGTGAAGTAAACACCATCCGCGATCTTGGAGAGTTTCGCATATTGGGATTTGGCAGCTGCCGACCCCTGACAATGCACAGCCATTTTGCCGATGACCGGATCTTTGCTCTGCTTTTCCTTGCCTTTGTATTTCTCAAACTTATAAGCCCGAAGTAACGAGCCGTAAGCAATCGCCGCGCCAACGTCCGCTGCTTTCAGTGAAGACTTATCGAACGTATCCGCACATACAGCCGATTCTGTTCCTGCGCCTTTAAGAGCCGCAAAAACTTTGCCACCAAGCTCTGTCATATTCTCGAACGTCATATCATCAGGCTTGCCGACACCGACGCAAAGGACACGGTCAAGACTGGAACCGCCTGGTGCCAAAACAGTCATTGTCTGACCACGCTTGCCTTCAAAGTGTGACGCCTTGGCAGCGCGCTTCAACGCACCTTTCAGTTTCTTATCAAGTTTGGCTGCGCTGTCAGACCATTTTCCGCGCTCAGCAGAAAATACAACGGCGATACCTTTGGTAGGTAGGGCTGGATTGGAAAACGTAATCTTCATGTGAGTCCTCGCTGGTGAGATAATTTAACCGCGAGTGTATAGCCCCGTACGCGGGGTTCAAGGGCTCAGACGTTTTTTGGCTCTGAGTCAGAGGTATTTTCGAGTTCCTGCTCGACAGCGGCTTCGGCATCAGCAGCAGAAATAGACTCCCCTGACTTGCGGCCCAAAAGCCACAGCACGCCGCCCGGGATCATCAGCACAACCGCCAGAATGCCCAACGA
>Ga0189287_100111_pt1 | contig 64644 bp, 56 predicted proteins | sample UW86minimetaG_FD_130319 | JGI IMG/M metagenome (GOLD analysis project Ga0189287, IMG submission 130319) | Marine microbial communities from the Costa Rica Dome - UW86 mini metaG | ecosystem: Environmental > Aquatic > Marine > Oceanic > Photic zone | place: Costa Rica: the Eastern Pacific...
GGCGTTTCTCGGTGAAGGGGTCGCCAACCAAGAAGATAGGGCGCTTTTCCTCGATGGTTTCGTCGAATTCGGCGCTGGCCATCGTGGCGCCGCCGACGCCGTCGCGGCCCGTCTTGGCGCCGAGATAGACGACGGGCATGCCGACGCCGGAGGCCGCGGAGTAGAAGATCTTGTCGGTGTCGGCGAGGCCCGCGGCAAAGGCGTTGACGAGGCAGTTGCCGTTATAGGCAGGGTCGAAGCGTACCTCGCCGCCCGCGCAGGGGACGCCGAAACAGTTGCCGTAACCGCCGATGCCCTCGACCACGCCGTGTACGAGCTGGCGCGTCTTGGGGTGCGCGGGTTCGCCGAAGGAGAGGGAGTTCATCGAGGCGATGGGGCGGGCGCCCATGGTGAAGACGTCGCGGAGGATGCCGCCGACGCCAGTGGCCGCGCCCTGGTAGGGCTCGATATAGGAGGGGTGGTTGTGGCTTTCCATCTTGAAAACCACGGCCTGACCGTCACCGATATCGACGATGCCGGCATTCTCGCCGGGGCCGCAGATGACCTGGGGCCCGTCGGTGGGCAGGGTGCGGAGCCATTTCTTGGAGGATTTGTAGGAACAGTGCTCGTTCCACATGGCCGAAAAGATACCCAGCTCGGTAAAGCTGGGCTCGCGGCCGATGATCTGAAGGATCCGGTCGTATTCGTCGGGTTTGAGGCCGTGGGCCTCGATCAGCTCGGGCGTGATGGCCGGCTCTTCCATTGCTCGTCAATCCCCTCGGGTGGTCCGCCTTGGGGTCTCTTTAGGGCATACGGGCGCGGGGGAAAAGGGGCAGTGGCGGGGCCTGGCCCGCATGGGGCAGGCCGGGCCGCATGGTGGTGCGGCCCGGCCCGGAAAATGGGCTTAGTTGGTGCTGGTCGCTTCGACCTGTGCCGCGATCCGGCTTTGCAGCTGGGCCACGGTCATGCCGTAGGTCAGCTCGCCATCGGCGCGGTCGGTGAGATCCTGCGCCTCGACCGCGACCTGGGCCACGGGCGAGCCGAGGTTGTCGGCAAGATCGATGATGGCCTGCGTGCTGCCGTCCTTCTCGTCGATGCGCGTGCCGCTCACTTCGCCGATGATCTCGCCATCGGTGGACATGACGGTGGCGCCGGTATCGACGGTCACGTTCAGCTCGCCGCTCGACTCGGTGTCGGCGGTGGCCGATGCGCTGGCGCTGCTGTCGTCTTCGCTGTCGGACGTGGAGCTGCTGTCCGCGGTGTCGGAGCTGTCGCTGTCGGACGAATCGCTGCTGTCGGCGGTGTCGCTGCTGTCGCTGTCGGACGCGTCGGCGGAGGCGCTGGCATCCGCGTCCGCGCCGACCGAGGCGCCGCTGTCTGCCGTATCGGTATCGGCGCCGGCACTTGCCCCAGCGTCGACATCTGCGCCAACGCTGGCGCCGTCGGTGCCGACATCGGCCCCGACGTCCGCGCCGACGCTGGCACCGGCATCTGCGCCAACACCGGCAGCGCCGGCTTCTGCGCCGGCACCCGCTTCAGCGGAGCCGCCGACGCCTTGGGCGTAAACGGGGAGGGCCAGCGTGGTGGCCAGGGCGGTTGTCAGTGCGAGGGTCTTGAATTCCATGGTCGTCACCTTTCCTAACGATGAGTTCCCAATGCCGATTGGGGGCCGGGGACATGCAGGGGGAACGTGACCGGCATCGGAAAGTTCCATAACTTGTCCGTTTCGTTGCGAATCCGGTGTTAAGTGCGCGCTGTATGTACATGAATATGGAGGATAAACTGCGGCCCAAGCAAATTGGGCCGCAGTTGGGCAGGGACGGGCCGTTCAGCCGCCCTGAACCTGTTGAATGTGCTCTTCGAGGTGCGCGAGGCGCGAGTGATACTCGAGTGCGCCGCCTTCCTTGACGACCTGCAGCGTGGCGATCGGGAAGGCCAGCGCCGGTACTGGCAGGCCGGCCTGCTCGCTGACATCGACGATGACGATCGCGCCTTCCTCGGCGTCGTCACGGGTCGCGGCGACCGCGCCGATCGTTTCCCCCGTCACGGAGTAGACCGGGGTGCCCTGCTTGGCCGCGTTGAGGATGTTCTCGGGCTCGGTGAGGGCCGTGGTGGCCGCCTCGTTGGGCGCCACGTCATCGTTCACACCTTGCTCGGTCGCGTCCTGCTCCGGGCCCACGGAGACGACCTCGTCGCCCCGGATGCCGTAGCTTTCGGCGTCATAATCGGTGGATTCGTCGATGCCGGGCGCCTCGTCGGCCCGGGCGGCGTTTTCCATCTCGTGGCCTTTTTCCTCGATCGCATTGTCCTCGATCGCATTGTCCTGGGCATAGGCGCCAAGGGCGGTCACGCTGGTAAGGATCGTGGCGAGGGCCAGTTGGTGGAAGGTCATTCGTAAATCTCCTGTCAGTTGCCTGTTGCAGCGGATGCTGCGGCGGTCGTTCGGCCGGTCCTGCCGGCCTTCGTACCCGCCCAACCAAAGGCAGCGGGCTCATGTTCCTTGATTTACTCGGGGGAAGGCCGGGCCTTCGCGAACGGAAGGAACCGGGGGCCGGCGTCCGGATTGTCGAGGGAAGCGGGCCAACGCGCCCTTGACCCCGGAGCGCGTGCGCTGTGTGCTGCGCCGAGGAGGTCGGTAATGGACATACTCGAGAACGCGTGGCGCATGCGGGGCGGGCTGGACGACGAGGTGATGGCAGGCGTGCCGTGGCCGAGCGTGCAGGCCGGGAGACCGCAGGCCCTGCTGGCGCGCTGTCCGGCGGCGGGGATGACGCCGCTGACGGTGCTGGACGGGTTCGGTGCAACGGTCTGGGCCAAGGACGAGCGCGGGCGCATGGGGCTGGGCAGCTTCAAGGCGCTGGGGGCGGCCTACGTGATCGCGCACGAGGCGGAGGCCACGGGGGCGGAGGATATGGGCACCGCGCTGGCGGGCCGGACCTATGTGACCGCGAGTGCCGGGAATCACGGCATGTCGGTGGCGGCCGGGGCGCGGGTGTTCGGGGCAAAGGCCGTGGTTTACCTGGCCGAGACGGTGCCCGAGGGGTTTGCCCAGCGGTTGCGGGACAAGGGCGCCGAGGTGGTGCGCGAGGGGGCGGAGTACGAGGCCAGCATGGCGGCGGCGGAGCGGGCGGCGGCGGAGAATGGCTGGACGCTGCTGTCGGACAGTTCGTGGCCGGGGTATGTGGATATCCCGCACCGTCTGATGGAGGGGTATCTCGCGCTGGCCGCCGAGGCGGTGGAGCAATGCCCGGAGACGCCCACGCATATCTACCTGCAGGCCGGGGTCGGCGGGCTGGCCGGGGCCTGTGCCGCCTATTTCCGGTCGTGCTGGGGCGGGGCGCCGCGGATCATCGTGGTCGAGCCCGCCGCCGCGCCGGCGCTGATGGAAAGCATCCGGGCGGGCCGGCCGGTGGTGACGGAGGGGCCGGTGTCGAACATGGGGCGCCTGGATTGCAAGGCGCCGTCGCTGATTGCGCTGAAGGGGCTGGCGCGGGATGCGGATGCGTTCGTGACGGTGAGCGATGCCGAGGCCGAGGGGGTTCTGGCCGAGCTGGAGGCGCAGGGGATGGCGACGACGAGTTCGGGCGCGGCGGGAATTGCCGCGGTGAAGGAGATGAACCCGGGCGCGGGGGCGCGGGTGCTGGTCATGATCAGCGAGGAGGCCGAGTGAGCCGGGGCTTTCCCGTCACCGAGTACGAGGGCCGGGTGGCCCGGGCGCAGGCGCGGATGGCCGAAGAGGGGCTGGGCGCGCTGTTGCTGACGACCGAGCCGGAGGTGCGGTATTTCACCGGGTTTTTGACGCGGTTCTGGGAATCGCCAAGCCGGCCGTGGTTCCTGGTGGTTCCGGCGGAGGGGAAGCCGATCGCGGTGATCCCGTCGATCGGGGCGGCGCTGATGGCGAGCACGTGGGTCGAGGATATCCGGACATGGGCGGCGCCGGACCCCGACGATGACGGGGTGAGCCTGTTGGCCGATGCGCTGCGCGAGGTGGGCGGGCCGGTGGGGGTGCCGTCGCATCTGGAGACGCATCTGCGGATGCCGCTTTCGGATTTCGCGCGGGTTCAGCGGTTGGCGGGGATGGAATTCACCGATGACCGGGGGATCGTGGCAGGGTTGCGCGCGATCAAGTCGGCGGCGGAGATCGGGAAGATTGCCGAAAGCTGTGACGTGGCGGCGCGGGCCTTTGCGCGGGTGGGCGAAATTGCCGCGCCGGGCGTGGCGCTGTCGCGCGTGTTCCGGGATTTCCAGCGGTTGCTGCTGGAGGAGGGGGCGGACTGGGTGCCGTACCTTGCGGGAGGGGCCGGGCCGGAGGGATATGCGGACGTGATTTCGCCGGCGACGGAGGTGCCGCTGGCGGAGGGCGATATCCTGATGCTGGATACCGGGGCGGTGCGGGACGGGTATTTCTGCGACTATGACCGCAATTTCGCGATCGGGCGCGCGTCGGAGGGGCAGAGGACGGCGCATGCGCGGCTGTTGGAGGCGGTGCAGGCGGGGCTGGAGGTGGCACGGGCCGGTGTGCGGGCCGACGAGGTCTGGCGGGCCATGGCGGCCGTCACAGGCGGTGGAGAGGGCGCGGGGCGGCTGGGGCACGGGCTTGGGATGCAGTTGACGGAGGGGCTGTCGCTGACGGCGAAGGACCTGACGGTGTTGCAGCCGGGGATGGTGATCACGCTGGAACCGGGTGTGGAGACGGTGCCGTGGCGGATCATGGTGCACGAGGAGAATATCGTGATCACGGAGGGCGCGCCGCGGGTGCTGTCTCCGCTGGCGGGGGCGGAGCTGCCGATTATCTGAGCGTGTAGCGCAAAAGGGGCAGGCGGCGGCCGGGGATGGAGCCGGAGGGGGCGCTGCCGGCGATTTTCGCGCCCATGCGCTGGTAGAAGGGGACGGCTTCGGGGTCAGCCTCGATCCGCAGTTCGGCGGCGTCGAGCTTCCGGGCCTCGGCCACGCACCATGCGAAAAGCTGACGGCCGACACCGGTGCCCATGTGGGGCGGGTCGACGAAGAGTTTCCAGATCTCGGCACCGTTCGCTTCGGGTTTCACCTGCGCCACGCCGGCGAGGGACCCGTCCCGGTAGGCGGCGGTGAGTGCGGAGGTCACGAGATCGGTCTCGGTGAGGGTCAGCTCCTCGCGGCAGGCGGCCATGAATACCGCGTCGTAGCCCCAGTGCGCCTTGGACCGGAGGCAGAGCGCGGAGAGGTCGGGCAGGTCACCGGCGGAGGGAAATGACAGCGTGATGAGCATGATGCTCATATACACGGCAATTTACGAAAAAAAAGGCCGAGCACTAAGCTCGGCCATAGTCCAACAGGGAGGTATGATGGTGCGCGCGATGCGCGTCACCGTCACGATTGGCAATTAAGAGTTGCAGCCGCGCCGATCAAGGAAAATGATGCTGCGAGTGCATCATGGCCGGTATGTGTTGCATGCATAACTCACACACAAAACGGTCAAAAATTCAGCTATCCGCCTGTTTTTGAACTTCTTTTCTGTAGAGAATAATCTCCTCCTGCACGAAATCGCGGAAGGCGGCAATCCGTTTAGATTGTCTGAGCTCCGACGGGTAGGCGAGGAAAACGGGGACTTCCACCGAATGAATCTCGGGCAGGACTCGCTCGAGTTGGGTGAAATCGCGACTCAGGTAATCGGGCAGGACCCCGATGCCGAGATTGTGCAGCACGGCCTGCAGGACGCCGTAGTAATTGTTCACCGTCAGAAGGGAGGGGATATCGTTCGTCATCAGCTCCTGCACCAGCGTGGCACCGGCGCCGACCTGGGCCGAGCGGGGATTCTGGCAGATCAGGCGATGGCCGGACAGGTCGCCGGGGCGTTCGGGCATGCCGTGCTGGGCGAGGTAATCCTGAGAGGCGTAGAGGCACATATGGACGCTCATCAGGCGCTTGCGGATCAGGTCGGCCTGGCTGGGTTCCTTCATGCGGATGGCGACGTCGGCCTCGCGCATGGGGAGGTCGAGCACCTGTTCCTCGAGCATGAGGTCGATGTTGAGCTCTGGGTATTTCTCGAACAGCTTGGGCAGGCGGGGGGCGAGCCAGAGCGTGCCGAAGCCGATGGTGGTGGTCACGCGCAGTTCGCCGAACACCTCCTCCTCGCTGTCGCGGATGCGGGCGGTGGCGGTGTCGAGGCGGCGCATCATGGCCTTGGTGGCGTCGAACAGAAGCTCTCCCTGCTCGGTGAGAATCAGGCCGCGGGCATGGCGGTGGAACAGGGTGGCATTCAGCGAATCCTCCAGCGCGCGAATCTGCCGGGAGATGGCAGATTGCGACAGGTGAAGCTGGTCGCCGGCATGGGTCAGGCTGCCCGCGTCGGCCACCGCATGAAAGATTCTGAGTTTGTCCCAATCCATCGTATTACTTTCGTTACCGGCGTTCCCCGCAGACGAAATAGCAGAAAACCGGGGCCAGTATAGACACCGACCGGTGATCATTTCCTAAATATTGTTTGATAGGTCACTATTTATGACCTATTATTGCTCTATATTTGAACACCAGGATCAACCCATACGGGAGGCCCGCCATGAGCAAGCAGAAGATCAGTCTGAATGACCGCTACGATCTGACGAAATCCCCGGTTTTGCTGAACGGCACGCAGGCGCTGGTGCGCCTGATGCTGATGCAGGCGGCGCGGGACAAGGCGGCGGGGCTGAACACCGCGGGGTATGTCACGGGCTACCGGGGCTCTCCCCTCGGGGCGGTCGACATGCAGATGAAGCGGGCCGAGAAGATCCTGGCGGAGTCGAACGTGACGTTCCAGCCGGGGCTGAACGAGGATCTTGCGGCCACCGCGCTGTGGGGCACGCAGCAGGCCGAGATGCGGGGCGAGGGCAAGTATGACGGTGTCTTCGGTCTGTGGTACGGCAAGGGACCGGGGGTCGACCGGTCAGGCGACGTGATGCGGCATGCGAACATGGCCGGCACCTCGAAGCATGGCGGCGTGCTGATGGCGATGGGGGATGACCATACCGGCGAAAGCTCGACCGTGTGCCACCAGTCGGACTGGGCGCTGGTCGATGCCTACATGCCGGTTCTGTCGCCGGCGGGGGTGCAGGAGATCCTCGATTTCGGGCTTTACGGGTTCGCGATGTCGCGCTTTGCCGGCGTGTGGTGCGGGCTGAAGACGATGAAGGACACGGTCGAGGTGACGAGCGTGGTGGATGCGCGGCCGGACCGGCAGCAATTCGTCCTGCCCGAGTTCGACATGCCGGAGGACGGGCTGAACATCCGGCTGGGCGATCACTGGATCCCGCAGGAAACGCGGATGATCGACCACAAGAGGTATGCCGCGGAAGCCTTTGCGCACGCGAATAAAATCGACAAGCGCATGTGGGGCAAGCCGGGGGCCAAGATCGGGTTCGTGGCGGCGGGCAAGAACTGGCTCGACCTGGTGCATGCGCTCGACCTGCTTGGGATCGACGAGGCCGAGGCGGAGCGGCTGGGGATTACCACCTACAAGGTGGGCCAGACTTTCCCGATGGACATGAAGGGGTTCCACGACTGGGCCGAGGGGCTGGAGCTGATCGTGGTGGTGGAAGAGAAGCGCAAGCTGATCGAGATCCAGATCAAGGAGGCGATCTTCGACGACCGCCGGGGCCGCCGGGTTTACGGCTGGTACAAGGGCGGTGCCGGGGGGATGCATACGGAAGAGCTGTTCCCGACGCGGATGGCGCTGGACCCGATCATGATTGCCGAGAAGATCGGCGATATCCTGATCGAAGAGGGGCGCGGCACCGACCGGGTGAAGGCCGGGCTGGCCGAGATCGCGGAATCGCGCAAGGCGGACAATGCCGAGGATATCGCGTCGCGCCTGCCGTATTTCTGCGCCGGGTGCCCGCACAACACCTCGACCCGGGTGCCCGAGGGGAGTCGGGCCTATGCCGGGATCGGCTGTCACATCATGGCGCTGTGGATGGATCGGGAAACCAGCGGTTACACCCATATGGGGGCCGAGGGGGCGAACTGGATCGGGGAAGAGAAGTTTTCCAAGACCGGGCACGTTTTCCAGAACCTGGGCGACGGGACCTATAACCATTCGGGGCTGCTGGCCATTCGGGCGGCGTTGGCTGCCGGGACGAACATCACCTACAAGATCCTTTACAACGATGCCGTGGCGATGACCGGCGGGCAGACCAACGAGGGCGGGCTTGGGCCCGACAGGATTGCGAAAGAACTGCAGGCGATGGGCGTTGAGCACGTGGCCGTCGTCTATGACCAGAAGGAAGAGCCGGACCGGGCGCCGTTCCCGAAGGGGTTGACTTGGCACGAGCGGGAGGAGCTTCCGCAGGTGCAGGAGAGGTTCAAGGATATCAAGGGTGTATCGGCCATCATTTACATCCAGACTTGTGCCGCGGAGAAGCGGCGGCGCCGGAAACGGGGCAACTTCCCGGACCCGGACAAGCGGGTGTTCATCAATACCGATATCTGCGAGGGCTGCGGCGATTGCGGGGTGAAGTCGAACTGCGTGGCCGTGGTGCCGAAGGAGACGGAGCTTGGCCGGAAACGGGCGATCGACCAGTCGGCCTGCAACAAGGATTTTAGCTGTCTGAAAGGGTTCTGCCCGTCTTTCGTGACGCTGGAAGGGGCGAAGATCCGGAAGGAGGCGGCGACGGAATTGACGCTGCCGGATCTGCCGATGCCCAAGTTGCCGGAGATCAAGCGGACTCATAACGTGGTGATCACCGGCGTTGGCGGCACGGGCGCCGTGACCATCGGGGCCGTGCTGGCGCAGGCCGCGCAGATCGACGGCAAGGGCGCGGGCATGATGGAGATGGCGGGCCTGGCCCAGAAGGGCGGCGCGGTGCATATCCACTGCCGGATTGCCGAGAAGCCGAGCGATATCAGTGCGATCCGCGTGGCGACCGGCGAGGCGGATGCGCTGATCGGTGGGGACCTGGTGGTCAGTGCCGGGGCGAAGACGCTGGGCCTGACCAAGGGCGGGCGCACCGGGGGCGTGGTCAACAGCCACGAGATCATCACCGGCGAGTTCACGCGGAATACGGAGTTCCAGATCCCGTCGGACCGGCTGGAGCTTTCGTTGAAGGCCAAGTTGAAGGACGACGTGCAACTCATTGATACGACTGAGCTTGCGCGGGCCACGATGGGCGACTCGATCTATTCCAACATGATGGTGTTCGGCGCCACGTGGCAGCGGGGAACGATCCCCGTGAGCCTCGAGGCGATCGAGGAAGCGATCCGGCTGAACGGGGCGGCGGTGGATGCCAACCTGCGGGCGTTCGAGATCGGCCGCTGGGCCGCGGCCTTCCCGGAAGAGGCCGGCAAGATGATCGAGCCGAACGTGGTGGAGATGCCGAAATCGCTCGAGGAGCGGGTTTCATATCGGGAGGATCACCTTGTCGCGTACCAGGGTAAGGGGCTGGCCAAGCGGTACCGGAAGCTGGTCGATGACATCTCGGACCCGCAGGTGAAGGAGGCGGTGGCGAAGGGCTATCACAAGCTCCTGTCCTACAAGGACGAGTACGAGGTGGCGCGGCTGCTGCTGAAGAGCCGCGACAAGGCCAAGGAAGAGTTCGACGGCGACTTCAAGATGACCTTCCACCTTGCGCCGCCGATCCTTGGCGGTAAGGGGCCGGACGGCAAGCCCAAGAAGCGCGAGTTCGGGCCGTGGCTGGAGACACCGCTGCGTGTGCTGCCGAAGCTGAAGGCGCTCAGGGGCACGCCGCTGGATATCTTCGGGTATTCCGCGGAGCGCCGGATGGAGCGCGGCTTGATCAAGCAGTACGAGGCCGACATGGCCGAAGTGCTGCCGAAGCTGGATGCCAAGACGCATGATGCGATTGTCGCGCTGGCGGAACTGCCGCTGTCGATCCGCGGGTTCGGGCATGTGAAGCAGGCCAACGAGACCAAGGCAGCCAAGCGGCGCGAGGAGCTTCTGGCGGTGATCCGGTCGGGCGGGGAGGAGATGGCGAAAGCGGCGCAGTGATCTGGGCGCAGTGATCTGTCACAAAAGCTTCACCAAGACTGTTCAGAACCGTCTAAAACATCGATCAGGCGCGCGAATCGAACAGGACTGGGACCATGCGGCAGGACCGGCAAATTGCCCGCGACATAAGCTATTCATATTCCGCGCAAACCCGCAGCGGGCGGGCGATGATCCGGACGATGGAGAACCTGACGGGGCGCATCCGGCTGATCAAGCGGGCCGAGGGCTATGAACGGGAAGTGGCCGAGGGGCGCGACTTCTGGCAGGTCATGGTGGAGCGCTATGGGCTGACGCTGGACGTGATCGGCGGGAGCCTTGCCAATATCCCGCCCGAGGGGCCGCTGGTTCTGATCGCGAACCATCCGTACGGGATCCTGGATGGGCTGATGATGGGGCATATCCTGAGCCAGACGCGGCCGGATTTCCGGATCCTGGCGCATCACGTGTTTCGCAAGGCGGAGGACCTGAACCGGATCATCCTTCCGATCGACTTCGACGAGACGAAGGAAGCGATGGCGCTGAACCTTCAGACCCGGCGGGTGGCGCATGACTACCTCGGGAATGGCGGGGCGATCGGGATTTTTCCGGGTGGGACGGTGTCGACGGCGGCCAAGCCGTTTGCGCAGCCGCTTGACCCGTCGTGGCGCAATTTCACGGCGCGGCTGGTGGGGCGCAGCAATGCGACCGTGGTGCCGGTGTTCTTCGACGGGCATACCAGCCGCCTGTTCCAGCTTGCCAGCCACCTGCATTACACGTTGCGGATGGGCTTGCTGATCAAGGAATTCAGCAAGCGTGTCGATACCTCGGTACGCGTGGTGGTGGGCGAGCCGATCGGGCGGGACGAGCTCGATGCGCGCGCGAAAGAGTCGAAATCCCTCATGGCATTCCTTCGGCAGAAGACGTATGAGCTTAGCCCGAGGCCGATCAATCCGAACGATCTGGGCTTCGAGTTCGAATGAGGGGCGCCCGGCAAGGGCAGCAGGCAGATGACGGTTGGTATTTTCGACAGCGGGCTTGGCGGCCTGACCGTGCTGGATGCGGTCAGAAAGCGGTTGCCCGACGTGAATTTCATCTATCTGGGTGACAACGCGCATGCGCCTTACGGGGTGCGGGATGCCGACGATGTCTATCATCTGACCAAGGCGCATGTGGAGACGCTTTGGGACATGGGGTGCAACCTTGTCGTGCTGGCGTGCAATACCGCGTCGGCCGCTGCGCTGCGCCGGATGCAGGAAGACGGCGTGCCCAAGGGCAAGCGGGTGCTGGGCGTGTTCGTGCCGCTGATCGAGGCGCTGACCGAACGGAACTGGGGCGACAATTCCCCGCCGCGGGAAGTGGCGGTGAAGCATGTGGCGCTGTTTGCGACGCCGGCGACGGTGTCGAGCCGGGCGTTCCAGCGGGAACTGGCGTTTCGGGCGATCGGCGTGGATGTGGAGACGCAGGCCTGTGGCGGCGTGGTGGATGCCATAGAGGAAGGCGACATGATCCTGGCCGAGGCGCTGGTGAAAAGCCATGTCGAGGCGCTGAAGCGGAAGATGCCGCATCCGGAGGCGGCGGTGCTGGGGTGTACCCATTACCCGTTGATGGAGGATGTGTTCCAGGCAGCTTTGGGCGAGAATGTGCAGGTGTATTCGCAGGCCGAGCTTGTGGCGGCAAGCCTGGCCGATTACCTCGAGCGGCACCCGGAGATGCGCGGCGACGACCTGCCGGCGCGGTTCCTGACCACGGGCGATGCGCGGCGCGTGTCGGACCGGGCGACGCAGTTCCTCCGACGAAAGATCACGTTCGAGGCCGCGCCCGTGATGGCCTGAGCCCCGGACTGGGCCCAGACGCCGCATTGCGGGGCGCGGGCTTTTCTCTTAAATCCTTTCCAGCTTTCCTGAACGAGGTCTGACCATGACCCAGAAAATCGCGATTCTCGGCGCGTCCGGATATACCGGCGCCGAACTTGTCCGGCTGATCGCCACCCATCCGGGGATGGAGATTGCCGCCCTTGCCGCAAATTCCAAGGCCGGCCAGAGCATGGCCCAGGTGTTTCCGCATCTGCGCCATCTCGACCTGCCCGACCTGGTAACGATCGAGGAGATCGACTTTGCCGGGATCGACCTCTGCTTTTGCGCGCTGCCGCACAAGACCAGCCAGGAGGTGATCAGTGCCTTGCCGCGGGATTTGAAGATCGTCGACCTGTCGGCGGATTTCCGGCTGCGCGATCCGGAGGCCTATCAGAAGTGGTACGGGAACCCCCATGCGGCGGTGGAGATGCAGGGAGAGGCGGTTTATGGCCTGACCGAGTTCTACCGCGACGAGATTGCCGGGGCGCGGCTGGTGGCCGGGACGGGGTGCAATGCCGCGACCGGGCAGTTCGTGCTGCGGCCGCTGATCGCGGGCAAGGTGATCGACCTCGACGAGATCATCCTCGATTTGAAATGCGGGGTGTCGGGGGCGGGGCGGAGCCTGAAGGAGAACCTGCTGCATGCCGAGTTGTCGGAGGGGTACAACGCCTATGCCGTGGGCGGGACGCACCGGCACCTGGGCGAGTTCGACCAGGAGTTTTCGGCGATCGCCGGGCAGGAGGTTCGGATCCAGTTCACGCCGCACCTGGTGCCGGTTAACCGGGGGATCCTGGCAACGGCTTATGTGAAGGGGGAGGCCGAGCAGGTACACGAGGCGCTGGCGAAGGCCTATGCCGCGGAGCCGTTCATCGAGGTCCTTCCGTTTGGCGAGACGCCCAGCACGCACCATGTTCGGGGCAGCAACTTCTGCCATATCGGCGTGGTGGGCGACCGGTTGCCGGGCCGTACCATCGTGGTGGGCGCACTCGACAACCTGACCAAGGGGTCGAGCGGGCAGGCCATCCAGAACGCCAACCTGATGCTGGGGCTCGAGGAGACGGAGGGGCTTATGCTGGCCCCGCTGTTTCCGTGAGCTTCGGGGTGTAGTGCCATGAAGTCGCTGAAGAAAAAGCGCAGGGTTCAGATCATCGCGATTGCGGCGGTAGCGCTGATCGCCTCGACCGCTCTGATCGGCTACGCGATGCGCGACGGGATCAATTTCTTTCGCTCGCCCAGCCAGGTCATGGCCGAGCCGCCGGCGCCGACGGAAGTGTTTCGCATCGGCGGGCTTGTCGAGGAAGGCAGCCTTGTGCGCGGCGAGGGCGAGACGGTGCGGTTCAACGTGACCGACGGGGGCGCGGCGGTGCCTGTCACCTATACCGGCGTGCTGCCCGATCTTTTTGCCGAGAACCAGGGGATGGTTGGCACGGGGACCTATGAGAACGGGGTGTTCGTGGCGTCGGAAATCCTTGCCAAGCACGACGAGGATTACATGCCGAAGGAAGTGATCGACAGCCTGAAGGAGCAGGGCGTTTACCAGCAACCGGACGGTAGCTGAACCTGCTGTTAACTATCTCTTCCCAGCTTTTCCGCGAGCAAGTGGCGGAGGGGCTGGTGATGCAGACCGTGGAAGAGATCGCGAAAGAGATCGTGGGCCGTGAAGGCGGGTTCGTGAACGACCTGGACGATCCGGGCGGGGCGACGAAGCATGGCGTGACGATCCATACGATGCGGCGGCTGGGGCTGGATTTGACCGGCGATGGCGCGGTAGGCGTGGCGGATGTGCGGGCGCTGAGCCGGGCGCAGGCGGAGGCGATCTTCATCGAGCATTACTTTCGCCGGCCAAGGATCGGGTCGCTGCCCGTGTCGCTGCAGGCGTCGGTGTTCGACATGTACGTGAATGCCGGGGGCAACGCGGTGAAGATCCTGCAGCGGCTGCTTCGGCAGATGGGGCATGACGTGGCGGTCGACGGGGTGATCGGGCCGCAGACGGCCAATGCGGCGCAGGCGGCCCACGCCGCGGCGCCGGACCACCTGGCGGATGCCTACGGCATTGCAAGGCGCAACTACTACTTCCGGCTGGCCGACCGGCGCCCGGCGTCTCGCAAATATGCGCGGACGCGGGCCGGCGGGAAGGGTGGCTGGATCAAACGGGCCGAGGCGTTCATCTCGCCGCGCTACCACATGACGGAGGCCGAGTTCGGCCGGAGGGTGGCGGCATGGGGCTGATCGGGCAGGTTTTCCGGCTGCTGTTCGGTGACGGTCGCAACGTGGTGGCGGAAACGGCGGAGGTTTTCCGGGTCAATGCCGACGGGGCGGATGCGCGGGCCGCCGATATCCAGTCGGCGGCGCTGGCGCAACTGGCGGCGGAGTTCCAGCAGCCGAGGAAGGGGCTGTTCGACCGGGTGATCGACGGGCTGAACCGGATACCGCGCCCGGCGATGGCGCTTGGGACGCTGGCGTTGTTCGTCTCGGCGATGACCAACCCGGTGTGGTTTTCCGAGCGGATGCAGGGGATCGCGCTGGTGCCCGAGCCGATGTGGTGGCTGCTGGGGGCGATCGTGAGTTTCTATTTCGGCGCACGGCACCAGGCCAAGGGGCAGGATTTCCAGCGCTCGCTGGCCGGTGTCATGGCGCGGACGCCGCAGGTGGTGGACAATATCGCGGCGCTGCGCCGGTTGGAGCCGGGAACCCCGGGGGCGGCGGCGACGGGGCATGATGCGGGGCTGGCGCTGGAGACGGTCGTGGACGGGGAGAACCCGGCGCTGGACGCGTGGCGGCGGGGGCGGGACGTGACCCCCGCGACAATGTGATCCGGCGCGCGCGCCGATTGTCATTGGCCCGCAGGGCGCGGAAATCTATAAGGGGCGCATGATTACCGAGCTTGGTCACTTCGCCCTGATCCTCGCCTTCTTCGTGGCGTGCTTTCAGGCTCTCGTTCCGCTTGTCGGCGCCCACAAGGGCTGGGCCGGCTGGATGTCGGCGGCGGAACCGGCGGCGGTGTTGCAGTTTCTGCTGACCGCCGGGGCGTTCCTGGCGCTGATGTGGGCCTTCGTGACCTCGGACTTCTCGCTGCAGCTGGTGGTGCAGAACAGCCATTCGCTGAAGCCGATGCTCTACAAGATCACCGGCGTGTGGGGGAACCACGAAGGCTCGATGCTGCTGTGGGTGCTGATCGTCACGCTGTTCGGCTTCTTCGCGGCGTGGTTCGGGCGGGAGTTGCCGCCGACGCTGAAGGCGCGGGTGCTGGCGGTGCAGGGGATGATCGGGGCGGCGTTCTTTGCCTTCATCCTGTTCACCTCGAACCCGTTTTTGCGTATGGCGGTGCCGCCATTCGACGGCACGGACCTCAACCCGCTGTTGCAGGACCCGGGCCTCGCCTTCCATCCGCCCTTCCTCTACCTCGGCTATGTCGGGCTTTCGATGACCTTCTCCTTTGCCGTGGCGGCGCTGATCGAGGGGCGGGTCGATGCGGCCTGGGGCCGGTGGGTGCGGCCCTATACGCTGGCGGCGTGGGTGTTCCTGACCATCGGCATCGGGCTGGGCTCGTGGTGGGCCTATTACGAGCTGGGCTGGGGCGGGTTCTGGTTCTGGGACCCGGTGGAGAATGCAAGCTTCATGCCCTGGCTGATCGCCGCGGCGCTGCTGCATTCGGCGGTGGTGGTGGAGAAGCGGGAGAGCCTGAAAAGCTGGACGATCCTGCTGGCGCTCATCGCCTTCGGGTTCTCGATGATCGGGGCGTTCATCACCCGGTCGGGGGTGATCACCTCGGTGCATGCCTTTGCGTCGGACCCGGAGCGGGGGGTCTTTCTATTGCTGATCCTGGCCGGGTTCATGATGCTGGGGCTGACGCTGTTCGCGGCGCGTGCGGGTGTCATGCAGTCGAAGGGGGTGTTCGGGCTGGTGAGCCGCGAGTCGGTGCTGGTGGTGAACAACCTGTTGCTAGGCGTTGCGGCCTTCGTGGTGTTCGTGGGCACGATCTGGCCATTGGTGGCCGAGATGTTCTTTGACCGAAAGCTGTCGGTCGGGGCGCCGTTCTTCAACCTGGCCTTCACGCCGTTCATGATTGCGCTGGGGCTGCTGTTGCCGGTGGGCGCGATGCTGTCGTGGAAGCGGGCGCAGGTGAGCCGGGTGCTGAGGAAGCTGGCGCCGGTGTTCGTGCTGGCCGTGGCCGTTGGCGTGCTCGCTTGGGCCATGCAGACCGGGCGGAGCGCTGTGGGGCCGGTGGGGCTGTTCCTGGCCGCGTGGCTGATCGGCGGGGCGATCAGGGATATTTGGTCGCGTACCGGGCGGGGTGGCGACAGGCTGGGCCGGTTGCGGCGGTTGCCGCGGGGTGACTGGGGCAAGACGGTGGCCCATGCGGGCCTTGGCGTGACGATGGCGGGCGTGGCCGCGATGACCGCGTGGGAGGTCGAGGATATCCGCGTGGTGCAGGAAGGCGGCAGCTTCGAGGTGGCGGGCTTTACCCTGACGCTCGACGGTGTGCGGCAGGTCGAGGGGCCGAACTATCGCTCGACCATGGGGGATTTCACGCTGGCCAAGGATGGCGACGAGATCGCCACGATGCATCCGGAGAAGCGGGTCTATCCCGTGGCTGGTATGCCGACGACCGAAGCGGCGCTGGATAACGGGTTCCTGCGCGATGTTTACGTTGTGATCGGCGATCCGCAATCTGGCGGCGGCTGGGCCGTTCGGACTTATTACAAGCCGCTGGCCAATTGGATCTGGGGCGGGGCCATCCTGATGGCGATCGGCGGGGCGCTGTCGCTGTCGGACCGGCGGTACCGCGTGGCCGCGGGCGCGCGCCGCACGCGGGCGCAGGGGGTTCCGGCGGAATGAAGCGGCTGGTGCTTGTCCTTTGCCTTGTGGCGGGGCCGCTTTTCGCGGTGCAGCCGGACGAGATGCTGGACGACCCGGCCCTCGAGGCACGGGCGCGGGACATTTCGGCGGGCCTGCGCTGCCTGGTGTGCCGGAACGAAAGCATCGACGATTCCAATGCCGAACTGGCCGGGGACCTGCGCGTGCTGGTGCGCGAGCGCTTGCTGGCGGGTGATACGAACGAGGAGGTCGTGGACTATATCGTCGACCGGTATGGCGAGTACGTGCTGCTGAAGCCGCAGACCGGCGGGTCGAACCTGGTTCTGTGGCTGGCGGGGCCGGCGATGCTGTTGCTGGGGGCGGCGATCGGCGTGGTGTTCGTGCGCCGCCGGTCGCAGGCCGCGCCGCAGGCCGAGGCGGTGCTGATGGACGAGGAACAGGCGCGGCTGCGCGAGATCATGAAGGAATGACGCATCGTCGGGCTTGGCCCGTGCGGTGCTTTGGCGCTAGACCTTTGGCGTGAGACTTCGAAAGGCGCACCCTTGAAACAGTACCAGACCATCACGCTCGAGATCGAGAACGACATCGCCGTGTTGCGGCTTGACCGGCCGGACCGGATGAATGCGCTGAGTACCCAGATGCGGGCGGAGATCACCGACGCGGTGCGCTTTGCCCCCCAGGAGGGGGCGCGGGTCGTGGTGCTGACGGGCAATGGCAAGGCGTTCTGTTCCGGACAGGACCTGTCGGATAGCGGAACCGCGGCGGCGCTCGACCTGGAACGGGTGTTGCGGGACGAGTACGTGCCGATGCTGAAGGCGATCAGCGAGTGCCCGGTGCCGACCATTTCCGCCGTGAACGGCCCGGCGGCCGGAGCGGGGGCGAACCTTGCGCTGGTGGCGGACGTGGTGATCGCCACGGAGAGCGCGTATTTCCTTCAGGCGTTTACGCGGATCGGGCTGATCCCGGATGCCGGGGGCACGTTCTGGTTGCCGCGACAGATGGGGGCGGCGAAGGCGATGGGGGCGGCACTGTTCGCCGAGCCGATCAGCGCCCGCGAAGCCGACCAATGGGGCATGATCTGGGAGGCGGTGCCGGATGCGGAGTTCGATACGCATTGGCGGGCGCGGGCGGAACACCTGGCCAAGGGGCCGACGGCGGCCTATCGGAACCTGAAACAGGCGATCCGGGGGAGCTGGGAGAACGGGCTGGATGCGCAGCTTGACCTGGAAGCGCGGCTTCAGGGTGAGTGCGGCAATTCGCGCGACTTCAAGGAAGGCGTGGTGGCGTTCCAGGAGAAGCGGACGGCGAAGTTCGAGGGCCGCTGAATCGCGTCAGCGCGGTGTTTGCGTGACGGCGACGTTGTCGAGCGTGAAGCCGGTGTCGTCGAGGAACAGCACCGCTACGGGTTTTCCGTTTGCCATCAAGGCGCTTACGGCGCGGTCTTCATCCGTTGCGACGGTGAGCTGCGGCAGGGGCGCGCCGGCGTCGAATTCCAGCGACAGGACATGTTCGCGCGGGTCGAAGCCGGCGATGCGAACCGGGCCTTCGCTTTCTGTCCAGTAGCTCTCTCGCTCCAGCGGCGCTCTGAGGAACCCCGGCAGGGTGCCCCGCTCGGCCTGTGCCACGGCCCGGGCCGCGCGGGGGCGGGGCGTGGCCTCGGCGGGCCGGCGCAGGATGGGCGCCGGGGCGTGCGGGGGTATATGCGGTGCTCGATATGTCATGGTTGCCGCCCATTGGAATACCCGGCCGGTATGGCAGAACGAGGGAAAACAGGTGGTGAATCCGCGCCGGTTGCGTGCCGAGGATTTTAACGGATTGCCATGAAAAAGCCCCGGGCAGGAGGTCTGCCCGGGGCCGGTATCTTCTCGTGAACGAGGCTTAGCGCTTCTCGATGTCCACATAGTCGCGCAGCGTGGCGCCCTGGTAGAGCTGACGCGGGCGGCCGATCTTGAGTTGGGGATCGGCGATCATTTCCTTCCACTGCGAGATCCAGCCGACCGTGCGGCTGAGCGCGAAGATGGGCGTGAACATCGAAGTGGGGAAGCCCATCGCCTCGAGGATGATGCCCGAGTAGAAGTCGACGTTCGGGAAGAGCTTCTTGTCGACGAAGTAGTCGTCTTCCAGAGCCGCCTTTTCCAGCTCCTTGGCCACCTGCAGGGTCGGGTTGTCCTCGATGCCGAGCAGGTCGAGCACCTCGTCGGCGGACTGTTTCATCACCTTGGCGCGCGGATCGAAGTTCTTGTAGACCCGGTGGCCGAAGCCCATCAGGCGGAACTCGTCATTCTTGTCCTTGGCGCGGGCGATGTATTCGGGGATCTTGTCGACCGTGCCGATCTCGCGCAGCATTTCGAGGCAGGCCTGGTTGGCGCCGCCATGGGCCGGGCCCCAGAGACAGGCGATGCCCGCCGCGATACAGGCGAACGGGTTGGCGCCCGAGGAGGAGGCGAGGCGCACCGTGGAGGTCGAGGCGTTCTGCTCGTGGTCGGCGTGGAGGGTGAAGATCCGGTCCATCGCGCGGCTCAGGATCGGGTTCACCTCGTAATCTTCGGCCGGCACGGCAAAGCACATGCGCAGGAAGTTCGACGCGTAGTCGATATCGTTGCGCGGGTACACGAAGGGCTGGCCAATGGAGTACTTGTAGGCCATGGCCGCGATCGTCGGCATCTTGGCGACGAGGCGGATCGAGGCGACCTCGCGCTGCCACGGGTCGTTGATGTCGGTCGAGTCGTGGTAGAAGGCCGACAGGGCCCCGACCACGCCCACCATGATCGCCATCGGGTGCGCATCCCGGCGGTAGCCGCGGAACAGGAAGTGCATCTGTTCGTGCAGCATCGTGTGGTTGGTCACGCGATCCTCGAAATCCTCGAGCTGTGCGGCCGAGGGCAGTTCGCCGTAAAGCAGGAGGTAGCAGACCTCGAGGAAATGAGATTTCTCGGCGAGTTGGTCGATCGGGTAGCCACGGTGCAGCAGCTCGCCCTTGTCACCGTCGATATAGGTGATGGTGCTGTCGCAGCTTGCGGTCGAGGTGAAGCCGGGATCATAGGTGAACACGCCCGCCTGCCCGTAGAGCTTGCGGATGTCGATCACGTCGGGGCCGGCGGTGGGCGACAGGATCGGCAGTTCGTAGTCGGTACCGTCGATCGTCAGTTTCGCGGATTTGTTACTGTCAGCCATAGGGGTACTCCCTCTTCGCGCCCGCGCGGAAATTCGCACTCGGGCAGGTTTCTTTCATCTGGCCTTTCGAGAGGTCAACCTTTCTCGCAGGCGGCATCCTCGAGCCGGGCAAGGGATTCTTCCCGCCCCAGCACGAGCATCATATCGAACACGCTAGGTGTCGCAGCCCGGCCGGCCAGTGCGGCCCGCATCGGGCCCGCCAGCTTGCCGAATTTGGTATCAATGGACTCGGCGAACTGCATCGCGGCAGCCTCCAGATCCTCACGCGTCCAACTAGCATTTTGCATATGCGGCGTCAATTGCCCCAGTATACCACGGGATACATCATCGAGGTTCTTCGCCGCCTTCTCGTCGGGCCGGATTGGCCGATCTGCCAGAATAAATTCCGCTTTTTCAAGCAGTTCCGGGAACGTCTTGGCCCGCTCCTTGAGGCAGTACATGCCGGCCCCGAGCAAGGCTGTCTTGGCGTCATCGAGCGGCGGGGCGCCGGTGACCGTGCGGAACTCGAGAAGCTCATGCAGCAGCGCAGCATCGTCGGATGCGGCGATATGCTGGCCGCTGAGATTGTCGAGCTTCTTGAAGTCGAACCGGGCGGGAGATTTGCCGATCCCGGAGAGGTCGAACCACTCCTTCGCCTGCGCATCGGTGAAGAACTCGTCGTCGCCGTGACTCCAGCCCAACCGGGCGAGGTAGTTGCGCATGCCCGCGGCCGGGTAGCCCATGCGCTGGTATTCCTCGACGCCGAGCGCGCCGTGGCGTTTCGACAGTTTCTTGCCGTCGGGCCCGTGGATCAGCGGGATATGGGCGTAGACGGGCAGGGGCCAGCCCATCGCCTGGTAGATCATCATCTGCCGGGCGGCATTGTTGAGGTGGTCATCCCCCCGGATCACGTGCGTGACACCCATGTCATGATCATCCACGGCGACGGCCAGCATGTAAACCGGTGTGCCATCGCTGCGTAACAGGACCATGTCGTCGAGCTGGTCGTTGCGGATGGTCACGTCGCCCTGCACCTCGTCGCGGATGATGGTGCTGCCGTCGCGCGGGGCCTTGATGCGGATGACGTAAGGCGCATCCGGGTGCGTGGAAGGATCGGCATCGCGCCAGGGGCTGCGAAAGAGGGTGGAGCGGCCCTCGGCCCGGGCGGCCTCGCGAAAGGCTTCGATCTCCTCCTGTGTCGAGAAACACTTGAAGGCCTCGCCCTTTTCGAGCAGCTCGCGGGCGACTTCGGCATGGCGGTCGGCGCGCGCCGCCTGGCTGACGGCTTCGCCATCGTGATCCAGGCCCAGCCATTCCAGACCGTCGAGGATGGCCTGCGTTGCCTCGGGGGTCGAGCGGGCGCGGTCGGTATCCTCGATCCGGAGAAGGAATTTCCCGCCGCGGCCCCGCGCGTAGAGCCAGTTGAACAGCGCCGTCCGTGCCCCGCCGATATGCAGAAAGCCGGTGGGAGAAGGGGCAAATCGGGTGACGACCGTCTCGGACATGTCGGGCAGGGTCCTTTCTGGATTAACCTTTCGGTAACGGTTTTGGGGGATATCGAACGGATCAGTTTTCCATGACTGTCTATCGGCCCGCCGGAGGGGAAACAAGTCTTGGAACTCGTCCATAGCGCCGTTTCCGCATGGCTGGCGCAGCGGGGGCATCTGTTCTGCTGGGCGCCCGTGGCGCTGGCAGCGGGGGTCGGCCTGTACTTTGCCGTGAAAGTCGAACCGGCGCCGTTGCAGTATCTCTGGATCGGCGGGGCGGGGGTGCTGTGCATCGGCCTGGCCGTGCGGGCCGGGGCGCTGGTGTCGCCGGTCCTGTTGGCGGTGGCCTTGGTGGCGCTGGGGTTCTGCATTGCCGGCGCACGGGCGCATTGGGTCAAGGCGCCGGTGCTGACATGGCGGTATTACGGGCCGGTCGAGGGGCGGATCGTGGGGTTGGACCGGTCGGGGTCGGACGCGCTGCGACTGACGCTCGACCGGGTCGTGCTTGCGCGGGTGTCGCCGGCGCGGACGCCGGAGCGGGTGCGGGTTTCGCTGCACGGGGTGCAGGGCCATCTCGATCCGGCGCCGGGGATGACAGTGATCCTGACCGGGCACCTGTCACCGCCTGCCGGACCGGTGGAACCGGCCGGGTTCGATTTCCAGCGGCACGCCTGGTTCAAGCGTCTGGGGGCGGTGGGCTATACGCGCACGCCGGTGCTGCTGCTTGAGCCTGCCGGCAGGGGACAGTGGCTGTTCAAGGCGCGGATGTGGCTGTCGGACAGGGTTCAGGGGGTGTTGCCGGGCGAGACGGGCGCTTTTGCCGCGGCGATCATGACGGGCGACAGGTCGGGCATCGGGCAGGACACGCTGGAGGCGCTGCGAATTTCCAACCTCGCGCATCTGCTGGCCATTTCGGGGCTGCACCTCGGCCTTTTGGCCGGGGTGGTCTTCGGGGTGGTGCGGCTGGGCTTCGCGGCGGTTCCCTACCTGGGCCTGCGCCTGCCGTCGAAGAAGATCGCGGCGGGCGTCGCGGTGGTAGCGGCGGCGGGGTATTATTCGCTGTCCGGTGGCAACGTGGCGACCGAGCGGGCCTTCGTGATGGTGGCGGTGATGCTGTTCGCGGTGATGGCGGACCGTCGGGCGTTGTCGCTCAGGGCCGTGGCGATGGCGGCGCTGATCGTGCTTGTGCTGCGGCCGGAGGCGATGCTCGGGCCTGGCTTCCAGATGTCTTTTGCGGCGACGACGGCGCTGGTGGCGGTCTTCGGCTGGTTCCGGGATAAGGAGATTTCGCTCGGGCCGCGCTGGCTGCGGCCGGCGGTGGCGGTGGCGGTGTCGTCATTGGTGGCGGGGCTGGCCACGGCGCCGTTCGCGGCGGCGCATTTCAACCAGATTGCCCATTACGGCCTGCCCGCGAACCTGTTGAGCGTGCCGTTGATGGGGGTGCTGGTGATGCCCGCGGGGCTTGTTTCGGTGTGCCTGCTGCCCCTTGGGCTGGATTGGCTGCCGCTTTGGCTCATGGGTCAGGGGCTGGGCTGGATCCTTGGCGTGGCGCATTGGGTTTCCGGGCTGGAGGGGGCAAGGGGCACGGTGCCGGGGCCGGGGCCGGCGGTGCTGCCGCTGATTGCCGGCGGGGCGCTGCTGCTGATCCTGTGGCAGGGACGGTTCCGGCTGGCCGGGCTGGCGCCTGCGGCGCTTGGGTTCGTGCTTTGGGTTCAGACGGGGCGGCCCGATGTGCTCATTTCCGACACGGGCGTGCTGGTGGGCGTGATGACCGAGGAGGGCCGCGCCCTCAGCAAGCCGCGCGGGGCGGGGTTCGTGGCGGATATCTGGCTGGAGAACGATGGTGATGCGGAGGAACAGGAGGCCGCGCATGAACGCTGGGGGGACGTGGCCGGGACGGGGTGGCCCGTCATCGCCCTGTCGGGCAAACGGGCGGCGGAGGCGCTCACCACCTGCCGCCTCGACGACTGGGTCGTGCTGACGGCTATGCCAACGGTGGACTTGCCCTGTCGCGTGATCACGCCGGAGACGCTGCGCGCCACCGGGGCGATTGCCCTCTTCGATGATGGCGGCAAGGTCCGGGAGGTGACCGCGCGCGAGGTGACCGGCGCGCGGCTCTGGAACACTCAGTAGGTGCGGATGAGACCGACCAGCTTGCCCTGTACGCGCACCTTGTCCTCGGGCAGGACGCGGGTTTCGTAGGCGGGGTTCGCGGCCTCGAGCGCGATGGCGTTGCCGTTGCGGTAGAACTTCTTGAGCGTGGCTTCCTGATCCTCGACCAGGGCCACGACGATGTCGCCGTTATCGGCCGTTTCGGTCTCGCGGATGACCACCACGTCGCCGTCGTTAATGCCGGCGCCAATCATCGAATCGCCTTTGACTTCAAGCGCGTAGTGATGGCCCTTGCCGCTGAGCATGTCGCCGGGCACGGCGACGTTGTGGCTGGCATGGGCGATGGCCTCGATCGGGACACCGGCGGCGATACGGCCCATCAGGGGCAGTTCCGTGGCCGCCGCATGTGCGACCGGCATGGCATTGGCCGGCGCCTCGGTATCTGGCCTGTCGCCCTCGATCACCCGGGGCTCGAACCCGCCGGCGGTGCCGCCGAGGCTTTCGGGCAGTTTCACGATTTCCAGCGCCCGGGCCCGGTGGGCCAGGCGGCGGATGAAGCCGCGTTCCTCGAGCGCCGTGATCAGGCGGTGGATGCCCGATTTCGAGCGCAGGTCGAGCGCATCCTTCATCTCGTCGAAGCTGGGCGGTACCCCGTCGCGCTGCACCCGTTTGTGAATGAATTCCAGCAGATCGAGTTGTTTCTTGGTCAGCATGTTGCACGTCCTCCGCGACCATACGTTTACGTTTGTTCTACGCATGTTCCCGTTTTGTGTCAACTCTGGTGAACAAAACCTGTGGATAAGTCAGATGGGGAGGTAGTCGATACTGTCGCCTTTCGATCGCGCGGGATCGTCGGGCGGGCGGATCATGAGGGCGTTGGCGCGGGCCAGGACGGAGAGGAGCGAGCTGTCCTGCCGCTCGGCCGGGGTGAGTCCGTCGTCCGTGAGGGTGGCGCGCATGTAATGCTCGCGCGGGCCGTTGGCGGGGATGTCCTGTGCCAGCCGTGCCATGCGGCGCGGGGCGGGGGCGGCGCCGAGGCCCAGCATCACGCGGATCATGGGCGCAAGGAAGACGTGGCCGCAGACCATGGCGGAGACCGGGTTGCCCGGAAGGCCCACCATCGCGGCGCGGCCCATGCGGCCGGCCATCAGCGGTTTGCCAGGGCGCATCTTCACCTTGTAGAAACTGCGCTCCATCCCGAGGCTGGCGGCAACGTCGCCCACGAGGTCATGATCGCCCACCGAGGCGCCGCCGATGGTGACGACGAGGTCGGCGCCCTCGGCAAGGTCGAAGGCCATTTCGAGGGAGGCGGTGTTGTCGCGGGCGATGGGCAGAAGGCGGGCCGAGGCGCCCATCTGTTCGAGCATCGCTTTCAGGCCAAAGGTGTTCGACGCAATGATCTGGTCCGGGCCGGGATCGTCGCCCGGCATGACCAGTTCGTCACCCGTGGAGATCAGCGCCACGACGGGTTTGCGGGTGACCCTGACCTGCGGGATGTTCATCGCGGCCAGAAGCGCGATGTCGGACGGTGTCAGAAGGCGGGGCGCATCGAGCATATCGCCCGTTGAGAAGTCGATGCCCTTGCGGCGGATGTGGGGGCCTTCGTCGAGCCTGTCGCCAAGGGTGATCGTGTCGCCCTCGCGCGTGACATCTTCCTGGATCACGACACGGTCGGCGCCCTCTGGCACAGGGGCGCCGGTGAAGATGCGGACGGCCTGGCCGATCTGCACGTTGCCAGTAAAGCCATGGCCCGCGGCGGCCTCGCCGATCACGTCGAGCCGCGCCCCGGATGAGGCGTCATCGGAGCGGACCGCGTAACCGTCCATGGCCGAGGCCGGAAACGGGGGCTGGTCGCGCCGGGCGGTGGCGGGTTCGGCGAGGATGCGACCCACGGCCTCCTGCAGGGGGACGGGTTCGCGTTCCAGCGGGGCCACGAGGGAGAACAGGTGCGCGAGTGCCTCGTCGACCGAGATCATGACGCCTCGTAACGGCCCGATTTTCCGCCGTCTTTCAGTTTCACGCGGGTGCCGCCGATTTCCATGGCGCGGTCGACGGCCTTGAGCATGTCGTAGACGGTGAGCGCGGCGGTGCTGACGGCGGTGAGGGCTTCCATCTCGACCCCGGTCTGGCCGGTGGTCTTGACCGTCGCCTCGATGCGCACGCCGGGCAGCTCGGCATCGAGGGTAAGGTCGACCGAGACCTTGGTGACGGGAAGCGGGTGGCACAGCGGGATCAGCTCGGCCGTCTTCTTGGCGCCCATGATCCCCGCGAGCCGCGCGACGGCCAGGACATCGCCTTTCTTGGACCGGCCTTCTGCCATGATATCAAAGGTTTCGCGGGCCATCTTCACATAACCCTCGGCCACGGCGATGCGCGCGGTCACGTCCTTTTCGGAAACGTCGACCATATGCGCATGGCCGTCGCCGTCGAAATGGGTCAGCCCGCTCACATCATCCCCCCGGGCACGGAGGGCACGTCGAGCATGGCCTTGGTGGCGGTCATCACGTCCTCCTGCCGCATCAGTGCCTCGCCGATCAGGAAGCAGCGGGCGCCGTAGCGGGCCATGTCGGCCAGGTCTGCCGGGCCGGTCAGGCCGCTTTCGCAGACGATGATCTTTTCCGGGGGCACGAGCCGTGAGAGTTCCCGCGAGGTATCGAGCGTGGTCTCGAACGTGTTGAGATCGCGGTTGTTGATGCCGATCAGCTTGGATTTCAGCATGGCGGCGCGGTCGAGCTCGGCCTTGTTGTGGACCTCGATGAGCGCGTCCATGCCCCAGCGCGTGGCCGCGGCTTCGAGCGCGGCGGCCTGTTCGTCGGTGACCGAGGCCATGATGATCAGGATACAGTCGGCCCCCCAGGCGCGCGCCTCGGCGACCTGGTAGGTGTCGTACATGAAGTCCTTGCGCAGGACCGGCAGCGCACAGGCCGCGCGGGCCTGTTTGAGGAACTCGGGCGAGCCCTGGAAGCTGGGCGTGTCGGTCAGGACGGAGAGGCAGGCGGCGCCGCCCTCCTCGTAGGCCTTGGCCAGCGCGGGCGGGTCGAAATCGGGGCGGATCATGCCCTTGGAAGGGCTGGCCTTCTTGATCTCGGCGATCAGGCCGAAACCGGTCTTGCTGGCCTGCAGGAGCGCGTCGGCGAAGGGCCGGACCGCCGGGGCCGCCTCGGCCTGAGCCTCGATTTCCTCGGGGCTGGTGGCCTGCTTGGCGGCGGCGATTTCTTCGAGTTTGTAGGCCTTGATGTCCTCAAGGATCGTGGGCGTGCTCATGCGGCCTCCGATGTGACTTGGGCGAGGGTTTCGATCTTCGCCCGGGCGGCCCCGCTATCGAGGCTTTCGCGGGCAAGGTCCACCCCGTCTTTCAGGTTTTCCGATTTCCCGGCGACAACCAGCGCGGCAGCAGAGTTCAGCAGCACGGCGTCGCGGTAGGCGCCCGGCGCCCCGTCGAGCAGGGCGCGAAAGGCCTCGGCGTTCTGTTGCGGGGTGCCGCCGAGGATATCCTCGAACGGGTGGACGGGCAGGCCCGCGTCCTCGGGATGGATCTCGGTTTCGCGAATGCTGCCGTCTTCCTCGAGTGCGGCGAGCCAGGTGACGCCGGTGATGGTCATCTCGTCGGTGCCGTCGCTGCCATGGACGAGCCAGGCGCGTTCGGAGCCGAGTTTGCCCAGGGTTTCGGCCATCGGGCGGATCAGGTCACGGGCAAAGGCGCCGGTGAGTTGCCGCTTGACGCCCGCCGGGTTGGTCAGGGGCCCGAGGATGTTGAAGATGGTGCGGGTGCCGAGTTCGGTGCGCACCGGGCCGACATGGGCCATGGCCGGGTGATGCATGGGGGCCATCATGAAGGCGATGCCCGCGGCTTTCAGAGCCTTTTCAACGATTTTGGGGCCGACCATCACATTGACGCCGAGTTGCGTCAGCGCGTCGGCTGCGCCGGATTTGGAACTGAGGTTGCGGTTGCCGTGCTTGGCCACGGGCACGCCTGCGCCGGCGACGACGAAGGCCGTTGCGGTCGAGATGTTGAGCGTGCCCTTGCCGTCGCCGCCGGTGCCGACGATATCCATGGCGCCGGGCAGGCTGCTGACCTTGTTGCATTTCGCGCGCATGACCGAGGCGGCGGCGGCGTATTCGTCGACCGTCTCGCCACGGGTGCGCAGGGCCATCAGGAAACCGCCGGTCTGGGCCGGGGTGGCCTCGCCCTCGAAGAGGCAGTTGAAGGCCGCTTCGGCCTCCTCGCGCGAGAGGGCACGGTCGGCGGCGATGCCGATGAGGGGTCTTATGTCGCTCATGCGGGCACCCTCATGGTGTCGAGGAAATTCTTGAGCAACGCGTGCCCGTGCTGGGAGGCGATCGATTCCGGGTGGAACTGAACGCCATGCACAGGCAACTCGCGATGTTGCAGCCCCATGATGGTGCCGTCTTCGAGTTCTGCCGTGATTTCAAGGCTTTCCGGGCAAGAGCTGCGCTCGACCACGAGGGAATGGTAGCGCGTCGCCTCGAAGGGAGTCGGCAAGCCGGCGAAAAGGCCTTTGCCGGTGTGCCGGATATGGCCCATCTTGCCATGCACGATCTCGGAATGGCGGATGACCTTGCCGCCAAAGGCCTGGCCGATGGCCTGGTGGCCGAGGCAGACGCCCAGCAGCGGCGTCTTCGTCTCAGCCGCCGCCTCGGTCAGGGCAAGGCAGATGCCGGCCTGGTCCGGGTCGCAGGGGCCGGGCGAGAGAAGGATGCCGGCCGGGTTCATCGCCATCGCCTCCTGCACGTTCAGGGCGTCGTTCCGCCGCACCACCACGTCGGCCCCGAGTTCACCCACGTAGTGCACGAGATTGTAGGTAAAACTGTCGTAATTATCGATCAGTAGCAGCATTTCCAGCATCCTGACGGGATTGGGGGGCTTTAGCCCGGTGGTTCAGTCGCGGTATACTTGTTCAGGGTTGCAAGGCACCGTCAAGGGGCGCAAAGGTAACGAAACGGCAATTAAGAGGGCAGAATTGGTGCTACGCGGGGTATTGGGCGGTTTTCTGACGGGGGCAATTCTTTCCGGTTTGGCGCTCGGGACGGCGTCGGTGGTGACGTCGCTGCCGGAACAGGCGCCGCCGGAAGCCGGTGAGGTCGAAGTGCCTGCCGCGTCGGAATTCAACCAGTCGCGGGAGGATACCGAGGCCGAGTTGCCGGCCGCCGACGAGACCCCCAGTGCCGACAGCGCGCCCCAGGTCGAGGCGCCGGAACCCGATGACCTGAGTTCGCTGGAAGGTGCCGATACCGCCCCGGCGTCGCAGCCGCAGACAGGCAGTGCCGAGAGCACGCTGAACTCGCCCGAGGCGCAAGCCGGCAGTTCCGGCGTTGACGTGGACAGCGACGAGCCGGTTCTGCCCAGCCCGCAGGCGCTGGCGCCGGAAGCGCCCGACAGCGAGGATGACCTCTCGATTTCCACGGAGCCGGCCCAACCGGTGCAGCCCGAGGTCGAGGAGGAGAGCGGCGCATTCCCGGCGCAGGACGAGGTGGAGGCCGACCCCGAAGAGAGTACGGAACCCGAGCCGCGGGCGGAGCTCGAGCTGCAGGATACCCCCAAGGTTCAGCCACAGGAGGCCGCGCCGGCCGAAGACGAGATGGCCGATCCGGAGGTCGCCGACGAGGAGATGCCCGAACAGGATGTCTCCGGCGAGGACATGGCGGTTCTGGGAGACGAGCCGGAAGAGACCTCCGGAACCATCGGCGACCTCGCCGAAGGCGTGACAACCGACCGTCTGCCGTCGGTCAGCGATGACGGGTCCGCCCAGGAAGACAATCCGCCGCCGCTGGAAGCTTTCGCGGCGCCGTTTTCCAACCCGGAGGGCAAGCCGCTCATGGCGATCGTGCTGATCGACGATGGCAGCAGCCCGATCAGCTTCGAGGCGCTGGCCGATTTTCCCTACCCGATCAGCTACGCGGTCGATGCCAGTTGGCCGGGCGCGGCGGAGGCCGCCGAGAAGTACCGGGCGGCGGGGCTGGAAGTGCTTGCCATAGCGGACCTGCCGCCGGGGGCGGGGGCGACGGATGCGGAAGTGGCGATGCAGTCCTACCTCGGCGCCGTTCCGGAGGCCGTGGCGGTGATGGAAGGCCTCGATGGCGGGCTTCAGGCCAGCCGGGCCGCGACCGAGCAGTTGATTCCCATTCTCCAGGACAGCGGGCACGGGCTGGTGCTGTTTCCCAACGGGCTCGACACGGCGCAGAAGCTGATGTCGCGGCAGGGTGTGCCGGTGGTGTCGGTGTTCCGTGATTTCGACAGTGAAGGGCAGGATGCCACGGTGATCCGCCGGTTCCTCGACCAGGCGGCGTTCAAGGCCGGGCAGCAGGAGCAGGGTGTGGTCATGGTGGGCCGGCTGAGGGCCGAAACGGTGAGCGCGCTGCTGCTATGGGGGCTGCAGGACCGGGCCGGCAGCGTGGCGCTGGCGCCGGTGTCGGCCGTGCTGAAGGCGGAGCAGTAGATCCGGGCAAGGCGCCTCAGGCCGGAATGCCGGTATCGCCATCCCGCCATTCGCCGGGGACGAGGTCGTCGATCGCCCAGCCGCCGATGCGCCAGCGGACGAGGCGCAGGGTGGGGTGGCCCACATGGGCCGTCATCCGGCGCACCTGTCGGTTGCGGCCTTCGGAAATGGCGAGTTCCAGCCAGCAATCCGGCACCGACTTGCGGAAGCGGATGGGAGGGTCACGCTCCCATATCTTCGGTGGGTCGATCAGCCGGGCCTTCGCGGGGCGCGTGCGGCCGTCTTTCAGGTCGACACCGCCCCGTAACGCGGCCAGCGCCGCCTCGTCCGGCGTGCCTTCGACCTGCACGAGATAGGTCTTTTCCTGCTTGTGTTTCGGATCGGCGATGCGCGCCTGCAGCCGGCCGTTATCGGTGAGAACCAGCAGCCCCTCGCTGTCACGGTCGAGCCGTCCGGCGGGATAGACGCCCGGCACGTCGATAAAGGCCGACAGGGTCGGGCGCGTGCTGCCCTCGGTGCCCTTGTCGGTGAATTGCGACAGCACGCCGTAGGGCTTGTTGAACAGGATCACGCGGGTCATGGCCCCAGATAGCCGTGCTCGCCGGCCAATTGAAACCTTTCTTTCGGCCCAAATTCGCACGTTTTCCCCCACAAAGGAAAAATCTGGTATCACTGTGTTCGGGGTTGTCCGGGGTTTGTCAGTCATGTCGGTTGTATTTCGTGCTCGGGTGCTGTGGGTGGCGTGGTGGTATCGCGCGATCTTTGCCCGGCTGTCGGGACAGCGCGACATCGTCCGGGCCAACCTTGCGCGGGTCTTCGCGGATGAAAGCGACCGGGCGCGCCGGGGGCTCGAACGGCGCATCCTGGGGAACCAGGCGCGGTTCTACGGCGAGATCATGAATGCCGAGCAATTCCTTCCGGCCCTCGGAAAGCCCGAGATCGATGGGCCGGGAAAGGCGCCGTTCTTCGAAGCCGTCGAGGCGGGCAAGCCGGTCATCCTGTTGACGGGGCATGTGGGAAACTACGTGGTCGGGCTTCAGATGCTGACGGCGCTGGGGATAAGGGCGGGGTTCCTGTACCGCACGCGGGGCAACCTGCTGCTCGACAGCCGGTTCGAGCGGGTTCTGGGCCAGATGGGGCAGGCGGGCTTCAAGATCGGTCACCGGAAGCACCGGCAGTATGAAGGCAGCCTGAAAGAGTTCATTTCCTTCCTGGGCGAAGGCAACCCGGTGGTGATGCTGGGCGACCATCGCGATCGGCGGGGGGCGCGGCTGCGGTTCCTGGGGCAACGCAAGGCGCCCACCTCGCTGACGCCCGCGAAACTGGCGCTGGCGCACGATGCGCCGCTGATCCCGTGCTTCGTGCTGCGGCAGGGGCGGCACAGCCGGTTTCGGGTACACATGGCGGCGCCCATTCCGCCGGGCGAGCCGAAGAAGATGATGCAGCAATTCAACGACGTGGTCAGCGAGCTGATATTCGACGACCCCGCGCAATGGTCATGGACGATCCGCCGATGGTAGCGCCGAAACTTCTCATTCACGTGCCCGGCAACCTTCTGGACCGGCACGGTCAGGCGGGCTTCGGGATGTATGGCCAGATCGCGCCCGAGCTGCGGCGTATGGGGTTGGAGGTGGACTTCGTCGAGCGGCCCTCGACGACCGAGCTGAGCACCTACTCGAAGGAGGATTTCCACCTCGTCCATCACGGGTTCCTGCGGCGGTTCAACCTGCTCAACTGCGGCATCGCCTATGTCTGGCCCTACTGGTATCTCGATCAGCGCGGGGTGCTGTGCGACAGCTCGATGATCAATGCGACACCCCGGCTGGCAGGGGTGAACGGCCGGCAGGCGAAGAAGTTCTTCAACGCGCTCCATGGCAAGACGGTGGAGCGGGGTGTTTCGAAATACGACCAGCCCGAGCGCAGCGAAGCTATCGGGCAGGATGCGATTATCGTCTTCCTGCAGGGCCTGTCTGACCCGGTGCTGCGCAGCATGCACATGATGGAAACCGAGATGCTCGACCTCGTGATGCGATACCGGCAGGGGCGCCGGGTGCTGATAAAGCCGCATCCGAAGTTCCCGGATACCATCGCCTCGGCCCACGCGCTGATGCTGGCCGAGCGGGAGGCGGACGTGCAGGTCGTCGACGCCAACATCCACGACCTTCTGGAAGGGGCGTATTGCTCCGTTTCGATCTGTTCCGGGGCGTCCTTCGAGGGGCTGTTTCATCGCGTCCCGGCCATCCTGTTCGGCCGGAGCGATTTCGCTGCCTGTGCCTGGACCGTACGCACGGAGGAGGAAGCCGAGAAAGCGCTGAAGGAGATCGGCAGCGCCGAGTTCCCCTACGAGCGGTTCCTGTTCTGGTTCCTGCGCAAGAAGATGTACAACCAGCGCAACCCGAACCTTGCGGCGCGGGTGCTTCAGCGAATCAAGCGGACGGGCTTCGAATTGATGCCGGAAGGGGCTGTGAGCCCGGTGACGCGTGTGCTGGGCCCCGCGGGTGACAGCAAGGCGCCTGCGCCGCTTGTGCCGCCTGCCAAGTGGAAAACCTCAGAGAAACGCAACCGAGAGACCTGAACGGTTCCTCAGCCGTTCCCTTCACCGGTGAATCGGGCCGCATCGGCGGCAGCGCGGCGGATGGCGTTCGACTTGTGGACGGTCTCCATGTACTCGGCGTCCGGGTCGCTGTCATAGACGACACCGCCGCCGGCCTGGATGTAGAGTGTTTCGTCCTTCACCAGCGCGGTGCGCAACGCGATACAGATGTCCATGTCTCCGCCCGCGCTGAAATAGCCCACGCCGCCGCCGTAGACGCCGCGTTTCTCGGGTTCGAGCTCGTCGATGATCTCCATCGCGCGGACCTTGGGGGCGCCGCTGACCGTGCCGGCAGGAAGGCCCGCCAGCAGGGCCGAGAGCGCATCCTGATCCTCGGCCAGTTCGCCCACCACGTTCGAGACGATATGCATCACGTGGCTGTAGCGTTCGATGATGAATTCCTCGGTCGGGTGGACGCTGCCGATTTTCGCGACCCGGCCCACGTCGTTGCGCCCGAGGTCGAGGAGCATGAGGTGCTCGGCCAGTTCCTTCTGGTCGGCAAGCAGGTCGGTCTCGTGGGCCCGGTCTTCCTCGGGGGTGGCGCCGCGGGGGCGGGTGCCGGCGATGGGGCGGATGGTCACCTGCTTGTCGAACACCCGCACGAGGATCTCGGGGCTGGCACCGACGACCTGGAAGCCGCCGAAATTGAAGTAGAACATGAAGGGCGACGGGTTGGTGCGCCGGAGGCTTCGATAGAGGGCGAAAGGCGGCTGGCGGAACGGCTGGGTCCAGCGCTGGCTGGGCACGACCTGGAAGATGTCGCCGGCGCGGATATATTCCTTGGCCTTCTCGACGGCCTGGCAATAGGCCTCGCGGGTGAAGTTCGACACGGGCGGCGCATCCTCGTGCGCCTCGCCGAGGTTGCGGCTGGTCTGGGGCAGGGCGCGGTCGAGGTCGCGCACGGCATCCATCACCCGTTCGGCGGCCTGGGCATAGGCGGCCCTGGCAGAGAGTCCGGCATCGGCCCACGCGGGGGCCACCACGGTCACGTCACCCTTTACCCCGTCCAGCACGGCGACGACCGAGGGGCGCAGCATCAGCGCGTCGGGCACGCCGAGCGGGTCGGGGTTGACGTTCGGCAGATGCTCGACCAGCCGGATCATGTCATAGCCCAGGTAGCCGAAGAGCCCCGCGCTGGCGGCGGGCAGGTCGTCGGGCAGGTCGATCCGGCACTCGGCGATCAGGGCGCGCAGGCTGTCGAGCGGGCCGCCTTCCTGGTCCTCGAACGCGGCGGCGTCATAACGGGCCTGCCGGTTGATACGGCTGGTGGTGCCGTGGCATTGCCAGATCAGGTCGGGCTTCATGCCGATGATCGAATAGCGCCCGCGCACCTCGCCTCCGGTGACGGATTCCAGCATGAAGGCGTCCTGCGCGGCCCCGGTCAGCTTGAGCATCAGGGAAACGGGCGTATCGAGGTCGGCCGCGAGCCGGGCATAGACGACCTGGTTCTTTCCGGCCTCGTAACCCTCGGCGAAGGTTTCGAAAGAGGGGGTCAATTCCACCTTGGGCGCCCTTTACTGGAAGTTGGAGTGCACGGCGTTGAGCGCCGCCTGATCCAGGTCGATACCCGCACGGGCGCGGATGTCGTTGGCGAGAAGCTGGAACAGGTCCTGCGACAGGCTGGTCGCGGCGCGTTGCTGCAAGGCGCCCTGAAGTTCTTCGAGGTCGCCGTCCTCGGCATCGGGGGGAAGGATCTCGTTCAGCTTGATCACGAAGATGCGGCCATTGCCCTCGATCATCGTGGCGCCGCCTTCTTCCATGCCGAACACCGTCTCGATGAAGGCGGGCGGCACCTCGGCGCGGAAATCCCGGCGGGTCATGGTTTCCGACCCGTCGACCGCCAGGCCCACATCCTCGAGGCTTTCGCCGTTGGACAGGTCGGCCACCAGCGGCTCGGCCTGTGACTTCAGTTCCGTCACGAGCGCGTCGGCTTCCCACGCGGTGGTCACGGCGTCGCGGACCTCGTCGAGCGGTTGGACTTCGGGGGGAACGACCTCGTCCAGGCGCATGGCGAATATTCCGCCCTCGTCAAGCTGGATGACTTCGGGGTAATCGTCTTCGGTCAGGCCGTTGGCCGCGCTGCGGAACGCCTCGTAGGCGGCGATACCGTCGCTCATGCCTTCGTGCCAGTCGATCTGGCCCAGCTCCATATCGGTTTCGTCGGCGAGATCCTCGATCGTGGCGCCACCGGCCAGAAGATCGTCGACCGCATCAATGCGGCTGTCGACGACGCGGCGGGCCCGGTCAGCGGCCAGTTCGGCGCGCAGGTCCGGCTCGGCTTCTTCGAAGGTGGTGACCTGTTCTGCGAGCACGGCGTTCACGCGGAATAGGGCCGGGCCCACGGACGAGGGAAGCGGGCCGACGACATCGCCGGTTGAGGCCGCGAACACGTCATCGCCGGCCCCGTCGAGCTCGGCTTGTGACACGTCGCCGAGGTCGATATCGGACAGTTCCAGCCCGCGGTCCGAGACCAGCTCTTCGAACGTGGCCTCGCCGCTTTCGATCCTTTCGAGCGCGGCCTGGGCCGCCTCCTCGTTGCCGAAGACCAGCCGTTCGACCAGCCGCCGCTCGGGCTGGTTGAACTCGGCATTCCGCGCCTCGTAGGCGTCGCGCAGGGCCTGTTCGTCCACCTCGACCGTGTCGATCAGCATGTCGGGCGTCAGCAGGGCATAGGTGATGCGCTTGCGCTCGGGGATGGTGAACTGGTCTTCGTGCTCGGAATGGTAGCTTTGCAGATCCTCGTCGTCCGGCACCGGCAGGCCGGTTTGCAGATCGCCCCGGTCGAGCACCGACCATTCGACCGAGCGCTGTTCGCCGAGATATTCCATCAGCGTCTGCATATACCCTTCGGGCATGGTAACGCCGGCCATCACCGAGGCCTGCAGGAAGCTGCGCGCGGTTTCGGCGCGGATATCTGCCTCGAAGGCGGATTCCGAGATACCGGCCTGATCGAGCGCATAGCGGTATCCATCACGGTCGAAATTGCCGTCGACGCCCTGGAACTGCTGCATGTTGACGATTTCGTCGCGCAGGTTCTCGTCGCCGATCGACAGGCCGATCTGCCCGGTTTCATGGTCGAACGCGGCCGAGGCAATGAGGCGGGCCAGCACGGATTCGGTTACGCCCATGTCGCGGGCCTCGGCGAGGCTGACGGGCTGGCCGCGTTCGGCTTCCAGCGCGCGGATTTCGCGTTGGAGCGAGCGGGCATATTCATCGACATCGATGTCGGAATCGCCGACCGAGCCGATCGATCGGACGCTGCCGGAAAGGTTGGTCACGCCGAAGCCGCCCAGCCCGAGGATGAGCAGGCCCATGAGGAGCCAGACCAGCGTGTTCGTGATACCCTTCTTCGCCATGTTTTCCCCTGTAAGACAGCGATGTTCCGAGCCTGTCTACGCGCTGCCGCCATTGGGGGCAAGGGGCAGGCCGAGACCCGCCAGACGGTCGAAAAGCGTCTCGATGGCGGGGCGGTCGACATTGGCGAAGGCGACGCGCAATTCGCGTGCGCCGCGGGCCTCGCCCTCGGGGTAGAACATGGTGGCGGGCAGCAGAAGCACCCCGGCTTCGCGAACCAGCAGGGGGGCCAGTTCGTCCGAGGGAATGTCGAACGGGTGGCGCAGGTAGGCGAAATAGGCGCCGCACCCCAGAAGTTGCCAGCCCTGCGGCGTGATCTTCGGCATGTTGTCGTGGATGGCGGCGCGGCGGTCGAGGATCTCGTCGCGTTCTCCGGCCAGCCATTGGCCGAGGTTGCGCATGCCCCAGAGCGCGGCGATCTGACCAAGCTGGTTGGGGCAAATGGTGACGGTATCGAGGAATTTCTCGACCTCGCCGAGGAGGGACGGGTGGGCCACCATGGCGCCGACGCGGTGCCCGGTCAGGCGATAGGCCTTGGAGAAGGAGTAAAGCTGGATCAGCGTGTCGGGCCAGTCGGGATCGGTGAAGAGGCCGTGCGCCGCGCCGGGGCGGGCGTCGAAATCGCGATAGGTCTCGTCGACGATCAGCTTGAGCCCGCGGGCCTGGGCAAGGTGGTAGAAGCTTTCGACCAGGTCGGCCGGATACTCCACGCCGCCCGGGTTGTTGGGTGTCACCAGCACGATGGCCCGGGTCTTGTTCGTGATCCGCGCCTCGGCCTCGCCCGGATCGGGGAGGAGCTCCGGGCCGGTGGGCAGGGGCACGGCGGTCACGCCCGACATGTCGAGCCACATCTTGTGATTGAAGTACCACGGGGTCGGCAGGATGACCTCGTCGCCTTCGGTGCAGAGCGCGGTGATCGCGGCGCAGAAGGCCTGGTTGCAGCCCGAGGTGATGGCGACCTGTTCGGCCTTGATGACACCGCCATAGGCACGGCACCATTGCTCCGCCACCTCTTCACGAAGCGCCGGAAGCCCGAAGACCGGGCCGTAAAGATGCGCCGAGGGCTGGCTCAGTGCGGCCTCGGCAATGACCTGTCGGAGCGCTTCGGGCGGCGGCTCGGCCGGGGCGGCCTGGCTGAGGTTGATGAGCGGGCGGTCGGCGGGAAATTCCACCCCCTCGACCCAGCGTTTGGCCGCCATGATCGGCGGGGGAAAGGTGGTGGCGGTGCGGGAAGGGCTGGTCATGGGGCGGTCCCTGTGGGTTGTCTTTCCCGCTCTTACCGCGCCGGTCCTTCGGTGCCAAGCTGGGGTTCGAAAATCTGGGCGACGATGGCCTTTGCCAGGGCGGGCTCCGGCGGAAGATGCCCGGCCAGAACCCGGAAGAACAGCGCGCCGTAGATCATGTCGAGCAGGGCGTCCATGTCGCCCGGCTCGGGCAGGATGCCGTCCTTGATCGCCTGTGTCAGGATGGCGCGCCCGGCTTCGCGGCAGGAGAGGATCACGCGGTTGCGGAACGCCTTGGTGAATTCGCTGTCCGGATCGGCGGCTGCGAGGGTCATGGCCACCTGCCGGCCGCGGGTGCTGGCGAAGGCACGGCAGAGTTGGTCGAGCTGAGCGGCGAGCGCACGGTCGGGGGGCAGGGTGGTGTCGGCAGGCGCGTCCGGCGCGGTGTCGATCAGCGCGGCCATCGCCAGTTCCTGGGCGTTCGACCAGTTGCGGTAGATCGTGGGTTTGCTGACGCCCGAGGCCTGCGCCACCGCGTCGATGGTCAGGCGGCCCAACCCATCCTCGATCAGAATGGCACGCGCGGCCCGCATCGCCTTCTTGCGGGCTTCGGCCGAGGGCGGGCGCCCCCGACGAGGAGGAGAACTGTCTTGACTCATTTAATTACTAAACGTATCGTAAATTAAATGAGGTTGCAAGGATGTTGTCATGTCTACAGAACAATCTGTCACGCCGTATATCGTAACCAAGGGTGCCTCAAAGGCCATCGACTTTTACCGCAACGCGTTCGGCGCGACGGAGCTGTTCCGGATGACCGATCCGTCGGACAGCGGCAAGATCGGTCATGCCGAGCTGCAGATGGGCGGTTCGATCCTTTACCTCGCCGACGAGTATCCGGATTTCGGGGCAATCTCTCCCGATACGCTTGGCGGCACGGCTGTCACACTGCACTTGCGGGTCGAGGATTGCGACGCCGCAACCGAGCGCGCAGAACAAGCCGGGGCGATGGTCTTGCGCAGGCCGAAGACGCAGAGCTTCGGGGACCGAAACGCCGTGGTCCAGGACCCGTTCGGTCATCGCTGGATGCTGGGGCAGGTGGTCGAGGAAATGGCACCGGAAGAGATGCAACGCCGGTGGGAGGCCGAAACCGGCGGCTGAGCCGGAGCCCGTCAGACGCCGCGATAGGGCTCGACATATTGCAGCGCCATGTCCCACGGGAAGAAAATCCACGTGTCCTGACTGACTTCGGTCACGAAGGTGTCGACCATGTCGCGGCCCATGGGCTTGGCGTAGATGGTGGCAACCTTGGCCTTGGGCATGTGCTTGCGCACCACGTCCAGCGTTTTGCCGGTATCGACGAGGTCATCGACGATCAGCACGCCCTCGCCATCGCCGACAAGGTCCATGTCGGGGGACTTGATCACGACCGGGGCGCTTTGGGTCTGGTGGTTGTAGGATTTGACGCTGATTGTATCGACGGTGCGGATGTCGAGTTCGCGCGCCACGATCATCGCCGGGGCCATGCCGCCGCGGGTGATGGCGACAACGGCTTTCCAGCCGTCCGCCGGCGCCTCGCCCTGAAGCCGCCAGGCCAGCGCGCGGGCGTCGCGGTGAAGCTGGTCCCAGCTGACATGGAACCCTTTTTCGTGGGGCAGGCGGTCTTGCATGGCGTCACTCCGTCGTTGTTCCGGGCGCATTAGCGCAAAGGCAGGGCGAACGGAAGGCGGTCCTTCTCGCCCGGGTCAACTCCGGTCGAAGGCCAGTTTCAGCCCGAGCGCGCCCAGCACCCCGGCCGCGATACGGTCGAGCACCGGTTTCAGCCGGAGGTAGCCGTCACGTGCCGCACGGGTCGAAAGCGCGCAGGCGAAGGCGGTATAGGCCGCGAATTCGACAAGCATGTGGTTGCCCACGATCAGCGCCTTCTGCGCGAGGTTCATGTCACGGGGGAAGATGACCACGAGAACGGCGGAGGCGAAGAGCACGGATTTCGGGTTGGCGAAATTGACGAGCAGGCCGCTGACGAATGGACGCCGCCTTGGAGCCTGGGCCGAGTCCAGTGGCGTCTTCGCCTCGCGCCAGATGGAGACGGCGAGGTAGATCAGGTAGGCGGCGCCGATGATCTTGAGCGACATGTAGGCCCAGGGGAAGAGCGTGAAGATCACGTCGAGCCCCAGCAGGGCCGCGCCTGTCCATGCTGCCGCGACCGTGCCGAGGCCGAGGCCTGTCAGGATGCCGGCAGTGCGCCCCTCGACCAGGGTGGTGCGCAGGGCCATCAGCATCGCCGGGCCCGGGCTGGCCAGCGCGGCCAGCAGTGTCAGGTTAAAGGCGATCAGATGGGCCGGTTCCATGGCATCAGGTCTTCTCGATATCGGGCGCGTCGACGGCCTTCATGCCGACCACGTGATAGCCCGCGTCGACATGGAGGACTTCGCCCGTGGTGCCGCTGCCGAGATCGGACAGCAGGTAGAGCGAGGCCTTGCCGACATCGTCGATCGTGACGTTGCGGCGCAGGGGCGAGTTCAGCTCGTTCCATTTCAGGATGTACCGGAAATCGCCGATGCCGCTGGCGGCAAGCGTCTTGATCGGGCCCGCCGAGATGGCGTTGACCCGGATGCCGTCCTTGCCGAGATCCTCGGCCAGGTACATGACCGACGCCTCGAGCGCCGCCTTGGCGATGCCCATGACATTGTAATGCGGCATCACCTGTTCGGCGCCGTAATAGGTCAGCGTCAGCATGGCGCCGCCTTCGTTCATCATCTTCTCGGCTCGCTGCGCGACGGCGGTGAAGGAATAGACCGAGATGTCCATCGTGTTGAGGAAGTTGGTGCGTGTCGTATCGACGTAGCGGCCGCGCAGCTCGGTCTTGTCGGAAAAGCCGATGGCGTGCACCAGGAAGTCGATCTTGCCCCAGGTCTTTTCAAGCTCCGCAAAAAGCGCGTCGACGCTGTCCATGTCGCTGACGTCGCAGGGCAGGACCACGTTTGACCCGAGTTGTTCGGCCAGCGGCGCCACGCGTTTCTTGAGCGCGTCCCCCTGGTAGGAAAAGGCCAGTTCTGCCCCGGCCTCGGCACAGGCGCGGGCGATGCCCCAGGCAATCGATTTGTCGTTCGCAAGGCCCATGATCAGCCCGCGTTTGCCTGCCATCAACGTATTCGACATTTTTTGCCCTCGGCGCACTTGGTATTATGCTATTCCTTTAGGCGATCGACCACTCCGCATCAAGGGCATGGCGATGCCAACAAATGCCCTTGGCGGAACAACGGTCTAGCCGGCAGGTCGGAAAATCGGCTTGTGCCCCGGCCCGTGCCATCCTAGCAGCAAGGTTAACGACTTCTACGGAGTGATGCGAAACCATGGAACGCGAGGGGATATTCGCAGGGGACGACCCGTTCCGGATTGCGCGCGATTGGCTGGCCGAGGCCGAGGCGGGCGAGCTCAACGATCCCAATGCCGCGGCGCTGGCGACCGTCGATCCGGCCGGGCTGCCCAACGTGCGGATGGTGCTGCTGAAGGATATCACCGACACGGGGTTCTGGTTCTACACCAACTACGAAAGCGCGAAGGGGCAGGAGATCGCGGCCACGGGCAAGGCGGCGATGGTGCTGCACTGGAAATCGCTGCGACGGCAGGTGCGGGTGCGCGGCGAGGTGGTGAAGGAGGATGGCCCGGAGGCCGACGCCTATTTCGCCTCCCGGTCCCTCAAGAGCCGTCTGGGTGCATGGGCATCGCGGCAGTCCCGTCCGCTGGAATCGCGAACCAAGCTCATGGCGGAGGTCGCCAAGGTGACGTCGCGTAAGGGCGCGAATCCCGATCGGCCTCCGTTCTGGGGCGGTTTCCGGATCGTACCACTCGAGATAGAGTTCTGGGCCGATGGCGCCTTCCGCCTGCACGATCGCTTCGTCTGGCGCCGGGAAACTCATGAAAACGCATGGGAAATTCGGCGGCTGAGCCCCTGAGGTTTGCGCGGCGTCAATTGCAACGTGCTGAATAAAAATGGAATTTGCCTTGCCATGTGTGTCCGCTACACCTCTAATGAGCGAACATGTCTAGGGCGGGGCTTGTAGGTTGAAGGCTGTGACGAAGGACAGGGAAAACACGCGAAGGCTGAAAGGGCAGGTCAAGTGGTTCGACCCCGTCAAGGGCTTCGGCTTCGTCGTCGCCGACGAGGGCGGGCCGGATATCCTGCTTCATGCCAATGTGCTGCGCAATTTCGGGCAGAGCTCGGTTGCCGACCGCGCCGGGATCGAGCTGGACGTCCAGCAGACGGAACGCGGCATCCAGGCGGTCGAGGTGCTCTCGATCGAGCCGCCGGACCAGGATACGCTCAGCGGCTTGGCCGACCTCGAGGATATCGACCCCGAGGAGATCCGCGCCGCCCCGCTGGAGCCGGCCCGCGTCAAGTGGTTCGACAAGGGGAAGGGATTCGGCTTTGCCAACACCTTCGGACGTGACGAGGACGTGTTCATCCATATAGAAGTGTTGCGCAGGTCCGGTATGGCCGACCTGCAATCCGGAGAGGCGCTGGCCATCCGGGTGATCGAAGGTAAACGCGGCCGGATGGCCACGGAGGTATGTGGATGGGAAACCGCGGTAAAACGATCCGACTGACCCTTGCGGGGCTGGGGCTGTCCTTGTTGCCCGCACTTGCCGCGGCCGAGAGTGCCTGCCGGGACGATCAGATCTCGTTGCGGGGGGACTGGGGCGAGGCCCGGTTCACGGTGGAAGTCGCCGACGATGCCGATGAACGCGCGCAGGGTCTGATGCATCGCGAAAGCATGGCCCGCAGTGCCGGCATGCTCTTCATCTATGACAGCGCCCGCACGGTGCGGTTCTGGATGAAGAACACGCTGATCCCGCTCGACATGATCTTCGCCGATGAAACCGGCACGGTGCGGCGCATCCATCGGATGGCCGAACCGGAAAGCGAAGAGATGATCTTCGGCGGCAACAACATACAGTACATCCTCGAGATCAATGGCGGGATGGCCGATGCCTTGAATATCGACGAGGGCAGCGAGATGCGCCACCCGGCAATCTCGCCGGCCGAGGCAAAATGGCCGTGCTGAACCGGTTGCCGTGGATGGGGCAGGACCGGTCAGTTTAGCCTTTTCAAGCCGACCTTTCCCGATTAAATACCCCCACGGTCCGGGGCGTGGCGCAGTCTGGTAGCGCACCTGTTTTGGGTACAGGGGGTCGTGAGTTCGAATCTCGCCGCCCCGACCACTCTTCTTTCAGCCACTAGATGTAGATTCCTGCGTGCCCGACCTGCAACAGGTCGTGGTCTGAGGCCAATTGCGGCGTCATGTGAAGATTTTTTTCACGTGCCTGTTGCGGGCCGGCTGAACGACTGGCGGGGCTGCCAATCGTTTCCCGGCCGCGACTGTCCACAGGAGCCTTCGGCGTTAAGGCGCAAGCATAGAAAGACTTTCCGTAACTCATCCACAGCGGGACCGGAAATTGTAACATTCCCGTGAATCACTCCCGGGCCCGGGCGGAATCGAAACGGCAGAATTAATCAACGTTTTTTTGGCCGGCACATCCAAAAAAACACGTTGACCCCCTATGGGGTGATACGCCACTTTGTGTAGGCGGATCGACAAGCCACAAGATATAGTGGCGACGAGAAGCGGTAGGGACGAACTATCTCGGTTACAGAGGGCACAAGCCCACAAGCCAAGTCATGCGGCTCGCGCACTGGCCGCAGATATGTCCTTTACTGCCTGTTCACCCGCAAAACAGGACCGGGCCATCAGGCTGACCCGGTGCCACCACAAACGCAATGCTGAAGTCACGGGGCAGCAATGAAAATTGAACGCAAATTCACCAAGGCAGGTCAAGACGCATATGCGGAGCTCGATTTCGTCACCACGAGCTCGGAAATTCGTAATCCCGACGGCACCACCGTGTTCCGGCTGGACGAGGTCGAAGTGCCCGCCCGCTGGAGCCAGGTTGCCAGCGACGTGATCGCGCAGAAGTATTTCCGCAAGGCGGGCGTTCCCGTCGAGCTCAAGAAGGTCAAGGAAAAGGGCGTGCCCGAATTCCTGTGGCGCTCCGTGGCGGCGTCGGACAAGACCGAGCGCACGGGCGAGACTTCGGCCAAGCAGGTCTTCGACCGGCTGGCCGGCGCCTGGGCCTACTGGGGCTGGAAGGGTGGCTATTTCTCGACCGAGGACGACGCCCGCGCCTATTACGACGAGATGCGTTTCATGCTGGCACGCCAGATGGCGGCGCCCAACTCCCCGCAGTGGTTCAATACGGGCCTGCACTGGGCCTATGGCATCGACGGCCCCAGCCAGGGCCACTACTACGTCGACTTCAAGACAGGCGACCTGACCAAATCGAGCAGCGCCTACGAGCACCCGCAACCCCATGCTTGCTTCATCCAGTCCGTCGCTGACGACCTGGTGGGCGATGGCGGCATCATGGATTTGTGGGTGCGTGAAGCCCGGCTCTTCAAGTACGGCTCGGGCACCGGCACGAACTTCTCCTCCCTGCGTGCCGAGGGGGAAGCCCTTTCGGGCGGCGGCAAGTCGAGCGGCCTGATGGGCTTCCTCAAAATCGGAGACCGCGCCGCCGGCGCCATCAAGTCGGGCGGCACCACGCGCCGCGCCGCCAAGATGGTGATCTGCGACGCCGACCACCCCGATATCGAGGAGTTCATCAACTGGAAGGTGCGCGAGGAGCAGAAGGTCGCTTCCATCGTGGCCGGGTCCAAGATGCATGAAGCCAGGCTGAACGACATCTTTGCCGCCATCCGCGGCTGGGACGGCAGCGCGGAAGACGCGGTCGACCCCAAGAAGAACGATCAGCTGAAAGAGGCGATCCGGGGCGCGAAGAAAGCCTCGATCCCCGAAACCTATGTCAAGCGCGTGCTGGATTATGCGCGGCAAGGCTATGACAGCATCGAGTTCCCGACCTACGACACCGACTGGGACAGTGAAGCCTACGCGTCGGTCTCCGGACAAAACTCCAACAACTCCATCCGGGTGACCGACGCGTTTCTCAAGGCGGTTGAGGACGATGCCGACTGGGCGCTGATCAACCGCACCGACGGCTCGGTCGCCAAGACCATCAAGGCGCGTGACCTGTGGGAAGACGTGGGCCACGCGGCCTGGGCCTGTGCCGACCCTGGCATCCAGTTCCACGACACGATCAATTCCTGGCACACCTGCCCGGAAGATGGTGAGATCCGCGGGTCGAACCCGTGCTCGGAATACATGTTCCTCGATGACACGGCCTGCAACCTCGCCTCGATGAACCTGCTGTCCTTCTACCGGGATGGCCAGTTCGACGCCGATGCCTATGTCCACGCCACCCGGCTCTGGACCGTGACGCTGGAAATCTCGGTTCTGATGGCACAGTTCCCCTCGAAGGAAATCGCCCAGAACTCCTATGACACCCGCACGCTTGGCCTTGGTTATGCCAATATCGGCGGGCTGCTGATGAACATGGGCTACGGTTACGACTCGACCGAAGGCCGCGCCCTGTGCGGCGCGCTGACGGCGATCATGACCGGCGTGGCCTATGCCACCTCGGCCGAGATGGCGGGCGAGCTGGGGGCCTTCCCGGCCTACGAGCGCAACGCCGGGCACATGCTGCGGGTCATGCGCAACCACCGGAACGCCGCCCATGGTGCGAGCGACGGTTACGAGAGCCTTGCCATCAAGCCGGTGCCGCTCGACCATGCCGGATGCCCCGACGCGCGGCTTGTCGATCTCGCCAAGGCGTGCTGGGACGAGGCCCTGGAACTGGGCGAACAGCACGGCTACCGCAACGCGCAAGCCACGGTGATCGCCCCCACCGGCACGATCGGGCTGGTGATGGATTGCGACACCACCGGCATCGAGCCCGATTTCGCGCTGGTGAAGTTCAAGAAGCTCGCGGGCGGCGGTTACTTCAAGATCATCAACCGCTCGGTTCCGGCGGCGCTGGAGAAGCTGGGCTACGGCTCCGCCCAGATCGAGGAGATCGTCAGCTACGCGGTGGGCCACGGCACGATCGGCAACGCGCCGGGCGTCAACCACACGTCGCTGGCCGGCCACGGCTTCGGCCCGGCCGAGCTGGAGAAGGTCGACAACGCCGTGGGCCAGGCCTTCGACATCCGGTTCGTCTTCAACCAGTGGACGCTGGGCGAGGAGTTCTGCACCCGCGTGCTGGGCATCCCGGCCGCCAAGCTGAACGACCCGACCTTCGACATGCTGGCGCATCTGGGCTACTCCAAGGGCGAGATCGAAGCTGCCAACGACCATGTCTGCGGGACGATGACGCTGGAAGGCGCACCGCATCTCAAGACAGAGCACTACTCGGTCTTCGACTGCGCCAATGCCTGCGGCAAGAAGGGCAAGCGCTTCCTGTCGGTTAACTCGCATATCGACATGATGGCGGCAGCCCAGAGCTTCATCTCGGGTGCGATCTCGAAGACGATCAACATGCCAAACGACGCCACCATCGAGGATTGCCAGCAGGCCTACGAGCGGAGCTGGACCATGGGCGTCAAGGCCAACGCACTCTACCGCGACGGCTCGAAACTCAGCCAGCCGCTGGCCTCGGCCCTTGTCGAGGATGACGAGGACGCGCAGGAGGTGCTGGAAAGCGGCAGCCCCCAGGAAAAGGCGCAGGTCCTGGCCGAGAAGATCGTCGAGAAGGTCGTGGTCAAGGAGATCGTCCGCACCCATCGCGAGAAGATGCCCGACCGCCGCAAGGGCTATACCCAGAAGGCGATGGTCGGCGGCCACAAGGTCTATCTTCGCACCGGGGAATACGGCGACGGTTCGCTTGGCGAGATCTTCATCGACATGCACAAGGAAGGCGCCGGGTTCCGGGCGATGATGAACAACTTCGCCATCGCGGTGTCGGTCGGCCTGCAATACGGTGTGCCGCTTGAGGAGTTCGTCGACGCCTTTACCTTCACCAAGTTCGAACCGGCAGGGATGGTGCAGGGCAACGACTCGATCAAGAACGCCACGTCGATCCTCGACTATATCTTCCGTGAACTGGCGGTCAGCTATCTCGACCGGACAGACCTCGCGCATGTCAAACCCCAGGGTGCGTCCTTCGACGATCTTGGCCGGGGCGAGGAAGAGGGTGTCTCGAACATCTCGGAGATGAGCGAGGATGCCGCCAACAAGTCGTTGGAAGTGCTCAAGCAGATCAGCTCGACCGGCTACCTCCGCAAGCGGCTGCCGCAGGAGCTGGTGGTGTTCAACGGCGGGCAGGCCATGGGGGCCACGGCGCTTGACGGTGCCGCCGATCCCTCGGCCACGCTGAAGACGCTGGTGCCGGAAACGGCGCAGGCGACGGCCACCACGACCACGGCCGTGGCGTCCGGAGCCGTCGGCATGAACGCAGCCACCAAGGCGCGGATGCAGGGCTACGAGGGCGAGGCCTGCGGCGATTGCGGCAACTACACGCTGGTGCGCAACGGCACCTGCATGAAGTGCAACACCTGCGGCTCGACGAGCGGGTGTAGCTGAGGGGACAAGATCGCGCCCTACCGGGCGTGAAGGGGTGGCAGGGCCGAGCCGACCGGTCCGCACCCCGCCGAAACAAAGGGGGGATGCTGCCAAGCTTTTTCCCGAACGGACATGGAGCGGGTGCGCTCGCTCCTTGACGGCACTCAGGCCGCAGGCAGAAAACCGGGCGGTACAAATATCGAGCCTGAGTGGCGAAACTTGAACCGGGGGGCCTTGGCCCCCCGTTTTTCTGTTGCACGGTGCGGCGCGGCTGGGGCACAGACACTGGCATGAGCACCGCACCGGCCATCAGCATCTGCATTCCCGCCTATGACATGGGCGGCGCCGGCGGAGATTATCTTGGTTTTTCCCTCGAACGGCTCACGCGGCAGACCTTCGAGGATTTCGAGGTGGTGGTGTCCGACCAGTCCGACGGCTCCGGCGTGGCCGAGGCCTGTGCCGCCTATGGCGACCGGCTGACCATCCGCCGGGTGGCGTATCGAGAGGGCAAGCGGCAGGCCTCGGCCAACACGAACAATGCCATGCGCCACGCCAGGGGTCGTATCCTCAAGATCCTGTTCCAGGATGATTTCCTGTGTGATGACAGTGCCTTGCAGCAGGTTCTTGAGGCCTTCCAGGATCGCGGCTGTAAATGGGTGCTGACGGGTTCCGCCGTCACGCGCGACGGCGAGACGTTGGAGCGCCCGATGGTGCCGCGCTGGCAGGATCGCATACGCTGGGGGTTCAATACAATTTCCAGCCCCTCCGTCCTGGCGCTGGAGGCCGGGCACGACATCTGGTTCGACGAGAACCTGCAATGGCTGATGGACGGCGACATGTATCACAGCTGTCACCAGGCCTTCGGCGCGCCGGTGATCCTGCCCGACACCCTGGTCGCCAACCGCATCCACGCCGGCCAGGTCAGCGCCGGGGTCAGCCGCAAGCTGCGGCGGCAGGAAGTGGTGTACACGGCCAGGAAAGGCGGACTGTCGCATGCCAAGGGCGACCTGCGCGCGTTTCTCTACCAGTATCTGAAGGCCCTCGGCTGAGCTACCGGCGGAAAAGACCCTTCAAAAGCGGCTTGCGCTGTTTCGGCAGGGGTTTGTCGGGCGCCTTCTGCTTGACCACGTCTTCGCACGTATAGCCAAATCGCCTGAAGTCCTCTGCGTAAACCTTTGCGATGACGTCCAGAACTTCGCCCGATAGCGGCGCTTGGCCGGCGGCATAGCTCACACCACCGCGGCTCTTGTTCTCATGCGGCATCTTGCGCGGGCCGTCTGTATTTCCGGCCAGGCCGTCGAGATGCGCCACCACGCCCTGGACGCCGTCCTCCAGCCGGAACACCGTCGCGCCATCCGGCACGAGGTCGGCAGCGGGCCGGGGATGATTGTCATAACGGAACGGCATCGTGTCGCGCCGCGCGACCCAGTCGAGGAACCACGCGTTGATATCCATGCCATCCGGCACGGTTTTCTCGCCGGTCAACTGGTAGTCGAAAGCGCTGCGCAGGCGGGTGACCGGGTGGCGCACCACGGCAAAGCTCGATTCGATCCATTCCTTCGGGATGAGCAGGCCCACTGCGTCGCGGTCAACGTGCTGGGGCGAGGACTTCGTCCAGCGCCGCGCCTCTGGCACGTTGTAGAACTGCGAGTTGGCGAAGGCGATCCTGCCGAAGCGTTTCCTCAGATACACCTCGACCGAGGCCCCGGCACATTTTGGGACATGCGCGAAGTAGTGAAGCTCGCGGTCGATTCGAAAGAACGGCATGGCGCATAGTTACTGGCGTGCCGGGAGGGCGTAAAGCTCAGGCGCCGGCGCGTTGCAGCATCCCGAACAGGTCGCGCGGGTCGTCCGGGTCGGCCAGAAGGTCGAGCTCTAGATAATAGTCAGTGCGGCCGATGTGATCGCGGATATAGCGAAGGGCGCTGAAATCCTCGATCGCGAAGCCGACGCTGTCGAACAGCGTGATCTGCTGTGCGCTGGTCCGGCCCTGCGCCTCGCCATTCATCACCCGCCACAGTTCGGTCACCGGGTGGTCCGGCGCCAGTTGCTGGATCTCGCCCTCGATCCGGGTCTGCTCGGGGAATTCCACGAAGATCGCAGAGCGGTGCAGCACTCCCGGCGCCAGTTCCGTCTTGCCCGGGCAATCCCCGCCGATCGCGTTGATATGCACGCCGCTGCCGACCATGTTGTCGGTCAGGATGGTGGCATATTGCTTGTCGGCGGTGCAGGTGGTGATGATCTGTGCGCCCTCCATGGCCTCTTCGGCGCTCTGACAGGCGACCACGTTCAGGCCCATGCCTTGCAGGTTGCGCGCGGCTTTCTCGGTGGCCGCGGGGTCGATATCGTAGAGCCGCACGCTCTTGAGCCCGCAGATCGCCTTCATCGCCACGCTCTGGAATTCCGATTGAGCCCCGGCGCCGATCATCGCCATCGTGTCGGCGCCCTTGGGGGCGAGGTAACGGGCCACGAGCGCCGATGTTGCCGCCGTTCTGAGCGCGGTCAGTACCGTCATTTCCGACAGCAGCACGGGATAACCGTTGCTGACATCCGCCAGGAGGCCGAAGGCCGTCACCGTCTGAAGCCCGGCCTTGGTGTTCTTCGGGTGGCCGTTGACGTATTTGAACCCGTAAACCTCGCCATCCGAGGTCGGCATCAGCTCGATCACCCCCTCGGCCGAATGGCTGGCCACCCGCGGGGTCTTGTCGAACAACTCCCACCGCTTGAAATCATCCTCGATATAGGCGGCAAGTCCGGTCAGCATCTCTTCGATGCCGATATGGTGGACGAGCTTCATCATGTTTTCGACGCTGACGAAGGGCACCAGCGCCTTGTCGGAGGGGGGCAGGGTGGTCATGAGGCGGCTCTTTCGTAGGAGAAGGACTGTGTCGGGCGGTCGAAGACCCGGCGGCCGAGGGCCGAGGCAGTGAGGTCGACCATGACCTGCGCCGTCCGGCCGCGGTCGTCGAGGAAGGGGTTCAGTTCCACGAGGTCGAGCGAGGTCATGAGGCCACTGTCGCAGATCATCTCCATCACCAGGTGCGCCTCGCGGATCGTGGCGCCGCCGGGGACAGTGGTGCCGACGGCCGGGGCGAAGGACGGGTCGAGGAAATCGACGTCGAGCGAGACATGCAGCGCGCCTTTCGCCTTGGCCACGTCATCGAGGAAGGCCGCCAGTGGCCGGGCGATGCCGGCCTCGTCGATGGCGCGCATGTCTGCATAGCGGATGCGGCTGCCCTGGAGCACTTCGCGCTCCGCCGCGTCGACCGAGCGCAGGCCGAGGATGCAGATGTTTTCCTCCGGCACCGGCGATTTCACCTCCGGAAAGCCGTGAAACCCGTCGCGGCCGGTGACGTAACCCAGCGGTGTGCCATGCAGGTTGCCCGAGGCGGTGGATTGGGGGGTGTGATAGTCGCTATGCGCATCCAGCCAGAGCACAAATTGCGGACGGTCCCGGCGGGCGGCGTCGGTCGCCACGCCGGCGACCGAGCCCAGTGACAGGCTGTGATCGCCGCCGAGGAAGATCGGCAGGCCCTCCTGCATTGCCGCCTCTGCCGCGCCGGCCAGCGCCTCGGTCCAGCCGATGGTTTCCGCCGGTTCATGCAGGTGCCCGGGCAAGTCTCCGGGCGTCGCGGCCGGGCGCGGGCGCAGGTTGCCGGCATCCTGCACAATGTGCCCAAGCCCTTCCAGTGCTTCCGTCAGCCCGGCCACGCGGTAGGCATCCGGCCCCATCATGCAGCCGCGCCTTGCCTTGCCGCTGTCGACCGGGGCACCGATCAGGATACAGGTCTGCTCAGTCATCGCCATCTCGTCTGTCAGGAATGTCAGGTTGCGCGCAGGGTCTGCTCAAATTGGGTTGAACTGAACCGGGCATTTTGCACTATTCGGGGCAGCATTGACCGGAACGGAGGCTTGAAGCTGCAAAATGGATGATGTGGACCAGCGCCTGATCTCGGCGCTCAGGCACGACGCCCGGGCATCCCTGTCCGACCTGGCGCTCACACTGGGCGTCTCGCGTACTACCGTGCGCGGCCGCATCGAGAAGCTGCGCCGGTCTGGCGATATCGTGGGTTTCACCGTCGTGCTCAAGGGCGATGCGGCGCGCGACCCGGTGCGCGGCCTGATGATGATCGGCATCGAGGGGCGCGGCACCGACCGGATCTTGCGGCAGTTGAACGGTCTGTCGGCGGTGCGCGCCATGCATACCACCAACGGCCGGTGGGACGTTATCGTCGAGATCGGCACCGCCACGCTGGAGGAGTTCGACGAGGTGCTCGCCCGCATCCGCCGTTTCGACGGGATCGCGCATTCCGAGACAAGCCTGCTCCTTTCGACGCGGAAAGCGGCAAGCTGAAGGGCCGGGGGCTCAGCCCCCGGCCGCCTCGACCAGCTTCTTCTGGAAGTAGGCCACGCCCTGTTCGTGCTTGGGCGAGAGCGGCCCGGCGCGATAGCCGCCGCTTTCGTAGTTCTTCTGGGTCTCGAGGCACACCTCGAAATCCTCCCGCACAACGGCGAGGTTGTCGGCGATTGTCTTTTCCCGTGCGGCGCTGCCCTCGGGCGAGCTGTCCTCGAAGTAGAAGTTGTAGATCAGCTCGGTCCGGCGGTGATCCAGCGGGTTGATGCGCGACGTGTTCATGCCGCCCGAGAACAGCGAGAGCGTCCAGTTGGGCCACATCCACAGCCACTTGCCGCGATAGAACAGTCCTTCGCGTGGCGGGGCGGTCATGCGCACCATGCCGTCATGGGCGGTGGTCTCGAACCGGTCGAACTCGATGGCGCTGTGAAAGGCCGGGTGGATGCCCGGGATGTGGTAGCCCTCGACGAAATTGTCGGTGTAGATCTTCCAGTTGGCATCGAAGACCATCCGCTCCTCGTGCATCCACGTGAAGTTTTCGATCGGCTCGTCCTGAAGCTCGGGGATGATCGCGCCGAGCTGGTCGGCCAGGGGGCGCGTGGGCGCGATGGCCACGAAGAGCAGCCCCCGCCAGATGTCGAACTCCACCGTGTCGAGCGCCCAGTCGGATTTCTCGAAATCCGGGTCGTCGCCCCACCACGGCACGTTCAGGAGCGAGCCGTCCTCGCCCCAGACCCACTGGTGATAGGGCCAGCGGATGGCGGAACACCGGCCGTTGCCCTCGGGCAAACGCCGCGCGCCGCGATGACGGCAGACGTTGCGAAAGGCGCGCAGCCCCTCGCGGGTCCGGATCACGAAGACCTTCTGGCCGGCGATCTCGGCGGCGATGTAATCGCCGCGCTGTGCCAGCCGCGAGGCCGGGCCGAGCAACTGCCACGTGCTCGAGAAAATATGGCTGACATCACCCGCGTGAATGTCGGGAGAGGTGTAGTGGAGGGGATCGAGATTTCGCACGCGCGGGCCCTTCTGCTGACGGTTGCGGGAACGCTACGGCCCCCGCGCGGCAAAGGTCAAGCGCGCCGCGCCGCCATCAGCCAGATCATCGCCAGTGCCAAAGAAATCAGCATGTTCCAGCTTGCCATGGACAAATTTAGCAATTCCCAGGGCACCTCGTCGCAGCGCACGAGCGGGGCGTTCATGATCTGGTCGAAAAGCTCGTCGGTCGAAACATCGGCGGCCGAGGAAGAGGTGCAGGTCGATGGCCCCTGCCACCAGCCGCGCTCGACACCGGTGTGATAGGCCCCGATGCCGGCCGTGGTCAGGGCGGCAAGCCCCCCCAGGAGCGGCAGAAGGCGCCCCGGCAGGAAGAGCGCAAGCGCCCCGATCACGATGGCCACGCCATGCGGCCAGCGCTGCCAGATGCACAACTTGCAGGGCGCCAGCCCGCCCAGGTGCTGAAAGGCCAGGGCGCCCAGCAGCAGCACTGCCGAGCCGCCTGCGGCGAGAAGTACAAGGGAGTTACGTGTCACGATTGCCTCGATCGGTGGTGGGTGGGAGAATGCGGTGGGGTCTCATCTTGCCGTTTCCTGCCTTGACCGCCGCATCACAGGCCAAGCCACGTTCTGATCAGGCTGGCCAGCGTCGCACCGGCAAAAAGCAGCGTGCCGATCCATGCCGTGCCTATCAGGGTGCCGATCAGGACAAGGATGCCATCGCGCTGCAAAAGCCCCATCGCCACCAGAACCACGGCAAAGCCCGGCACCGTGTTCGTGCCGGGCAGGGGCACGAGGATCGACGCGCTGAACAGGACCAGCGCCCCGCCCACAAGGTGATCAAGCGGCGCGCGGGTCAGAACGCCAAGGCGTGGCCGGCTGACCGCCTCGATCCGCCGCAACCACGGGCCCGCCCGGCGCGATAGCCCGCGCAGCCCCTCGGCCGAGACATCGCGCGCAGCCAGTCTGTGCGGCAGCCACGGCACCCGCCGGCCGATCAGGATCTGGACCGAGATGAACATCAGCGGCAGGGCGACGATCTGTGGCACGCCGTAAAGGAAGGGGATGCAGCAGGGCAGGGCGAGGATCAGCAGGAACAGGCCGAAGGCGCGTTCGTGAAGCTGATCGAGGATCCAGCCCAACGTCACTTTGTCGCCGCCAGCGCGTGCCACCAACTGGTCAAGCCGGTCCGAGATCGCAAGATCATCCGGGGCGGTCGCGGTCATGGTCTGGAGTCCTCGGTCAAAGGCGCGGGAAGGGGCAATGGCCCTCCGGTAGCAAATCGCATGGCCCGACACCAGCGCCAGTTCTGCTATTGTCCTTGAAGAAACTGTTGGGTAGAAGCCTGAGACGTTGCCCAAGTGGCGGAATGGTAGACGCAGGGGATTCAAAATCCCCCGCTGGCGACAGCGTGTCGGTTCGAGTCCGACCTTGGGCACCAGTTCCACAGGACTTCTGATACATCGCTCGCCGTGGCCGGCTCCGTCGGGTGTTGTCGCAAGCTTTTGCCTCATCCGAAGCGGCTAGCGGGTCGGCGTTGATACTCCGGCCGGGCGATGCTCATGCCGGGGCAATAGCCAGCGCCTCGTCTTGTCGCGTCCTCCTAAGTCAATCGGACACGGGGATCGTTTCTTTCCGCGTTTTTGGGCCGGGGGAGCTGGACCCGGACATGCGCTCTAGCATACCGGCCTTTCCGCCACCGTGGTCGAAAGTGGCGGAAATGTGGCGGATAAGCGGAGGGCATTGTGGCGGGTGCGACGATTCGGGCTTGAATAGCCGATTCGAGGTTCATGGCGGGCAGATTGGGCGCCGGAATCGAAACAGTCTGCCGGGAAACGGGAAACTGATAACGTTCTCTACCGCTAAACGCTCGCTAGATGATGCTTTTTCAAGCCCCCGACAATTCGGCGGGCAAGGGTGGCAACTGTTTCAGGAACAGAAACGCCAAGCGGCGCGACGCTCTCAGCCGAACGCATGTGACATGCTCCCCAAGCCGCAATAAAACCTGAGATATACGCTGAACACGCCCGGCATGAGTGGCGCGCTGGCTTTGGGAAATAACCCAGGAATGTGAAACAATCGGGCCGGGTTAAGCCGGGCAACTGGTCTTGAAGTTGCCACATTTGCGCCCGAATTGCAGCGCGCCCAGCCGAAATATGGCTTTATTCGGGCGGCGCCGGGCAGTAACTTCAATCCTGCCTGACTGGGGGGCAATGATTTTGGCTAAGGGGCGGCCGACCTTGTGTCACGAGTGATTGCGTGACGTGCCAAGGGTCTGGTCGAACAGGTCTGTTTCTGACCACGGCTCGAGCGATACGCCTTCCCGTTCGAAGGCAGGTATGGCTGACCGGCGCGTTCATCGCATGTGTGCGTAAGTGAAGTGCGAGTGCCGGGCAATCTGTCCGGAATGTTTGAAGGTTAACGAGTGCAAGTGCTGGTCTAAAAGGAGACGACATGCCGCCGATCGAGAACCCCGCAAGCCAGAACGCCGCCATCGCGGCGCTTGGCGCACGCGAGCAGGCAGAGCTGCCCATCGAGAACGTCGTGCCCTGCTTCACACCCGGTACCGTCATCGCCACGCCGAAGGGCGAGCTGCGGGTCGAGGATCTTCAGGTCGGCGACCGGGTCCTCACCCGCGACAACGGCCTGCAGGAAATCCGCTGGATCGGGTCCTGCCGTCTCGGCGCCGAGGAACTTCGCAAGGCGCCGACGCTGCGGCCGGTGCTGATCCGGTCGGGCGCGCTGGATCACGGGCTGCCCGAGGCCGACATCCTTGTCAGCCCCTGGCATAACGTCCTGATCCAGAACGACAAGACGGCGCAGTTCTTCGAAGACAGCGAAGTTCTGTCCGCCGCCGGGCACCTCACCGGGCTCGACGGGGTGGATGTGGTCGACGTGACGCAGGTCACGTATATCCACTTCATGTTCGACCAGCACCAAGTGGTGCTTTCCAATGGCTTCTGGACCGAAAGCTTCCGGCCCGACGAACGGGTCATGGACAGCCTCGGGACACGCCAGCGCCGCCAGATTTTCGAGTTGTTCCCCGATCTTCGCGACACTGCCGGACGCAAGGCCTACCAGGCCGCGCGCCGTGCCCTGACCGAAGCGGAAAGCCGTCTCCTTCTGAAGTGAGTACGAGTGTTGCAGCTGGCCGGGCTCCGTAACGGAGCCCGGCCTCATTGAAATCGGTGCGGGGGCAATTTCCGGTTTCGAAGGCGTCAATCCCGGCGAAAGCCGGGATTGTTCGTTTTCAGGGCCCGGGTTTTTCCTGGCGCTCCCGCCACGCCGCCCAATCCTCGGGCGTGTCCAGGTCGGTCGTGGCATGGCGGCCGGGCAGGGCGATGCGGGTGACGGCCTCCGATTGCAAAAGTGGCTTCGCGCCATCATCGCCACGCAGGGCCTGAAGCTTACCGAAGAGGCGCGCCGGCAGGATCACCGGGTGCCCCGGCTTGCCCGTGGCATCGGTGGCCCGGAACACGGTTTCAGGCGTCTTTTCATGAGCCTGCGCCAATTTCTTCAAGTCATCCAGCGTCAGTTCCGGAAGATCCGCCAACAGGATCATCATCCCGCGCGCGCCTTGCGCGAGGGCCCAGCTGGCCCCGGCCCGGATCGAGGCCGAAATCCCTTCGTTGGCGTCGGTCACGACGGCCCGGTGTACCCCGTTTAGCCCATCAAGCGCCGCGCCTCGCGCCGGCCGGTCGTTGGACATCGTCACCATGACTGGAAGGCGCAATCCTAGGGCCAGCCGCACCTGCCGACGCAAAAGTGGCTGGCCCTCGACCGGCTCCAATAGCTTGTCACGGCCCCGCATCCGCGAGGACCGGCCCGCGGCGGGGATCAGGATAAACAGCCTGCTCATTGCCGCGACAGTGGAAGTTCGAGTATTTGCAGATCACTGAAAGTCATGCCGAGCCCCGGTGTTTCACCGTTCCACAAATACTCCCGCCGGAGGCGACCCGCCAGTGCGGCCGTGCGCTACATCCGGAACCGTTCGCCTTCCGGGTCGAAAAGCGGCTCGGTGATCAGCCGGGCCGGGCGCTTTTCGCCGAGAATCTCGATCTCGGCCTCCAGCCCCTCCGTCGCCAGCGCCCGGGGGATGAGGGCCAGCGCCACGGATTTATCCGCGTGGTGCGAATAGCCGCCGGAGGTGCAGAAGCCCTGTACGCTGCCGTCGATCCATAGGGGTTCATAGGCGTGGGGATCGGCATCCAGCGCATCGACCTCGAAGACCACGAGTTGCCGTTCGGAGCCCTTGTTTCTCTCGTCCTCCGCGGCGGCGCGGCCGATGAAATCAGTGTTCTTTGCGAAGCTGATGAACCGGTCCATCCCGGTCTCGCCGGGGGTGTAGTCGGGTGAGAATTCCGACAGCCACGAGCCGAAAAACCGGTCGAGCCGCAGCGACATCATCGCCCGCATGCCGAAGGGTTTCATGCCGTGTTTCTGGCCCTCTTCCCACAGCACCTTCCAGAGCGCCCGCTGGGCCATCGGGTCGCAGTAGATCTCGTAGCCCAGGTCGCCGGTATAGCTGACCCGCTGGATCAAGCAGTCGACCATGCCCACCGTGGCGCGGCGCAGGTCCATGAAGCGCATGTCGGCGACAGCGTCGCGGGTGCAGGCGGTGAGCACGTCGCGGGCCCTGGGGCCGGCGATCTGGAAGCCATTGAGGCGGTCGGAGATGTTCTCGACGCGAACGCCTTGGGCCTCGTTCTGTTCGAACCAGCGCATGTGGTAGGCTTGGGCGCCGTAGGAGGCGGTGAGCTGGAAGGCTTCCGGCCCAAGGCAGGAAACGGTGAAATCGCCGATCAGCCGGCCCTTGGGCGACAGCATCGGGGTGAGCGAGACGCGGCCCTGCTTGGGGATGCGGCCGGCCATGATCCGGTCGAGCCAGTCGCGGGCGGCGGGGCCGGTGACGAGGTACTTTCCGAAGTTATGAACCTCATTGATTCCAACGGCTTCGCGGACGGCCTTGACCTCGCGTTTCGTCGCTTCCCAGGCATTGGAGCGCCGGAAGGAGGGGGTTTCGAACCGGGGCTCTTCGCCTTCGGCGAAGTAGTTGACCACCTCGAGCCCGTATTGGTGGCCCCAGACCGCGCCCATGCCGTCGAAGACGTCGTACATCGGCGTGGTATTCATCGGGCGGGCCGCAGGCAGTTCCTCGTTCGGGTAGGAGACGGAGAACCTTTTCTGATAGTTTTCAACGACTTTCGGGAGGGTGTAGCCCTTGTTGATCCAGTCGCCGTAGCGGGCGACATCCATGGCAGAGACGTCACGTTCACATTCGCCCTCGATCATCCATTGCGCCAGCATGAGGCCGACGCCGCCGCCCTGGGAGAACCCGGCCATGACACCACAGGCGGACCAGTAGTTGCGCAGGCCCGGCACCGGGCCAACGAGGGGGTTGCCGTCGGGGGCAAAGGTGAAGGGGCCGTGGATGACGGACTTCACACCGGCGCGTTCGAGGGCGGGAAAGCGTTTGTAGGCAAAATCAATGGATTGCTCGATCTTGTCGAGATTGTCGGGGAGCAGCTCGTGGCCGAAATCCCAGGACGTTCCGTCGACGGCCCAGGGCTTGCAGGGCTGTTCGTAGAAGCCGATGCAGAGGCCGCGGCCTTCCTGGCGGAGGTAGCTTTCGCCGGCCGGGTCCATGACGTGGGGGTGTTCGCCGCCGGCCTCGATGATCTCGGCGATCTCGGGCACTTCCTCGGTCACGACATACTGGTGTTCCATCGGGTGGAGCGGCAGGTAAACCCCTGACATCGCGGCAACTTCCCGGGCCCAGAGACCGCCGGCATTGACCACGTGCTCGGCCTGGATGGTGCCCTTGTCGGTGACGATGGTCCATGTGCCGTCGGGGCGGGGAGTGACTTCGCGGACCATGCAGTGGGTCTCGATCGTGGCGCCCGCCATTCGGGCGGCCTTGGCGTAGGCGTGGGTGGTGCCGGAGGGATCGAGGTGGCCGTCGAGGGGGTCGTAAAGGGCGCCGAGGATGCCATCGGTGTTGGTGACGGGGGCGATCTTGCGGATTTCCTCGGGGCCAACGATCTCCGTTTCAAGCCCCATGTAACGGTGCTTGGCGCGTTCGGCGAGGAGCATGTCGAAGCGGTCGCGGTTGTCGGCGAGGGTGACGCCACCCACGTGGTGGAGCCCGCAGGAGAGGCCGGTGATCTCCTCCAACTCCTTGTAAAGCTTGATCGTATATCCCTGAAGGGCGGCCATGTTGGTGTCGCCGTTGAGGGTGTGGAAACCGCCGGCGGCGTGCCAGGTGGAGCCGGAGGTAAGCTCGGACCGCTCGAGCAGCATGACATCGGACCAGCCCAGCTTGGTGAGGTGGTAGAGAACGCTGCAGCCGACGACTCCGCCGCCGATAATCGCCACGCGGGTTGTGGTCTTCATAGGGAGCTCCTGATTGCGAATTCGGGCTCAGACTGACTGTCCGAATTCCGCGCGCTTGTCCATATGCGGCAGGAGGTGTCGTTTATGGAGGCCTGTCGCCGTTCACCGTCGGGCTTGGGCCAGATGAGCGTGTGCCATCGCCGGCCAGCTGGGTCTCGTTGGGGCCAGTACGGAACTCAACCATACCCAAGCAGGTCTTCATTCGCTGCCTCATCGGCCCAGCCATGGCGGGGGAGGGCCATGGTCGGCGCTTGGGCCGGACGGGCGGCAAGGTTAAAACGTTCCACCGAGGCCCTGAGTTCAGCCGCATGACCTCCGAAAGAATGCGCGGCCGCGGTGCATTCTTCGACCATCGCCGCGTTCTGCTGCGTCACCCTGTCGAGGCTCGTCACACCCTCGTTGATCTCGTCGAGCGTCTGCGCCTGGTCTTCTGCCCGGCTCGCGATGTCGCCGACGAAACCGGATATCTGGTCGACGCGCTCGATCATCTCCATCAGCGCCGTGCCGACGGTTTTCACCATGTTGACCCCCTCGTCGACCTGTTCGGAAGACCCGGAAATCAGGGTCTTGATGTCGCGCGCGGCGTCGGACGAGCGCTGTGCGAGGGCGCGCACCTCGGTCGCCACGACGGCGAAGCCGCGGCCGGCCTCGCCGGCGCGGGCGGCCTCGACGCCGGCGTTGAGTGACAGGAGGTTGGTCTGGAAGGCGATTTCGTCGATGACGCCGATGATCTTGGTGATCTCTTCGGACTGCTTCTCGATGCCGGACATGGCGTTGGCGGCCGAACCGATCAGGCGGCCCGAGGCATGGGCCTTGTCCCGGGTTTCGGAGACGAAATGCTTGACCTCGGCGGCGCCGTCGGCGGCGGCCTTGACCGAGCGGGTGATTTCGTTGAGGGCGGCGGCGGTCTGTTCGAGGGTCGCGGCCTGCGATTCGGTGCGGCGGGAGAGATCGTCGGAGGCCTGGGTCACGTCGCGGGCGCCGTCGGAGAGGCCGACCGCGTGTTCGGCCACTCCGCTGATGGTGTGGGAGAGCTCGCGCAGTGCGGCATTGAAATCCTGGCGGAGCCGCTCGTATTCCTCGGGGAAGGGGGTTTCGATGGCCGAGGAGAGGTCGCGCTCGGCCAGCCGTGTGAGGCTGGTCTGGAGGGCGGCGACGACCATCTGTTGCGCGTTGTGGGCCAGCTTGATCCCGGCTTCGGCTTTTTGCGCCTTTTCAAGGGCTTGGGCGCCCTGTGCCTCGGCGGCGCGGGCCTTTTCGAGGGCGCCCGCGACACGCTCCTGGTCGAGGCGCGCCTGGGCGATCTGCCGGTGGCGGAGCCAGACCGTGTAGACGAGGGCCACCGCCTCGGCCAGCAGGATGACGCCGTGCACCAGGGCGCGTTCGAGGTTCACCAGAAGCTCGGCGGCGGGATAGATCAGGCCCGGCAGCGTCACGCTGAGAGTCAGGTGGTGGACGGCGACGAGCAGGGTGGCCAGCACGAGCGCGCGGATGTCGACCAGTACGACCAGCACGGCGAGGGCCGCGAAGTAGAGCATGTGGCTGTCGAGCTGCCAGGGATGGCCGCTCAGAACCGCGGTGATCGCCATGACGCTGGCCATGAGCGCGGTGGCCAGCCCGAGGCGGGAGACGGCATCGTTCCCCCGCGCCGCGAGCGCGCAAAGCAGCACGAGCCCGCCGCCGGCGGCGAGGTAGGGCCCGGCCGACAGCCCCCGAGCCAGCGCGATGACAGGCGGCAGGGCGGCGAGGGCCAACACGCTGAAGAATATCACTTTTCTGCCGGTGTTCCGGGCGGAGTTTATCACGTCATCCGTCATGTTTCTGTCCTGTCACAACGTGGGTGCCGGTGTTCCGCAGAGCCCGGCGAGGGCGGTGCCGTCGACGATGGCCCAGGCGCCGAGGGTGCGGAGGCGGCGGTCGAAGGCGGGGGGGTCGGGGGCGTAGGCGAGGAGGGCGAGCGGGGCGCCGGTGAGGGGGGAGCCGCCGGCGGCGCGGACGAGAGCGGGGCCGTGGAGCCAGGGGGGATGGAGCACGAGACGGGGGCCCGCGGGGGCGGGGGGCATGGCGAGCAGGGCCAGCACGGGGGCGGCGGGGAGGCTGCCGAGAAGCAATAGAACAAGGGCGATCCGGGACATGGGAGGGTGATCGCAGAGGGGCGTTTAAGACCAGGTTATCGCCCGCGGGGCCGCGCCGGGTTTTTGCCGACAATTTTAGAGGAGGGGCGGGTGGCGCGGCCCGGACCTCAGCCCCGGGAGGGGAAACCGGGGGGACGCGATTCGAAGGTTAACGGCGTTGTTTTGCAGGGGTTCGGACGTCGGTATCACGTCGGTATTCCGTCGGTATCGCGTCGGTATCGGGTCGGTGGAGGCGGGGTGTTAATGTGGCGCGCGATGGGGGGAGGGGCGAGATGTTGTTTCGGGCGCAACGGGGACGCGCCGTCAAAGTCTCATCGTGTGAAGAGTGGCACATTGGCGCCAACGATGAGATGCTGAAGACTCGCGTTGGCTAATATTCGAGTAGATCTGACAAGTCGTCGCTCGAACCGTTACGACCTTTGCTCTTCCTATCCACTCCATGATTTTTCATGTGGATCCGTGCAGCTTTGCATGCCTTTACGAAACTTGGTAGCTCCACCTCTGGTAGAGGTTCTGGTCCATCTTCTGTCTCTTTTTTTGTCCAAGCATCCATGTCTAACCAAATGCCATCAATCAGTTGTGCGTTACTGGGTGTTAGGCCAGCCAATGACCCCGAGGGTCCCAATTTTCCAATCAGAAGCGCCCGGTGTTTCATCGCTCTGCGGATGGAGTTCACCATCCAGCCATCGATTCTGGCAAAGGGAGCACGATCGTCGATCAGAGCATAGTGAGCCATTATGCCATGCATCTTTTTGATGCTCGCCTCTTTGTATAGGCACTCGCGTATGTTTTTTTCAGAGTTGCCGCCATAGATTGTGCGGCGGAGTTCGCTGATTAAACCTAAGAGGTCCCAATCGAATTGCGGTGTAGCGACGCTCACTCGGTCCTTATTAAATTTCCCGCCTTTGATGTAGTGGATCAAATACAGATTTATCAGGCGCGCAATTTTTTGTTTAATTTTCTGCTCGACGGCCTCGGATATTGTCGTGCCCTTTAGGGTAAACCTGTAACCCAAGTAATCAATTTCACTCGTTGTTCTGATTTCTTGCTCTTTCTCGGCAAACAGCGAAATCCCCGGAGATTTCTTTTTATTGATCTCTAGCTTGTTTTTGTGCGCGTGATCATAAAAGGCCTGTTCCACTTGGAGGGCTTGTTCATAACTGCTGGTCAGAGCGACGACATCATCTGCGTACCGAACGAATTTGCCCGCCTTCAACTGCAGGCTCTTGTCCAAGTCGTGTAATGCGAGATTCGCGAGAATAAGTGAAACGCTGGAACCTTGCGGGGTGCCTACAGACCTCGTGTTTGTTACCGTTTCACTTGCACCTGTAGCTATCTTCTTAATCCTCTTGCTAGACTTGTGCGACATGAAGGCCGTTATGACTCGGCGTTCCAAGCAAGTTATGCGCAGAGGGGATTTTCCGTTTGAGGATGCGCCAATTAGATCGTGCAGGAAATCATGCGGAATGTTGTCAAAGAATTTTTTGAAATCGACCTGAACCGCAAAGATTTTTTCATGCGGGTTTATCTCGCCAAGTGCCTTGATCGCATCGAATATATCCCTGTCAGGAAGGTAGGCGTAGCTGTCGGGTGAAAAGTTGCGAATGTTTCGTTTTACGATAGCTCGAAAGACAAGTTTAGCTACTACGTTGTCAGGGATAGAAAACGACGTCAAAGGACGAACGCCGCCGCCTTTCTTGGGTATGTCAAAGGCCCGCGCTGTTTCTGGTTTGTAAGTGCCGCCCCGAATTTCAGCCCAAATCCGTTTTGAAATTACATTTGCATTCTTCGCGCAGTAGTAAGGATCGAAATGATCATTTGTCCTGCTCCCACCGGTAATAGGCGGCTTTGGTTCCCCAGTGCGTTTTTTTATTCTTTCGCGGTGCTCTTCATACTTCTTATTCTTGGCGCTTATTTTGGCGATCATTCGTCGCGAAGTATACTTAAGCTCTTTCTTAATTGCTTCTTGCAAACCTAATTCCTTTATACCCTTTCGGGCGCCGGCACCCTAAAAGAAATCACCGCGCCCCCGTTTCCGGGTTTGCGTCTACCCTCTAGGCGAAGGCATCCTGGGGAGTTGTCTTTGCCGTCAAGTATCAGGCAAAAACAGCTACCACCTGGTGCCGACTAGACCAATCAGCCTTAAATCATTGGTTGCACGGCGCTACCGCTAAAGTCAATACTTGCGGTCGTTCGCAATGGCTTAGGTCCTTCCGATTTTCTATTAGGTAAAACTGTGATGGGCAGTTGTCGGCTTTTCCTCTCCACCCCACCCCCTGCCGCAAACCTAAATCCCCTGACGCAAAACGAAACGACAATGGCCCCCGACCGACGAATGATGTCGGGAACCGGCATTCATGGCGCCCGCAAACGGTGTCAGGCTGGCCGCTGAAACCAGGTTCAAGGGACGATACATGAAAACCCATGCTCAGGCTGTCGTGATCGGCGGCGGCGTTATCGGATGCTCCATCCTCTATCACCTCACCAAGCTGGGGTGGACGGACGTGGTTCTGCTGGAACGGGACGAGCTGACGAGCGGCTCGACCTGGCATGCGGCGGCGAACATCCACGGGCTGCATGACAGTGCCAATATCAGCCGGCTGCAGCATTACACGATGACCCTCTACAAGCAGCTGGAGGAGGAGACGGGGCAGAGCTGTGGCGTGTTCCAGCCCGGGAGCCTGTACCTCGCGCAGACGGAGAACCGGGAGCATCAGCTCAAGCTGCAGGCGGCGAAGGCGAAGCTTTACGGGATGAACTTCCACGAGATCAGCCGGGAGGAGGCGGAGGAGAAGCATCCGCTGGTGAATTTCGACGGCATCCGCTGCATCATGTGGGAGCCGGACGGGGGGAACGTGGACCCGTCGGGCGTGACCAATGCCTACGCGGTGGGGGCGCGGCAGAAGGGGGCGGAGATCTACCGGTTCACGCCGGTGACGGGGACGGTTCAGAAGCCTGACGGTAAATGGGTGGTGGAGACGCCGAAGGGGAACATCGAGACGGAGTGGGTGATCAATGCCGCCGGGCTCTGGGGCCGGGAGGTGGCGAAGCTGGCCGGGATCGAGGTGCCGCTGCAGCCGACGGAGCACCAGTATTTCGTGACCGAGACCATGCCGGAGATCGAGAGCATCGGGCGGCGGTTGCCGTCGGTCGCGGACCGGGATGGCGAGTATTACCTGCGGCAGGAGGGCAAGGGCCTGCTGATCGGGGCCTATGAGCGGGACATGCGGTTCTGGGCGGAGGATGGCACGCCGCTCGATTTCGCGCATGACCTGTTTCCCGATGACCTCGAGCGGATCATGGAGAACGTGATGCGGGCGATGGACCGGGTGCCGGCGGCGGCGGAGGCCGGGGTGAAGCGGGTAATCAACGGGCCGATGATCTGGTCGCCGGATTCGAACGTGATCCTGGGCCCGGTGCCGGAGTTGAAGAATTACTTCATGTGCGGGGGGATCATCCCGGGGTTCTCGCAATCGGCCGGGATGGGGCTGATGGTGGCGCAGTGGATCGTCGAGGGAGAGATGCAGTATGACATGTTCCCCTGGGATATCGCGCGGTTCGGGCTTTGGGCGAATGACCGGAAATTCGTGATGGCGAAGGTGGAGGATGTGTATACGCATCGGTTCGCCATTCACTATCCGAACGAGGAGCGGGCGGCTGGGCGGCCGTTGCGGACGCGACCTGTCTATGGCGTGCAGAAGGAGATGGGGGCGGTGTTCGGGCTCAACTACGGGTGGGAGCATCCGCAGTGGTTTGCCGGAGAGCCGGGCGCGAAGGACACGAACGGGTTCGTGCGGCAGAACTGGTGGGGGCCTGTTGGCGACGAGTGCCGGATGCTGCGGGAAAGGGCCGGGATCATCGATATCTCGAACTTCGCCAAGTACCGGGTGAAGGGGCCGGGGGCGGCGGACTGGCTGAACGCGGTGTTTGCCAACAACATGCCGAAAAGTGTCGGGCGGTCGTGCCTGACGCCGCTGATCTCGAAGCGCGGCGGGATTGCCGGGGATGCGACGGTGACGCGGGTCGAGGAAGACGAGTTCTGGGTCGTGTCGTCGGGGATGGCGGAACGCTATCAGAAGCGGTTCTACGACATGGTGCCGCTGCCCGAGGGGACCACGTTCGAGAGCATGACCGAGTCCATGTGCGGGTTCAACGTGGCGGGGCCGAAGTCGCGGGAGATCCTGCAGCGGATGACGAACACGTCGCTGGCGACCGAGGATTTCCCGTTCATGCGGTCGAAGATGATCGACATTGCCGGGGTGCGGTGCCTGGCGCTGCGGGTGAGCTTTACGGGTGACCTGGGGTGGGAGTTGCATTGCAAGACCGAGGACAAGGAGAAGCTCTACAGGGA
>Ga0189287_100112_pt1 | contig 61040 bp, 42 predicted proteins | sample UW86minimetaG_FD_130319 | JGI IMG/M metagenome (GOLD analysis project Ga0189287, IMG submission 130319) | Marine microbial communities from the Costa Rica Dome - UW86 mini metaG | ecosystem: Environmental > Aquatic > Marine > Oceanic > Photic zone | place: Costa Rica: the Eastern Pacific...
CATCTATTCGGACGCGCTCAACCATGCCTCGATGATCGAGGGCGTGCGCCGCAATGGCGGGGCCAAGCGCATCTTCCGCCACAACGACATGGACCACCTGCGCGAGCTGCTGGAGGCCGACGATCCCGCGGCGCCCAAGCTCATCGCCTTCGAATCGGTCTATTCGATGGATGGCGATTTCGGCCCGATCGAGGCGATCTGCGACCTGGCCGACGAATTCGGCGCGCTGACCTATATCGACGAGGTGCACGCGGTGGGCATGTACGGCCCGCGCGGCGCCGGCGTGGCCGAGCGCGACCGCCTGATGCACCGCATCGACATCATCAACGGCACGCTTGCCAAGGCCTATGGCGTGATGGGCGGCTATATCGCGGCCAGTGCCAAAATGTGTGACGCGGTGCGCAGTTACGCGCCCGGCTTCATCTTCACCACCTCGCTGCCGCCCGCCGTGGCGGCCGGGGCCGCCGCCAGTGTCGCGCATCTCAAGCGCGACGGGTCGCTGCGCGAGGCGCATCAGACCCAGGCCAAGATCCTCAAGACGCGGCTCAAGGGTCTGGGCCTGCCGCTGATCGACCATGGCAGCCATATCGTGCCGGTGATCGTGGGCGATCCGGTCCACACCAAGAAGCTGAGCGACATGCTGCTCGAGGGCTACGGCATCTATGTCCAGCCGATCAACTTCCCCACCGTGCCGCGCGGCACCGAACGTCTGCGCTTCACCCCCTCGCCGGTCCACGGCCCGCGCGAGATGGACGCCCTCGTCGGCGCCATGGACGCCCTCTGGAGCCATTGCGCGCTGAATCGGATCGACCTTGCCGGCTGACAGCCACACCTCGATAAAAGGAGCCTGACCGATGCGCTGGATCACCCGAGGCGCCGTTGTCGCCACCGTCGCCATTCTGTGCCCCTTGGGGATTTCGCGGCTGACCGCGACGGAAATGGTCGGGCCCATCGATGCGCCGGCCCCGGTGACCGCCTCGGTGCGGCGCGCGGATCCGCTGCGCATCGACGACGTGCTGCATGCTTTCGGCCATGTCGCCCCGTCCCGGACCATGCGTGTCTCGATGCCGCGCCATGCTGCTCCGGTGACGGACATCTTGGTGAACGAGGGCGATCTGGTGCAGGCTGGCCAGACCCTCGTCCGCATCGACCGCACCGAGATCGAGCGTGATCTTCTCCAGGCCCGGGCCACCCTCTCGGCCACCCGCGCCGATGTCCGCATCGCGACATCCAGCCTGCAGGTCGCCGCCACCGACATTGCGCAGCGCCGCGCCGAACTGGAGCGTCTCGAACGGCTGTCCAAAACCGGCGCCTCGTCCAAGGTGCAGCGCCAGGACGCGACCCGCGCGCTGCAACAGGCGCTGTCCGAACACGAGGCCGCGAAGGCCCGTCTCACCGGGGCCGAGGCCAGCGAAACCCTTGCCCTGCTCGAAGTCGAGCGGGTCACCGCCCTGTCCGCCCGGATGGATATCCGCGCGCCGGTCGCGGGCCGCGTGACCGCGATCATGGTCGATCCCGGTACCACACCGGCCATCGGCACCCCGATCCTCGATCTTGCCGCCGCCGACGCCATGGAAGCGGTACTGACCGTACCACCCCACACCCTTGCGCGCGTCTCTCTTGGCGATCCGGTGCGCCTCTGGACGCCTGATGGCGCGATGATCGAGGGCGATGTCGCCCGGATCAGCCCCGCCACCGGCCCCGAAGCGGGCCTCGCGCGGGTCGCCGTGCGCTTGCCTGATGGCCACGCCCACCTGGCCGGCGCCAGCCTGCGCGGCGAAATCCTCGTCGATCAGCGCGTGGCGATCGTCGTGCCCACCTCGGCCCTCGTGGCGCTCGAGTCCGGTCCGGGCCTCTTTCGCGTGGTCGATCGCCGCGCCATCGCCACCCCGGTCGAACTGTCGATGCGCCCCGGCGGTGCCGAAGCCGAGATCGTCGCTGGCCTGCCCGAAGGCGCGGCCTATGTCGCGGTCGCCTCGCCGCTGCTGCGCGATGGCGAGCGTGTGGCGCATCGGGGCGGCCTGACGGACACCGGGCTCAAGCAGACGGCGGCGCTCGATCTCGGGCCTGTCCGGCCATGACCCTCACCGACCGGATCCTGCGCCATGCGGCCCTGCCGCTGATCGTCATCGCCGTGCTGGCCCTCCTGGGTCTGCGGGCGGGGCTGGGCCTGCCTTTGACCCATCTGCCCGATATCGGCGACAACCGGATCGTGCTCCGGCTGTCGGCGCCCGATGCCTCGCTTGCCGCGACCGATCATGACCTGGCCCAGCCGGTCTATCGCGCGCTGTCCTCGCTGCCCGAGATCACCTCGATCCGGTCCGGCATCACCTCCGGTCGCCTCGACATGACGCTTGCCCTGCGCGATTCCCGGACCGCCCAGGACAGTCTCGCCAAGGTTCAGGACAGGCTTCAGGCGCTCCGGCCCGACCTCGATCTTGCCGTGTCCATCGACGAGATCCGCGCCACCTCGTCCCGCAGCCAGGCGGCGCTCGAACTGGCCATCATGCCCCGCGACGGCGATATCGTGGCGGCCAGCGATGCGCTGCGCGATGTCATTCTGCCTGCCTTGCGCCGGATTGACGGCACCTCCGAGATCGCGGTGCAGGGCGCCACCCGCGCCGAACTCGTGATCCGCACCTCCGACCCTCAGCTTGCCTCGGTCGGCCTGACCTTCGCCGAGTTGAACCGCCAGATCACCCAGGCCCTCGCGCAGCAGGTGGCGGAACCCGTGACCGTCTCAAGGGCGCCGGGCGCCGGAACGATCCTCCTGTCGCTACCCCAGGACATGCAGGGCGCCGATGCCGCGCGGATGCTGTCGGGGCTGTCGCTCAGCGGTGCCGCCGGCCAGAAGATCCCGCTTCAGGCGGTGGCCCGCGTGGTGACTGCACCCGCCCCGCGCGACTGGCTGACCCGGCACAACGGCACCCCGGCGATCCTGGCGCAGATCCATGCCGCGCCCGGCGCCGACCTCGTGACGCTCAACCGTGACCTCGACAGCGTCGTGGCGGGCCTTGCGGACACGCGGCCCGATCTTGTGCTCGACGTGACCGCCCGCCCGGCCCGGCAGGCGATCCGCTCGCTCGGGGCCACCCGTCAGGCGCTGATCGAAGGCTGCCTTCTGGTGGTCGCCGTGATCGCGCTGGCGCTGAAATCCTGGCGGGCCACGGCGCTTGCAGCCTTGGCCATTCCGCTCTCGGTGCTGCCCACGCTCTACGTGATGCAGGTGCTTGGCCTCAGCCTCAACATCGTCAGCCTGTTGGCCCTCACCCTTGCGTCGGGAATCGTCGTCGATGACGCGATCGTCGAGATCGAGAATATCCACAGCCATCAGCGCCGGGGGCTGGACCCCCGCAAGGCCGTGTTCCGCGCCGTCAATGAAATGGCGCGCCCCGTGCTGGCCACCAGCCTCGCGCTTCTGGCGGTCTTCCTGCCCGTGGCGACCATGCCGGGCGAGGCCGGTCTCTATTTCCAGGCGTTCGGCTATACGCTGTGCATCGCCACGGTGTTTTCGCTGCTGGTCTCGCGGCTGGTGATCCCGGGCCTTGCCCTGCGTCTTGCCGGCCCGCCCGTGGTCCGCCCGGTGACCCCGTCGGCCCGGACAGCGGCCCGGCGCATGGCCCGGCGCTACCGTGCCCTTGTCATCCGCGCCCTGCGCTTTCGGTGGCTCTGCCTTGCGGCGACCGGGCTTGTGGCGTGGCTTTCGGTGGCTTCTGCGCTCAACCATCCCGGTGCATTCATCCCGCTCGACCGCGACCCGCTTCTGCGGTTCGAGCTGGCCTTGCCGGCGACGATGCCGCCGGGGGCGCGGCTCGATCACCTTGCCACGCTCGAGCATGATCTGCTGGCGGATGACGGGGTCAGCGCCGTGACGCTGGTCGCCTCTGATCAACCCCAGGACAGGCTGCGCCTGTTGGTGCGCACCGACGGCACCGCCCGAACCGAGGCGCGGGTGCGCGATGCGCTGGCCCGTCTGCCCGATTCGCGTGCCCTTCCGCTGACCGGAACGGGGCGCCCTGCACTGGTGCTCGACCTCGCCGCGCCCGATCGTCGGAGCCTCGAAATCGCGGCCCCCGCGATCCTTGAGGCCATCGCGCAGCTGCCCGGCGATATCCCCGTCCTGTCCTCCATCACCGGCCCCCAGGCGCAGGTGCGCTTCCGGCCCGATCCGGGGCTTCTGCGGCAACTGGATCTCGATGCGGCCGATCTTGTCACGGCCCTCAAGGGGCATACCAACCCGGACGATCACCTGATCGCGATGATCGACGGCACGGACAGGCAGCCGATCCGCCTGCGCAGCCAGCTGACCCTGGCCGGTGCAGGGGGCACCGATTCGCCCCGGCCCAATGATCTGACCTTCACCTCCGTGGCCTTGCCCGGTGGCGGCTCGATCCCGCTGGCGGCACTTGGCCGGTTCGATCTGGACTTCGCGCAGCTCCGGCTTGAACGGCGTGACGGTCTCTATGTCCTGCCGCTTCTGGCGGCGCCGGACACGGCGGCACGCGCGCGCCTCGTTTCCGAGGTCGCCCAGGCTGAACTGGCCCGGCTCTCCGCCGATCTCCCCGGTCTGGTGATTCTGCCCGCCGGCGACACCGCCTCGCGGCAGCAGATGATGTCCGACCTGTCCCGCGCCTTGGGCAGCATGCTCTTGCTGCTTGTGGCGGTGCTCTATGCGCTGTTCCGCTCGGTGGCTCAGGTCGGGGTGATTCTCGTCTCGCTGATCTTTGCGCTCAGCGGCGGCATGCTGGTGCTGTCGCTGACCGGCATGCCGGGCTCCTTGCCGGTGCTGATCGGCCTGATCCTGCTGCTTGGCATCGTGGCCAAGAACGCGATCCTGCTGGTCGACCGGGCGCAAACCCTGCATGCGCGGCATGGCAACATGGCGCAGGCGGTGATCCGCGCCGCCTCCGAGCGCGCGCGCCCGATCATCATGACCAGCCTTGCGATGATTGCCGGGATGCTGCCGGCGGCGCTGCCCTGGCTCGATGGCTCGGCCTTCCGTCAACCGCTGGCGCTGACCGTGATCGGCGGCGTCGCGGTCTCGACCCTGCTCAGCCTCGTGGTCACCCCGGTCCTGTGCCTCATGGCGCAGGCCGCCGCGTCCCGCCTTGGCCGGCGCATCGCGCCGCCCGCCGCCACCCCCGTTCCCCAGACCTGACACAGCCGACCCCGTGATCTCACTCGCCGCCCAACCGGGCGGCGATTCGAGTCCGGGCCCTGCCCGAAACGCCCCGCGCACACCATCGGACCTTGGTCTGATACGACCGCTACCTTCGTAGGGTTTTTCACAAGACCTTCTGCGCCTCCGCCCCGCAGTTTCCCTTGCTACCTCTGGCTCCAGAAGATTCTCGCCCGTCTTCCGTCGGGCACACCACAGATAGCACAGCAGGAGAAACCAACATGGTTTTCGTCAACACAAACGACCTGAAGCACATCCTCGACCAGATCCGCATCGCCGAACAGCACGCGGCAGGGACACCCCTGACCGATCTGGTCGCAAGCCCGCAGCTGGCCCATGGCTTGCGTCTTGTCGACGGCAGCCTGAACAATCTCACCGAGGGCCGCGAGCGTTTTGGGGCAGCGGACGAAGTGATGCCGCGTTTGCTGAACTCGACATTCCTGACCCAGCCGGACAGCGAGCATTTGGCAGACGCCAATCCGCGTGCGCCGCAGGCCGGCCCCACGTCTTACACGCAAACTTCCGGATCGGTGTATGACGCCGACCCCCGAATCATCTCCAACCTGGTTGCAGACCAGACACTTGCCAACCCTGCCGCAATCGCGTGGGGTCTTGCCCATAGTGGGCTGACCGGCCAGGAGAAACTGACCGTCGCCAATGAAATCTCGACGGCCTTCAAGGCCCTGCAGGATGCGCAGGCCGCCGCAACAGACGTCGACGCGGCCATCGCCCTTCAGCGCGCAACCCTGACCGAGGCAGCCCAAGCGGCAGATATCGCACTGGAAGAGGCCAAGGCCGAGGTTGCCGACAAGGAGGCAGCAAAGACCCTTGCGGACAACGCTGTCACCGAAGCCGCTAATGAACTGGAAACGGCGGCTCAGGCCCTGGTTGCGGCGCAGAACTCGGGTGACGTCGCCCCGGCCCTGGCGGCGCTTGAGGATGCAAAGGCCGCACATGAGGCCGCCGTTGCTGTCCATGATGGGCTGAAGGAACAGCTTGCCACTGCCGAAGATACCGCTGCCGGCGCGCTCAAGGCGCGCAACGACAAACAGGCAGAAATCGCTACGCTCGAACTGGCCCGCGATGCTGCGGCCGAAGCTCTTCAGACGGCCCAGACCGCGCTGAACACTGCGCGCGATACCTTCAACGCCATGACCGAGCCGACAGGCCTGGCGCAGGCTCAGACGGATGTGAACAACGCCCTGGACGACGTTGCCACCGCCGAGGGCGATCTGGAAGATGTCCAGGGGCGTCTCGCACAGGCACGTACCGATCTATCGGGCCTGGAAACCGATCTTTCGGCTGAAACGACCAAGGTTGAAGATCTGCGCGCCGCATTGGAAGGCGCTCAAACGCTTGCCGGCCAGACCCAGACGGCTCTGGAGCAGGCGCAGCAGGCATATGACGCCGAAGCTGCCGAAGCGTCGACCGCACGCGCTGATTTTCTTGAAAAGTTCTCGACCTGGATGAGCAGCCGTGAACCGGCCGACTTCGCAGATATGGTCATCGCCAGCGGCGTCTGGACCGCCGAAGCCGACCAGGCTGACGCCGCCGAGACAACGCTGCAAAACGCACAGTCCGCCGACGCGCTGGCTGACGCGGATGTCATCGCGAAACAAGAGGCGCTTGATGCTGCACAACAGCAGGTGACCACGCTCACGCAGCAGCGCAACACGGCCGAGCAGCTCGTCAGTGACCTCGAAGCAGAGGAAACCGCCGACACCACGGCGTTGACCAACGCGAGAAATGCCCTGAGCACAGCCAATGATGAACTTGCCGCCGCAGAACAGGCGGCTGCCGCCTATCTTGAGGCACAACAGGCCGTCACCACTCATGAAGGTCTTGTGCAGACTGCCGAAACCCGGGCCACAGATGCAGCGGACGCCCTGTCCGCCGCCAATACCGCACTGACCGGCCTCGAGACCTCGCTGGAGAATGCCAATGGCGACGTGACGCGCTTGAATGGCGAGACCAATAAGGCCGAACAGGACGTGGCGGCCGAAGCGGCGCTGGTTCAAGCCGCTCAGCAGCAGTACGCGGCGGCACAAGCTGCAAGCGCGGGTATTGGTGTGGCTCTGGCCGACGTGGCCGCTGCGACCCAGAAACTGTCCGCGGCCGAAACTGCGGCAGCCACGGCTGCATCCGAGCTGGCGCAGGCCCAAAACATGGAGGCCGGTGCCACCACAACGCTTGGCGACATCAATGCGGCCCTCGCAGCGCTGGACGCGCCAGAGGCGCGTGAGACGGCGATCGCGGCAGCCGAGCTGGCCGCCGCTGAGGCACAGACCACGCTCGACACGTTGCTGACCACCCATGGAATCGAAATGGACGGCAACAACGTGCGTATCTACGACGTGACCCCCGATGAAGGTCTGTCCGCGCCCTACAACTCGTGGATGACGCTCTTCGGTCAGTTCTTCGACCACGGTCTGGATCTCGTCAGCAAAGGTGGCAGCGGTACGGTCTACATCCCGCTGCAGCCCGATGACCCGCTCTATGTCGAAGGCTCGCCCACCAACTTCATGGTGCTGACCCGCGCCACCAACCAGCCTGGTCCGGACGGTGTGCTCGGCACCGAGGATGACATCCGCGAACATGCCAACAAGACCACGCCTTGGGTTGACCAGAACCAGACCTACACCTCGCACCCCTCGCACCAGGTGTTCCTGCGCGAATATGACCTGAACGCCGATGGTGTGCCCGTGTCCAATGGCTACCTTCTGCATGGCCAGTCCGGTGGCATGTCCACCTGGGGCGATGTCAAGGCGCAGGCCGCGACCAAGCTGGGTATCCAGCTCAACGATAGCGACGTGCTCGATGGTCCGCTTCTGGCCACCGATCCCTACGGCAACTTCATCCCCGGCGCCAATGGCCTGCCGCAGCTTGTCGTGCCGAACCCCGCCTATGTCGAAGGCGGCACCGAACCGCTGCACCTGCTGGTCGAAGGCGATCTGGCCAACCCGGTCGATGCCAGCCAGGCGGTCCGCAACGGCCATGCCTTCCTCGAGGATATCGCCCATAACGCGGTGCCCAAGGGCATGATCGACCACGATCGCAACCCGATGACGCCTGAAATCGAAGTGCTGCCCGATGCCGATACCGACACCGGCAACGCGATCGCGCCGAACATGTTCGGCATGAACGAAACCTACGACAACGAGTTGCTGGATCGTCACTTCATCGCCGGCGATGGCCGTGGCAACGAAAACTTCGGCCTGACAGCGGTGCACCACGTGTTCCACACCGAGCATAACCGCCAGATCGCCGAGATGAAGCAGACCATTCTGGACAGTGGTGAGCTTGATTTCATCAACGAATGGCTGGTCAACCCGATCGACGCGACGGGTCTGGCAGCCGTCACCTCCCCGGACGAGCTTGAGTGGCAGGGCGAGCGTCTCTTCCAGTCGGCGAAATTCGCGACCGAGATGCAGTATCAGCACCTCGCCTTCGAAGAGTTCGGACGCCGCGTCCAGCCGTCTATCGCGGAATTCCTGGTGAACAGCTCGCTCGAAATAGATCCGGCGATCTTTGCCGAGTTCGCCCATGTGGTCTATCGCTTCGGCCACTCCATGCTGACCGAGAACGTTCACACGATGGACGCGAATGGCGTGAACACCGAGACGGGTCTGATCGAGGCCTTCCTCAACCCTGTCGCCTACGATCAGGATGGTGCAATCACCGCCGATCAGGCCGCCGGCGCCGTTGCGCGCGGAATGTCCCGCGAGACAGGGGCCAATATCGACGAGTTCATCACCAGCGCGCTGCGTGACAACCTCGTCGGCCTCCCGCTTGACCTTGCCGCGCTCAACATCGCACGCGGTCGGGATACCGGCGTGCCCTCGCTCAACGCAGCGCGCGAAGAGTTCTACAACGCCACTGGCAGCGAATTCCTCAAGCCCTACGAAAGCTGGTCGGAATACGCGGCCAACCTCAAGAACCCCGCATCGATCGTGAACTACATCGCGGCTTACGGCGCCCACGAAACGATCGTCAATGCAACCACCGTGGCTGACAAACGTGCTGCGGCTATGGACCTGGTCCTGGGGGGCGAGGGTGCCCCGGATGACCGGCTCGATTTCGTCAACGGCACCGGTGCATGGGCGCAGACTGAAACCGGTATCAACGATGTCGAATTCTGGATTGGTGGCCTTGCAGAATCGATCATGCCCTTCGGTGGCATGCTCGGATCGACCTTCGGCTTCGTGTTCCAGCACCAGATGGAGAACCTGCAGAACGGCGACCGTTTCTACTATCTCAGCCGGACCAATGGCATGAACATGATCGGCGAGCTGGAGAACAACTCCTTTGCCTCGATGATCATGCGCAACACCGACATCAAGGACGGCGGCGCACATATTCCTGCGGATATCTTTGCGTCGATGGAATACATCCTCGAAGTCGACAAATCCGTCCAGGCGATCGAAGACCCGGTGTCGACCGATGTAGACCCTTTCCTGGCGGCCATGGGCACAAGCCTCGTCGAGCGTGAAACCGCAACGGCAGAAACCCCTCTGGTCGACGGGCAGCGCGAGTATGACAACAAGCTGCAGTTCAACGGTGGCGAACACGCTGTCCTCGGCGGCACGGATCAGCGCGACATTCTGGTCGGTGGCCTCGGCGACGATGCACTCTGGGGTGGTGACGGCAATGACCTTCTGATCGGCGGCTCGGGTGTCAACACCTTCCGCGGTGGGGCCGGTGACGACATCATCAAGGATGGCGACGATGTCAGCTTCCTGCACGGTGAGCAGGGCAACGACGTGATCTCTGCCGGTGGTGGCGCTGCGGAACTGATCTTTGGTGGTCGCGGAGACGACGTCATCATGATGGGCTCCGATGACGCGAAACACGCTTTTGCCGGCATGGGCAACGACTTTGTGCTCGGCGGTGCCGGTGCCGATATCGTCGATGGCGGCGAGGGTGACGACTGGATCGAAGGCGGAGACGGTTTCGATTTCCTGGTCGGAGACAACAACGACAACCTCGGCGGATCGCGTGTCCAGGGCCATGACGTCCTTTGGGGCGGGGCCAATGACAACGACCTGCACGGCGAAAGCGGTGACGACATTCTGATCCAGGGCGAAGGCACGCATGTGAACCTTGCGGAATTCGGTTACGACTGGATCGCGCACAAGAATGCCAACTCCGGCGCCGAAATCGATCTCACCGATCGTGTGGTCACCGAACAGGCAGAGTTCTTCGCCGACCGTTACATCGATGCCGAAGCCGTGTCGGGTACTCAGCATGATGACTTCATCTGGGGCGACAACCGGACCGGTGATGCAGTTCCGCTGGATGGCTTCCTGCTCGACAATGAAGAAACGCTCTTCATGAACGAGCTGACCCAAGAGGGTGTGGATCGTATCGACGGTCTGCGCGAGTTCCTCGGCAACCTGATGGGTGTGAACCCCGATGACCTGTTCCTTGGCGGCAACATCCTGCTTGGTGGCGGTGGCAGCGACGTCATCCAGGGTCGCGGTGGCAACGACGTCATCGACGGTGACCTGATGCTGAATGTCCGGATCTCGATCCGCGACGCCAACGATCCCAGCGTCGAAATCCAGAGCATCGACAGCCTGCAGGAGATCCTGCCCCAGTTGCTGGACGGTTCGATTTCACCGACGCAGCTGCAGATCACGCGTGAAATCCTGGACGAAGGCCAGGAAGGTGATGTGGACGTCGCTGTCTACTACGATGTGCGCGACAACTACAGCATCCGCAGCAACCCCGATGGCAGTGTCACCGTCTCGCATATCAACGTGACCCCTGGTCCGAACCCGATTGATCCGATCAATGGCGATCAGAACCCGATCAATGGCGATGGCACAGACCGGCTGACCAATGTCGAAATCCTGCGCTTTGCCGATCAGGAGATTGACCTTCGGGCAACTCCGCCCAGCTCGGGTATCATCGAAGGCACACCTGCCGATGATGAGATCGTAGGATCGCCCGGAACCGACGTGATCTTCGGGGCCGCCGGTGCCGACCAGATCAACGGCTTGGGTGGCAATGACGTCATCGCCGGTCAGGCTGGCAACGACGAGATAATCTGGGATGCACCCAACGGCGGATACGACATCGTCGATGGCGGTGGCAATGGCGACGGCGGCGGGGACATCGACATGGTGACCATCAATGCCGACGGCACCGAGACGGCAATCACCATGTATACGGTGGCTGCCTGGGCGGATGCCGGTGGTTTGGCACCGCTTGACCCGAACTCCGAGATCATCATCACCCGGACGGTTGATGGCGTCGAGACCGCGATCATGGAAATCCGCGGCATCGAAGAGGTCACCATCAACGGTGTGCAGGGAACCGAACTCATCAATGCAATCGGCGACTTCACTCAGACGTCACTGGCGCCCAACACGATTTTCGTGAACGGCACGGCTGGCGCCGAGGTGATCGACTTCGCAGGGTTCCTGTCGAACCAGCGTCTGGTGGTGAATGCAGGCGATGGCGATGATGTCATCACCGGTGGTGCAGGCGACGACCAGCTTCTGGGCGGTGCAGGCGCCGACGAAATCACCTGGAGCGTCGGTGGCGGAAACGATGTGGTCGACGGTGGCGCAGGCGAGGATCTGTACACCATCAACGGCGACGCCTCGGACGAGACCTTCCGCGTCTACGCGGCGGACTCTTGGACAGGGGCACCCCTGGCCACCGGCACCGATATCGTCATCACCCGCGACGCGGGCACCGGCGAGCAGGTGATCGGTCAGCTTCAGAATATCGAAGAAATTCAGATCAACACAGCAGGAGGCACGAACGACGTGCAAGTATTCGGAGACTTCAACCCGACCGCGCTGAACTTCAACACGATCAGCGTGACAACTGATGGCGACGTGAATGTCGATGTAACACAGCGCCTGTCGACACACCGTGTATTCGTGGAAGCGGCTGGTACCGCTGACGCGACGCCCCGGGCGCTCAACGTGACGGGCGTCCTGACCGAAGGCGACGTCCTGGTGATCCCGGTCGATCCGACAACGCTGCAGACGACGCGGGATGGTCTGACTGTCACGCAGACATCGGGCGACTTCACTCTGACCTACTCGGTTGACGATGTAGACACCTTCCCGGTGCTCGTGCAGTCCGGTACCCCTCTGGCAGCCTCGCTGCGCGGCGTTCCGACTGTCAACGAAGTGACAGGTGCCCCCGAAGGTCTGGGTCTTCGGTTCCTCGAGCGCGGTTCCGTACCGGTAACTCCGGATGACATCGCCGCCCTCAAGTACATGGTCGGCGCCAGTAATGTCCTCCCGGTCCTGCCGCCCGAACCCGGCGAGCCCGTGGATAACGAGCCTGCCGACCTGCTGCAGGAAGTGCGTGACCTCGAAGGTCTGACCAACAACCTGCAGAACCCCGAGATCTCGGGCGGCGCGACCCTGCCCTTCACCCGTGTGACCGAAGCCCGCTATGCGGGAACCGGCGAAGACGGCGCAGGTATCGTCAACCCGGTGTTCGACGGCCTCGACACCCGCGACATCTCGAATGTCCTGGGCGCTCAGGATGCGAACGCGGCCAAGGCTGCCACGGCCAACATGTTCATGATGTCCTTCGGTCAGTATTTTGACCACGGCCTGACCTTCATCCCGAAGGGCACTGGCCCGAACGGACAGCTGAACCCGATCGAGATCGGTGGCCCCGGCATGGAGATGGGTCCGTTCTCTGACAACCCGGCTGACCTGACCCGTGGGTCCGTCGTGGGCTACGATGCGGACGGCACACCGCTGCATGAAAACATCACCTCGCCGGTGGTGGACCAGAACCAGGTTTACGGCTCGTCCAACCTCGTGGGTCAGCTGCTGCGCGAAAGCGATGGGCAGGGTGGCGTCGGCTCGCGCATCGTGTCCGGGGTCGAAGATCCCTCAGCGCCTGGCAAGGACCTTCTGCCGACCCTGCGCGAGTTGCTGAACCATCACATCGACGCCGGCACGGTGTTCACCGGGACGGATATGGGGGATGTCACCCTGCTCGAGTACTACCCGGGTCTGCGGGATGTCGATGGCAACTTCGACGCTGGCCTCGTGTCCCAGCTGTCGGGTGACTTCATGGGTGAAGGCTGGCCGCTCCTGATCGACACCAACCCGTTCATGAACCTGCTCGACCACTATGTCGGTGGCGACGGGCGCGCGAACGAGAACGTCGGTCTGACCGCGGTGCACACGGTCTGGGCGCGCAACCACAACTACCATGTGGAGCAGCTCGAGCAGGCCGGGTTCGACGGCACCCCCGAAGAACTGTTCCAGGCCGCACGGATCCTGAACATCGGGGAATATCAGCAGGTCGTGTTCAACGACTTCGCCGACAGCCTCCTGGGCGGGTTGCAGGGCTCGGGCCGTCACGGCCACGACGAATACAACCCGAACGCCGATGGCCGCATCAGCCACGAGTTCGCCGCGGCAGCCTATCGCTTCGGCCACTCGCAGATCGGCGAGATGATGACCCTGAAGAACGAGGCAGGAGAGGACGTGCAGGTTCCGCTGTTCGACATCTTCCTGAACCCGACAAACGATCCGTCTGTCTTCCAGGCCGATCTCAACCGTGACGGGACCGTCGACGTGACCGGGGCCGAAGCATTGGGTGCGCTGGCCGGCATGGGCTACACGCCGCAGCCTGGCTTTGCCCAGTACGGTGTCGCCAACATCCTCAGCGGTCTGCTCGGGCAGCCCTCCGAAGAAGTCGACCTGCAGGTTGTTGACGGTGTCCGGAACGATCTGGTCCGCATCAGCGCCGACCTCTTCGCCTTCAACGCCGCTCGCGGCAGGGATCTGGGCCTCGGCACGCTGAACCAGGTCAAGGCGGACCTGGCCGCATCGGCCAACCCCTATGTCAGCGAAGCGATCGAGCTGTCGGACATGACGATGACCCCCTATGCCGACTGGGCCGACTTCCAGGCGCGCAACGGGCTCTCGGACGAGATGATCGCCAAGTTCCAGCAGGCATATCCGGATCTGGTGCTTGCCGGTGACGACATCGCGGCCTTCCAGGCGGTCAACCCGGATATCGCGCTGATCGACAATGGCGATGGCACGATGACGGTGCAGGGCATCGACCGTGTCGACCTCTGGGTCGGTGGTCTGGCCGAAAGCCACATCCAGGGCGGCGTCGTGGGTCATACCTTCTGGGTGCTCATCCACGAGCAGCTGGATCGCCTCCAGGAAGCGGACCGGTTCTACTACATCGACCGGATCGGGGATCTGCCTGTCTACAACAACTTCATCTCCAACATCACCATGGGAGATATCGTTGCCCGTAACACAGGTCTGACCGACGTGCCGCTGGATGCCTTCAGCTACAACGGAGAGCCGGCACCCCAGGCACCTGCTGCAGAGGCACCTGCCGCAGAGGCACCGGCTGAAGAGGCACCTGCCGCAGAGGCACCGGCTGAAGAGGCACCTGCTGAAGAGGCGCCTGCTGAAGAGGCGCCTGCCGCAGAGGCACCGGCTGAAGAGGCACCTGCTGAAGAGGCACCGGCTGAAGAGGCACCTGCTGAAGAGGCGCCTGCTGAAGAGGCGCCTGCCGCAGAGGCACCGGCTGAAGAGGCACCTGCCGCAGAGGCACCGGCTGAAGAGGCGCCTGCTGAAGAGGCACCTGCCGCAGAGGCACCTGCTGAAGAGGCACCTGCTGAAGAGGCGCCTGTTGCAGAGGCACCTGCTGAAGCGATCGTCGAAAGCGGCACCGACATGGGCGACGCCCTGGTCGGCGCGGCAGGCGACGACATCCTCAGCGGGATGGCAGGCGACGACATGCTGGTGGGCAATGCCGGTGACGACATGCTCTTCGGTGGCGCGGGCCGCGACGACATGCTCGGTGGCGATGGCGCCGACATGCTCTCGGGCGGTGCCGGCAGCGACCATATCCTGGGCGGCGACGGCGATGACATGATCATCGGCGGAACCGGCTCGGATATCCTGATGGGCAATGCAGGCGACGACACGTTCCTCGGCACGGATGGCGACTGCAACGACCTCATCTACGGTGGTGAAGGGACGGACACGATCGACATGGCGTCGGTCTCCTCCGATCTCACGGTGCGCCTTGGCAACGCCGGGACGGATCGTGGCTCGGTCACCACGGCAGAGGGCGGTCGCGACACGATCTGGAGCATCGAGAACTTCGTTGGTGGCTCCGGTGACGACACCATCTACGCCAGCGACGCGGCCAACGTGCTCGATGGCGGGGACGGCAACGACACCTTCGTGTTCGAAACCGCGGCCAGCGCGCAGGGCGATCACATCAACGGCCTCAACGCCGGCGATGTCCTGCAGTTCGGCAGCGGCGCGGATGCGGTCACGATCACCTCGCGGGATCAGGCCATCGAAGCCGGCTTCTCGGTCGAGCATGACGCCGCCAACGACGTCTCGACGATCAGCGGCAACCTTGACGGGGAAGACTTCGACCTGACCGTCAGCGGACGCTTCGAGTACGACCAGATCGCCTGATCCACGGTCACACCCACATCACCATCGGCAGCCGGATACCCTCCGGCTGCCGATCTCGTTTGACACAGTGCCTTTCGAATGATCCGGGCCACCGGGCGCGCAGGCCCTCAGGCGAAGGGATCCTGCGGATAGCCCACGCCAGCCAGGTACAGCCCCTGCGGCGGGCAGACCGGGCCACAGGCCGCGCGGTCCCGTGCTTCGAGGGCGGCTTTCACATCCCCCGGCGCCCAGCTTCCCGTGCCGACCCGTTCCAGCGTGCCCACGATGCTGCGCACCTGGTTGTGCAGGAACGACCTTGCGCGCAGGTGAAACCGCAATTCCGGCCCACCCAGCCCGTCCACCTCTTCGATGTCCAGCGCATCCAGCGTCTTGAGCGGGCTTTTCGCCTGGCAGATCGAGGATCGGAAGGTGGTGAAATCATGCAGGCCCAACAGGTGCCGGGCCCCCTCTCGCATCGCCTGCGCATCCAGCCTGTGGGGCACGCGCCACACGCGTCCCGCCTCCAGCGTCTCGGGCGCGCGCCGCATCAGCAGCCGAAAGAGGTAGCGCCGCTCGAGTGCGGAAAACCGCGCGTGCCAATCCTCGGGCACCGGCGCGCAGGCCACCACCGCAACCGGCGCGGGCTTCAGGTGGTAATTCACCGCCCCCATCAGCTTGAAGGGATCCCAATCCTTCAGAAGGTCGCAATGCGCCACCTGGGCCAGCCCGTGCACACCGGCATCCGTGCGCCCGGCCGCCGCGATCGTGTGCGGGCCGGGCTCCAGGCGCGCCAGCGCCGCCTCGACCGCGCCTTGCACCGAGGGTTGGTCCTTCTGCCGCTGCCACCCCGCGAAGGGCGCGCCGTCATATTCCACTTTCAATGCATATCTTGGCATGGCCGCCCCTTACCCCGCAGATGCTGTCCGGACAATCCCCTCAAACCTGCCCTCTGGCAACCGTCGCGTCGCGCGCCTATCTTGGACGGGCCAGATGGCAGGGGGACCGGGCACTTGATCATCACCGATATCGCCGATGGGCTGACGCGCCGGGTCGAGACCGTGACCGACACGCTGTCGGAATCCCTGTTCGAGCCGGTGATCCGCCTTGGCGTGACGGGCCTGTCGCGGGCCGGCAAGACCGTGTTCATCACCTCTCTGGTGGCCAACCTGATGGACCGGGCGCGCATGCCGGGGCTGGTGGCCGCCGCCGAGGGCCGAATCTCGGCGGCCTTCCTGCAGCCCCAGCCCGACGACACCGTGCCGCGCTTCGACTACGAGACGCATCTCGCCGCCCTCACCGGCCCCGAGCCGTGCTGGCCCGCCAGCACGCGGGCCGTCTCGGAACTGCGCCTGTCGCTGCGGGTGCGCCCCACCGGGCTTCTGTCCGGGCTGTCGGGGCCGCGCACCGTGCATCTGGATATCGTGGATTACCCCGGCGAATGGCTGCTGGACCTGGCGCTTCTGGACAAGACCTATGCCCAGTGGTCCGCCGATGTGCTGACCCGCATCGCCCCCCGCGCGCAGGCCGCCGCGTACCTGCCGCTCGCCCACGCCACCGATGCCGCCGCCTCGCTCGAGGAACCCGTGGCCCAGGCGCTGGCCCGCAGCTTCACCGATTACCTGACATCGGCCCGTGCGGCGGGGTTTTCCGATTGCACGCCGGGCCGGTTCTTGTTGCCGGGCGATCTGGCGGGCTCTCCGGTGCTGACCTTCGCGCCCTTGCCCGCGCCCGATGCACCCGGCCGCAAATCCCTCTGGCACGAGATGGAGCGCCGCTTCGAGGCGTATAAATCCCGCGTCGTCAAACCCTTCTTCCGCGATCATTTCGCCCGGATCGACCGGCAGGTGGTGCTGGTCGATGCGCTCAGCGCGATCCATGACGGCCCCGCCGCGATCGAGGACATGCGCCGCGCGATGTCCGATATCCTTTCGGCCTTTCGCCCCGGTCGCAACGCCTTTCTCACCCGCCTGCTGATGGGCCGCCGGGTCGAGCGTATCCTGTTTGCCGCCACCAAGGCCGATCACCTGCACCACTCCCAGCACAAGCGCCTGACCGGGATCATGTCGGCGCTGACCCGCGAGGCGCGCGACCGCGCCGATTTCGCCGGCGCCGAGACCCAGTCCATGGCCATTGCCGCGCTGCGCGCCACCACCGAAGAGACGATCTCGCATCAGGGCGCGCCGCTCGATTGCGTGCGCGGCACGCTGCTCAATCCCGATGGCAGCCGGGGCCGGCAGGCCGCCTTCCATGCCGGCGATCTGCCCGATGATCCCGCCCGCCTCCTGGCGCCCGCGCGTGAGGGCGCCGGGAAATGGCTCGATGCCGAGTACCGGATCATGCGCTTCGCGCCCGCGCCGCTGTCGCTCAGGCCCGGGGAAGGCCCGCCGCATATCCGGCTCGACCGTGCCGCGCAGTTCCTGATCGGAGACCGGCTATGAGACAGGCCGCGCCTCCCGCCGCCCGTCCCGGTTCGCCAAGCGCGGCGGTCCCCTCTGCGCCGTCCGACCGTTGCCCCGGCGCACCCTCCGCGCCGGGCTCCGATGACCCTCACGCTCCGCACAGCGACCAGCCATCCGCGTTGAAATCCGGTGATCTATCCGCTCTGCGCTCCGGTCCACCCTCCGCCCCGGCGCCCTGCCAGCCATCCGCTCAGGACCCCGGCAATCCAGACGCTCCGCACACGGGCCAGCCATCCGGTCCGCACCTTGGCGAACCACCAACCCCATCGTCCGATCCGCTGGCCGATCCCACGCCGTCCCCGTCCGCCAGTCGCACCAGCCCTCATCTCCGGCCCAGCACCCACCCGGTACCCGCCCATATCGGCCATGCCCCGCAGCTTCTGGCGATCCTCTGGGCCTTCACCCGGCACACCCCCTGGCTGCCCCTTGTCCGCTCGCGGCTCACCGATCTGCGGATGATGCTCCAGGTGATCCGCCGGGGCTGGGTGCATGTGGCCTTCGATGCGCATGGCCCGGCCGGTTTCATCGCGCGGGACGGCGCCTGTATCCACGCGCTCTATATCCATCCGCGCGCCCGCGGCACCGGGCTGGGCCGCGCGCTTCTGGACCAGGCCAAGATCGATCAACCCCGCCTCATCCTCTGGGTGCTGGCCGCCAACCGCCCCGCGCGTGGCTTTTACGCGCGCCAGGGCTTTGTCGAGGCGGGGCAGGGCGGGGGCCTCGGCAATGACGAAAACCTGCCCGACATCCGCATGGTCTGGCACGCCCGCACCGCCCCCGAGGGAGACACCGCATGACCAAGCCCAAAGGCCCCATCCTGATCGAGCTCGACCAGGCCGACACCGCCCCCGGCCCCGACACCGCCCCGCCAGTGCCCGATCCCGACAGCCCGCAGGCGCCGCAGGGCCGCGCCATGCAGGCCGCCGCCACCTTGGCCGCGCGCCGCCCCTCGCGCCTGTCCCGGCTCTTCTGGGGGCTGTCGGGCGCCATACTCACGGCGGTCCTGTCGATCACCGCATGGGACTTCGCCACCGGCCTCATCGCCCGCGCGCCGATCCTGGGCTATGGCGTCACCGCGCTCATCGCCGCCTTCCTTCTGGTCCTTCTGCTCATCGCCCTGCGCGAGCTTGCCGCCTTCTCCCGCCTTGCCCGCATCGACAGCCTGCACCGCGCCGCCCGCGCCGCCCTGGCCGAGGATGACCTGACCGCCGCCCGCGCCGTCGTGGCCGATCTCACCCGGCTTTACGCATCGCGCGAGGACACCCGTTGGGGCCGCAACCGCCTGGCCGAGCGTCAGGCCGATCAATTCGACGCCGCAGGCCTTCTGGGCCTGGCCGAGACCGAGCTTCTCGTTCCCCTCGACCGCGCCGCCACGCTTCAGATCGAGGCCGCCGCCCGGCAGGTCGCCACCGTCACGGCACTGGTGCCGCTGGCGATGGCCGATGTGGTGGCCGCACTCACCGCCAATATCCGCATGATCCGCCGCATCGCCGAGATTTACGGCGGCCGCTCGGGCGTTCTGGGGGGCTGGCGTCTGGCTCGGGCGGTGATGGCGCATCTGGTGGCGACGGGGGCTGTGGCGGTGGGCGACGATCTCATTGGCTCCGTGGCGGGTGGGGGGCTTTTGTCGAAAGTATCACGCCGATTCGGTGAAGGTCTGGTTAACGGGGCGCTCACCGCCCGTGTCGGCCTCGCCGCGATGGAGGTCTGCCGCCCCCTCCCCTTCACCAATGCCCGCCGCCCCTCGGTCTCGGGCCTCGTCAAACGCGCTCTCACGGGCCTGTTCGGCGGGCAGGCCCCCCTCTGACCCATCCCCCTCGTCTCAGGCGCGGCGGAGCGAGCATGGTGGCCGGTCTTGCCACGGCTCGCAAGATGGCCAGCCTTGCGGGCCGCGCCATGAGGCACCGCACCCCGCCTCGCCGGGCCGGGGGCGGCGATCCACGGGCTGGTCTATGGCCCTTTATCCCCGCCAAATCCTAATATTCGATGAACGGAGCACCCGGCCTCACCAAATCGCCGTGCCGGGGGGCGGCAAGGCGATGCGCGGCGGCCTTCGGCCTTTGTCCCGTGCCGGGGCTTCTCGACCGTCTGTCTGACACGGTCCCAAGCTTGTTATGTGTTTGCTCATCGGTCGGCTCGGTGGGTGGGGGGGTAGGTTATGGGGTGATTGGATTGAAGTGCAATGTGTCAAATATTTTGAAGAATAAAGCTTCTAAAATTTTCGAGACGTCCCGAAAGCAAACGATATTGGTTCTTCGTCCATGAAGGAGCGTTGATGGTAATTTGTGCTCTCTGATGCGCAGCTAAATTAGCATGCGCAAGGTTGCAGCGTAGTTGCCAAAGAGTGCCTAATTGACTGCCGATAAGTTCGAGATCGCCTGGGTAGCTTTGCTCAAATCTGTCCTCAATCCCACGGACGCTATGCTCTCCCAAAACACCACAAAGCATAGGTCTAAAGTGTTTCTTGAAATGGAAGCCGTGAGTGTTTTTGATAATATTTTCTTCGACCCAATCTGTATCGTTAAGTTTTGATTGATTTACCTGTCGTACGGTTTCATCCATCCACTCCTCAAGCCAGCCGCAAAATTCGAATAGTGCCAGTTTCGAAAGAAGCTTTGGTCTTTCGTTGTTTGAAGTTGGTTCCTTAAACCAATTTTCGATACTGGTAATCGTATCTGCAACCATCTTAGTCGATCTTGAATTCTTCAATTGCAACATAAAGCCGCGACTTCACGTTTGCTTCTGACGCTACCGCGTAACGTGCCGCTTCCGCAAAATTGTCCCGACGCATCATTCTGAGAAAATTGCCGTGCAGAGTTTCTTTGCTGACTTCCAGGCTTGAGTTCAGATTCGACAGCACACCAACGAGTGTGGCCTCTATAAAAGTCATTGAGACTTTTGTCGTGCCGGCTCCTAAGGCATGAACCGCCTGCTCACTCATTTGTGCAAGTTTAGTCTGAAGTTGTTCGATTTGGTGGGCTTCTAAATTTACTCTATCGTGCATGTAATTGTTCAGAAAACGGGCAAGGTTGCCGTCATATTTTTCAAGGTTTTCTGAAAGTGCGAGTGCTCGAAGTAATAGTTCAACCGACCTAAAGCGATGGGAAGAACCCCAAATCCGCTTTTTTATTCTAATCCAGTTTGCGTCTTGGGCATCGAATTCTTTTAGGCAGGTATTGAAGGAACCAGTGTAGATGCAGTTTCGTATTTCTTGGTTGTTCAATCGTACACCACCAGAGTTCAGGCGATGGAAAATAGTAAATAGGTATTGCATGTGCGCAGGCTGCGAATAATCACACCGCAATACGGTGATGGGTATTGATACGTCTTGAACAGTTGTGAAAAGTCTTTGCTGATCAGAATTTCCGTTTTTCAGATCTACGTTACGACTACCGCGCAACAGGGGATGTATGTCTTCTAAGCTTTGTAAACGCCATGGTCGATCTGAAAGGAACGCTATTATTGAGCTCATCCTCTGCAGGCCGTCGATAACCTTCCATCGTTGCGTCTTGTAGTCCAAGCTGAAACACATGCTTGGGATCGGCAATTGCTTGACTAAGGAATCAACGAAACGGCTTTGATCTTTTGGCTTCCAGACAACTTCCCTTTGAAAATCTGGTTGAATCTCAAGTTTCTTCGTTTCGAACAGTCTATACAGGTCAGCACACGACCTTAACTCGTTGTAAGATACGATGTCCGCAGGCGGTATTGGTTCAGCGCCTTCCGCTTCATCGAGAGTATTTCGATATTCGTCTTCAGCTGCCTTCTCAAGTTGAAGCGATACATCGGGGTTGAATTCTGTGTTCATACTTACTCCCGCGTGTTCTTACATTTAATTACTTTCTCTCTCAATGCGGGAATCTGCAAGATTTTTGTCAGCTATGGGTGGCTACTATTTTTGGGCGAAACTTTATGAAAGGAGTGCATGCGGTTATTTTATGGTCGGCAAAATGGGTTTTTGCGCTAAGCGTAGACTACGAGTTCGACAAACCTTCCAGCTAGCGGTCGAACCTGACCTGAAGCTAGTCAGTGGGCCTCCACCCCACCAAACAAACAAAACCCCCACCCACCAGGCCCAAACAGGATTTTCGAAAATCCTGCCCGCGCGATTTCGAAATCGCGCCCCCCGGTGGCGACCGTCCCACCGCCCATCGAAGGCGATTTGCGTACGGGATGGACACAAATCCGGGGAGCGGGCCGATACTCCGTCCCGAACCCGCGTAGGTTTCGTACGAATCCTAAGCAATTCACCTCAGCTTGGGGATGCCGCCGGGCAGGGTCTCGCGCTCCACCACGCTCGCCCGCATCGAGCGCCCGATCCGGTGCGCCAGGTGTGACCAGGCGGCGGCCTTCTCGGGCGGCAATTCCGCCTTCAGGATCGTATCGAACAGCCCCAGCCAGGTCGAGAACATCCCCGGCTTGACGTTGCCTGCGCGCACATGCACGGCCACCGGATTGCCCGTGTAGCTGCGCTCGTGCAGGATGGAATTTGCCCAGAAATCAACGACTTTCGCCTCGTGCGCCGGCCAGTCCTCGACATGGGCGGCAAAGACAGGGCCCAGTCCGGGATGGGTCCGGGCGGCCGCGTAGAACGCCCTCACGACCCGGTCGATCTCGGGCCGCGTGATCTCGAAGCGCGGGGGCAGGGCGGTGCTCATGCCCCATATGTGGCGCGCCTGCGGCCCTCGTGCAAGCACCCACTGGACCATTCCCGCCCCCATCCCTATAACCGCGCCCATGATACGGATACCGGCGATCATCTCCCGAATTACCGGCCCGGCGCTCTGACCCATCGGAGTTGCCGGGACTTCTGGCGTAAACCATTGCGCCACATACGTTTTTCAGACATCGCTGTGACAGAGGACGCCCCCGATGAGCGCCGAAATGCCCGACTACAAAGACACTTTGAACCTGCCGCGGACCGAGTTTCCGATGCGTGCCGGCCTGCCCAAACGCGAACCCGAATGGCTGGCGCGGTGGGAATCCCTCGCCATCTACGACCGCCTCCGCGACCGCGCCCAGGGCCGTGCGCCCTTCACCCTGCATGACGGCCCCCCCTATGCCAACGGCCATCTGCATATCGGCCACGCGCTGAACAAGATCCTCAAGGACATGGTCGTGCGCAGCCAGCAGATGATGGGCCGCGACGCCCGCTACATCCCCGGCTGGGATTGCCACGGTCTGCCGATCGAGTGGAAGATCGAAGAGCAGTACCGTGCCAAGGGCAAGAACAAGGACGAGGTGGACGTGGTCGATTTCCGTCAGGAATGCCGCAAGTTCGCCGAAGGCTGGATCGGTATCCAGCGGGACGAGTTCAAGCGCCTCGGGATCACCGGTAAGTGGGAAAAACCCTATCTTACCATGGACTTCCGTGCCGAGCGGATCATCGCGGAAGAGTTCCAGAAATTCCTGATGACCGGGACGCTCTACCAGGGCTCGAAGCCGGTGATGTGGTCGCCCGTGGAAAAGACCGCCCTGGCCGAGGCCGAGGTCGAGTATCACGACAAGGAAAGTTTCACCATCTGGGTGAAGTTCAAGGTGCTGAGCGAAGGTGACCTGCAAGGCGCCAATGTCGTCATCTGGACGACGACCCCCTGGACGATCCCGTCGAACAAGGCCGTCGTCTATGGTGACAGCTTTGCCTATGGTCTCTACGAGGTCACCGGCACGCCCGAAGAATGCTGGGCCAATGTGGGTGACCGCTTCATCCTGGCCGACAAGCTGGCGGGTGACGTGATGTCCCGCGCCCGCCTCGAGGATGGCATGTGGACCCGTGTCCGCGACGTGACCGCCGACGAGTTGTCGGCCCTGTCGCTGGCCCACCCCCTTGCAGGGGCCGAAGGCGCAAATGGCGAATGGGACGATCCGCGCGATTTCCGTGCTGCCGATTTCGTGACCGACGAGGAAGGCACCGGCTTTGTCCATTGCGCCCCGTCGCACGGGATGGAGGAGTTCGAGCTCTACCGCGATCTGGGGATGTTGGAGCAGGTCATCACATATAACGTGATGGATGACGGCGGCTTCCGTGCGGATCTGCCGTTCTTCGGTGGCAAGCACATCCTTGACCGCAAGGGCAAGGAGGGCAACGCCAACAAGGCCGTGATCGACAAGCTGACCGAGGTGGGCGGCCTTCTGGCGCGCGGCAAGATCAAGCATTCCTACCCGCATTCCTGGCGCTCCAAGGCGCCGGTGATCTATCGCAACACACCGCAATGGTTCGCCGCCATCGACCGCCCCGTGGGCGATGGCCAGGATACCTACGGCAAGACGATCCGCGAACGCGCGCTGACCTCGATCGACCAGTTGGTTACATGGACACCGCGCACGGGACGCAACCGGCTTTATTCGATGATCGAGGCGCGCCCCGACTGGGTGCTCAGCCGCCAGCGGGCCTGGGGTGTGCCGCTGACCTGCTTCACGAAAGCCGGCGCCATGCCCAATGACCCCGATTACCTGCTGCGCGATGAAAAGGTGAATGCCCGTATCCTCGAGGCGTTCGAAGCCGAAGGCGCGGATGCATGGTACAAGCCCGGCGCCAAGGAGCGGTTCCTGGGCAATGATTACGACCCTGCCGAGTGGACCAAGGTGGACGATATCCTGGATGTCTGGTTCGACAGCGGATCGACCCATGCCTTTGTCCTGCGCGATCGCGAGGACGGGTCCGAGGATGGTCTGGCCGATCTGTATCTCGAGGGCACGGACCAGCATCGCGGCTGGTTCCATTCATCGATGTTGCAGGCCTGCGGCACCATCGGCCGCGCGCCCTATCGCGGTGTGCTGACCCATGGGTTCACGCTGGACGAGAAGGGCAACAAGATGTCCAAATCGCTCGGCAATACCGTGGCGCCCGAGGAAGTGGTCAAGCAGTATGGCGCCGATATCCTGCGGCTTTGGGTGGCGCAGTCGGACTATACCGCCGACCTGCGCATCGGCCCCGAGATCCTCAAGGGGGTGGCCGATGGCTATCGCCGCCTGCGCAACACCATGCGGTTCATGCTGGGTGCGCTTGCGCATTTCGAGGAAGGGGACCGCACGGATCTTCAGGACATGCCCGAGCTGGAACGCTGGGTTCTGCACCGTCTGGCCGAACTGGATGAGGTGGTGCGCAAAGGCTATGACGCCTATGATTTCCAGGGCGTGTTCCAGCAGCTGTTCAACTTCGCCACGGTCGAATTGAGCGCATTCTACTTCGATATCCGCAAGGACGCGCTCTATTGCGATGGCGACACGGCGCGCCGCCGGGCTGCACGGACGGTTCTGGATATCCTGTTCCACCGGCTGACAACCTGGCTTGCGCCTGTCCTGGTGTTCACGATGGAAGAGGTTTGGTTGGAGCGTTATCCGGGCGATGAGGCCTCGGTCCATCTGACGGACATCCCCGAAACCCCGTCCGAGTGGCGCGACGATGCGCTGGCCGCGAAATGGGCCAGTGTCCGTCAGGCCCGCCGCGTGGTGACCGCCGCACTGGAAATCCAGCGGACCGACAAGGTGATCGGCGCCAGCCTCGAGGCCGCCCCGGTGGTGCATGTGGACGATCCGGACATGCTGGCCGCGTTGAAGGCAGTCAACTTCGAGGATATCTGCATCACCTCGGATATCGTGCTGACCGGTGATCCGGCCCCGAACGAGGCGTTCCGCATGCCCGAAGTGGCCGGGCTTGGCGTGGTGTTCGAGCGGGCGATGGGCGAAAAATGCCAGCGCTGCTGGAAGATCCTTCCCGATGTCGGCACACACGCTCATCCAGGCACCTGCAAGCGCTGCAACGAGGCGTTGGGCTGAGGGTACCCGCGCTGCGGGCGTCAGCCAAGACGCCTGCGGCGCACCCGTGCCGCGAAGTCCCGTGCCTCGATTGGGGCCTGGCCGAGCGTTTCGGCTGAGGTGAGGCCCTCGTGATCGCGGGCCACCAGATCCTGTAGCGGAATGCCTGTGTCTCGGGCCTCGCCGCACAGGGTCTTGATCCTGGCTTGGGCTGCGTCCCGCGGCATCCGGGCGGCAAGCGCAAAGCTGAGACCTTCGGCATGGATCAAGCCCAGACCATCGGGATCAAGGCCCCGCAGCATGGCATCCGGATCGGGGCTTGTGCGCTGTACCAACTCGGACGAAAGCGCAAGCGCCTTGCCGGTACTGCAGCAGATCTGCGGCACGGTCAGCCATTCGGTGAACCACGCAGATCCGTCGCGTTGCTGGCGGTGCAGCGCGGCATCGTGGATCAGGCCCGCATGGGCACTGGTCTGGCGTGCAAGGGCAACCAAAACCGAAGGCCCGACCGGGTTCTGCTTTTGCGGCATGGTCGATGAGGCACCCGCCCCGGAGATCACGATCTCGCCTTGACCTGACTGTGCCAGGAGGATGAGATCCTCGCCCATTTTTCCAAGCGCGCCGGTTACGCCCGCCATCCAGTCACACAGACGCAGAATCCGATCCCGTTCGCTATGCCAGCTTGCGCAGGGATCGACGAGGCCCAACTCCTGCGCCAGTCTGGCCCTGATATCCGGTGCCATTGGCCCCATGGCCGCCGATGTGCCCGCCGCGCCGGAAAGAGATACGCAAAGGCACTCATCACGCAGCCCGGATATCTGATCGCGCCAACGCAGCAAGGGCCGGCCCCAGGCGGCCACCACGGCGCCAAATGTCGTGGGCGTGGCGACCTGACCATAGGTGCGGCCCGCCATCGGTATGTCGGCACTCGCGTCGGCAAGTTCGCACAAGTGATCCAGGATCGCGTCAAGCCGGTTGGCGAACAGCTCGAGCAGGCGTTTCATGCGCAGCATCAGCCCGGTATCCATGATGTCCTGGCTGGTGGCGCCCCAATGGACGTATTGCATCATGTCCGGGGCCTCTGCCGCCTTTCGGAAGGCGGCAAGCAGGGCGGGCACCACGACGCCGTTGGTGGCTGTCGCGTCGGCCAGACCGGCGGGATCTATCTGCACTTCCCGGCTGGCCCGGTCGATAAAGGCCGCCGCGTCCTTCGGGATGATCCCGGCCTCGCCCTGCACCCGCGCCAAGGCGCCTTCGACCAGCAGCATGGAGCGGATCTCGGCGCTGTCCGAAAAGAGCCGGTGTACCTCATCATCCGAGAAAAGGCCGCGATAGAGGGCGCTGTCGGCGGGGGATGCGGGCATGGGCGTGTCTCCGTTTCGGTTGGTTCGGTGTCCTTCGGAACGTCAGCTGCCTTGCGGCAGAGCCGCACCAAAGTCTGCAGGGCAGGGCGGGTGCCTGTTTTGGCCATAACGGGTGGGATGTCCAGACGCGTGATCGGATCCCGGCGGTCACGAAGCCGAGGGGCCGAGGCGCGACACTCCTTAGGTCCTGAAGGATGAATTTCGATCTTGCAGGCGTCTGCATTGTTGCATTAGGTTATGCAAAATTTCCGCAATTATATGCGATAGGGGGGAATTTTGCAGGATTTCGGAGAGGCATTTGGACTTGCCCTGTCGCTTGTTCTGTCAGGCGATGCCGATCTGTTTGAAATCGTTGCACTTTCCTTGCAGGTCAGCTTGACCGCCACGGGGTTGGCCTGCCTGATCGGCCTGCCGTTGGGTGCGATCGTGGCGATCACCCGTTTCCCGGGCCGCAATGCCGTGTTGATCTTCTTCAACGCCTTGATGGGCTTGCCGCCCGTCGTGGTCGGCCTGATCGTCTACCTGCATCTGTCTCGTGCGGGGCCCTTGGGCTTTCTTGGTCTGCTATACACCCCAACCGCGATGGTGATTGCCCAGACGATCCTCATCACACCGATCGTCATGGCTTTGTCCCGACAGGTGCTTGAAGACCTCAACGTGGAATATGCCGATCAATTCCGTTCGCTGGTGCTGTCGCGCTGGCAACAGATCACGGCGTTGATCTGGGATGCACGGTTTTCGCTGACCACCGTGGCACTGGCCGGCTTCGGCCGTGCCGTGGCCGAAGTGGGCGCGGTCATGATCGTGGGGGGGAATATCGATCACCTGACCCGCGTCATGACGACGGCGATCGCGCTCGAGACATCGAAAGGTGATCTGGCGTTGGCGTTGGCGCTTGGCATGGTGCTGATGGTGATCGCCTTGGGCGTCAATGCAATGGTCCAATCAGTGCGCATGACCGCTGCGCGCCATGCCTATGCGTGACGTGGCGCTCGATACGGCCCTTGGTGCCGATGGGACAGCCGCTGCGGCAAGGTATCAGGCTGCGGACGGCCGCGCCCTCGAGACGTGCGATCTGTGCCTCACTGTCGATCACAAGCCCTTGATCAAAAATGTGAACCTGTCGCTGTCACCGAATGGCATCACGATGATCATGGGGCCCAATGGCGCGGGGAAGTCCCTGCTGTTGCGGTTGATCCACGGGTTGATCCAGCCCAGCTCGGGCCGGGTGCTGTGGGGCGGACAGGGGCTCTCGGATGATCTGAGGCGCGAACAATCCATGGTGTTCCAGAAGCCAGTGGTTCTGCGCAGGTCCGTGGCGGCCAATGTGGATTTCGCCCTCAAGGCGCGTGGGATCCGGGATGCACGGCGCCGCGATGCGCTGCTGGACCATGTGGGGCTTCTGGATCATGCCCGCCAACCTGCGCGTCTTTTGTCGGGCGGGGAGCAACAGCGTCTTGCACTGGCGCGATCGCTGGCGACCGACCCCAAGATCTTGCTGATGGATGAGCCGACGGCCAGCCTGGATCCGGCGTCCGTCCTGAAAATCGAGGAGATCGTCCAGAAGGCATGCGCAAACGGCACCAAGATCCTTTTCGTAACCCATGATCTTGGGCAGGCCGGGCGCCTGGCCGACGATGTGATCTTCATGAACCGCGGCAAGCTGCATGAATACGGCCCCGCGGACCTTTTTCTGTCCCGCCCCGAAACGCGGGAAGCACGCGACTTCCTGCTGGGTCGGATTGTCGTCTGATCACCACCAAATACAAAGGGAGACTCATCTCATGGCACTCAAGAACCGTATCCTTGCGACCACCGCGATCGCCGTGTCATTGGCCGCGTCGGGCGCAGTTGCGCAGGAACAGTCGATTATCGTTCAGTCCACGACCTCGACCGCCAATTCCGGTCTTTACGATCACCTGATCCCGCTGTTCACCGAAGAAACGGGCATCGGTGTGAACGTGGTTGCAGTGGGGACTGGCCAGGCAATCAAGAATGCCGCCAATTGCGATGGCGATGTCCTGCTGGTGCACGCCAAGGCCGCCGAGGAAAAGTTCGTGGCTGACGGCATGGGCGTCGAGCGGTTCGACCTGATGTACAACGACTTTGTCATCGTTGGCCCGGACGAGGATCCGGCCGGTGTGAGCGGTATGACGGATGCACAGGGCAGTCTCGAGAAGATCGCGGCAAGCGGTGCTGTCTTTGCCTCGCGCGGTGACGACTCGGGGACACACAAGAAGGAAATGAGCCTGTGGCGGGATACTGATGTCGATCCCGCTGCGGGATCGGGCGCATGGTACCGGGAAACCGGGTCCGGCATGGGCGCGACCCTGAACGCGGCGGTCGGCATGGATGCCTATGTGATGACGGACCGCGCCACCTGGATCAGCTTCGAGAACAAGGCCGATTTCGAGATCCATGTCGAGGGCGACGAGGACCTGTTCAACCAGTATGGTGTGATCCTGGTCAACCCTGCGAAATGCGAGAACGTGAATGCCGAAGCCGGTCAGACCTTTGTGGATTGGGTGATTTCGGACGCGGGGCAAGCTGCAATTGCCGCGTATGAACTGAATGGCCAGCAACTTTTCTTCCCCAACGCGGATTAACCGCCAAGACTGGATTTTTGGACCGCGCCGGCACTTGTCGGCGCGGCTCTCCTGAGGGATGATCACGTCGGAGATACCGATGACTGATCATACAGACCTTACACAGCACGAATTTTTGACCGTTCGCGAACTCGCCGAGTTGCTGCGTATCAAGGAACGCAAGGTCTATGATCTTGCGGCGTCTGGCGATGTGCCGGTTTCTCGAGCCACAGGAAAGCTCTTGTTTCCACGTCGCGCGATCGAGACGTGGATCGCAAATGCCAGCAGTGGCGGTGCGACCAAACCCGGTGGGCCCCGGCCTGCAATCTGCCTTGGCAGTCATGATCCGCTTCTGGAATGGGCGATCCGGCAATCGCGCTGCGGGCTTGCCTCCTTCTTCGAGGGAAGCCTCGGTGGCCTCGACCGGTTTTGCGCCGGAGAGGGCGTGATGGCGGGGCTGCATATCCATGATGAGGCCACTGGCGACTGGAACCTGGCACAGGTGGCCGGGCGCTGCGCCGAAGAAAACGCGGTATTGGTATCATGGGCACGCCGGTCCCGTGGGTTGGTACTGCATCCGTCGCTTGACGGGCAGGTGACGGGGCTGAGCGATCTGGCTGGTCACATGTTCATCCCCCGCCAGCAAGAGACCGGAACGCAAAGACTATTCGAAAGGCTTGCGACAGACGCGGCACTGTCATTGGCGACCATGTCATTCACCGAAACGGCCCCAAGTGAAACCGATGCCGTGATTGCAGTGGCCGAAGGCCGTGGTGACGCAACCTTCGGTCTGGAGGCTCTGGCCCGGCAATATGGTTTGCCCTTCATCCCCGTGATCGAGGAACGGTTCGACCTTCTCGTCGATCGGCGCTCATGGTTTGAACCACCGGTGCAGCGGTTGATCTCGTTCTGCCGCAGCGAGAGCTTCCTGTCGCATGCAGGTCACATGGCCGGATACCGTCTGGATGACTTGGGAGAGGTGCGTTGGAACGCCTGAGCGCGCCACCGATGGCCGGGCCTGTCAGCTTTTGACGCGGATAGATGTCAGCTTGTGCAGAAGGTGTTCGCGCATCAGGCGGCTGGTGGTTGCCGCGTCGCGCGCGGACAGGGCCTCGGCGATGGCTTCGTGCTCTTCGACGGCCGCCCGCCAGCGTTCGGGTGTCAGGTTGGCCTGATAGCGCGCGCGTTGCACCCGGTGGGCCAGCAGCTCATGTGACTTTATCAGCGTGTCATTGCCTGACGCCGACAGGATGGCGTTATGTATGGCCTGGTTGATCCTGAAATAGGTCGGCCGATCCGTTTCGGCATAGGACTTGCGCAAGCGTTCCGTCATCTCGGTGATCTGTGCCAGATCGTCTTCGCTGGCCACTTGCGCGGCCAGTTCGCCTGCCAGGCTTTCAAGCGCGGCGAGCACGTGAAACACCTCGGCTATTTCCGCTTCGCTTTGTCGGGTGATAACCGCGCCCCGGTGCGGGATCAGGTCCAGAAGGCCTTCGGCGGCCAGCACCTTGAGCGCTTCCCTAAGCGGTGTACGTGAAACCCCGAACTGCGTCGTGAGGGCCTTTTCATTGATCTTTTCACCAGCTTGCAAGACGCCTTCAAGGATCATCTGCCGAAGCCTGTTGGTGATTTCAACAGCCAGCGCCGTGCGCCCGATCGGATCTGGTTTCAACTGGCTCATGCCGGTCTCTTGCTGGTTGTTACTCACCTCATCCCCCATCCTTTACCGCATTTTGCGACGCCCTGTCGAAAACTTCCGCGATATGCAAGGGATGACGCCCCGTGCCATCGCTGATCTGGTGGCGGCACGAGGTGCCGTTGGCCACGATCAGATCATCCGCCGCCGCCTCGCGCACGGCCGGCAGCAGCGACAACTCTCCCATGCGGATCGACACGTCATAGGTGTCCGCGCCATAGCCAAAGGCACCGGCCATGCCGCAGCAGCTGCTTTCGATTGTTTGGGCGTCCAGCCCGGGAACAAGTGACAGGGCCGTGTCCATATCCGTCATCACGCCTGCCGCCTTCTGGTGGCAGTGTCCATGTACCCGTGCAGATACACCCGGAGAGCCCATCGGCAGATCGAAGCGGCCGGCCCTGGCTTCGCGGGCGATGAACTCCTCGAACAGAAACGCGTTCTCGGCCAGGGCCTTGGCCTCATCGCCGGGCAACAGGGTCTGGAACTCGTCGCGCAGGGTCAGCAGGCAGGACGGCTCCAGCCCGACGATGGGCACACCGGCGCGGACATGCGGGATCAGCGCCTGAAGGGTCCGGCGCGCTTCGGCGCGTGCCTGGTCGATCATGCCTGCGGCAAGATAGGTGCGACCGCAACACAAGGGACGGCCCGGAGCATCGGCCGCGATCACGTCATAGCCCGCGCGCGTCAGGACATTCAGGGCAGCCCGGGGTATTCCCGGTTCCATCCAGCGGTTGAAGGTATCCGTGAACAGAAGAACCTTCCCCTTTGCGCCTTTGGCGCCGGTACGCGCGATCTCGGAGTCACGGAAGAAATCGCCGCGAAATTCCGGCAGGCTACGTTGGCGGGCCAATCCGAACAGCTTTTCCCCGAGGGCCGCCAACGCGGGTACCTTGTTGCGCAACCGGATGGCCCACCGCAGCGCCACGGCCAGGCGCGCATATCGCGGCATTTCGGCGATCAGGCGCTCGCGGCGGCCATAGCCAAGCTTTTGCCCGCGCTGGTACAGCACCTCGGTTTTCATCTTGGCCATGTCGACCCCGGTGGGGCATTCGCGTTTGCAGGCCTTGCAGCCGACACACAGCTTCATCGTTTCGGCCATCTCGTCCGAGAAGAGCGCATCCTTGCCGAGCCGTCCTGACAGCGCCAGCCGCAGGGTATTTGCCCGGCCACGTGTCACGTCACGTTCATCGCGGGTCACCCTGTAGCTGGGGCACATCGCGCCGCCCTTGAGCTTGCGGCAGGCGCCATTGTTGTTGCACATCTCGACGGCGCCTTGAAAGCCGCCGCTCTTGCCCGGCCATGCCGACCAGTCATGGCCTGTTTTCATGTCCGCAAAGCTGTAATCCGGCGGGTAGCGCATCAAGCTGCGATCATCCATCCTGGGGGCATGCACGATCTTGCCGGGGTTCAGGCGGCTATCCGGGTCGAAGGCGGACTTGACCTCTTCGAATGCGGAAAGAATGCGCTGCCCGAACATCTTGCCGTGAAACTCCGACCGCACGATCCCGTCGCCATGTTCCCCCGAATGCGAGCCCTTGTATTCGCTGACCATGTCGAACGCCGCTTCGGCGATCTTGCGCATGGTCTGCACATCCTTTTCCAGCTTGAGGTTGAGGACGGGGCGTACATGCAAACACCCTTCCGAGGCATGGGCATACCATGTTCCCTCGGTGCCGTGGCTATGGAACACCTCGGTAAGACGGTCGGTGTAATCGGCCAGATGTTCGAGCGGGACGGCACAGTCTTCGACGAAGGACACGGGCTTCCCCTCGTCCTTCATCGACATCATGATGTTCAATCCGGCCTTGCGCAATTCTCCGATGTCGGCGGCCAGCCCCATGTCCCACACCTCGACAACGCCACCTTCCTGCGCGCCGCCCTTGCCGAAGCCGTATCCGAGATCCGCCATGGTATCCTGCAAACGGCGCATGTTTTCTTCGTTTTCGGCCTGACTGTCGGCGAACTCGACGAACAGCATTGCGGCGGGTGCGCCGTGCACGAAGTCTTCAAGGGTCTTGGCATAGATCGGGATCGATCGCGCCAGCCCGATCATCGTGCTGTCCACCAGTTCGACGGATGTGGGGCCAAGCGCGACAAGCGGTTTGGCCGCCTCCATTGCCGCGCGGAAGGTGGGGAAGTGGCAGACGCCAAGAACCCTGGTCTTGGAAGGCAGCGGTGACAGCTTGATCTCGATTGCCGTGGACAGGGCAAGTGTGCCTTCCGACCCGATCAGCAGATGTGCAAGGTTGATGGGACGATCGCCCGGCACCAAAGCATCGATATTGTAGCCGCCGACGCGGCGCTGCACCTTGGGAAACCGTTCGGCGATCTCTGCCGCTTCCCTTGCGCCGAGGTCCAGCATTTGACGCAGGAGGGCCTCGGGGACGTGATTGCCGCTGCCGGGACCGAAATCGAAGGCTGTCCCGTCGGCCAGCAGGCCTTCGATCCGGTCGACATTGTCGCGCGTCGTGCCATAGCGCAGTGATCGCGAGCCACAGGAATTGTTGCCGACCATGCCGCCGATCGTTGCGCGTGACGCGGTCGAGACATCCACCGGAAACCAAAGCCCATGGGGTTTCAGTTGACGGTTGAGATCATCCAGAACGATGCCGGGCTCGACCACCGCCCTGCGCCCTTCGACATCCAGCTCGAGTATTCGGTTGAGGTGTTTCGAGCAGTCTATCACCAGCCCTTCATTGACCGTTTGACCGCATTGCGACGTGCCGCCACCGCGCATGGTGATCGGAAGCCCGGCCTCGCGCGCCGTATCGAGAGCCGCTGCCACATCGTCCGAACAGGTGGGAATCACCACTGCAGCCGGCATCATCTGGTAAATGGATGCATCGGTGGCATAGCGACCGCGCGAAAAGGGATCGATCAGAACCTCGCCTCGAACGTCGCGCCGCAGGCGATCCATGGTCTTTTCTTTCAACATCTCATCCGATCTCGCAAAAATATTTCGTGCTGTCTTGACATAATATTGAATTCATAATTCACTTCAACTCAATTCATGCGCCCAGAACAGTGGGCGTTGACGTTATTCGGGAGAACGACCACATGACCGCCGGCCGCCATTTCCTTCAGATACCTGGCCCATCCAATGTTCCTGACCGCATCCTGCGCGCGATGGATTATCCGACGATGGACCATCGTGGTCCTGCGTTTGCGGATGTCGGGCGCAAGGCGCTTGAAGGCATGAAGTCGATCTTCAAAACAGAATCGCGTGTCGTCATCTACCCGTCTTCGGGAACGGGGGCTTGGGAAGCTGCCCTGGTGAACACCCTGTCCCCCGGCGACACGGTCTTGATGTATGAAACCGGCCATTTCGCGACGCTTTGGAAGAAGCTGGCCGAGAAGCTTGGCCTGAGCCCCGTGTTCATCGAAGGCGACTGGCGCGGTGGCGCGGATGCGGATGCGATCGAGGCCCGCCTGCGCGAAGACAAGGCCCACGACATCAAGGCTGTCTGCGTCGTGCACAATGAAACCTCGACCGGTGCGGTGACCCCGGTTGCAAAGGTGCGCAAGGCGATTGATGCGGCCGGGCATCCCGCGTTGTTGATGGCCGACACGATCTCGTCGCTGGCATCGGTCGATTTCCGTCATGACGAATGGGGTGTGGACGTGACCGTGTCGGGCTCGCAAAAGGGTCTGATGCTGCCGCCGGGCCTGTCGTTCAATGCCGTCAGTGAAAAGGCTCTCAAAGTCGCTGAAACGGCTGGCTTGAAGCATTCTTACTGGAGCTGGGACGAGATGGCCGGGCCGAACGAGACCGGCTATTTCCCTTACACGCCAGCCACGAACCTGCTTTATGGTCTGAACGAAGCAATCGACATGCTGCACGAGGAAGGGCTGGACAATGTCTTCGCCCGGCACAAGCGCCATGCCGAGGCAACACGTGCCGCCGTTGAGGCATGGGGCCTCGAGGTGCTGTGCAAGGTGCCGGAGCACCGGTCGCCTGTCCTGACCGCCGTGATGGTGCCCGAGGGTTGTTCCGCGGATCATTTCCGGTCCGTTACGCTGCAAAACTACGACATGTCATTGGGCAACGGCCTGTCCAAGGTGGCGGATCGCGTGTTTCGCATCGGTCATCTCGGTGACTTCAACGATCTGATGCTCTGCGGCACCTTGTCGGGTGTGGAAATGGGCCTGCGTGACGCCGGTATCCCCTACAAGGCCGGAGGTGTGCAGGCCGCACTCGACGTGCTGGGACGCAAATTCGACGCCGAACGTGCTGCGGCATGATATGAATCGGCGTTGGTCGCGGGCGGAGGGAGGACCGCCCGCGACACCCCTCGACCTGGTCGGGGACGAGTAAGGACGTGAACCGCGCACGTCGGATTGCAAGATGGCTCGAAGGCATTGCACCGGTCGCTGCGCAAAATCAAAGCTCAAGGGAGGATCAAATGAAAAAAACATTGCTTGCAACCGCACTTGCTTCGCTGATGGCTGTACCGGCCGCAGCGGCGGATCTGACACTCAAATTCGGCCATGTCGGCGCGCCGGGTTCCCTGTTCGAAGCGACGGTCAACCATTACGCGGCCTGCGTCGGTGACAAATCCGGGGGCAGCATCGAGGTGCAGACCTTCGGCTCGTCACAGCTGGGCAAGGACAAGGAGCTGCTTCAGAAGCTGAAGCTGGGCCAGGTGGATTTCGCTCTGCCGTCGTCGATCATGTCGTCGGTCAGCGATGTCTTCGGCATTTTCGAAATGCCCTACATCATCCAGGATCGTGACCACATGCGGCGCGTACAGGACGCCATGATGGACAAGTTCCAGAGCGCGGCGCAGGACAACGGCTACTACATCGTCGGCCTGGCTGAAAACGGCTTCCGCCACATCACCAATAACGTCCGTCCGATCAACGTTCCGGCTGATCTCGAAGGCATCAAGCTGCGCACGCCGAATGGCGCGTGGCGCGTCAAGATGTTCCAGCAGTACGGTGCCAACCCGACACCGATGGCCTTCTCGGACGTTTTCACCGCGTTGCAGACAGGCGTGATCGACGGTCAGGAAAACCCGTATGCTCAGATCGCATCGGCGAAATTCCAGGAGGTTCAGAAATACCTCTCGATCACCGGGCATGTCTATACACCGGCCTATATCCTGGCGTCGGACAAGCAATTCTCCAAGCACTCGGATGAGGTCAAGCAGGTCCTGAGCGATTGCGCGACAGAAACCCAGACCTTTACCTATGAGAAGGCGGCCCAGCTCGAGACCGACCTTCTGCAAGAGATCAAGGATGCCGGCGTCGAAGTGAACGAGGCTGACAAGGCGGCGTTCATCGAGGCATCCAAGCCGATCTATGAAGGCTTCGCGGCCGAAGTTGATGGCGCGCAGGAAATGATCGACCAGGTGCTTGCCCTCGGCCAGTCCGGCTGATCGCTCATACCCTTTCCGGCGGCCTGATCATGGCCGCCGGTTTCTCTCTCAACTCTGACTTTGTCCGGCATCAATCCGCCCCGCTACAGGCGGGGCTCTCTGGGTCGGGTCCCATGCGAAAAGAAAGTAGACATGACAGTCCTGAATCGCATCCACCAGTTTTTGAGCAGGATTCTGGAGGGCGTCACCATCTTGCTGATGGTCATCCTGACGACGATCGTGATCATCGCGGTGATCGCGCGTCTGATGGGGCAAAGCTTCTCTTGGTACGATGAAGTCGCCGCGATCATGCTGGCCTGGATCACCTACTACGGCTCGGCACTTGCCGCATTGCATCGTCGTCACATCGGATTCGACTCTGTCCTTTTGGCATTGCCCCCCCAGTTTCGCATGGGCGCGGTTCTTGTCGGCGAACTTCTGGTGCTGACATTCTTCGTGTTGATGGCCCGCGCCGGATTTCAGGTTCTCGAGGTGCTGGCCGGAGACCGCCTTGTGTCGCTGACATGGGTTCCGGTCCAGTTCACGCAGTCGGTCATCCCGATCGGAGCCATCCTCTTCATCATTTGCCAAGCGGTGAGCCTGCCGGATTACTGGGCAAAGACGAGGCGCGGAATCTCGCTTGAACATGCCGAAATCGAGGAAGAGGTCGAAACAGAACTCAACAAGAACAAGGATCGCGCCTGATGCTTATGCTTGCCATTTTCCTGGCCCTTGTGGCGATGATCTGCATCAACGTGCCGATCGCGGTGGCACTTGCGCTTGCCGGTGTCCTTGGGCTGTTGGTCACCGAGGGACCATCAAGTCTCGTGACCATTGCGCTCGACATGTATGACGGATCGACAAAATTCTCCCTGATCGCGATCCCGATGTTCGTGCTGGCCGGTGCCATCATGAATGCCGGTGGCATCACGGACCGACTGATCAACTTCGTCTCCGCTTTGATCGGCTTCATCCGGGGCGGTCTTGCGATGGTCAATATCGGTGTGTCGCTGTTCTTCGCCGAAATCTCCGGATCCGCCGTGGCCGACGTGGCGGCCATGGGATCAATCCTGATCCCGCAGATGAAAAAGCGCGGCTATTCCAAGGAATTGTCTGCAGCCGTCACATCTTCGTCCGCATCGCTTGCGATCATCATCCCGCCGTCCATTCCGATGATCCTCTATGCGGCGTCGGCCAATACGTCGGTCGAGCAATTGTTCGTTGCCGGGATTGTCCCGGGGCTTCTGGGAGCGTTCGGCCTGATGTCGGTGGCCTATATCTTTGCGCGCCGCTACAACCTGCCGACCGAAGAAGCGTTCAATATTCCGCGCCTGCGCGAGACATTCATGGACGCCCTGCCGGCCTTCACGCTGCCGATCATTATCCTTGGCGGTATCTTCGGCGGTTTCGTGACCGCAACGGAAGCGGCGGGGCTTGCCGTTCTGGGTGCGATCGTGGTGTCGGGATGGTACAACCAGATTGATCTCAAGCATTTGCGCCGCGCCATGCTGGATGGCGGCATGCAGACGGCTGTCGTGATGCTTCTGGTGGCGGCGTCGGTCTTGATGGGTGGGTTCCTGACGCGGGCGCAGATTCCTCAGCAGTTGGCCGAAGGCATCCTGTCGATCACGTCCGAGCAGTGGATGATCCTTCTGATCCTCAACTTCTTCTTTCTTGTGATCGGGTTCTTCCTGCATTCGGCAGCGGCCATCATCCTGGTGGTGCCCATCGTCATTCCGCTGATCACGGCGGCTGGTATCGACCCCGTGCATTTCGGTCTGGTCGTCACCCTGAACCTGGCGATCGGGCAGCAGACCCCGCCTGTGGCGTCTGTTCTGATTACCGCATGCGCTGTGGCGCGGGCGAATATCTGGGAGGTGTCCAAGGTCAACATCTGGTTCATCCTGGTTCTCTTGGCTGTCCTGATGCTGTGTACCTATGTGCCTTCGGTTCCGCTGTTCCTTGTCGAATATTTCTACAGGTAAGGGGCTGTGATGACTGAAATGAACCATGAGATCCGTGGGCAAACCCTGTGGATCGAGTTCAACCGCCCGCAAGCGCGCAACGCCCTCACCTTCGGGATGTATGAGGGGCTTGCCGAACTCTGCCAGACTGTGCCCACCGATGGCAGCGTGCGGGCGGTGGTGCTTTCGGGCGCGGGCGGAAAGGCCTTTGCTGCAGGGACGGACATGACCCAGTTCCGCGCCTTCGACAAGGCGCAGGACGCGCTGGATTACGAGGCGCGGATAGATGGGGTTCTCGACGCCGTGGAGCGCTGTCCCCTGCCCACGGTGGCTGCCATCAACGGTGCGTGCACCGGTGGCGGTGCCGCAATCGCGGCGGCCTGTGACCTGCGAATTGCGGCTGCGAACCTCAAGTTCGGGTTTCCGATCGCACGCACGTTGGGCAATTGCCTTGCTGCGGCCAATCTGGCGCGGCTTTCGTCGCTCATGGGGGCGGGGCGAGTCCGCGAGATGATTTTCACAGCGCGCCTGATTGAAGCCGACGAGGCGTATGCCTGTGGTTTGATTTCGGAAATCCTTCCCGACGAGGCAGCACTGATGGATCGTGCGGCGGCTCTGGCAGACCACCTTGCCAACATGGCTCCGCTTACTCTGCGCGCCACCAAGGAGGCCATGCGCCGCACGCAGGCCGCGGCCCGGGCGCAAGACGCCGATCTGATCGAGCTGTGCTACATGAGTAACGATTTCCGCCACGGGCTTGAGGCCTTTCTCGCCAAGCAAAAACCGGAATGGACGGGAACATGACGCAAGGATCCGAAGCCGGCCCCCTGGCCGGAATGAAAGTTGTCGAACTGGCACATATCATGGCTGGCCCGGTCTGTGGCTTGATGCTGGCCGATATGGGCGCAGATGTGATCAAGGTGGAAAAGCCCGATGGCGATGACAGCCGTCGGTTTGTGCCGCCATCGATCCAGGGCGAATCCGCAGCCTACATGATGATGAATCGCAACAAACGCGGGATCGCCCTGAACCTCAAACAGCCCGACGCCGTCGCAGCCCTTCGCAAGCTGCTCGAAGAGGCCGACGTGGTAATCGAGAATTACCGCATGGGCACGATGGAGCGTCTCGGGCTGGGATATGACGATCTGCGCGCCCTCAACCCTCGTTTGATCTATTGCGAGATTTCGGGCTTTGGCCGTACCGGTCCTTACGCGCAAAGGGGTGGATTTGACCTGATCGCACAGGGCATGTCTGGCCTCATGTCGATTACCGGGGAAGGGCCGGGCCGTCCGCCGGTCAAGCCCGGGGCGCCCATCTCGGATATCACCGCCGGTATCATCGCGGCCATGGGCGTCTCGGCGGCCTATGCCCGGATGCTGCAGACCGGTGAAGGGCAAAAGGTGGATACGTCGCTCTTCGAAGCGGCGATCACCCAGACCTATTGGCAGTCCGCCATTGCCTTCGCGACCGGTGTCGCCCCTGGCCCCCTGGGTTCGGCACATCCGCTCAATGCGCCCTACCAGTCTTTCCGCACTGCAGATGGATGGATCAATGTCGGGGCCGCCAATCAGCGCAATTGGCTGCGCTTCCTCGAGGTTATCGGAGCACCGGAACTGGGCGAGGATCCGCGCTTTGCCAACAATCACGACCGTATGCAGCACTTGCCCGAGCTTGAGGCGATCCTGAACGAAAAGCTGGCCACTGCGACGACGGAAACCTGGCTTGATCGGATGGAACAGGCGGGGCTGCCCGCTGGCCCGGTTCTGGACATTCTGGAAATGCAGGCTGACCCACAGGCCTTGGCGCGTGACATGATCGTCGAACTGGAGCACCCCGAGGCCGGTCCGGTCAAGACCTTGGGCCACCCCGTGAAGTTCAGTGCGACACCGGCCTCGATCCGCAGTGCCGCACCCGTCTTGGGTCAGCACAGCCGCGAGGTTCTATCCGAGGCAGGGTATGACACGGCTGATATCGACGCGATGATCGAGGCCGGCGCCGTTATAGCGCCCCGAACGTCGTGACCCGCGCTCATACTCCGGACGTGGATACCCTCGTTGAATTGCTGGCTGCGGCAAGGCGTGGTGGTCCCAGGGTACCATTGGAGGCAGGCCATGGCCTGACCCGAGAGCAGGCATTCGACGTCCAAAGCCGGCTGGTCGCCACGTTCGGCCCCGTTGGCGGTTACAAGGTGGCCTGCCCACCGGATGCCCCCATCGTGATCGCGCCGATTTTTGCAAGCGACATCGCGTCTTCCCCGGCGGAACTCGCGTTTCCACCCGGGGCGCTGGTCGGTGTCGAACTGGAATTTGCCTACAGGCTGATTGCGCCCTTGCCGTCCCCTGAGGCGCCTGATTTCGCGGATGAGCTGCGCGCCTGTGTCGAATTGCTGCCAGCGATCGAGCTTGTTCATTCAAGGCTGGAGGATCCCTCAGCCGCCGATCCCATCCTGAAAATGGCCGACAACCAGATCAACGGGGGGCTTGTTCTTGGTGCGCCTCTGCCGAAAGGAACACCGCTGGATGTCACCCGAGCCAGTGGCCACCTTCAGGCCGGGGATGACGTTCTGCTGGATGGGGTTGCGAAAGTCCCGGGCGGAGATGCATTCGAGACGCTGCAGAAATTCGCACGGGCGCTTGGATCGCATTGCGGCGGGTTCCAGCCCGGACAGGTCGTCATCACCGGATCTTTGAACGGGTTGCCGTGGGTCAGCCCGGAGCAAAGTATCCGAGGCCGCATCGATGACCTAGGAGAGGTGAGCCTTTCGCTTGCAACGGCGCGATAGGCCTTGCCGCCTGACAGGGCGGGCACCCCCGGGCCGAGCATTCACCTGGTGCATTCCCCGGTGCGCAGTCACGATATGCGCGTCCGTGGGCCGCTTATGGCTGCATTTGTCTGTCGCGGGGGTCACAAAGGACGTTCGCACCCGAGACTTGGACAACGAGGAGTCGACTTTCCAGATTGTGCAGCAAGTCCTGAGCAATGCCCAGCAACGTCAAAAGTTCATTTTGGTGTTCAAGATCTGACGGCGATTCGGGAAAGAGATGAATGCAGGTGTCTATAAGCGCTGTGATGCGCCATATTTCAGACCGGATGCTTTCAATTTGATCGTCAGTAGCATTTCCTGGATCCATCAATTGCAGTTTTCCTTAAATAATTTTCAGCGACCCATACTAATCCCAAATTAAGACAAGTAATACAATTTAAATTATTCAAAATTAATATTCCTGTCCCGAAGGGGGGCCTGCGTGCCTATTTCTCGCCGCCAACGCCTTGTCGCTTCACGTCAACAACACGACAAACACCTGTCTTTTCGCACAAACAGCTGTCGGTTGCTCAGGGGCTGCCAAGGTAAACAGGTTGTTTCTTTCTGTCCCCCACCATACGATAATCGTCTATAGAAAGATAACGCCCGGCCCGTTTGGATGCCGTGGAGGTGGTAATGCTTGATGCGCGAATATTCTCGGCAATGGCGCAGTTACGTTGTGTCCTTCGCACTCTCGAGCTGGAGCTGGGAATCGCGGATTTGTCGAAGGGCGAGATGGACGTTCTTGCCGCGGCGATACAAATCGCGAACAGCAGCAAGACCAATGTAGCATCTGCACCTCAAATTCTGGATCACGCATTGGTTCAGCAGCTTGGCAGATCGACCATCTACAGGTCTATCACGTCATTGGAGGAACGTGGTTTTCTGGTGACGAGCAAGCCAGGCCACAACTCGGAATATTCCCTGAATTTATCGCAGGCATGACGCCCCTGCAGCCTCCGCGGCCGTGCCCCTGAAATGGTGGCGAAGCAGCGCGGTTTGACCTGTCTGGGCGCAATTCTGACACGTGCGCGGTGACAGACCGTCAAAGCGTGATCCCGACCGGCTCGATACCGGAACCATCGTGTCCAAATCTCTGTGTTAGTGGTGAGCCGTGCAGGATTCGAACCTGCGACCCACTGATTAAAAGTCAGTTGCTCTACCAACTGAGCTAACGGCCCACTAGGCGGCCTATCTAGAAAGAGCGGGGCAGGGGGTCAACCCCGAAATTACGGGTTTTGTTCGCTGGCGCTGGATTCGTTCATGTGCGGGGTTTATATGCCACCAATGAACAGGCAGACACACACTGATTTACCCTTCATGAAGATGCACGGGCTCGGAAACGATTTTGTCGTGCTGGATGCGCGTGTGCAGGCCATCGAGGTCACGTCAGGCCTGGCGATCGGGCTGGCACACAGGCAAAAAGGCGTTGGATTCGATCAGTTGGCTGTCATCACCCAGGGCGAACAGGACGCGCATTTGACCTTTTACAATGCGGATGGATCGACCTCGGCGGCGTGTGGGAACGCGACGCGGTGCATAGCGCGGTTTCTCATGACCGAATCAGGAAAAAGCGAGTTGCACCTGACAACCGATCGCGGTGACCTGTTCGCGACGGATCTCGGAAATGGCCTGACGGCAGTGAATATGGGGCAGCCTCAGTTGAATTGGCAGGAGATTCCACTGGCCGAAGCCATGGACACGGTCGAATTGCCGATTGAAGGAGCGCCGTCTGCGACCGGGATGGGCAATCCGCATTGCACCTTTTTTGTCGAGGATGCCGAGGCGATTCCGCTGGATCAGTTCGGTCCGCGCTATGAGCATCACCCGCTTTACCCCGAGCGCACCAATGTGCAGGTGGTCAGTGTCATTGGCCGGGATCATTTGCGGATGCGCGTGTGGGAGCGGGGGGTCGGGCATACCCTGGCGTCGGGGTCTTCGTCTTGTGCGGCAGCAGTGGCGGCGGCGCGCAGAGGGCTGACGGGACGCAAGGTGCAGATAGATCTGGACGGCGGCACACTACATATTGATTGGCGCGAGGATGGCGTCTGGATGATGGGGCCGACGATGCATGTGTTCGACGGGCGCCTGACACGGGAATTTCTGGAGGGGCTGGGATGACTGGCGCACCGAAATTCACCACTCTGGGCTGTCGTCTGAACGCCTATGAAACCGAGGCGATGAAAGATCTGAGTCAGCAGGCCGGTCTGGAAAACGCAGTGATAATAAACACTTGCGCTGTTACTGCCGAGGCCGTGCGCAAGGCGCGGCAAGAGATTCGGAGGCTGCGGCGGGACAACCCGGGCGCGCGGCTGATCGTGACCGGATGCGCGGCGCAGACCGAGCCTGAAACCTTCACCGCGATGCCCGAAGTGGACGCTGTGATCGGCAATACCGAGAAGATGCAGGCGGCCACTTGGGCTGGGCTTGCCGCAGATTTCATCGGAGAATCAGAGGCTTGTCAGGTCGATGACATCATGTCGGTGACCGAAACGGCGGGTCATCTGATCGATGGGTTCGGGACGCGGAGCCGGGCGTATGTGCAGGTGCAGAACGGGTGCGATCACCGGTGCACGTTTTGTATCATCCCGTTCGGGCGGGGAAATTCGCGGTCGGTGCCGGCGGGCGTTGTGGTGGATCAGATCAAGCGTTTGGTCGAACGGGGCTTTAACGAAGTGGTGCTGACGGGCGTCGATCTGACCAGTTGGGGCGCTGATTTGCCGGCGCAACCGAAGCTGGGCGACCTGGTCATGCGCATCCTCAAACTGGTGCCGGACCTGCCGCGTCTGCGGATTTCTTCCATTGATTCCATAGAGGTAGACGACAACCTCATGCAGGCGATCGCCACCGAAAAACGCCTGATGCCGCATCTGCACCTGAGCCTTCAGCATGGCGATGACCTGATTCTCAAAAGAATGAAGAGACGGCACCTCAGGGACGACGCGATCAGGTTCGTGGAGGAGGCGCGGCGGGTGCGGCCGGAGATGACATTCGGGGCGGATATCATCGCGGGCTTTCCGACCGAGACCGAGGAGGCTTTTGCCAACTCATTGAAATTAGTGGAAGAATGTCACCTGACATGGCTGCATGTCTTCCCCTACAGCCCAAGGCCGGGCACGCCGGCGGCACGGATGCCGCAGGTGAACGGGCGCGATATCAAGGCGCGCGCGGCACGGTTGCGCGCCGCCGGAGACCGGCAGGTCACACGGCATCTTGAGGAGCAGCAGGGGCGCACCCACCATATCTTGATGGAAAGCGCGCGCATGGGCCGGACCGAACAATTCACCGAAGTGACGTTCGATGCCGATCAGAGCGAAGGGCGCATCGTCACCGCGACAATTGCAGGCACGCGCGGACACCAGCTGGTCGCGGCCTGAAATGCGTACGATCCGTACGAAACCTACGCGCGTTTGGGACGAAAAGCCGACGCGATCCCCGAAATTGTGTCCATCCCGTACACATCGGTCCTGAAACAGCCCTGAAACAGCCTCGGGTCGGGGCCTTGCGGCAGGGCCGAAGGGCCGTGCGCGGGCGAGGCCCCGGCGCCGCCCGAGGGGGCTGGCAAAGGCCGTGAAACGCTTTAATGTCGGCCAGCCGATATTCAGGAGACCCCGGATGAAACTCATGTCTTCCCCGACCTCGCCTTTCGTACGCAAGGTGCATGTGCTGCTGCATGAAACCGGGCAATACGATGCGGTCGAGATCCATGCGCGACCGACCAGCCCGTTCGACACCGCGCCCGAGGTGGCGACGGCCAATCCGCTTGGAAAGATCCCGGCGCTGATCCGCGAGGAGGGCCCGACCCTGTATGACAGCCGGGTGATCTGCCGGTTCCTGGATGACCGGGCCAAGGCCGGGCTGTATCCCGAGACCCGAATCTGGGAGACCCTGACGCTGGAGGCGACGGCGGACGGGATCATGGAGGCCGCCGTGCTGATGCTCTATGAGCACAAGCTGCGCCCGGCGGAGGCCGTGCTGGACAGTTGGGTGGATGCGCAATGGGAGAAGATCGCGCGCGCGGTGTCGGTGCTGAACGCGCGCTGGATCAGTCACCTGCGCGGCCCGCTGGACATGGGCCAGATCGCGGTGGGCTGTGCCTTGGGATACCTGGATTTCCGGCATGACGCGCGCGGCTGGCGCAAGGGCAATGACGCGCTGGACGATTGGTTCGCGGTGTTTTCGCAGCGCGAGAGCATGATCGCCACCGCCCCGGCGGACTGACGATCGGGGAGACACGCGGGCGGTGAAGGCCCGCGTGTCGCATCGGGAGGGATCAGAAGCTGTAGCTGATCCCGAAATTCACGGCATGGGTCACCAGCTTTACGCTGGCCTTGCCGGCGAGCTGACCGGGGGCGGGATCGATGGTGATGTCGTTGTCGGACCAAGTGACCTGGTATTCGCCGAACAGACCCCAGTTTTCGGTGAGCTCGTATTTCAGGCCCGCGAGGCCCCGCAGCGCCGGACCGGTGGTTTCATAGCCGAAGGTGCGCACCGGAGAGCCGATGACCTGCGTATCGACATGCGGGATCGCCACACCGACGCCGGCGCCGACATAGGGCGTGAAACGCGGTGTCTGGGCAAAGGCGCCGGGCCAGCGCTTCATCACGTTGGCGGTGATGATGTTGTGACCGTCGGACAATTCGAACCGGCTGAGGCCGAGGGCGGCGAGATCACCGGAGGAGGCATAGGCCTTGGCGTGGGTGCCTTCGAGACCGAAGCCGAAATTGTTGTCCATCCACCAGATCGCGCGGCCGCCGTAATAGAACGGGTTTTCAAGCGGCTTGCCCGCCCAGTCGACCGAGCGGCTGAACGGCGCGCCGCCGGGCAGGGTGCCGCTGAGGGTGCTGCCATCGACGCTCTGGACGCCGACATAGAGGCTGAGTTCGAACTCGGCCACGGCGGGGGTGGCGAGCGACGCCGCGGCCACGAGAGCGGCGGCTGCAAAGGGGGTTTTCATGCTGAAGTCTTTCGAATGACTGGAAATGCCTTGCAGGCGTTCATAAACGTTAAAAGGCAGGCTCTCAAGCGCGACACTTCCGCGCCCTGATCAAATCGGCGACATTGCGCACTGGACTGCCCCCGCACACCCCGCTAAATAGCGGTCCAAACATGCCCTGGGCACAGCTATGGATTCCGTAGATCGGCACGGGGCGCGTGATCGGCTTTGAAAATGGAGTAGACCCTGTGTCCCACGTAGAAGACCACGAAGGCACCCGCAGAGACTTCCTCTACTACGCGACCGCAGGCGCGGGTGCAGTGACAGCCGGGGCCGCGATCTGGCCCCTCGTCAACCAGATGAACCCATCGGCGGATGTGCAAGCCCTGAGCTCGATCCGGGTGGATGTCTCGGGTGTTGCGGAAGGCTCGCAGATTACCGTCAAATGGCTGGGCAAGCCGGTGTTCATCCGCCGCCGCACCCCTGTCGAGATCGAGGATGCGCGTTCGGTCGATGTCGCCGATCTTCCCGATGGGATCGCGCGCAACGGCAACCTGAACGCCGATGCCCCGGCGACGGATGAAAACCGCGCGATGGATGAAAGCGGCGAGTGGCTGGTCCAGATGGGTGTGTGCACGCATCTTGGCTGCGTGCCGATGGGCAATGCCGGCGACTACGCCGTCGAGGGTGGCATCGGTGGCTGGTTCTGCCCCTGCCATGGCTCGCATTACGACACTTCGGGCCGTATCCGCAAAGGCCCGGCGCCGGAGAACCTGCCGGTGCCCGTCGCCGAATTCGTCGACGAGTCGACGATCAAACTGGGATAAGGAAACGCGCTCATGTCCGGAATTCCGCACGATCATTATGAACCGCAATCAGGTGGTGCCAAGTGGCTGCATCGGCGTCTGCCGATCGTCGGCCTGATGTATGACACCCTGATGCTGCCGACCCCGAAGAACCTCAACTGGATGTGGATCTGGGGTATCGTCCTGACCTTCTGCCTGGTGCTGCAGATCGTTACCGGCATCGTCCTGGTGATGCATTACACGCCGCATGTCGACATGGCCTTCGCGTCGGTCGAGCATATCATGCGCAACGTGAATGGCGGGCACATGATCCGCTACCTGCACATGAACGGCGCCTCGCTGTTCTTCTTCGCGGTCTACCTGCATATCTTCCGCGGGCTGTATTACGGCTCGTACAAGGCGCCGCGCGAGGTGACGTGGATCATCGGCATGCTGATCTACCTGCTGATGATGGGCACCGCCTTCATGGGCTATGTGCTTCCGTGGGGTCAGATGTCGTTCTGGGGCGCCACCGTGATCACCGGCCTGTTCGGCGCGATCCCGTTCATCGGCGAGCCGATCCAGACCTGGCTGCTGGGCGGACCGGCGGTGGACAACGCGACGCTGACGCGCTTCTTCTCGCTGCATTACCTGCTGCCCTTCGTGATCGCGGCGCTGGTCGCGGTGCATATCTGGGCGTTCCACACCACGGGCAACAACAACCCGACCGGTGTCGAGGTGCGTCGCGGATCGAAGGCCGAGGCCGAGAAGGACACGGTGCCGTTCTGGCCGTATTTCGTGATCAAGGACCTGTTCGCGCTGGCCCTGATCATGGTGATCTTCTTCGCCGTCGTCGGCTTCATGCCCAACTACCTGGGCCACCCCGACAACTATATCGAGGCCAACCCGCTGGTCACGCCGTCGCATATCGTGCCCGAATGGTACTTCCTGCCGTTCTACGCGATCCTGCGCGCCTTTGACGACACGGTGTGGATCGTGCAGCTGGCCGGGTTCCTGACCGGTGGCATCATCGACGCCAAGTTCTTCGGTGTCCTGGCGATGTTTGGCGCGATCGCCGTGATGGCGCTGGCCCCGTGGCTGGACACGTCGAGCGTGCGCTCGGGCCGGTATCGTCCGATGTTCAAGTGGTGGTTCGCGCTGCTGGTGGTCGATTTCATCGTGCTGATGTGGGTTGGCGCCATGCCGGCCGAGGGCATCTACCCGGTGATCGCGCTGATCGGTTCGGCCTACTGGTTCGCCTATTTCCTGATCATCCTGCCCCTGCTGGGCGTGATCGAGAAGCCGCTGGCGCAGCCCGAGACGATCGAGTCCGATTTCGACGCCCACTACCCCAAGAAAGCGGGCGATGCGGGTCAAGCCGCTGCCGCGCCTGCTGAATAAGAAAGGACACGGGATCATGTTCAAGAAACTTGCGATTTCCGCAGTTGCCGCCCTGACCCTTTCAGCCGGGGGCGCCTATGCCGCCGGCGCAGCGGGCCATATCGAGGATGTGGACTTCTCGTTCGAGGGACCGTTCGGTGCCTTCGATCAAAACCAGCTGCAGCGCGGTCTGAAGGTCTATACCCAGGTCTGCGCCGCCTGCCACGGCATGCAGTACGTGCCGTTCCGCACGCTGTCGGACGAGGGCGGGCCACACCTGCCCGAGGACCAGATGCGCGCCTACGCGGCCCAGTACGAGGTCTATGACGCGGAGATCGACGATTTCCGCGCGGCACGCCCGACCGATCATTTCCCGATGTCGGCCCTGGAAAACGCGCCTGACCTGAGCCTGATGGCCAAGGGTCGCGCCGGGTTCCACGGACCTTACGGCACGGGCATGGCGCAGCTGTTCAAGGGCATGGGCGGACCGGAATACATCTATTCCCTGCTGACCGGCTATACCGGTGAGACCAAGGAAGAGGCGGGCACCACGCTCTATGAGAACAAGGCCTTCCCCGGCGGCTGGGTTGCCATGGCGCCGCCGCTTTACGGTGAGGATGTCGAGTTCGACGACGGGCATATCAACACCATCGAAAGCCAGTCCGAGGATGTCGCGGCGTTCCTGATGTGGGCCGCCGAGCCGAAGATGATGGCGCGCAAGCAGGCGGGCCTGACCGGGGTGATCTTCCTGACGGTCCTGACGGTCCTGCTGTACCTGACCAACAAGCGGATCTGGGCGCCGGTCAAGCGCAAGGACGTCGCCTGATCAGGGCCTGTCCCCACTCCGACACATGGAAAAACCCCGTCCAACTGGACGGGGTTTTTTGTTGCGCGGGGGTGTAGGGGCTGCCGGTGAGGTGAGGGCCGGGAAACCCGTTCGAACGGGTTTGTGTCCGCAATTTCGAAATTGCGTGGCACGCGCCTTGTGACAAGGCGCGTGGGCCAAGGCGTTTCGAAACGCCTGGCGCCAATGGCCAGCCGGGTCAGCTGCGGCGCAGGGTATCGCCCTGGGTGATCGTGGGTTCCAGCGCAACGCGCACCGGCGCGCTGTTGGCGGGATCCTCGACGCGCGCCATGATGATCTCGGCGGCGCGGCGGCCGATTTCCTGCCGGCAGGCATCCATCGTGGCCAGTTCGCGCGGCAAGCCCTTGAGCAGGTTCAGCCCGTTGAACCCGGCCAGCCCCACCTGGCCGGGAATATCGACGCCCTCGCCGATCAGGTGCATCAGGCCACCAGCGCCGATCATGTCGTTGGAGTAATAGATGAAATCCAGATCCGGCGTGCGCGCCAGCAACGTCTGGGTCAGTTCGCGGCCCTTCACCAGCGCCGAGCCACCGGAATAGAATTCCTGATCGGCCACCTCGATCCCGGCCTTGGCCAGCGCCTCGGTGAAGCCTTCGAAGCGTTTGCGGGCCCGATGATCGAGCGGCATCTTGGTGCCGATGAACCCGATCCGCTGATAGCCGGCGCGGATGATTTCCTGGGCCATCTGCTGACCGGCCCGGCGATGCGATATGCCGACCACCGAATCCACCGGCGTGCCATCGACATCCATGATCTCGACCACCGGGATCCCGGAGGCGCGCAGCATCGCGCGGCTGGCATCGGAATGTTCAAGCCCGGCGATGATCACACCGGAGGGCCGCCACGAAAGCATTTCGTAGAGGACCTTTTCCTCTTTCTCGGGCAGGTAATCGGTCAGCCCGACCACGGGCTGGAGATCGGTTTCCTCGAGCGCCTGGCTGATGCCGGTCATGACCTCGGGAAACACGAGGTTGGACATCGACGGAATGATGACCGCCACCAGGTTGACCCGCTGGCTGGCCAGCGCACCCGCGATCTTGTTGGGCACGTAGCCAAGCCGCTTTGCGGCGTCCAGCACACGCTGGCGCGTTGCATCCGACACGTCGCCGCGGTTGCGCAACACGCGGCTGACGGTCATTTCCGAGACACCCGACGCCTCGGACACATCGCGAAGGGTGAGGGGGCGGTGATCGGGCTTGGTCACGGTGAATTGTCCTGAAGGCCGTTTTCCAAGTGTTACCGCGAACACAGACACGGGATCAAGCATCACGCGCGGATGCAATCGACCGATGACAAACCGGCAGAGCCGGGGTAAAGGGGGGACCGGCGGCCCCGTGGCTCAACTGGATAGAGCAGCCCCCTCCTAAGGGGCAGGTTGCAGGTTCGAATCCTGCCGGGGTCACCAAAGCCAGCGCGTTTCGAGTGCGGCTGCCGCCACGTCATGGGTATCGTTGGCGGCCCCTTTTGGTTTAACCGATTGATCAAAGATGAAAAATCGGCGGCAAATGGCTTGCGCCGGAGGGCCATCGGCACTTAAATCAATAAAGTGATTATTTTTTGTGCAGTGACGAGGGTTCAGAGGATCGAATGAAACGGTAGGGACAACCGCATGGGGCGAAGACTTGATGACCTGATCTGGGTCGTTCGCTGTGACCTGCAGCAGAGTGCCAACGATTTGCGTCTGTCGATCCTGCCCGCCTATATCGCCCTTGTCGTACTTGCGCTCAGCGGTGGCGCCTTGCTTTTGGCCTTCGAGCAGGAGTTCGTGCGGGGCTATGCCTTTGTCCACGGGCTGGCCGAACAGAAGGCCAGAGCCCTCATCGAATTGAAGTATTTCAGGGCCTTGACCGGTTTGGCCGTGCTGTCGCTGTGCCTGATCGTGAACAGGTTCTATTTTTTGCTGCTGTGCCTTCTGGCCGCTGTCGTCCTGGGTGGCCTTGCGTCGGATTACAGCTCGATCGTGCAGCTTCAGTACAGCGAAAGCCGGTTCGAGGAGTACCTCCAGAGATACGGTGTCGAGCTGTGGTCCGTGTCGGTCCTGTTCCGGCTGTCGTTCCTGGTCCTGTTGGTATGGGCCGCCAAGGATGTCCGGGCCTATCACCTTGCAAGGCCCAGGGTGTGAGGGACGGCTGCGCCGCGATGGGACATCGGGTCATGGGCCGGTCAGGGCCTCGGCGGTCTGTTCCGCAAGGTTGATCCCGGCCTGGTTCATGGTGAGGTAGGTGTAATCGGCGCCGGCCTCGCGGATCTGGTCCAGATGGGCCTCGTGCAGGGCATGGGCGACGATCGGGCCGGTGAAGCCGCGCTGCCGCAGGGAGCGGGCGGCGATCAGTTTCGCCTCGAGATCGTCCATGGCAAGGATCGCGGCCTTGATCCGGCCGAAGCTGGCGCTGCGCCAGAAATTGCTGTCCTCGGCATCGGCGAACATCACGTTGCGCCCGGCGTCACGATGGGCCTGCGCCTTGTAGGTATCGGCATCGAGGCCAAGCGGCTTGTAGCCCTGGTCTTCCATGGCGAGGTAGGCGGCACTTCCGGTGCGGCCCATGCCGAAGATCAGCACATCCGCATCGCCCATGTTCCTGGGCTGTTCATCGGGGTGGATCGTGTCGCGCTCATAGCGGCGCAGCCGGGATTCGTAGCGTTCATAGAGCGGATGCGCATAGCGGTTGAGGGGCGCCGAGATCACGAAGGAGATCGACACGGCGATGGCCAGCGGCACGAGGTATTCGGGCAGCACGCCCGCGGCGACGATCAGGCCGAACTCGGAATAGGCGGTCAGGCTGAGGGCGCTGAGAAAGGCGCTGCGCGCCCGCAGCTTGAAGGCCACCAGAAGGGCGAAGAACAGCGCGCCCTTGAGTGCCAGCACGATGCCCGCAGCGATGGCGAAGACCATCGCGCCCCAGTCGGGCAGGCCGGTCAGGCCGATCTGCAGGAAGAAGCCGACCAGGAAGATCTCCTTGAGGGACCAGAGCGAGGCGCCCAGTTCCTTGGCGCGGGGATGGGTCGACAGGAGGACCCCCATCACCAGGGCGCCGATTTCCGACGAGAGGCCCATCGCCTGAAAGCCCATGCCGCCGATCACCAGCGACAAGAGCATCCCCATCAGCACCAGCAATTCGTCATGTCCGGCGATATCCAGAAGCCGGTGCAGAACCGGGCGCAGCAGCGGCAGGCCGAACAGCATCAGCGCCCAGATATTGGGGGTCTGCCCCGACCAGATCGCCAGCACGGCAAGGGCGATGATGTCCTGGACGATCAGGATGCCGATGGCGGTACGACCGTGAAAGGCGCCCAGTTCCCGCTTGGTTTCCAACAGTTTCGCGGCCAGCACCGTGGAGGAAAACGACAGCGCGATGGCCATGAGCAGCGCGGTGTTCCAGTCGAGCCCCATGAGAAATTTCAGCCCCGGCATGAACAGAAGGACCGACAGGGCGAAATGGACAAGCGCGCCGCCGACCACCTGTGGCTGGGCGATCTGCGCGATCTTGAGTTTGAGACCGACGGTAAAGAGCAGCATCAGCACGCCGAGATGCGCCACATGGCCGAGGGTCTTGCCGGTATAGTCGGGCAGGCCGATCACGGGCGAAAAGATGTTGATGGCAAAGCCTGCCGCCAGAAAGCCGACAAGCGGCGGCAAGCCGATCTGCCGCACGGCCAGACCGAAGAAGAAGGCGAAACTGATGGTAATGACTTCGAACATGACGCGAAGAGCTCCTGTGCCGATATGGCGGTCAGTCTAAACGGGCGACCGGCGGCCCGTCATCGCCTTTCGGGCAAGCGGGCCTGACTGCTTAACGGAAAAATGGCGGGAGCTGTTAGCGGGGTGGTGACGGGCGGGGGTGGATCACTTGCCCGACAGAAGGGCGCGGGCGGTGGCCTGACCCGAGAGCACCGCGCCATGGGCGGTGCCGAAATAGGTGGCCGAGCAGGCCTCACCGGCGAACCACAGCTGCCCGTCCCAATCGGGGCCGGCAAGGGCCTCGCGGGTGGCGGGGCCGGTGCCCACGGCGTTGAAGCTGTAACTGCCGAGCGCGTGGCGGTCTTGCCCCCAGCGGGTGACCTGGGCGGCTTGCGGTGCGGGAAAGCGGGTGCCGAACATGGCGCGCAGCGCCTCGTGTGCGGCGGCGATGGTGTCACGGTCGCCGAGCTGTTCGAGCGCCTGTGCGGGGTCGGCGGCGTGGAAGCCCAGAAGGACGGGGGCCTTGAGTGTGCGCGCCAGCGACACCCATTCCCCCCAGTGGCCCGAGCGCGGGCCAAGCCAGCCGATCCAGTCCACATCCGCGGGCCAGTGGACACGGTCGAAGCGCAGCCAGCACTTGTTCAAAAGCCCCATGCGCAGCGTGTCGATCGCCGCGTGCCGCGCGGAGCCGAGAGGCGATGCGAAGCGGACCCGGCCCGATTGCAACACGCCGAGCGGCAGGGTGCAGATCACGTGATCGGCGGTGAGGGTGCTGCCGTCGGCCAGCCCGACGGCACCGGGCGCGATGCGGATCGCTTCGGCGGAGAGGCGGATATCGAGCCCCTGCGCCAGATGGGCGGTGACCTGGTCGAACCCGCCGGGAAAGAGCACATCCGCGCCGCCGAATTCCTCGGCCTCCTGGCCGTACCAGGCCGAAAGCTGCCGCGCGGGGCTGCCGTATTCCTGCTCCAGCGTGCTGTTGACCAGGTAGGCGACCAGCCGCCGCAACGCGGCATCGGCGCGCTGCCAGTCGGGGGAGGCGTCGAGCGCCTTGGCCACGGAGATGTCGCGCGGCTGGGTCTCGGCGGCGGTGAGCGCGCGGCGCAGCAGCTTTTCGGCGGGGCGCAGATCGGGGTCGATCGGCGCGCCACCCGGGCCAAGCAGGAGGCTGGCGTCATAGCTGGTGGCGACAAGGCGCGCGCCGGCGTCACGGGCCAGTGGCGTCAGGGGATTGCCGCGCTGGCCGTGAATCCAGCTGGCGCCCAGATCCATCGGCAGATCGGGCCAGAGGCGGGAGGTGTGGATGCGGCCACCGATGCGGGCGCGCGCCTCGAGCAGGGTCACGGCATGTCCTGCATCGACAAGAACGCGCGCGGCGGACAGCCCCGCCAGCCCGGCACCGATCACGAGGATGCGGCGCGCCGCCCCTGAGCGGGCCGTCTTGCCGGTGAGGCCAAAAAGCGCCGTGGCACCAAGGCCCGCGAGGGTCTGGCGTCGGTCGGGGGGCATCATGGCTGCACCCGGGGGCATGTGGTGGCGGTGTCGCAGGCGGTGGTCAGCGTCCCGATCAGCGCGGCGGTGGCGGGGGTTATGGCCTCGAGATCGGCGGGGCCGAAGGAGCACAGGTAAGGGGTGTGCACGCGCAGGCGCGCGGTGATGTCGGCCTCCCAGTCCGAGGGGTGCAGGGCCATCACCTGTTCGGCGGTGTAGAGCAGGTAATCGACATAGTTTTCATAGGCGGCACGGGCGACGGGATCGGTCAGGGTGCAGATGTCCTGACTGGCAAGCTCGGGGCGTTGGATCGAGATGTTGAGAAACTCGCGGTAAATCTCGCGCGCGGCCTGTTCGCGGCTGGTGCGGTCATTGGCCTGGATCTGCAGGGGCACGAGGATCGCCGCCGCCAATGCCGCGACCGACATCACGAGCGCCCCTGCGGCCTGAATCGCCTGCGCGTGTCGTTCCAGCCAGCCCACCATGGCACACACCCCACCTACTCGGTCCCGTCCGGCATTAGAGAAACCGAAACGGGAGCGAATGCAATCGGCTTGGCGGGGGTCAGGCGTCCTTGAGGGTTTCGACCGTGAGGTTCTGGGTCTTGCCGTCCTTGGTTTCGGCAAAGAGGATCGTCTGATGGGGGAACGGGATTTCGATGTTGCGCGCGTCGAACACCTGCTTGAGCAGGCCGTTATAGGCACGGCCCACGCCCCATTGGCGACCCGGCACGCATTTGATCCGGGCGCGCAGCATCACGGCGCTGTCGCCGAAGCTGTTGACGCCGAACCATTCGATATCGTCGAGGATGCCGCTGGCCTGTTCGGGATCGGCGCGCAGCTCGTTGAAGGCGTCGAGCATGGCCTGCTTCACCTCGTCGACATTCTCGCGGTAGGCGACGCCCATGTCGCAGACGAAATAGCCGTAATCCTTGACGTAGTTCGACACCATGTCGACCGAGGAAAACGGGATGATGTGATAGACGCCCTGCACGTCCCGCAGGCTGACCGAGCGGATGGTGAGCCGTTCCACCGTGCCGGTGGTGCCGCCGACAGTGACCACATCGCCCACGTTCATCGCGTTTTCGAACTGGATGAAGATGCCGGTGATGATGTCCTGCACCATCTTCTGGGCGCCGAAACCGATGGCGAGGCCCAGAACCCCGGCGGAGGCCAGCAGGGGGGCGATGTCGAGCCCGATCTCGGCCAGGACGAACATCAGGGTGATGATCACGAGCGCGATCGTCGCGGCGTTGCGCAGAAGCGTGAGCAGCGTGCGTTCGCGCGCGGTGGGCACCGAGCCGAATTCGGGATTGAGCCGGTAATCCACCCAGGAAGTGAGCGCCAGCCACAGCCCGAACGACACCAGCAGCACCAACGACACCGACAGGATCATCCCCGTGAGGCGCAGGCCCAGTTGACTGACCATCCAGCCGCGCAGGTCGATGAGGCCGATGGCGTTCAGCGCCAGCAGCACCACCAGCGTGAAGATCAGCGCCCGAAGGACGAAAAGCGCCTTGGGCAGAAAGCTGTTGAGGCGGGTCTGCAGGAGGGGCACCCGGCCCGAAAGACCGGGCGGCAGGATCACTCCGCGCACCATCAGGCGGCTGAGAAAGCCCGAGGCGACAAAGCCCAGAAGCCCGACCAGCAGAACCTGACCGGAGGCGGTGAAGGTCTGGAACACGGCGTTGCCGGGCCGGATCAGGACGATGACGAACATCGCCAGCAGATAGGCCAGTGCCGCCCAATGCCAGTGCTGGGCAAGGTAGACGAGGGCGCCGCGCCGGGAAGGGCGTGGCGTGGCGGTGTCTGTGTCCGAGGCCGGGGCCGTGTCCGAGGCCGGGGCCGGGGGCGTGTCGAGCATCCAGTCGGTCACCGCCTTGCGGTTGCGCAAGACCAGCCAGATTGCGAAGGCCAGAACGGCGAAGGCGATGAGGGCCGACACCGCCCGGCCCGCCGCGAAGGACACGTTGCTGTTGATGATCGGCACCACCAGAAGCTGGCCATAGCCGACGACGCCGACAATCAGGCTGATCCGTGAGGACAGGTAAGCGGCGGCGCGGTCCCCGATCGGCAGGGCGCGCAGCGACGGCGCCGAGGGCGAGAGCACGAGACGGACCGCGACCTTGGCCATTTCGACCAGCAGGAAGGCGTTGAGATAGAGGGTCTGGCGGATGCCGATCTGGCCGAAATCACCCAAGGCAAGGGTCGCCAGCACATAGCCCGCAGCCCAGGCCAGCAGCACGATCAGGGCGTCGATCCCGGCAGAGGCCCCGAACAGCGTGATCGTGCGGGCGATGCCGCCGTCACGGGCCGAGGCGCTCATGCGAGAATAGAGCGATTTGCCGAACCAGCGCAGCGCGAGGAACACCCCGACGGTGCCGGCGATCACCACGGCGAGGTCCTTGAGCGCATCGAGCAGGACGCCGGCCTCGCCGCCGCTGAGGCCGTCGAACACCCGGGGCGAGCGGGAGAGCTGCGCCCAGAAGCCTGCGGCCCAGTCGGCGAAGTTCTCGGCGGTTTCCTGGGTGACAAGGGCGATGCGCCGGCCAAAGGATTGATCCGGAGAGGGGCTGTCGGGGGCAGCGGCCTGATTGGCGGCGGCGGCGGGATCGATGGCGCCGGAGGCGCGCAGCCGGTCGATCAGATCGGCGCGGGCGGTGTCGTCCTCGATCACGTCGATCAGCAGATCGACGCTGGAGCGCGCGTCCTGCGCCGCGCCGGAGGGGACCGAAGCGTCCTGCGCCGCGGCCAGCGTGGGTGTCATCAGTGCTGATAAAAGAATGGCCGACAGCAGCCGAAGCATACCCCGATCCTCCGTATTCGATTCTGGTTCCGGGGCAGGCTGCGCCGGTTGTGGCATCACGGACCGCCCTGCAGGATGCATCCGAACCCCGCCGATACCCCACACCTATCCGGATGGATAGCGACGTCAAGCAGGTCGCCGGGGCGCGCGGGCGCCGCAGCGGCCCGACAGGACGGATGAAAATGGAGCGCAGGCAGGGGAAAAGCGGCGAAATTCGCCGGTATCCATATGAAAATGCGTGAAACTGTTGACGGATAACAAATTCGTTAAGACACTCGTGATGTTGAAACCTGAAAGGACTCGTTCAATGAAGAGCAAATTTGTCTTGGCTGCCGCCCTTGTTGCCGTTGCCGGTCTGTCGGCCTGTGCCCAGCAGGAAGAACCCGCAGAGCCGATGGTGATCGTGGAACCCACATATGACAAGTACGGCAACGTGGTCGAATAAGCGACGACGCCGTTCTGAACGAAGCGACGGCCGCCGGTGCCTGCAAGGGCCCGGCGGCCGTTTCCTGTTCGGGGGGGGCAAGCGTTGCGCCCCGGCCAAATAACACCCGCGATGTCACAAGGACCGAGCGGCACGGGGTCCGGCGATCAGCCAGAGGATGAAGCCCAGCAACGGCAGGATCAGCACCAGACCCACCCAGATCACCTTGCGCCCGGTGGTGGCGCGCGCGCCGATGATCGACACGATCGCCCAGATGTCCAGTATGAGCAGGATAAGGCCGCCCAGCCCTGAAATCTCCATCATGTCAGGTCCCCTTTCGCTATGCGGTGGTCACTGGGCCGAGCTGCTGTCGTCCTCGTCGGACCAGACCCCTGAAAACGCGGTCCATGCATCGGCGAATCCGGCCTTCAGCTCGCCCCAGGCGCTGCTGGTGCCCGCCTTGAGCGCACCATAGCGTTCGCTGAGCGCATTGCGCGCCTCGCGCAGATCGGCCATGCGGTCGCTGGCTTCGTCGCGGGCGGTTTCGGTCATGTCGGCCCAGTTCTCGCGCAGGGCCTGTTCGCGGCGTTCGATCTCGGCATCGAGGCGGGTCATCGCCTCGCGGGCGGTGGTGAGCGCCTGATCGCGTTCCTGTTCGGAATAGGCGGCCACGGCCTCCATCGCCTCGGAAATCTCGGCCTTGAGTTCCTTGGTGGTCATCAGGCCGTCATCGTCTTGCGCAAGGGCCGGGGTGGCGGCGGCCAGCGCGATTGCGGCGGCGGAAAGAATGCTGCGAAATCCGGTGGTCTGTGTCATCGTGTCCTCCTTTCGGGTGGCGCCGTGACAGGGCCTGTGATGGGCCCATGACAGGGCCCGTGACAAGGCCAATGGGCCTTGGCGCCGTGGTGAAGCGCCAAGGTCAGGGTGCCATGCCCGGACAGGGCGCGCGTTGATAAATGTCAGTCGGTCTGGATGCGCCTCAGGCGTCCGCGCTGTCGCCGCTCATGTAGATCGACATGAAGGCCGGCTCGCCCATGCGGTCGAGCGTGCCAAGCTGGCGATCCAGCCAGTCCCAATGCCCTTCCTCGTCCAGGACGATGGTTTCGAACAGGGTCCGGGTGCCGATGTCGTTGCAGTCCGAGGCATCGCGCGCGGCCTTGCTGTAGAAGTCGATCGCGCCTTTTTCCTCGGCCTTGTCGGCCTCGAACACCTGCTTGAGCGTGGTGGCCATCTTCGGGGTCTTGGTGGGGGTCAGTTCGGGTGTGCCGCCCAGGAACATGATGCGTTCGATGAACTGGCCGGCATGGCCCAGCTCTTCTTGCATTTCGTCGCGCATCCGGTGGGCCAGCTTGTCGAGGCCCCAGTCTTCCAGCGTATGGGCATGCAGAAGATACTGGTTCACCGCGGTCAGTTCCATCGCGAGGGCGGTTTGCAGGTTCTCGATGCTTGTACTGCGATCGGTCATCTTTTTCGCTCCTTTTCATCGTCGCGCGTTGAAAGGGATGTATGCAGTCAGATGCCGAACACACCCGGACCCCCCGTGTGACACTCTGTCCCACGGGGGTACGCGATGCGTGTAGATGCCGGGATTGTCCCGTCATGTCAGTGGGTTGCGCGGAATGCGCGGGATCAGGGGGACAGATCCAGAAAGCTGATACCGGCCAGGACAAGCCCGGCGAGGAACAGGGTTTCGGCGACGATCAAGGCGATGGCGCCGCCGCCCACCTTGATGATGTTGCGAAGGTCGGTCTTCATGCCCACCGCCGCGATGGCCGCCAGCAGCGCCCAGGACGACAGCTTGGCCAGAAGCGCGCCGAGGGTGGCGGGAATGAGGCCCAGGGAATTGAGCGTGGCGAGGCACAGAAAGCCCAGGACGAAGGCGGGTACGATAGGCGGGCGCTTGCCTTCGGTTTGCGGTTCGGCGCGCTGCCACCAGATCGTGATGACGATCACCACGGGCGCCAGGAACGAGACGCGGATCAGCTTGACCAGGGTCGAGGTTTCGCCTGCGGTATCGGAGATCGAAAAGCCCGCGCCGACCACCTGGGCCACGTCATGCACCGTCGCGCCGATGAAGGCGCCGGCGGTCACGTCATCGAAGCCAAGCGCGTTGGTCAGGATCGGGTAGAGGATCATCGCCACGGTGGACAGGACGGTGACACCAAGCACGGTGAACAGCAGGTTGCGTTCCGAGCGGTCGTCCTTGGGCAGCACGGCGGCGATGGCCATGGCGGCGGAGGCGCCGCAGATCGCCACCGATCCGGCGGTCAGGATGGCAAAGCGCGGACCCTGTCCGATCAGGCGCGCAAGGCCCACGCCGAAAAGGATGGTGGCCACGACCCCCGCCACCAGCAAGCCGATCATGCCCCAGCCGAGCGAGGTCAGCATCTCGACGCTGATCCGCGCGCCGAGGATTGCCACGCCGAAGCGCAACACGCTGCGGGCGGTGAAGCCGATGCCGGCGGCGGTCGGTCCCGGCTCACCGAGGAAGTTCAGCGCGATCCCGAAGAGAAGCGCCATGAGCATGGCGGGTGCGCCGTGATGTTCGGCCACGAATTGCGCGGCCAGCGCCACCAGCACGGCCACCATGACGCCGGGGAAATAGGATTTCGCGCGCCCGGCCATGTGCTGGCCGGACGCGACGACGCGGGGAGGAAGGGTCATGTCCCGGTCAGACCGACTGCGGGATCAGGTCATCGCGGCTGATGCCTGCGACGGAGACGGGTTTTTTCATGGCGTCGCGTCGGAAGGGTTCGCCGAGTTCCTGGTTGATCATGGCTTCGATGAGGGTTGTGACACCGTTCTCCATCTGGTCCTTGATCGCCTGGTTGAGCGCGTCGGTGAGCTCGTCCATGGTGCGGGCGACGACGCCCTTGAGGCCGCAGGCCTGTGCGATGCCGGCGTAGCTGACGTCGTCGTCAAGCTCGGTGCCGACGAAGTTGTCGTCGAACCACAGGGTTGAGTTGCGCTTTTCGGCGCCCCACTGGTAGTTGCGGAACACGATCTGGGTGATGCCGGGCCATTCGCTGCGGCCGATCGCCGTCAGTTCGTTGACCGCGATGCCGAAGGCGCCGTCGCCGGCA